>Ga0075163_10012415_pt1 | contig 11092 bp, 9 predicted proteins | sample JI1023141ADNA_FD_71478 | JGI IMG/M metagenome (GOLD analysis project Ga0075163, IMG submission 71478) | Wastewater effluent complex algal communities from Wisconsin, to seasonally profile nutrient transformation and Carbon sequestration -... | ecosystem: Engineered > WWTP > Effluent > Algae...
CTCCCCATTACCCACTCCCCATTACCCACTCCCCATTACCCACTCCCCATTACCCACTCCCCATTACCCACTCCCTACCCGCCCCTCAATGCCGATGGATCGCCCCGATGCCCTCGTGGGCCACGCCGTGGCTTTCGGCGGCGTGGTGGCCGTGGCGCAGGCGGTCGTGCACGTGGATGTCGTGATGGACGAACTGCTTCATCAGCGAGCCGACCACCATGCCCACCGCGCCGGCGATGAGGCCGGCCAGCTGGGCCGGCACGAAGGGGTCGTCGCCGCCGGCCAGATGCACCGCCAGCCACACCGAGATGCCCAGAAAGATCGACAGCAGCGCGCCCTGGTTGCTCGCCCGCCGCCAGTAAAGGCCGCACACGAGGGGCACGAAGGCTGAGACCAGGGTGACCTGGTAGGCGTTCTCGACCATCTTGAAGATGCTGGCCTTGGAATACATGGCGTAGAAGGTGACCAGCAGCGTGAAGATCAGCGTCACCACGCGCATCCAGAACAGCAGCCGGCTGTCGGTGAGGTGGGGCATTGCCGGGCGCAGGATGTTCTCGGTGAAGGTGACGGAGGGCGCCAGCAGGGTGGCCGAGGCGCAGCTCTTGATGGCCGACAGCAGCGCGCCGAAAAAGAGAATCTGGGCCACCAGCGGGGCCTTGGTGAGCACCAGCTCGGGCAGGATCATCTGGGAATCGGATTTAATCAGCCGCGCCACCATGTCGGGGTCGATGAGGGTGGCCGAGTAGGCCAGGAACATCGGCACGAAGGCGAACACGAAATACAGCCCACCACCGAGCACCGAGCCCCACACCGCGATCTTCTCGGACCTGGCCGACTGCACCCGCTGGAAGACGTCCTGCTGGGGGATGGAGCCGAGCATCATGGTGACCGCCGCGGCGATGAAGGCGATCACCTCCTTGGGGTCGGGCGGCGGCAGGAAGCTGAACTTGCCGTCGTTCATGGCGTGCTCCACCACCACCCCGACGCCGCCGGCCATGCTGCTCACCTCGCCGCCGATCCACAACATGCCGATCACGATGATGATCATCTGCAGGAAGTCGGTGACCGCCACCGCCCACATGCCCCCGTAGAGGGTATAGACCAGGATGGTGAGCGAGCCGATCCACATGCCGGCCAGCTTGCTGATCTCGCCGCCCGACACCACGTTGAAGACCAGCCCGAGGGCCGTGATCTGCGCGCCGACCCAGCCCAGGTAGGACACCACGATGGCCAGCGTGGTGAGCACCTCCACCCCCCGCCCGAAGCGCTTCTTGTAGAAGTCGCCGATGGTCAGCAGGTTCATGCGGTAGAGCGGCGCGGCAAAGAACAGGCCGACGAAGATCAGGCACAGGGACGAGCCGAAGGGGTCGGCGACCACGCCGTGGAGGCCTTCGTTGAGGAAGGTCGCCGGGATGCCCAGCACCGTCTCGGAGCCGAACCAGGTGGCGAACACCGTGGCGGTGACCATGTAGAACGGCAGATGCCGCCCGGCCACCGCGAAATCCCTGGTGTTGTGCACCCGCGTGGCGGCAAGCAGGCCGATGCCCACCGAGATCAGCCAATAGACGATGACGAACCAGAGCAGCATGCGCGGACAGGGGAAAAGCGTTGAAGAATCCGCGGATTATAGGATGAAGGACGCCCCGTGCGGAGCGAAGAGCAGGCGCCGCGCGTGGAGCGCTAGGCGGCCGGCCCGAGGCGCGCCGCAAAGACGTCGGCCGGCTCGGCGTGGCCGTAGCACCAGCCCTGCAGCGCGTCGCAGCCGAGCTGGCGCAGGGTGCTGGCCATCGACTCGGTCTCGACGCCCTCGGCCACCAGCTCGAGGCCCAGGTTGTGGCCAAGGCCGACGATGGAGGCGACGATGGCCCGGTCTTCGGGGCCGGCGTTGATCTCGCGCACGAAAGACTGGTCGATCTTGAGCTTGTCGAGGGGGAAACGCTTGAGGTAGGCGAGGCTGGAATAGCCGGTGCCGAAGTCGTCGATGGCGATCGAGACGCCCAGGGCCTTGAGCTCGGCGAGCTGCCGGGCGACCTGCTCGACGTCGCGCATCACCATGCTCTCGGTGAGTTCGAGGGTCAGCAGGCCGGCCGGGATGTCGTGGCGGCTCAGGGCGGCGGCAATGCTGTCGACGAAGTCGGCGCGGCGGAACTGCAGCGCCGAAATATTGACCGCCACCGGCACCAGCGGCAGGCCACCCGCCCGCCAGGCGGCAAGCTGGGCGCACACCGTGTGGAGCACCCGGCTGCCGATGCTGAGGATCAGGCCGCTCTCCTCGGCGATGGGGATGAAGCGCCCCGGCAGCAGCAGGCCCTGCTCCGGGTGCTGCCAGCGCACCAGGGCCTCGGCGCCCACCAGGCGGCCGGCGGCGGACATCAGCGGCTGGTAATGCAGCACCAGCTCGTCGCGGTCGAGGGCGCCGCGCAGGGCGTATTCGAGGGACAGACGCTCGCTGCCCACCGAATCCATGCCCGGCGTGAAGAACTCGACCCCGTTGCGGCCCGCCTCCTTGGCGCGGTACATGGCCATGTCGGCCCGGTCGAGGAGGATCTCGGCGTCCCGTCCGTCGTCGGGGTAAACCGCCACGCCGACGCTGGTGGACAGGCTGAACTCGCAGCCGGCCAGCCGGAAGGGTTCGTCGAGGGCCGCCAGCAGGCGCGTGGCGCCGGCCCGCAGCCCAGCGCCGTCGTCGCCCTCGGGGATCAGCACCACAAACTCGTCGCCGCCGTGGCGCAGCACGCTCTCGCCGGGGCGCAGCACCGACTCGAGGCGCCGGGCGACCTCGACCAGCAACTGGTCGCCCACGTGGTGGCCGAGGGTGTCGTTGACGTTCTTGAAGCGGTCGAGGTCGAGGAAGCACAGGGCCAGGCGGCGCCCCCGCCGGTCGGCCTGGGCGGCAGCCTCGGCCGCCATCGTGGCCAGCTCGGCACGGGACGGCAGACCGGTGAGGAAGTCGTGGCTGGCCAGGAAGCGGATGCGCGCCTCGTCGGCCTTCTGCTGGCTGACGTCGGAAAACACCGCCACGTAATGCGTCACCTGGCCTTCGTCGCTGCGCACCACGCTGAGCGACAGGGCCGCCGGGAAGGTCTCGCCGCTCGCCCGGCGGAGCCACACCTCGCCCTGCCAGGCGCCGTCCTCCGCGGCCTGCTCGCGGACCATCGTCACGAAGCCTTCGGGGTGATGCGTGGGGTCGAAGAGCTCCAGCACCGCGCCCCGGACGCTCTCCTCGTCGTAGCCGGTGAGCGTCGCGAAGGCCCGGTTGGTCATCACCACCCGCCGCTGGCAGTCGCTGATGACGATGCCCTCGGAGTTGTTCTCGAAGACCTTGGCGGCGAGGCGCAGGACGTCCTCGCGGCGGTAGCTGCGCAGCGCGAACGCCACGTCGGCGGTGAGCTCCTCGATCAGGCGGACGGTGTGTTCGTCGAAGAAGCCGCGCTCGTCCTTGCGCAGCGCCAGCACGCCGTCGGCGTCGGCGCCACCGTCGGCGATGCGGATCGGGAAGAAGGCGAAGGAGCTGTCGGAGTCGCGGGCCACGCAGCCCTCGCAGGCCGCGGCGCCGGGGGCGGCCTGCGGCTCGTTGACGATCAGCGGCCGGGCGAGCAGCGCATCGAGAGGCTGCCGGCAACGCAGCTCGGCCGGCGGGATGGGCTTGCGGCCGGCGCGCTGGTAGATGGCCTCCACCACCAGCACCCGCCCGGCGCCGCGGGGAAAGCCGATCCAGGCCAGGTCGAGCTCGCCGAACTCGACGGCGATGCGGCACACCTGGGGCAGCAGGGTGGCCGCGTCGCGGGTATGCACGATCGCCTTGTTGGTGTCGGAGAGCGCGTGATAGAGCCGCGTCATGCGCTTGATGTCGCGGGCGTGGTCGCGGGCCGGCTGGAGGTCGTAGCAGGAGCCCACGTAGCCGGTAAAGAGCCCGTCGGCGTCGTGGATCGGCGCGCCGTGGTCGGCGATCCAGTGGTAGCTGCCGTCCGCCGCCTGCAGGCGGTATTCGAGGACGAAGGGCTCGCGGGCCTCGAAGGCACGCCGGTAGGTCGTGAGGCAGGCCTCCCTGTCGTCCGGATGGAGCGCCTCGATCCAGCCGCCGTTGGCCTCCTGCTCGAGGCGGCGCCCGGTGAAGGTGAGCCAGGCGCGGTTGAACCAGTCGCACTCGCCCTTCACGTTGGCGCGCCAGGCGAGGTGCGGGAAGCCTTCGAGCATCGCGAGGTGCTGGTCGCGGGCGCGGGCGAGCTGGCGGTTGCGGGTGCGCAGGGTGTCCAGCATCTCGTTGAGGGCGGCGGCGAGTTCGCCGAGTTCGTCGCGCCGGCCGACCGGCACGTCGATGTCGACCCCGCCGGTCTGGCGCCGGCCGAGGGCCGCCCGGATCTGTTCGGCCGGGCGCAGCACGTAGCGCGACACCATCAGCAGGATCAGCCCGGCCACCGCGCTGAGGATGCCGCCCAGCCACAGGCTGAGGGACAGCACGGTGTCCCGGGCCGCCCACCACAGGGCCGAGGCGTCGAGGCGCAGCAGCAGCACACCGTCGGCCAGCCGCCCGTTCTCGTGGCCGTCGTCGACGAGCAGGACGGGTTCGAGCACTTCGAGCGCCCGGCCTGCGCCATCGAGCCGCCGCTCGGCCTTGCGGCCGGTGTTGACGCGCTCGATGGCCTCCGCCAGGGCCCGGTCGGGCAGCGCCACGACGGGCTGGTCGTGCCAGCTGTGGTCGCTGGAGGCCACCACCCGGAGCGGCCGGCCGGCCACCAGGACGACCCGCCGCACGTCCCGCGCCGCGCCCAGCGAAGACAGGAAGCGGCGCAGGTCGGCCGGGTCACGGGCGGTCTCGGCGGCCGAGCAGACGGCCGCCACGATGCCGTCGGCGCGCTCTTCGACGAGGGTCTGGAAGCGCTCGAGAATGCTCGCGTACACCACGCTGACCAGCAGCACGATGCCGATCGCCCACAAGGCCAGCAGCGGCACCACCAGCCGCCAGCGCAGGGAGACGAAGACGCCGCTCACCACCGCAGCCCCCCGCGGCCCCGGTGCGATGCCAGCGCGGGGGCGAGGCTCATGCCAGCGCGCCGCCTTCAGACGCCAGAAACTCGCGGGCGATCAGGAAGTCCTTGAGGTTGCGCACCTGCCGCAGCTGGGCCAGCGCCATCATTGCCTCCTGCAGCTCGTCGAGGGAGCGCTCGACAGGGCCGCCGGGCGCCAGCAGGGCCGGCTGCTCGGTGCGGGAGACGAAGTGGATGCCGGCCATGGTCTGGCGCAGCTCGTCGACGCTCATGTTCTCGCGTCGGGCCATGATCGCGTGGGTCTCGTCGGGCCGGCTGGCCATCAGGGCCACGGCCTTGTAGTAGGCCGCCACGAAGGCCGGCACGTCGGGGCCACGGCGGTTAACGAAGGCGCTGTCGAAAACCAGGGTGTCGATCACCTGCCCCGGCACCTGGCCGCTATGAAACAGCAGCTTGCCGCCGGCTTCGAGGATGCGGTTGGATTCGGGCGGAAAACACACGGCGGCGCTCACCAGGCCCTCGGCAAACGCGGTGGGCATGGCGTTCTGGGGCATCGGCACCAGGATCACGTCGCGGATCGACAGCTTGACCGAGGCCAGCGCCAGCGCCAGCAGCTGGATGTGCAGGGTGCCCGGCTCGATGGCGACCCGGCGCTCGCGCAGGCCCGCCGGCCCGGCGATGCGGGCCTCGCCCACCACCACGTCGGCGCCGTTGGAATAGTCGACCACCGCCGCGATCTGCGGGCGCGTGCCCGACTGGTCGGCGGTGAGCAGGATCTCCACCAGCGTCGCGCCGCAGCCATCCACCTGGCCCCGCTCGAAGGCCCGCCGCGAGGCGCCGAGGGAGGTGAGATCGACCAGCGTGACGTCGAGCCCGGCCTCTTCAAAGAAACCTTTGTCCCGCGCCACGTAGAGGGGGTCGTAGCCAGGCCAGGGGTTGGTGGCGAACTTGATCGGCTCGCGGCTGCTGCGATTGCAGCCGCTGGCAGCAAGCAGCAGGGAGCTCCCGAGCCCGAGGGAAATGGCGCGACGACGCAGGGATGGCATGGTGGATCTGACTGAAATATGACGCGGACGTCGCAGTATGCCTCGGCTCCTGCCGGATGCCCACGACGGGAACAGGGTCTGATAGGCCTCGCCGCAGGACCATTGACCATGGTCAAGGCCCTGAAGTGGCACCCCGCCTAAAGTCTTTGCGCGATTTCGCAGCCCCATCTTCTCCCCCATGACTCCCGCGCGCCCCATCGAACTGGTCTGCCCCGCCGGCAGCCTCCCCGCCCTCAAGACCGCCGTCGACCACGGCGCCGACTGCGTCTACCTGGGCTTCAAGGATGCCACCAACGCCCGCAACTTCAGCGGCCTCAACTTCGACGACAAGGCCATCGCGGAGGGCGTGCGCTACGCTCACCAGCGCGGCCGCAAGGTGCTGGTGGCCCTCAACACCTACCCCCAGGCGGGCAACTGGAAAAACTGGACCACCGCCGTCGACCGGGCCGCCGAGTCCGGCGTCAACGCGGTCATCCTGGCCGACCCGGGCCTGATGGCTTACGCCCGCCAGACCCACCCGGCGCTGCGCCTGCATCTGTCGGTGCAGGGCTCGGCCACCAGCTACGACGCCATCAATTTCTACCACCAACATTTCGGCATTTCGCGGGCGGTGCTGCCGCGGGTGCTGTCGATGGCCCAGGTCGAGCAGCTCATCGCCAACACCCCGGTCGAGATCGAGGTGTTCGGCTTCGGCGGGCTGTGCGTGATGGTCGAGGGCCGCTGCGCCCTGTCGGCCTACGCCACCGGCGAATCCCCCAACTGCCAGGGCGCCTGCTCGCCCGGCAAGCACGTGCGCTGGGAACAGACGCCGAAGGGCATGGAGACCCGCCTCAACGGCATCCTCATCGACCGCTTCGCCGACAACGAACGGGCCGGCTACCCCACCCTGTGCAAGGGCCGCTTCGACGTGAACGGCGAAACCTATTACGCCATCGAGGAGCCCACCAGCCTCAACACCCTCGAACTCCTGCCCGAGCTGGCCCGCATCGGCGTCTCGGCGATCAAGATCGAGGGCCGCCAGCGCAGCCCGGCCTACGTGGCCCAGGTCACCCGGGTGTGGCGCGCCGCCATCGACCGGCTGCAGCAGGGCACGGCGCCCTTCCGCATCGAGCCGGCCTGGATGGCCGATCTCAACAAGGTCTCCGAAGGCCAGAGCCACACCCTCGGCGCCTACTACCGTCCCTGGAAATAAGCCCGATGAAACTCGCCCTCGGCCCCCTGCTCTACTACTGGCCCCGCCAGTCCACCCTCGCCTTCTACGCCGACATGGCCGAAGCACCGGTGGATATTGTTTACCTCGGCGAAACCGTCTGCTCGCGCCGCCACGAACTCCGCCTCCCCGACTGGCTCGAGGTGGCCGAGATGCTCGCCGCCGCCGGCAAGGAGGTCGTGCTGTCGAGCCAGGTGCTGGTCGAATCCGAATCCGACCTCAAAACCCTGCGCCGCATCATCGACAACGGCCGCTTCCGCGTCGAAGCCAACGACATGGGCGCCGTGCACCTCCTCACCGGCGGCGACAGCCCGGCCCGCAGCTGGGTCGCCGGGCCGACCCTCAACATCTTCAACCCCGCCACGCTGGGCATCTTCGCCGACCTCGGCGCCACCCGCTGGGCCGCCCCGCCCGAGATGTCGCGCCAGCAGATCGCCGAGCTCCGCGCCGGCCTCGGCCGCGACATGGAGGTCGAGATCTTCGCCCACGGCCGCCTGCCGCTGGCCTACTCGGCGCGCTGCTTCACCGCCCGCCACTACAACCTGCAGAAGGACAGCTGCGAGTTCCGCTGCCTCGAGTTCGCCGACGGCATCCCCCTGAAGACCCGCGAAGGCGCGCCCTTCCTCACCCTCAACGGCATCCAGACCCAGTCGGCCCACGTGCACACCCTGCTCGCCGACCTCCCCGCGGTGGTCGCCGACGGCCTCGACATCCTGCGCATCAGCCCCCAGGGCGAGCACACCGGCCAGATCCTCCAGCTCTTCCGCAGCGCCCTCGACGGCCTCATCCCGCCCGTCGACGCCCTCCATGACGCCATCCCGCTGCTCCCCGAAGCCCCCTGCAACGGCTTCTGGCACGGCCGGCCGGGGGTCGAGCAGCTGGTCATCCACTGAAGCCGGCCCCTGAACCCAGACACAGCCCCGCCCATGAAAATCCCCGCCTTCACCCTGCCCGGCCCCTTCGCCCGGGTCGGCGCCCGCCTGCCCCAGCTGCCGCCCACCCTCGCCCTGGTCGGCGGGCTCAATCTGGCGCTGGGCCGCATCCTGCCCCGCGAGCCGCTCGAACCCCTCACCGGCAAGCGCCTGCTGCTGAAGGTCAGCGACGCCGGCCTGGCCCTGCGCTTCACCCTCACCCCGCGCGGCTTCCGCCCCCTCTTCGACCCACGCCAGCCCGACCTGACGATCTCCGCCACCACCCGCGACTACCTCGCCCTGGCCCTCCGCGAGGAAGACCCCGACACCCTCTTCTTCAGCCGCCGCCTGCTGATGGAAGGCGAGACCGACCTCGGCCTGCTGGTCAAGAACACCCTCGACGCCGTCGACTGGGACGCCCTGACCGCGCGCCTGCCGGGCGTGTTCCGGCACGGCTGAGGGCTGCGGGCCGGGCTGCGGCGCCCCCGGTGCACGCCCACCGGCTAGAATGAAGCCACCGCGCCATTCTTCGCCCCCATGCCCGCGCATTACCGCAGCTCGCCCCTCGCCGCCTATGTCGCTGCCTCCATCGGGCTGCTGATCGTCTACGCCTGCCTGCACCCCTTCTCCGGCTGGCGGAGCCCGGGGCTGCCGGTGTTCGAGTTCCTCACCCTGCCGTGGCCGCGCTACTACACCTGGGTCGACCTCACCGTTAACGTGATCGGCATCGTGCCCTTCAGCTTCGCGCTCACCGCCGCGCTGATGGGGCGGCTGCCGCGGGCCTGGGCGGTGCTCGGGGCGATCCTCGGCTGCTTCCTGCTCAGCCTGTCGGTGGAGACGCTGCAGAACTTCCTGCCCAGCCGGGTGCCCTCGAACGTCGACGTGGGCTGCAACACCCTGGGCGGCGTGCTCGGGGCGCTGGCCGGCGGGCGCTGGGGCGGGCGCCTGTTCGACCCCCGCAGCGGCCTCACCCGCTGGCGCAAGCGGCGCATCGTGGCCGGCCACACGGGCGAACTCGGCCTGGTGCTGCTGGGCCTGTGGCTGCTCACCCTGCTCACCCCCGAGAGCCTGCTGTTCGCCACCGGCGACCTGCGCCGCCTGCTCGACCTGCCCACCCCGCTGCAGTTCAACCCGTCGCGCTTCGTCAAGGTCGAGGCCGCCATCGCCGCCAGCCAGCTGGTGGCGGTGGGGCTCACCGCACGCAGCATGATGCGCGACTGGAGCCCGTGGCCCATCGTGCTGCTGGTGCTCCTCGGGCTGGGCGCCAAGACCCTCGCCGCGGCGGCCTTCTTCTCGCCGGGCGACCCGCTGCACTGGGCCACCCCGGGCGGGCAGATCGGCCTCGCCGCGGGGGCCGCCGTGCTGGTGGTGTGCCTGCTGCTGCCGGCCGGCGCCCACGGCATGCTCGCCGGCATGGCCCTGCTGGTGGGCACCGCCCTGGTCAACCTGGCCCCGGAGAACCCCTTCCTGCCCAGCGACGCGGCCCTGATCCAGCAGGGCAACCTGCTCAACTTCCACGGCCTCACCCAGCTCACCGCCAGCCTGTGGCCCTTCATCACCTTCGCCTACCTGGGCCTGCTCGGCGCCGCACGCGACACCATGCGCCGGCACGGCGATTGATCGATAATCCCCCAACTTCCCATTCCCGATTTTCCACTCCCCAGCCACCGCGGAGCCCCCATGAGCTACTTCACGCACCACGTCTTCTTCTGCTGCAACCAGCGCGCCGAGGGCGAGACCAGCTGCGCCAACCACGACGCCGTGGCCCTGCAGACCTACGCCAAAGACCGCATCGGCGCCCTCGGCCTCAACGGCAAGGGCCAGATCCGCATCAACAAGGCCGGCTGCCTGGGCCGCTGCGACGACGGCCCGGTGCTGGTCGTCTACCCCTCCGAAACCTGGTACACCTTCGTCGACAAGGACGACATCGACGAGATCATCGCCGAGCACCTGCAAAACGGCCGCGTCGTCGAACGCCTGAAGATCTGACCATGGCCGCCACCGAAACCGCCCTCATCAACGGTCCCGCCGGCCGCATCGAGCTGATCATCGACACCCCCGCCCAGGTGCGCGGCATCGCGCTGGTGTGTCACCCCCATCCGCTCTTCCACGGCGCCAACACCAACAAGGTCGCCCACACCCTGGCCCGCATCTTCCGCGACCTGGGCTACGCGGCGCTGCGGCCCAACTTCCGCGGCGTGGGCAAGAGCGAGGGCGTGCACGACCACGGCGTCGCCGAGACCGACGACATGCTGGCCGTGATCAGCTGGGCCCAGAGCCGCTGGGGCGGCCTGCCGCTGGCCCTGGGCGGTTTCTCCTTCGGCGGCTACGTGCAGACCCGCGTCGCCGCGCGGCTGGCCGAAGGCGTCACCCCGGCCGGGCGCATCGTGCTGGTCGGCACCGCCGCCGGCGAGGTGAGCGGCGCGCGCAGCTACCCGACCCTGCCGGTGCCCGACCACAGCCTGGTGATCCACGGCGAGAAGGACGAAACCGTCGACCTCGCCAACGTGCTCGCCTGGGCCGAACCCCAGGAGCTGCCGGTGGTCGTAGTGCCGGGCGCCGACCACTTCTTCCACGGCCGCCTGCACGTCATCCGCAAGATCATCGAGCGCAGCTGGAGCCCGCTGCCCTAAGCCTTCACCCCACCGCCGGAGCCCCCATGAAACTCGTCGCATCGCTCACCAGCCCCTACGCCCGCAAGATCCGCGTCGCCCTGGCCGAAAAAAGCCTGCCCTTCGAGCTCGAAGTCGATATCCCCTGGCTGGCCGACACCCGGGTGCCCAGCTACAACCCCCTCGGCAAGGTGCCCGCGCTGGTGGCCGACGACGGCGAGCTGTGGTTCGACTCACCGGTGATCGCCGAATACCTCGACACCCTGGCCGGCCCGCTGCTGCTGCCCGCCGACCGCGCCGCCGCGCTGCCGGTGCGCCAGGCCGA
>Ga0075163_10012416_pt1 | contig 11092 bp, 8 predicted proteins | sample JI1023141ADNA_FD_71478 | JGI IMG/M metagenome (GOLD analysis project Ga0075163, IMG submission 71478) | Wastewater effluent complex algal communities from Wisconsin, to seasonally profile nutrient transformation and Carbon sequestration -... | ecosystem: Engineered > WWTP > Effluent > Algae...
AACGCTGGCGACCTGGTCAAGGACCTGATCCGCAAGAAGTAGCGCGTCGCGCCTACAGCTTGTCCGGGTCGAACTGATGGCGACCGTGCTCAGGTTCGAGCGCACTGACCAACGGCGGGCGCCCTTTGTCGCGCCAGTAGTTGTCCATCAGGTCATTCGGCTGCATCCCGAGGCCAGTCTCTAGATCGGCTTCACGGCTCAACCGCTTCCTGCCGCTGGCCGCGATGCCTGACACGGCACCGCCGATCGCTGCGCCTGCGACGGCACCGACGGTCAACATGACGATCTTCACACCCCAATCATCGCCTGTCGCCGAAACCAAGCCGACCGCCGCTCCAATCACGACAAGTGTGAGAAAGACAGTTTTTCGCACAGCACACAAGCCTCCGCTGCGCAGCGTACTCGCTGGCTCACTGTTTGCAACCCCTGCCAAAGCCGCACACCCAATATTCGCGGCAATCGCCATCAGCATTCGGCGTAGACGCTCCGGTATTGAAGCTCATGCGAGGCTTTGCTGCGGTCTGCCGGCATCGTCAGGACGCCATGGTTGTCCGCGCCGATCGAACTTTGACCCACCCTGCCGACTGAACTTTGACCCAGGGCTGGTGGCCGGGATCGCGTGATCCCGGCTGTGGACAACTGTAGCTGCTTGCTCCTTTCGGTTTGTTCTGGATGTCCTTCGCGGGGCGGCAAGCCGCGGAGGGCGTAGCCCGTAGAGGCTTGCCGCCCCGCGGCCGCCTGGGTCAGCCCGCCTCTGCAGGCCGGGCCCGGCGCTCCTGCTCCCGAGCCCTGATGCGCCGCTTCGTGCTGGCCGTGGCCTGCGTGACGCGGTAGCTCTCGTTGCCGGTCTCCACGATGTGGCAGTGGTGCGTGAGCCGGTCCAGGAGCGCCGTGGTCATCTTCGCATCGACGAACACGCTGGACCACTCCGCGAAGTCCAGGTTGGTCGTGATCACGACGCTGGTGTGCTCGTACAGCTTGCTCAGCAGGTGGAACAGAAGCGCCCCGCCGGCCTGGCTGAACGGCAGGTAGCCCAGCTCGTCCAGGATGACCAGGTCCAGGCGCAACAGGCTGGCCGCGATGCGCCCGGCACGCCCTTCAGCCTTCTCACGCTCCAGCGCGTTGACCAGGTCCACCGTCGAGTAGAACCGCACCCGCTTGCCGTGCTCGGTGATGCCGGCCACGCCGATGGCCGTGGCCAGGTGGCTCTTGCCGGTGCCTGGCCCGCCCACCAGCACCACGTTGTGCGCGGCCGCGGTGAACTCGCAGCTGGCCAAGGTCGTCACGAGCTTGCGGTCCACCGGCGAGACCTCGAAGTCGAACCCTGCAAGGTCACGGTGCACCGGGAACCTGGCCGTGGCCATCTGGTGGCTGACCGAGCGCGTGGCCCGGTCGCTGGCCTCGGCCTTGAGCATGTGCTCCAAGAGCCAACGCGAACGCTCCAGCTCGCCGTTGTTCTGCTCCCCCAGTTCCGCCCAGGTGGCGGCCATGCCGTGCAGTCGCAGTGCCTTGAGCTCGGTGATGACGTCACGCATCTTCGGCTCCTTGCTCAACCCGGATGCGCCGCAGCCGGTCGTAGCGTGCCGTGTCCGCAATGGGCTTGGTCAGCGCGCCCAGCGCCGTGGCCACGTTCTCGGGTCTGGGCGGCGCCGTCAGCCGTGCCAGCACGTTGCCCACATGCTCGGGGCTGACCCGGCCGCTGGGCCCGGCACGCTCCAGCGCCAGTTCGGCCGCCACCAGCACGGCGTCCAGCCCGGCCACCTTCACCAAGTCCAGCACCTGCGCCATCAGCCGGTCTCCTCCGGCGTGCTTGAGCAGCGCCTCGCGCAGCCGGCCCAGCGGCTCGGGCAGGTCCTTGAACGGCGCACCGTTGCGCAGGGCTCCCGGCTTCCTCTGCAGCAGCGGCACGTAGTGCATCCAGTCGTACACCGTCTTGCCCTTGCCCGGCTGTCGCTCGTGTTCGGCCACCACCCGATCCTCGGCCACGACCACCACCCGGCCCGGATACAGCCGGGTGCTGACGGTGTGCCGCGCCCACTCGCACGGCACCGAGTAGCGGTTGCGCGCCACGGTCACCAGGCAGGTGCTGCTGACACGGCTGAACTCCTGCACGTAGCCGTCGAAGGGCGCCGGCATCGGCATCAGGTGCTGCCGCTCCAGCTCCAGCATCTCCGCCACGCTGAACGCCCTGTGCTCGGGGTGGCGCAGCTCGGCCCACAGCGCGCGGCAGCGCTCGGCCAGCCAGGCGTTGAGTTCGTCCAGTGTGCTGAAGCGCTGGTCCCGCGCATCCAGCCAGATCCGCCGGCGGCTGTCCTGCACGTTCTTCTCGACGACGCCCTTCTCCCAGCCGCTGGCCACGTTGCAGAAGTCGGCATCGAACAGGTAGTGCGCGCACATGGTCGTGAAGCGCAGGTTGACGTCACGCGCCTTGCCCTTGCCTACGCGGTCCACGGCCGTTCTCATGTTGTCGTAGATGCCCCGCCGGGCCACGCCGCCCAGCGCGGCGAACGAGCGGGTGTGCGCGTCGAACAGCATCTCGTGGCCCTGGCTGGGGTAAGCCACCAGCCAGAACGCCCGGCTCGCGCACAGCTTCGTGTGCGCCACCTGCAGCCGCTGGTACACACCACCAATGACCAGCGGCTCCTCGCTCCAGTCGAACTGGAACGCCTCGCCCAACTCGAAGCTCAGCGGCACGTAGGCGTCGCCTGCCTGCACGCCGCCGCGCTCAGCCCGCCACGCCCGGATGTAGTCGGTCAGCCGGCTGTAGCCGCCCTCATAGCCGGCTGCAGCCAACTGCGCATGCAGCGCCTTGGCCGTGCGCCGCTCCTTCTTCGGCCGCCTCGCATCAGCCAGCAGCGCCTGCTGCACCGCCTCCACGAACGGCGCCAACTTGCCCGGCACCTCCGGCCGCCTGTACTTCGGCGCCTCCGCCTTGCCGATGCGCAGGTACTTGCGCACCGTGTTCCTCGCCAGACTCGTCGCCTTGACGATCTCCCGCACCGACTTCTTCTCGCGGTGGCGCATCCGCAAGACCTTGCCAATCATGGCCATGGTGATCACTCCTCACACCCCGCCCCGTTGTGGATAAGTCGGGCAGGGTAGGTTGAACACCTGGGTCAGTTTTCGGTCGGCACGATCCTCGGAAGTGGGTCAAATTTCAGTCGGCGCCAACACGCCATGGTGGCGCTGGCGCCAGTTACCCATGCATCGGAGCCTCTGTGTAGGTCTCCAGCAGGCGCTCCGCCGTCAATTTGTGATGTTCGAGGAGCTTCTGAACCTTGGCCGCGTCGAGAGTTTCCAACGAGCTGGCCGCCGCTGTACAGAATGCTCGGATCGAGTCTTTCAGGGCGGCGAGCCGTCCAGTCGTTAGAACGCGCGCATCGGCGTGACCCGAGGCAGCGGCTTCGAGAACACGGTACGGGTGGACCATCATCGGCGTGGCCTTGCAAGTGTGGTCGTAGCGCTGTCCGAACCAATCCATCGATCCGCTGAGCTGGTTGGCGTAGTGCTTGGTGATCTTTTGCGCCACGGCACCGCTCTTGCACTCGATGACAAAGTAGCGCAGATTGCCTACGGCCCACAGCACATCCGGTCCTCGCTTGAACTCCAGTTCCGGCCGCTGCGCCTTGAAGCCCAGGAACGCAGCAACTTCCTGCATGGCCGCCTCGAATTCATTCGCGTTGTCCGGCAAGAAAGCCAGGTCGTCGAGGACACCGTTCAACCGCACAAGCAGGTCGGTCTTCTTGCCGGCGTAGGGTTTGAAGGCCCACACGACGTTGTTGGCCTGCTGCATGTCCTTGGCATCGAGCTTCTCGTAGTCCAGCCCATCGATCGGTTTCGTGAGGCGTCGATTCAGCAGCAACGCCCCCTTGAGTACCTGCTGTGCTCGCACGGCGTCGGTGAACTGCACGTACTCGGCCAATTGCCACTTGAGCCAGCCCACGACGCCAGGCGACTCGCTTGCAGCGACTTGGTTGATGACCCTCTGCAACGCGTCCTCCGCCTGCGCATAGTTGCGAATGCTGGCGTTGTCGAACGCCACGCGCTGTGCAACGGCCGTGGGCCGGACCGTGCCGGTAGGCGGGTAGCCGATGTTGGCCACCGCTTCTCGCGCCACCTTCTTCCAGTCCGTCCCTTGCTGCAGGCACACCTCGATCGCGCTGTCGAGTTCATCCACGCCACCGCCAAGTTGCTCTGCAACCTCAAGGGACTTCTTGAGCTGGGCGCGGGTGGCCGGTGAAAACATCTCCTTCGCACCCATGGTGAACATGGTGCGGGTCAGCGACGAGCCCATCAGAAGAACCACGCAATAGTCGTCGTTCGCACGGATGCCTCGGCCCATGCCCTGCTCGATGCGCTGGATCTGCCGCCCGATGACATGCGCGCTGCCCGCCAGCATGTTGGTCTCGATGCGCTCATAAGAGCGGCGAGCCTGCGGCAGCCCATCCAATACGAGAATCCGGCAGGCATCGTTGGGCAGGTCGATGCCGTCGTACTTGTTGACCATGACGACCAAACCGACATGCTTGGCCTTGAGCTGATCGACAGCAGCCTCCAGGTTGTCGGCTTTCACGACCAGGTCGGCGACCTCGGCCCAGAACTTCATTCTGAAGTCCGAAGGCACGATGACGACGGTGTTGTAGTGCGCGGACTTCTTCTTGACGAATGCCTTGAGCTCCGCCTCCGAAACGTTGGGGTCGATTTCCTGCGGCACCAGGATCATGCGGTCGCCAATGTCGTTGGCGACGTTTGGGGTGATGTGCTTCTCGACCAGCTCCGGCCCGGCACCGAAGTCAGAGACCAGGATGGAATCGTCGGCAAGCGTTGCCGTCATGAAGATGCGCCGCTTGGCCTCGGTGAAAGCCGGTATGGCCTCGATGGGCAGACAACGGGGCGATACCTCGATCTTGCTGCCGGTGACCACACAACGGCACTGGCCAAGGTGGTTCTTGATCAGCGGCCAGCTGAACTTGATCTCGTCGTCGGTCCGGTTCTCCGTCAACAACTGGGAGACCTGCAAGCCCTTCTGATGCCAGGCCCAGAACGGCACGAGCATTTCTTGGTCTGACGCACCGTCCTCGATCTCGAGCAACTTGGTGTCGTTCTGCTCGAGCAGTTCGTCTCGAAAGAGCTGCATCAGCCCGTTGTAGGTGGCGGAACCATCAGAGGCGGTCAGGGTGAACTGCGATTCGGTGGAGGACAGGCAGGCATGTGCGTCGTCTACCAGCACGACGCCGAGCGGGATCTTCACGCCAGTGTCAGTGGTACCGAACACCGACAGCCCGTTCACCAGCTTGTGGATGTTGATGACCAGGATTGCCTTGCCTTGCAGAAAGGCACCGGCTCCCGTATCGGTCGTGACGGAGATGCCAAGGTCCCCAGCTTCCTTCATCACCTGGCTGACCAGGTAGTTGTCGGGCGTCACATACACAGCTGGGCCCACGCCCTCGTTCAGGCAGCTTTTGAGCATCAGCAAGCCGACCACTGTCTTGCCACCCCCGGTGTTCATCTTCACGACAAGGTCTCGCTCTGCGCGGCGCGGAAGCCAGCGATCCCAGACCTGCGTTTGCACGTCGCGCGGGTACTTGTAGCGGGCGTGCTTGTTCGGCAAGAGGTTGAAGATCTCGCGCGGACTGGTCTCCGTGTCGAGGAGAGATGTTGAGCTGAGCTTGCTGAGGTTCAGTGGCATCGTTGCAGTCCTCCGCTGCTGGAATTCGTCTGACAGACTGTCATCGTAGCAACGCGCCCTCCTGCATCGCGCCTGGGTCGCCGAGCGGACGAATTGGCTCGGGCACTGGACCTCGACTCACGCGACGGCTTCAAGTACTGCATGAACATCGTGGCAGGGATAATGTCGACGAGGGCGGCCCGTGCAGACTGCATGGGCGCCCCAGCAAGCCTGTTTTGGGTAGCCAGATGGGTAGCTAAGTTGAACGAAGACTGATGAGCATCAGAAAATGTTCATAAAAATCAAATAGCTACGAATTTCATGAAACTCGCCACCTGGAACGTGAACTCCCTGGCCGTGCGCCTGCCGCAGGTGCTCGACTGGCTGCAGGCCAACCCGGTCGATGCGCTGGTGCTGCAGGAGACCAAGCTCACCGACGACAAGTTTCCGCGCGCCGAGATCGAGGCCGCGGGCTACCAGGTGCAGTGGTTCGGGCAGAAGACGTACAACGGCGTGGCGTTGATCAGCCGCGCGCCGGCCGTCGACATCGTCCGCAACATCCCCGGCTTCGACGATGAGCAAGCCCGCGTCATCGCCGGCACCGTCGACGGCGTGCGCGTGATCGGCGCCTACTTCCCCAACGGGCAGGCACCCGACAGCGACAAGTTCGCCTACAAGATGCGCTGGCTCGACGCGCTGCGTGAATGGGTGCGGGCCGAGCTGGCCGCGCACTCGCAACTGGTGCTGATGGGCGACTACAACATCGCCCCCGAAGACCGCGACGTCTACGACCCGGTGGCCTGGGCCGGCCAGATCCATTGCACGCCCGAGGAACGTGGCCACTTCCAGGGTCTCATCGGCCTGGGTCTGCAGGACGCCTTCCGCCTCTTCGAGCAGCCGCCCAAGAGCTGGAGCTGGTGGGACTATCGCAACCTGGCCTTCCGCAAGAACCAGGGTCTGCGCATCGACCACATCCTGGTCAGCGAAGCACTGCGGCCGCAGGTGCAGGCCTGCAGCATCGACAAGCTGCCGCGCAAGAACGAACGGCCCAGCGATCACGCACCGGTGGTGGTGACGCTGGCCTGACCGGAGGAGGCAGCAGGTGTTCAGCCGCCCTGGCCGTTGCCGCTGTTGTCAGCGGGCTTGGCACCCAGCAGCAGCGGCTTGAGTGAACTGTCGGCCGGCTTGTCGCCGAGCCAGATCTTCAGCAGCGCATTGAAGAAGGCGACGTCGGGCAGCGCTTCGGACTGCGGCTTGCCATTCAGCTCGATCAGTGTGCCCTTCTCGGGCACCCAGTCCACCGTCAGCGTGTCGCCCTTCTTCAGGCTGCCCACGGTCTGGAAGATCTCGCCGAGCTTGACCATCTGATTGACCAGCTTGCCCTTTTCGGCCTTGTCGGTGTTGGCGTTGATGCCGGTCATGAAGGCCTGGCCGAAATCGTCGGAGTTGACCTCGCGCAGCATCACGATCGTGATGCGCCGCGGCCCGCCCGCGGCCAGCACACCTTCGACGGTAGTCTCCTTCCTGGGCAGGTAGACCCCCATCGAGTAGACCTTGAAGAGGGCCCGCGTGCGCACGCCGGCTCCGTTGAGCTTGAGCTCCTTGCCGGCAACCTTGGCGCTGTCGTCGATCTTGACGCCACCGACTTCGACGGCCTGCGCCGAGGGCACGACCAGGGTGGCAAACGAGGCCATCGCCAGGATCAGCGTGGCCACCATGTGGCGGGGAGTGGAGTTCATGGGGTGGCTTCTTCAGAGGTTGAACGAGAGGGACGGTGTGTGTGCGCAGCTGCGTCAGGCGCCGCTGCCATCGAGCCTGAACAGGCTGACGGTGCTTTCCAGGCCGGCGGCCTGCTGCTTGAGGGACTCGGCGGCGGCCGCTGCCTGTTCGACCAGCGCGGCGTTCTGCTGCGTGCTGGCGTCGATCTGGTACAGGCTCTGGTTGACCGACTCGAGGCCCTGGCTCTGCGATTGGCTGGCCGTGGCGATCTCGCCGATGATGGCGGCCACGCGCTGCACGCTGTCGACCACGCCCTGCATCGTGGAGCCGGCGCGGCCCACCAGGTCGCTGCCCAGCGCGACCTTTTCGACAGAGTCGCCGATCAGGTCCTTGATCTCGCGCGCGGCGCTCGCGGAGCGCTGTGCCAGGCTGCGCACCTCGGCGGCCACGACGGCGAAGCCGCGACCCTGCTCGCCGGCACGCGCGGCTTCCACCGCCGCGTTCAGCGCCAGGATGTTGGTCTGGAAGGCGATGCCGTCGATCACCGCGATGATGTCGACGATCTTCTTGCTCGAAGCGTCGATCGACCCCATGGTCTCGACGACCTGCGACACCACGGCCCCCCCCTCGCTGGCCACGCTGCAAGCCGATGCCGCGAGTTCCTCGGCCTGCCGCGCATGATCGGCATTGGCCTTGACCGTGCCGGTCAGCGCCTTCATCGCCGACGTCGTCTGCTCGATCGAGCCAGCCTGCACTTCGGTGCGCTGCGACAGATCCTGGTTGCCGCTGGCAATCTGCGACGAAGCGGCGGCGATCGACTCGGTGCCGGAGCGAACGTTGCCGACGATCGACCGCAGGCTGTCGTTCATTTCGCCAAGCGCCTGCATCAGTTGCCCGGTCTCGTCGGAGGTGCGCGCCTCGATGTGGCTGCTCAGGTCACCTGCGGCCACGCGCCTGGCGATGGCGACGGCCCGCGTGAGCGGCCGCGTGATGCTGCGCGTGGCGATCAGGCCCATCACCACGCTGGCCAGCGTCGCGGCCAGTGCCAGCACGGCGATCAGCCAACCGGTGCGCGAGGCCTGCTGCTGCGAGGCCTCGCCCGAGGCCACCATCAGCGCATGCTGGGACTCGACGAACTTGTCCATCGCGGCCAGGTAGCGTGCCTGCACGGCCCGCACCGCGAACATGTACTTGACCAGCGCCTCGTCCTTGTTGCCTTCAGAGACCAGCTTGGCGAAGCCCTCCTGAGCCGGCAGGAACTTGTCGCGCAGGGTCAGCACCTCCTTCAGCAGGGCCTGGCCGGACTCGTCGGTGACGGCGGTACCGAGTGCTTCCAGCGTCGCCTGGTGCGCCTTGATCTGGGCGGCCAGCGCCTCGATCTCCTTGCGCGTCTGTGCGTCGTCGGTCATCACCAGCGCACTCATCATGTGGCGCGACGAGGCAGCCACTTCGTCCTTGGCACGATTGGCCAGCACGACGTTCTGGTAGCGCGTGCCGATGATGTCGTGAATGGCCGAGTTCAGCGCACCGATGCGCAGGTGCGCTGCCATCGCCATGGCCAGGAAGCAGGCGATCACGAGGCCGAAGACCAGCGTCAGGCGCTGGCCGATGCGTAAGCGGGTGAGAGGCATGAGGACCACCAGGATTCGAGCGTCCGGGATGGTGTCTCAGGCCGATGGCCACCAATCTCTGGTGTTGCGGGGTATTCGACCGCCAATTGATCGAGAGTCCCCCACACGGGGGCCGAGGCTAGTCGTCCAGCCCGAGTTCCTGGATCTTGCGCGTGATGGTGTTGCGGCCGATGCCCAACCTTTGCGCCGCCTCGATGCGGCGGCCGCGCGTGATCTCCAGCGCGGTGTGGATCAGCTGCCCTTCGAACTGACGGGTCAGCGCGTCCCACACCTCGGGCTCGCCGCCCTCGAGCCGGCGTCGCGCCTCCCGCTCCAGGTCGCCGAGCCAGGTGGACACGCCCGCCATCAGCGGCACCGCGATCGGCGCTGCAGGCGGCGCCTCGGGGCTGGCAGGAACAGCGAGGGCTTCAGCCGACGGCAGGGCCGGCGCGACCTCGCCGGCCGCGAGCAGGGCCGGAACCGGAACAGCCGCAGGCATCGGGGCCTGGACCTCGCCAGGACCCATCAGTTCGGGCGGCAGGTCCTTGGGTTCGACCACCTGGGCCGGCGCCATCACGGTCAGCCAGTGGCAGATGTTCTCGAGCTGCCGCACGTTGCCGGGGAAGTCGAAGACCTGCAGCCGGGCGATGGCCGCGTCGGTGATGCGCTTGGCGTCGACACCGAGTTCACGTGCGCTCTTCTGCAGGAAGAAGCGCGTGAGCATCGGGATGTCCTCCATGCGCTCGCGCAGCGCCGGCAGGCGCAGCCGGATGACGTTGAGGCGGTGGAACAGGTCTTCGCGGAATGCGCCCTGGCGCACGCGTTCCTCGAGGTTCTGGTGCGTGGCGGCGATGACGCGGACGTTGGTCTTCAGTGGCTGGTGGCCGCCGACCCGGTAGAACTGACCGTCGGACAGCACCCGCAGCAGCCGGGTCTGCAGGTCGAACGGCATGTCGCCGATCTCGTCGAGGAACAGCGTGCCGCCATCGGCCTGCTCGAAGCGACCACGGCGCATCGTCTGCGCGCCGGTGAACGCGCCGCGCTCATGCCCGAACAGTTCGCTCTCCAGCAGGTCCTTCGGGATCGCCGCGGTGTTGATGGCGACGATCGGCCCGCTGGCCCGCGGGCTGTGCTTGTGCAAGGCGCGCGCCACGAGTTCCTTGCCGGAGCCGCTCTCGCCTGTGATGAGCACCGTGACATTGCTCTGGCTGAGGCGGCCGATGGCACGGAACACGTCCTGCATCGCCGGCGCCTGGCCCAGCATCTCGGGCATCTGTGCCAGGCCGTTGTCGCGCACCTCCTCGCGCAGGCTCTCGTCGACCGCGCGGCGGATCAGTTCCACCGCCTTCGGCAGGTCGAAGGGTTTGGGCAGGTATTCGAAGGCGCCACCCTGGAAGGCCGAGACGGCGCTGTCGAGGTCGGAAAACGCCGTCATGATGATCACCGGCAGGCCGGGATGCCGCGCCTTGACCTTGGCCAGCAGGTCGATGCCCGAGCCCCCGGGCATGCGGATGTCGCTGACCAGCACCTGCGGCTCGTCGGTCTCGAGCGCGGCCAGCACGTCACGCCCGCTGGAGAAGCTGCGCACCTGGAACTGCTCCCGCGTCAGCGCCTTCTCGAGCACGAAGCGGATGGATTGGTCGTCGTCAACGATCCAGATGGGTTTCATGCAGTCGGCGTGCCGTTCAGGAGGTGGAGGTCGTCAAGGCAGAGGGATCAGCAGCTTGAACACCGTCCGGCCCGGCACGCTGTCGCATTCGATCGTGCCGTGATGCTGCTGCACGAAAGTCTGCGCCAGCGTGAGCCCGAGGCCGGAGCCCCCTTCCCGGCCCGACACCAGCGGGTGAAAGATGCGGTCCCTGATGGCCTCGGGCACGCCCGGCCCGTTGTCCTGGATATGCAATTCCAATGCCAGTCGGAAGCGCTGCTTGCCGAAGGTGGCCTGGCGGGCCACCCGGGTGCGCAGCACGATCTGTGCATCGCCCTCGACGATGCGCTCGGCGAGCGCCTGGGTGGCGTTCTGCGCGATGTTGAGCACGGCCTGGATCAGTTGCTCGCGGTCACCGCGAAACTCGGGGATCGAGATGTCGTAGTC
>Ga0075163_10012417_pt1 | contig 11092 bp, 10 predicted proteins | sample JI1023141ADNA_FD_71478 | JGI IMG/M metagenome (GOLD analysis project Ga0075163, IMG submission 71478) | Wastewater effluent complex algal communities from Wisconsin, to seasonally profile nutrient transformation and Carbon sequestration -... | ecosystem: Engineered > WWTP > Effluent > Algae...
GGCGTCGGCGTGGGCGATGATGCGGTCGGACAGCGAGGCGATCAGGTCCTTGCGGATAAGAGGTTCGCCGCCGTACCAGGCGACGTGCATGCGGCGGATCGCCGGCGTGACCCGGCCGATCATCCCCAGCAGCGCGTCCTGGACCTCGGGCGCCATCCCGCCGTTCGGCTTGTCCTGGCCCTGGAAGCAGTAGTCGCAGCCGAAGTTGCAGGCCAGCGTCGGCGCGACCGTCAGGATCATCGTCGACATGTCATAGCGGTGGGTGTTGTACTGCTGGTGCAGGACCTCGAGCTCGTCGACCTCGCGCCGGACCAGGAACCCGCCGTAGACGAGGTCGCGGGTCGCCTGGACCTCCGCGCCGGTGCGGTCGGCTGACTGGCTGTCGTAGGTCGTGCGCTCGTGGGCCTCCCACACGGCCAGGGCGCCGCTCAGCGAATTGTAGGCCAGCGTCCGACCGCCGTGCAGCGGCGTCGTGATCGTGTATCGAGACTGTACATATTCAGATGTCAGCACAAACGACCATCCCTCGCCGGGCCGTTGCTGCCGCGTCGCTGGCGAACGACGCGATCGTCCGCCGCGACAGATCAGGCGGCCGCCATGAAATTGCAGATATCTACAGGCTGTCCGGCGAGTATGCACATAATCAGATTTCGCAACAGCTGTCTACTGGGAGCGGCGCCTCGTCGATCAAACAATTTTTGAGGTCATAAGTGCACGAGTCGATCGTCACGCGTGACACGTGAGCCCAAGCCGCATGAATGAGGATGTCGCCACCTGAGACGTGGGTGGCGAGCACACACCGGACGAACTCGAGGTGTCCGGCATCGGTGATCGGCGCACGCCCGACGGCGTGTCGTGATTCGGCGTGGCGAAGGCTTCCGCCGAGGGGGACGGCGGCCGTATCCTGGGACGGTCGCCTCCGATCGACCGCATGACCGCCTCACCCCTCGACAGCGTCGCCACGGTCCCCGGGGCCAGCCTCACGGCGGCGCGGGTGCTGCTCGCCTTCATGGGCGCGACCACGCTGATCATGGGCTGTCTTTATCTCATCGCGCCGCAGGAGCTCGCCGCGGTCTCGGGCCTTGCGATCACGCGTCCGGCGGCCGAGGCCGAGCTGCGCGGCTACTACGGGGGCCTCCAGCTCGGGATGGGGGTGCTGTTCTTCGCGGGGGTGCTCCGCCTGAAGCACATGCGGGCGGGCCTCACCGCCGCGGCCGTGCTGTTCGCCGGCAACGGCCTCGGCCGCGTCCTCGGCATCGCCCTCGCGGGGGCGATCGACTCGTTCAACGCAAGCGGGGTCGTCTTCGAGTTCATGTTCGCGGGCGCCGCGATCGCCATCCTTCGATCACCAGCTTTCAGGAGTCCCGCATGAGCTTCGAACGGCCCGCCGAACCCCACCCGCTGACGCGCGAGGCGACCGCGCTCGCCTACGAGAAGCACCTCGTCGCGCGTGGCAATTACTCCGGGGCCTGGGACACACTCGCCGACAACTTCGCCGAGGACGCCTCGTACTACGACGTCTTTTACGGCTGGATGTACGGCCGCGAGGCGATCCGCGGATTTCTCCGCAGGGCGATGAAGGGGATCGAGGACTGGTCGTTCCCGGTGCAGTGGCACGTCGTCAGCGAGGGTCGCGTGGTCACCCACTGGCTCAACCGCCTGCCCGCCCGGCGCCCCGACGGTACGCACTACGAGTTCCCCGGCGTATCGGCGATCACGTACGGACCGGACGGTCTGATTCGCCAGCAGATGGACATTTATGACGGCATCTCGGCGATCCAGGTGGTCCTCGGGGCGCGGCTCGGGTTCGTCGGGCGCGCCGCGAAGTCGATGTTCGGCTGGATCGGCCCGGCGAGCCGCGAGGTCGTGCGCCGGATCTACCGCGCCGAGGACGAACGCAAGTAGGGCGAGCGAGCGAGCATCGACCGCCGCACAAGCGGGCGCACGAGCGGGAGGAGCAGCTTGCGCCATCCGAGCAGCGCGTCTATTTGGGCGCGGATGTCGGCGAGCGAGTTCTGTTGATAACAGAGCAGCCGCTCGGACTCCTCGGTGTCGAGCCAATCCGAGGGGTAGTCCGCCAGCGTGAACGCCTCGCGCGGCAATGGCCCGACCCCGAGGGTCGTCAGCATCGCGTCGAGGAATTCACCGTAGGTGGTCCGGCAGGTCGGCCCGCCGCCGAGCAACAGCAGCTTGCCCTGGCCCCACACCGCCTCGTTGCCGATCGCGTTGGCGAGTGCCAGCGCGGCGTCGGCCGGGTGCAGCGCCTCGAAGCGGACGTCGACCGGGAACTCGAACATCAGCGCGTGCGAGCTTGTCAGCGAGATGTCGATCACCGCGGCGAACCTGGCGATCACGTGATCGAGGCCCGAGCCGCGGATCAGCGCCTCGCACGCGATCTTCTGCGTCGTGTACACGCTGGTCGCCTGTACGGGGTCATCGATCCGCCGCGGTCCGTCGAGGTGACGGTTCTTGCCGAACACCTCGACCGACGAGCAGAACAGGAAGCGCGGCGGGCTCATCTGCGCCGAGCAAGCGGCCAGCAGGTTGCGCGTGCCGCCGAGGTTGACTGCCTCGGCCGTGTCCGGGTCGCGCTCGCTGGCCGGCGGCAGGACGAACGCCATGTGCAGGACCACGTCCTGTCCGGCGACCGCAGCGGCGACAGGGACAGGATCTCGCAGGTCGCCCCAGACCACGCGGACCCCTCGCTGTCGTGCAATGTGGTGGTTTCGCCGAGTGTCCAGCTCGAGCACGGTGATCTCGTGGCCCTGACGCGCGAGCTCGGTCAGAACCCAGCGGCCGATCGTGCCGAATGCACCGGTGACGAGGACTCGTGCCATGGGGTCACCGGAAGCGCCGGATATAGCTGCGGGTCATGGCGCGGTAGGCGAGGATCGCCGGCACGCAGAGGATCACAACTTCCGGCCACGGCAACGCAAGCGCGACCAGCCCGACCACGATCGCGTGGCTGGCGGTGTCGGCGATCAGCCCGATCTGTCCACCCGCCCACAGCAGCGGGCTCTGACGCCGGGTAACGAGCGCCATGGCGAGGAGGATGTCGTGCGCGAACCAATCGGCGACGGCGAAGCCGACGTGCAGGGTGAGATGAGTCGCGACGGAAGATCTTCCGAGGGCCGAGCCCCACACGCTCGGCGAGCCGATGATCCACGCGAGGGACAGGACGATCTCGAGGCTGAAGAACCACCATCGCGTGCCGCCGTGGATCGACGGGCGGTGGGCGACGCGCAGCAGCGGCCCTGCATGCAACAGCAGGAAGAACACCCCGAACGGGAAGATCAACCACTCGAGCGTCAGCGAGCCGTACATGCCTGCTCCCACGCCGACGGGGCCATTGTGCGCGCGGGCAGCGGTTGCATCGCCGGGGTGACCCGCGGGGTCCGCAAGGCCGCGAGGCGCGATGAATTGGGCGAGATGCGCTCGCACACCTGCATGGCCGAGACGATCGCGTCCTCGTGGCTGCCGAAGTCGTGGGTCCAGTCGCCGGCGAATGACAGGTCGTCCATGCCCTGCCGCGCGGCCAGCTGCGCCTGCGCCCGGTAGTGGTTCGGGGTCGGCAGCGGCAGGTGGAAGGTGCTCACGTGGTCGATCCGCTGCGGCTCGCGCTCACCGACGTACGAGGTGAAGATCGGCGCGTTGTCGGGGAGCCCCGACCAGACGGTGAGGTTGGCGAGGCGGCCGTCCCAGTTGAGGTTCGCCACGCACCAGTCCTTCGGATTTGAAGGCATGAACCAGCGGTCGCCGTGAGTGGCGATGCGCACTGTGTAATACTCGAAGCTCGTCAGTATTTGGCGGGTCGCGTCGAGGCCCGGCACGTCCGTGAGGATGCGCGCGGCGTCGCGGGCACCGGCGGCGAGGACCACATGATCGAAGCTCCGCCGCTCGCCGCGGCTGTCGACGACGGTCCAGCCGCCGGTGGCGATCCGCTCGAGCATGGTCACCGCGGTGCCGCGGAGGATCTGCCCGCGCAGCCCGCTCGCGGCGGCCTCGATGTAGGAAGAAGCGCCGCCACGGACGACGTGCCACGGGTAGCGGGTGAGGCCGCTCGGGCGGTGGAACACGAGGTACTTGGCGAGCGTGTAGATCGCCAGCTCGTCGACGCGGTCGTACGGGGCGCCCCAGATGCCGCCGAGGATCGGCCGCAGCACCTCGCTCACGAACGGCTCGCGGTAGCCGTGGCGCTCGATGAATGCGCCGAGGCTGATGGTTCGATCGCCGCCGCGGACGATCGTCGCGGTCCGGTCGATCACGCGGTTGAAGCGCAGCAGGTCGATCAGCCACGGCACGTCGGCGACGGTTTTTAGTAAGGCGCCGAGGCGCGTCGGCGGCAGCACGTGGGTGCTGTTGCGATTGCGCCGCAGGACCGCGAGCGACATCGGGATGATCCGCGTCGGCACGCCGAGCAGCTCGAGCAGGCGCAGGAACGACGGGTAGAGGGCGTCGCTGAACCACGAGAACCCGTCGTCGATGTTGTAGGTCGCGCCGTCGCGCTCGACCGCGACCGTGTGAGCGTGTCCGCCGAGCGTCGCACCGCGCTCGTAGAGCGTGACGTCGTTATCCTTGTCGAGCAGCCACGCAGCGGAGATCCCCGCACCACCCGAGCCGATGATCGCTATCTTCACTGTTGTGTTTCAGTCTGTGAATAGAACTGCCGGGCCCAGCGGCGAAAGATCGACACGGCGGCGTCGGCGTCGGCGAGTGCGGGGCGTGCGAGGTATTTTTTGTGGTCGAGGAGCTTCTGGTCCTGGGCCACGTCCCGGAGCATGGTGGGGAGCAGCAGGCGCGCCATCCAGCGATTTTGCAGGTGCGGGGGGAGCCAGCGCAGCACCGGCAATGCGGCAAGCCACGCGTCGGGCTTGCTGACCCACAGGCTCAGGCGGAACGCGACGTGCCCCGGGGCGACGGGCGTGGGCGTGAAGACGGCGCGAACGGCGAGTCCGCCGGGATCGGCGACGGTGTCGATCAGGTAGATGCCGAGGCCGTGGAGCGTCGGCCGCAGGTCGACGTTGACGCGCCGCGTGAAGCGGCCGAAAAGGCTGGTCACGTGGACCATCTGGCTATGGCCGTGGATCACCTGCTCCGCGATCACGGGGCGGTGGGCCACGGAGTCCTCGTAGCCGTGGACGGCCGCCTGATGACCGCTGTCGAACAGGTTCTCGGCGATGTCCTGCACGTGTGTGCGGAGCACGACGTGGCGCTGGTGCGGTGCGCCCCAGGCCGGATCGGCGAGCGGCGGCGGCTCCCAGGTCGGCGCTGCGCTCGTCGGGTGGTGCCACGCGAGCAGCACGCCGGAGGCCTCGCGGACCGGCAGGGCGCCGGCTCGTGCCGAGGGTGGACGGCCGTAGCCGGGTCCGGTCGCGGTGCACGCTCCGTCGTTGGCGAACCGGAAGTGGTGCATCGGGCAGCGCAGGGTCTCGCCGATGACGCACCCGCCGTGGCCGAAGTGCGCGCCGAGGTGCGGGCAATACGCCTCGAACACCGCGGCGACGCCCGACGCGGTGCGGAAGGCGACGACCTCGCGGCCGAGCCACTGCACCCGCTTGACCTCACGGACCGCGAGCTCCTCCGAGAAGACCACCGCGTACCAGCCGCTCGGGTAGGGGTCCAGCGGGAGTCGCTCCGTGACGTCGACCGCGGGTGGGCTGGCCTTGCGCCGCGAAATCGACACCGGAGACGACACGCGGCGAATGTCTACCGCCCGACGCGGCGACGCCAGGGGTACCGACCAAAAGAATGTTTGGCTCGCGACCACGCGTCAGCCGCATATGCGGGAGCGGTTCCTCGTGGGATCCGCGATGTCGCTGCGATCACGCGACCCGCCGCGGTTGGGTGATACCATCGGATCCATGGTTCGATGGTTGGGTGTGATGGGGCTGACCGTGGCCGTCGGCGCCGGCGTCCTGGGCTGCGCCAGGACATGCGTCGATGACGGCCTCCACGCCAACCAGGACCCCGCTGCGTGCATGGGCACGACGACCGCGGCGACCACGACGTCGGGCGCCACGACCACGACCGAACCCGTCACGAGCACATCGAGCACCGACGGCACCTCATCTACATCCGACGACAGTGGCAGCGACGGCACGACCCTCGGCCTGACCAGCGACCCGGGCACGACGACCACCGGGGCGACGACCACAGGTACGACGACCACCGGCGATGGCACTACCTCGGAAACAACATCCGACACCGAGGGCCCGCCCAATTGCGACGACGATCTCCCCGGCCCGGGTGAGACCGGCATCGACTGCGGCGGCCTGTGTCCTGACAAGTGCGACAGCCTTGGCGGCTGCGACAGCGGGATCGACTGCATGTCGGGCATCTGCCACCCGCTCGGCATCTGCAACGACGCGACCTGCATCGACAACCAGTTCACCGACGGCGAGGCGCACGTCGACTGCGGCGGGAGCTGCGGGTCGACCTGCGGGCTCGGCATCCCGTGCAGCTTCACCTCGGACTGCGCGCCCGGGCTCGGCTGCTTCAACGGTCACTGTGCGATGAACGGGCAGTGCGGCGACGGCATGCAGACACCCGACGAGACCGACTTCGACTGCGGCGGCCCGATGTGCGGACCGAGCTGCCGCGAGTCGCAGATGTGCGAGTTCGGCGCGGACTGCATCTCGAACAGCTGCGTCGACTCGGTGTGCGAGGACCCGCAGTGTATCGACGGAGTCCAGAATCACGGCGAGACCGACATCAACTGCGGCGGTCCGTGCTTCCCATGCCCCGATCAGGCGGGGTGCGTGGTCGGCAGCGACTGTTTCAACGGCGAGTGCCTCGACTTCATCTGCCAGTGACCGCGCGCGCCCGGGGGCGAAGCGCGCGGCCGGGTGTCGTGCGAGCCTACACCTGCGGGATGCCCCACGGCTGGATCAGCTTGGTCGTCGGGGACGGCTGGATCAGGAGCTGCTGCGGCTTCGCGGCGATCGGCGGGGCGAGGGTGAGCTCGAGGGTGTAATTCGTGATCCCGGGTGGATCTTCCATGGCCACGTTTCCGACCTTGAGGCCGAACGAGTTGTCGGCAGGTTTGCCAAGCTTGGCGCTGATCACGGTGCCGCTGACCGGCTCGCCCTTGTACGACTTGAAGCTCGTGTAGTAAGCCGCCCCGTCGTGGTCGTAGATCACGAAGTCCACCCGGAAGATGACGTTCTTGAGGGACTGCATAGCGAGCATGTTCAGCAGCTGCGCATTCTGGACCGAGATCCGCGCCTGGAGGGTGATGTTCTCGTTCGGCAGCGTCGACCACGACGCGCCGCTCACGACCGCCACTACATTGGGCGGGCTCAGCCACCAGTTGTCCCCAGGCGTCACCCCCCGGATGTCCGCGGGGATGACGTTGTTGCCCAGCGCCAGCTGCGTGATGTAGCCGAACGAGGCGTGCTCGTCCTGCTTGTAGTCGTAGCCCTGTTCGACGTTGCATTCCTTCTCAAGCGCGATTGCCATGTCTCGACCCTCCGGCGGCATCTATCGGTTTTCATCTGCATCGACGGTGAAGCCGTCGACGCGTAGCGACTGTCCGCTCCCGGGCGCCGCGCCGCCAGAGAATCCTGGCAAAGAAATGTTTGGCCCGTGACCGCCGCCACACGCGTCAGTCGACGAGGCCCGCGCGATGGGCGTAGCGGACGATCGCCGCCACGGTCGGCGCGTCCAGCTTCTCTTTGATCGCCCGGAGGTGATTGCTGACCGTGCTCGCGGTCAGATCGAGCTGTGAGGCGATGTCGGTCACGCTGTGGCCCTCGATGATGAGGCTGAAGACCTGATGCTCGCGCGAGGACAGCTTCAGGTGCGGGAGCTTCTCCTCGTCGGGGATCCGGAGCCGGAGCTTGCGCAGGGCCGCGGGCGAGGCGGAGGTTTCCCCGGCGGCCACGCGGCGGATCGCGTCGAGCAGCGCCTCGGGCGGGCTGGCTTTGGAGAGATAGGCGGCGGCTCCGGCGTGGAGCAGCTGCAACGCGTACTGCTCCTCCGGATACATCGAGAGCACGAGGACCCGCGCCTCCGGACGGGCCTCCTTGACCCGGCGCAGGACCTCGATGCCGCCGACGCGGGGCAGCGAGAGGTCGAGGATCAGGACGTCCCACTCGAGGCCTTCTTCGAGCGTCCTCTGGAGGGCGCGTCGACCGTCGGTGGCGGTGCCGACGACGGTGATGTCGCCGGTCTCGGCGAGCAGCTTCTGGAGGCCGCCCAGCATGATCTCGTGGTCGTCGGCGAGGAACACGCGGATCATACGGTTGTACTCCGGTCCGGCAGCGGCAGCCGGCAGGTGACGCGCGTGCCCTCGCCGCGCCGTGACTCGAGCCGCAGCTCGCCGCCGAGCGCCCGGGCTCGCTCGCGCATGCCGAGCAGGCCCATGCCCCCGGTCAGCGGCGTGCTCGGCAGACCCACGCCGTCGTCCTCGACCCGCAGCTCGATGCCCGTCGCTTCGGCGCGCAGGTGGACCTCGATGCGCTGCGCCTCCGCGTGGCGGACCACGTTGGTGAGCGCCTCCTGCAGGATGCGAAACGCGGCCGTGCTGGTCGCGTCGGCGCTGCGCGGCGCATCGCTGGTTTGCTCGCCGTCCGCGGCGAGCGTGAGCGCCGCGCCCGGGTCGTCGACGTGCAGCGAGCAGGCGAGGCCGCTGTGCTTCTCGGTCGTGCGCACCAGCCACTCGGCGGCCGCGGCGAGGCCGCGGTCGTCGAGGATGCGCGGGCGCAGGTTGGTGACGGCGTCGCGGGTGCTGTCAGCGACGCGGTGCACGAGCTCGTCGAGGTCCGCGAGGTTGGCGCTGATGCTCGCGGGGTCGCGGCCGAAGCGGCGGAGGGTGGTGGCGAGGGCGAGGCGCAGCGCGGAGACGCTCTGGCCGATGTCGTCGTGCAGCTCGCGGGCGATGCGGCGGCGTTCGTCCTCGCTGCCGCGGTCGATGTGCCCGGCGAGCAGGCGCAGCTCCTGGGTGCGGAGGTCGACCTGGCGCTGCAGCTCCTCGGCCTGTCCGGACAGGGCATCGGCGGCGCTCTCGAGGGTCAGTCGTTGCACGAAGTTCTGGCGGGTGAGCAGGTAGATGCGGTGCCCGAAGGCGATGGCGACGCCGACGGTGAACGTGGCGTAGCCGATGGTCGTGCCGAGGAACAGCGAGTGCAGGGCGGAGGGGCGCCCGAGGAGGAAGCCGGCGACCAGCGAGAACCCCATCAGCGCGGTGAAGATCGCCCGGGTGGGCAGCGCCAGGGGGACGATGCAGCTGGCGATGATGAGTGGGTGGAGGAGGTGGAACCACGGTGTTTCGAGGTCGCCGATCTCCGACACGCAGGCGCCGAGCGCCCCCAGCTCGACCAGCCACAGGCCGAGGACGGCGATGAGCCGAGGGCCGTTCAGCTCGCGCTGCCCATGGAGGAGCGCGAGCACGATCGCCGCGGTGACGAGGACACAGATCCGCAGCACCGCCATCATCCCGACCGCCCCGGGGATCTCGCCCATCAGCGCGTGGTCGCTGAGCCACCAGATCAGGTCGACGACGACCGACCACACCATGATGAAGCGACCGCTGCTGACGCGCAGCGCGGCGAGGTGCGCGTCGACGCGTCGGGACAGATCGGCAGGTTCGACGGTCTCGATGATGGCCTGATCAGCGTCGACGATGACCAGCTCGCGGTCAAGCGTGTGGGTGGTGACCCGAACCCGGCCCTCATGACGATGATGGCGGCGGCCCACTACTGCCAGGCGGAGGGCGTGTCATAGCGATCCAGACGCTCCCGCCGTGGGTGCCGACGTCGTAGACGGCGACGACGTTGGGGTGCGAGAGCTTGGCGAGGGCCTGGGCCTCGCCAAGCAGGCGGGTCTCGCCGTGGTGTTGGCCCGGGCGAACCAATTTGACGGCGACCTTGCGGTCGAGCTCGGGGGTCGTAACCGGCGAACACCTCGCCCATGCCGCCGAGGTTCGCCTCTCGCCGGTCCTGATGCTCGACACTCGACAGGATCGCTCTCGCTAGCGCGACTGAGGCAGTGCGGCGGGCGGGCGCGAGGCCGCGGGGATCCGTCCGGCAGCGGCCGCAGTAGCAGAACGGCGGGAAGGCCAGCCGTCCTAGCGAACCTCCGCGGCGTATTGCAGGCCTACACGTGAGGCGAGCCGGCTCTGGACCCCGACGTCGCGGAGGGCGCTTGACACCCTCGGTGATGGGCTCGCGTGCGAGCCGCCGCCGAGTCGCTGCATCGGCAAGGGTCGGCCGTCCGAGCTTGTCTGTTCGCCTCCTTTAAGCAACGGTCCGGGTCGTATGACCTCCAGTGCCGCTGCGACGCCACCGCCCGAGACCATCCCCAACGACAGGTTCATCCTGCTCGAGAAGATCGGCGAGGGTGGGAACGCGGTCGTGTGGCGGGCCCAGGACCGCGAAATGCGAGTGAAGGTAGCGATCAAGATCCTTCGGTCGACGGACCCGGACCTCCAGGCCCGGTTCGCGCAGGAGGTGCTGGTGCTGGCGAATCTCCACCATGCGAATGTGGTACGTGCGACGGCCCGCGGCGTCACCAGCCGTGGCGCGCCGTACGTCGTCCTCGAGCTTGTCCCGGGGCTGAGCCTGCGTGCACGCCTCGAGGCGGGAGGGCCGCTGCCGTGGCGCGAGGTCGTGGCGATCGGCGTGCAGCTCGCGGGAGCGTTGTCCGCGCTGAACGCTGGAGGGGTCGTCCACCGCGATGTGAAGCCCGACAACATCATGCTCACGACCGACGGGAACGGCGGCCAGGTCGTGAAGCTGATCGACTTCGGGGTCGCGCGGCTCGCGGACGGCTGGGACGCCGGCGCGAACGTCACGCCGACGCCGCGGCGGCGGACAAATCTCGGGGTCGTGGTCGGGACCCCCGGCTACACGCCGCCCGAGGCTGGGTACGAGCTGCCCTGCGAGCGGTTCGACGTGTACGGCCTCGCCGCGACGCTGTGGGAGCTTGGGACCGGCGAACGCCCGGGCGGCTCGCCGCCGGCTGCGGTGATGCTCCCCGAGGATCTGCGCGCGGTCCTCGGTGCCGCGCTGGTGACAGACCCCGACGATCGCACGCAGACCGCGGCGGAGTTGGGCCGGGGCCTCGCGGCTGTGCAAGTCGCCCACCCCGAGCG
>Ga0075163_10012418_pt1 | contig 11091 bp, 13 predicted proteins | sample JI1023141ADNA_FD_71478 | JGI IMG/M metagenome (GOLD analysis project Ga0075163, IMG submission 71478) | Wastewater effluent complex algal communities from Wisconsin, to seasonally profile nutrient transformation and Carbon sequestration -... | ecosystem: Engineered > WWTP > Effluent > Algae...
TCAATATATCAATATATGAAAGCCATCATTAAAAAAAACTGGGCAGAGCCTTATAGAATTAAATCGGTAGAGTTACTCAGCATGAAAACCGCTGCCCAGCGGAAAAAAGCCATTAAGGAGGCGGGCTTTAATACCTTTTTGTTAAAATCTGAAGATGTTTACATTGATTTATTGACAGACAGTGGCACCTCTGCCATGAGTGATCGCCAATGGGCCGGTATGATGCTGGGAGACGAGGCATATGCGGGAAGTCGCAATTACTACCATCTCGAAGAAACTGTCAGAAGCGTTTATGGATACAAGTACCTTGTACCTACTCACCAGGGTCGCGGTGCAGAAAACATCTTATCCAAGGTATTGATCAAAAAAGGTGATATCATTCCCGGCAACATGTATTTTACCACTACTCGACTCCACCAGGAATTGGCCGGCGGTAAATTTATGGACATTATCATAGATGAAGCCCATGATCCCAAAAGTGAATTTCCTTTTAAGGGCAATGTAGATCTCAACAAGCTGGACGCACTTGTGAAAAAGTATGGGGCAAAAAAAATACCCTATGTATGCATTGCTACCAGTGTGAATATGGCGGGTGGTCAACCAATCAGCATGGAAAACCTCAAACAACTGAGGGCTTATACCAAAAAGCAGGGCATCAGAATTATCCATGACATGACCCGGGTAGCTGAAAATGCTTATTTTATTCAGCAAAAAGAAAAAGGCTATAGCAACAAAAGCATCGCCCAAATTGTAAAAGAAATTTGCGGACAGACAGATGGTGCTACCATGAGTGCCAAAAAGGATGCCCTGGTCAACATAGGTGGTTTTATGGCTACCAATGAATGGGATGTCTTTGAAGAAGCCCGCAACCTGGTCGTTGTGTACGAAGGCCTTCATACCTATGGTGGTCTGGCCGGAAGGGATATGGAAGCCATGGCCATTGGCATAAAAGAAAGTGTGGATGATCTTCACATCCATGCCCGGGTAGGCCAGGTGCTGTATTTGGGACAATTGATGAGCGATTATGGCATTCCTATTGTTAAACCAGTAGGCGGACATGGTATCTTTGTGGATGCCCGTCAATTTTTACCTCACATTCCACAGGATCAGTATCCAGCTCAGACCTTGGCCGCCGAGATCTACACTGAATCAGGAGTACGCACTATGGAAAGAGGCATTGTGTCTGCCGGAAGAAAGGCCAATGGCGAAAATTACATGCCCAAGCTTGAGTTGGTGCGATTTACCATTCCTCGCAGGGTGTATACCCAGGCACACATGGAGGTTATTGCAGAATCAACGGCCCTGGTATGGGAACGCAGAAATAAGATCAAAGGAATGAAGATGGTTTATGAACCCAAATACCTTCGATTCTTCCAGGCCAGGTTTGAGCCCCTGTAAGCTCCTATTCGTTATTGCTTTTTGCCTATATACTTAAATAACAACGCCTTTATTTCCTCTCTGTGCAACAGGGCTAAAAGGATGGATGCCACCCATACCACTACCGCCAGGTAAAATACCTTGCCCCCATCACCCAGCACTTCTATGCCCAGGGGTCCCAGATGTGAGGCTATGGCGCCTGAAATAACACCAAGGCTCAGGACAATACCATAAATATAAGTAGCGGGCAGGATCAAAAGAATGGCGGTAATCAGCTCAAAAACCCCAATACCAATTCTTCCATATGGTTCGAGGCCCAGCTTTGAAAAAATGTAAACCGAATCAGGGTGCCCACTAAATTTAAAATAAAGGGTCTGCACATAAATAATGGCAATGACTACCCTTAGCACTTTGCTAACGATATTTTTTGTTTGATCATTCATTGGTTGTTGTGTTTAGTAACCCAGTTCTGGTCAGCCTTTGATTTGAGCTTAACCTCATCCTGGTTCCATTTATTTAAAGTATTATTAAAAAATTTATTATAGAATAGATAAAGTTTACCTTCGATGACTTTAAATGTCTTGGGGTCAACGGCCACCTTAGTGCCATCCTTACCCATGGCATAGGCACACCAACCACCATATTGAGGAAGGTATCGCTCCGGAGATTTTAAAAACAAAGCTTTATTGCCGGCATTAATAAAGTAATAGGCATGGCCCTGGTGCTGTGCAACGAATTGATCATTTCCCTTTTGAGGTCCTGATATTTGAAAATAGGTAACCAGATCATACCCCCCGGCTGCCTGACCTTTATCGTTGTTGACGTTCGACTGGCTGTGGACCATTTCCAATGCGCCGCAAATTAAAAAAGAAACAAGTATAAAAAATTTCATCAAATTTCATTTCAAGGCGAAAGATAGGACAAAAGCTACCAGGCCCACCATTTACCTTCAGCAAATGACCGCGCCCCGACAAATTCACGAACAAAGTTTGGTCTTGAAATTGAACTTGTCTTTACATGTTAATTTCATGTAAAGAATTTATAAAATCGATGTCAACAAATTGGATAATCCAAGCAGTTATGTTAAGCAGATATTAAACTATCCTAAACCTTACACCCTGCCTTATCAACGGCGCAAATATCTATTTATGTTTGGTGCTATCTTTTTAATCACAATCATATGTCAACAAAAAAAGTAAAAATATTAGCCATAGTGCTTGGAGGAGTGTTGTTCTTATCAACCACAAAATTTTTAACAGCTAAAATGAATGCAGAAAAGAATTTTTTCTTTTCTGAACATGCCCCAACAGCAAAAAAGACCGACGAGTTACCGCCCTTGCCCTCTGTCAATTTGTCTATAAATCAAAACAATGCGTCAGAAGCATTAAGCAGCCCAATTACAATAACTTTGACAACGGATTTTCCGGTATCAGGAAATCAAACCATTGGATTAATGGTAAGTGGCATGGGCATTACCACTGGAGATTACTACCTTACTAAAACTACAGTGACCGTCCTCTCAGGGCAAAGTACGGGTACCTCCCTATTGGTCATTGCAGATGATGCTGTGTCAGAAAACATGGAACAATTGACCATTTCGATGGTTACCTTTAGTTCAGGGGTTGTAAGCGGGAATAATAGCAGTGCAATTATTAATATTGAAAATAATGATTGCAGCTTTGTAAATCACCTATCTACCTTTTCGTCCAGCCTTGGTGCAGAAATTGCCACCTATGATGCCGGTAGTCAACAAGTATATACCGTTGCCGGAGATGTCATTGAAAGGCTTACAATAAGTAATAGCGGCGTTTTGGCATTGTCAGGAAGTGTGGTACCAGGGTTTGTCACCCCTTCAGGATATACCGCCATTCCCAACAGTGTAGCATCAAAAAACGGGATAATAGCGGCATCCTTTGCCATTAAAAACAATACAAGCTCTGCTCAGGATTCAGGATTGGTAGCCTTTTATCAGGCTTCTGATGCTTCTTATATTCATTCTATCAGGGTTGGTTACCTTCCGGATATGGTAACATTTTCGCCCAATGGCCAGTATGTATTGACAGCCAACGAAGGGGAACCCAATAGTTACGGACAGGCCAACTCCTTCGATCCTGAAGGCAGTGTTTCTATCATTGATATCTCCGGAGGAATCTTATCCGCTCAGGTTACCACCGCCGGCTTTTCATCCTTTAATGGTCAATTGGCCACCCTAAAATCATCAGGTGTAAGAATCTATGGCCCGGGAGCCAGTGTGGCACAAGATATGGAGCCGGAGTACATCGCTTTCTCGCACGATGGCAATACTGCCATGGTAACCTTACAGGAAAACAATGCTTTCGCCAAACTTGACATGGGGACAAAAACCATAACTCAGATCATTCCCATGGGTTTGAAGAATCACAACATCACTGGAAATGGCTTTGACGCAAGTGACAGAGATTCTACCAGTAGTTTAGGTAAAATCAACATCAAAACCTGGCCGGTGAAGGGCATGTATGAGCCTGATGCCATTGCTTCCCTTTTCTACAACGGACAAGACTATTATTTTACCGCCAATGAAGGGGATGCACGCGACTATACAGGTTATGCCGAAGAAATACGGGTAGGTGCCTCAGGATATGTTTTAGATCCGAGTCTTTTTCCTACTGCAGCGACCTTAAAAAACAATGCCAATCTGGGAAGATTACAATTGACGAAGGCAACCGGTGATCTTGACAACGATACAGATTTCGACGAAATACATTCCATGGGAGCGAGATCATTTACCGTTTGGAATTCGGCAGGAAGTCTGGTTTTTGACAGTGGTGATCAATTAGAACAAATCACAGCTGTCAAATCTCCCTCCTTGTTTAATTCTGAAGGGCTCAGCTCGCAATTCGATTCAAGAAGTGACAATAAAGGTCCGGAGCCAGAGGGCATTGCTATCGGTGTAGTCAATAATAAGCCCTACGTTTTTGTAGGACTGGAAAGAACGGGGGATGTTATGGTTTACGACATCTCGAACCCCGCCTTGCCACAGTATGTACAGTACATCAACACACCTCAGGATATGGCAGTAGAGGGATTGTTGTTTGTGCCTGCCAACCAAAGTCCAACCGGTAAGGCCCTTCTTATCACCACAGCAGAGGTGAGCAAGACGGTCACCGCTTATGAATTAGGTAGCAACCAGCAAAACTATTATACCGATGAAGATGGCGACGGGTTTGGTACAGGTGACGTGGTGTTTATAGATTGCGGTCCGGTAGAAGGATTTGCCAATGAAACCGGTGATTGTGATGACCATAACGCCAGTATTTATCCAGATGCCCAAGAAATATGTGACAATACCGACAACAATTGCAATCAACAAATCGATGAAGGATGTGGTTGTACCAATGAAATAGCACATAATTATGATCCCAATGCCCTAATGGATGATGGCACATGTATGACTTGTTTTGATAATGCCCAAAATGGTACTGAAACTGGCATTGACTGCGGCGGTCCTCTTTGCGTTCCATGTTCACCTCCAGTAGCCGTTTGTGGCAATATAGTAACCGTGTATGCCAATGCTGGCAATTTGGCTTACAACGGGCCTTCGACAGCAGACGTGTACCTCATTCCCGCTCTTGATTTAGATGCAGGCTCTACTTATTCAGGACCAGTACTCAGGACAGTGGCGAGAACACTTACGAATGTTGGCTTCAATTGGACCAGCCAGGGTGCTTGCATAGATGTTACACCTAACAACGTTTACAACAACATTGACAAAGGTCTTGTACACAAAAACTGCTTGCCTGTAACACCAGCAGATTTTAATAAAATAAGAAATTTTGAAATGAAAATAGCTGATGGGAACGGCAATTCTACCTGTACCGGCAGATACATAGTGGTTAATGGAAATCCTGCACCTACCAACAGTGAAACTGGAGAAATCAATGAAGAGGCAACCACACGCGAAAGTGAAGCGGATGCATCAATATCGCTCTACCCCAATCCCGGAACCGGTCTATTAAATGTGATTTTACCCAATTCTTTCGTATCAGAGAGGACATCAATAACCATTTTCAACTCAATGGGCATTCAAATTTCCCAAATAAAAGAGGTATTTGCGCCCGTTACGTCGATGGATACAAACGCTTTGACTCCAGGTGTTTATTTGGTTTACGTTACCTTGGATGGTGAAACCCTCATTAAAAAGTGGGTGAAAATGTAATACAAACAGAACAAATTAAAATGGCGTGCCCCAAAAAGGTGCGCCATTTTTATTTCTGCTTGTCACTTTAACCTCAAAATACTACACCTAACTCAAAAAAAACAACACTCAACAAACCTTCCCATTTGGAAAAGTTTGATTAACTCTACCTTTGTTTCATCAATGAACCTAAATAAATTCAGAAGAGACAAAATGGAGTTTTTATCAAAAATGTCTTATTACATCATGTTTGGCCTTAGCGGCCTCGCGTGTTTGTTTAATTGTGCCAATGCCCTCTACGTATCTACTCAACAAGTAGGGAAATCATCAGAAGTCATTATCCTTCTATTGGGGGGCATTCTGATGGCAGGTGGCATGTACTTAACTTATGCCCAAACCATGGCAGCAGAAAAATACCTGCTTGGATGTGGCCTGCTCGGCCTCACCTGGTTGTGCGTGTTGATTGAGCTCTTTGTGGGTTTCTTCTTTTTTAATGGCCCTATTCACTGGCAGTAAGATGCTGATTATAGTCAAGTTGTTTTATTACTGTTTTTTGGCAGCAACAGCCCTGCTTAGCGGCTACTACGTAATAAATGGCGTTACTGGTTTATCTGCCCAAAACAATCCTATGTACATCAAACAATGGTTGGCTGTAGTTAGTTTTTATGGCCTTTGGCGGGTCTATAGAGCTTATGTAGCTGGTGAGCAACAAAACCGGTTTGTAGAAGGTCTGCTTCAACTTGCCCATTGTTGGCTTGCCTGGGCTGTACTTTTGTTGCTTTATGCAGTAGTTACCAAATTGATCAAATAAGTCATGATTAAAAATATTTTCTGGGGGATATGTATTACACTCCCGACCCTAATCCAATTGTCAGCCGGTTCCTCTAACATCCCAGAGGGCCGGCTTGTTTGTATAATGGAAAGTGATACTACCAAAGCCAAACAAACCATTCAACAGTTTTTGTTTTGGTATAAAAAAAACTATTGGGAAGTCAATAAAACAGGCTTGAGTTTTGTAAATAAAAAAGGATTCTACGAGGTAGATACAGCAGCGTGTGCCAGGTACCTGGATGTTTTGATGGGCAGTGGTTATTTGAGCACCAACTATAAAAAGCTATGGCAAGATTATTTTTTTTCAAAGGCTGAATGGTGGAAAACAAACCCCCAATCCGAAGGACCGCCTGAAGGTTTTGACTACGATCTGGTGCTATTGACACAAGAGCCGGAATTGTTTTTTGACAAGCCGGATACTTTAACCTACAAGGTGGAAGAAATAACGCCCACTCTTGCTGTGATTTCCGTAAAAGCAGATTGGACCTTATACTTTGAGATGACCTATGCAAAAGGTAAATGGAAGATTGACTATATCTCAGGAGAAGGCTTTGATTAAATCAAATGAAAAAAAGATATTCTTCTGAGCCGATAAGATTTTATGACATTAGTGATTCTTATCTAGTCCAATGTCCCAATTGCCATAAGATGGCAGTCATCCGTCTACCCTCATTTTTAGAAGCCAAAAAGGCGGAGGCCAAATGTTTGTGTTGTCAATGGAGGATGCGGTATGAAGAACGAATCACCTATGTACCCGCCTTGAGATCATTCTGCGCTTCGTGTAAAAAATCCATGGACCTGCCCCGGATTGAGTTGCCAAAACCCAATCAACATACTTACGTTAAATGTTCCAATTGCCAATTTCCAAACAAAGTGACGAGGTGGGAAAAAAATTTAAAAAGATATCCTCATGAAGGAAAGGCTGACCCCATTTTCGGATTGTCATTGTATTTTCAAACAAGCATTGGGAATGACCTTTTCTGGGTTATCAATGTGCGGCATTTGGATGAAATTCTATCCTATATCAGTGCGCACTTAAGAGAAAGGACTACTACCCGCTTTAACATGACAATGGTAGAGAAACTGCCCAAATTTGTTATACGCGCCCATAACCGTGAAAAAATAATATCGATTCTTACCGCCTGGAAAAAAGAAATTATGCTCACACAAATTCAATAAAATACTACTTGGATTTAATTCCAACGAATGGGGCCGGCAAAGGTATTAATCGCCAGCACTATCAAAAGAAAAAGGGCCATGATGCCCAATAACAGGCCGGGGATACTTACCATAACGAGCGCCCATTTTTCCATTCCTGCTATTTTTTTAATCACAAAAGCCAGAAGCAAATAGAAAAATCCCAGGTAGATAACAGGATTTACAGAAAGAAATTCTAATTGAAGATCGTCCCAAAGCCAAATCACCAGCACCAACAATTCAATAGACCACAAGATCCAAAAGATGCTAGACTTCCTATCTTTTTTAACTGAAGTAATTACACCATCTCCCACGTCAATTGGCTTTGATCAGCTTTTCTATCAACTTAGGGTGGATGATTTCGAGCAATAAATGAGCCAACATTACCACTCCGGCTGCCAATGAAAATCCCAGTTGACACAAAGAAAACGAGATGACGATCAGTAGGCCTGTAAATATCACTTCCGAAGACGCCGCATTTACACCATCTTTGGTACCGAATTGATGACCCGAAGCCATCAACCATTTATAGTTTTGGTAGAGAAAATAAGCCAGGTAAATTGGCCAAACAATGTTGCAAATTTCTATTTTCATTGCTACACCTATTAATAGAATACAAAGCCTAGTTTTTCCAGTGATTTTTTGAGTTTTTTATCACTGATATTTTGTTTGGTACGCTTGACCAGGTGGATATTCAGAGAATCTTGTTTCTGAAGAGCCAAAGACAGGTTAAGTACCTTCAGATTTTTGACCTCCAATTCTTCCAGCATCTTTTTAATGATGTCTGCATTTACAGCATTGGAATTGTGAAGATCGGTGATTCTTTTATTGAGATCTTCATTGGCTTCTTTAACAAAGGCCGTATTATTTTCAGATGCTTTGATCAGTTCATCCTTCATGAGTAATTCATTTTGGAGAGCATTGATTTTTTGGTTCGCCACCTGGGTTTCAGCTTTTGAGGATTCCAGACTAACTTTCAAAGCTACGTTTTGCACCTTGCATGAGTCAATGGTTTGGTTGGCCATTTCTAATTTTTGCTCCAGTAAGCTGTACTTACTTTCCACTGTTTTTAACCTTTTGGAAGAAACGCAGGAAATCATTGCCAGGGTAAGGCCCGCCACAATATATTTTTTCATTTGTTGTATGTTTTATTTTGTTTTGTTTCAATTAATTGTCATAAATAATGGCTAGAATTTCCTGAGTACCCATGAGTACCATACGCAAAACCAGGAAAATGACTGCCAGTGTCAGGCCTGATTTCCATAGAGCATGATACCATTTGTCTTTCATCAGCTTGTAGGCTAAAACAAAGAGGATGCCCAGCTCTGCTATCATCACCAGGAACCTGGAAAAATGATAAAACCCCGGAAACAGAACACTGATAAGATTAATGACCACTTCCAGCAACATGAGTTGTCCCATCATAAAGGTGATGGCCGTTGCCAATTCTGCCAGGTTGTATTTAGTAGATGGAAATAAAATCTTGTTGCATAGTACATAAACCGGTATGATGAGCAAAGAAAAAAAACTTCCATAGTCATCTATCAACTGTTCAAATACGATGTCACTTTTTAGTTGGACCAGCTGATCCACTTCCACATCAAAAGTATTTTCTGATAAGTTGGCTATATCAAATTTGGTATAGACAAAAAAGTTAATACTAAGGTTGAGAAAAAAATACTTAAAGGGAATGTATGACTCGTTCCTTTCCCCCTTGATATACCTCGAAATAAAATCGGCAGGTCTATAGAGCAAGCCCTTAAAAGTATGAACATAATTGGTTTCAACATCAGAGAAGAAATCCAGGATACTGCCTAACAGACTTTTTAAAGAAATTCGTTTGTGTTGCAAAGTGTTGCCACAGGCGGAGCAATAGCTACCCGTGTCTTTGTGTCCACAAGCTGGACACTCAACAGTCTCTTCGTGCTGTGTAGAATGGTTGGCCAACGAAATTGTTTTGCTTTGCATCTCAAATATATTGATAAATTATTCGACAAAGATGATTTTAATTTAAAAGAGCCTAAAATCTGAAGGGCTGAGATGTAGTAATTTCCAATTAAAGTGTTGGAATTTCGGGCTGAAATGTTTTCTAATAACTTTGCCCCTTTATCTTATTTATTGATAATCTGTAAGTTACAATCCATCTTTAATGAGCTACGGTAAAAATCGTAGTTCTTTAACCAAGCTTCCGTCAAAGCCAAATTTTTGAAAGAAACGGCAAGGATTTTACCTTCCAACAGCAAAATAATTAATTGAATTGGTGAATCCATTGAGAACATCTGTTTGATTTTGCCGCCATATGCCCTCCCTAATTTTGACCAGTTTACTGAAGCTAAGGTGGGCGAGCGTATCGCCGGAGGCAGAAAGCTGGGTTATAGTATGAACCGGAAATGTATCACGAATTCCCATTGATTCATCCGGGAACAGATCGTGACCTATGCCATTGAGATCAAGGTTGAAGCAATTTTCTGCCAGGGTATCCAATACAATAGTATAGACAAAAGCTACATGGTTTCCCTGATCTGAAACTATGACCTGCCTCTTGTCCTTTGAAGGATATCGGTATGTAAATTGCTGATAGGACTGGTTGGCATAAGTGGCATAAAAGGCGTAACCCAGCCTGCCGTGATCATCATATTCAAATCCTGATTCAACTTGCAGATTACCTGATTTGTCTTTGACCATTCCCTGACTGATCCTCCCGTTTTTATCTAAAATATAATACTGACTTGCATCCCAATCGTTTTGTTTACCACCATTGATACGCATTAGGGCTTTGTCAAGGTAAATAAAAAAAGTGGTATCGGTACCCGTCACAATAGACGCCAGTTGACCGGATGAATCGTAATTAAAACGCTGCACCTGTTCTCTGTCTTCATTGTAAACAATGCTATCAATTCGATCACAATGGTTAGAATTATAAAAATAATTATGTGGATTTTCCTGCCAAAAAACGGCCAGGATCATTAACAACGGAGCCAAAGAAACCAGTTTCATACTATTACTCGTGGATGTAATTATGGGTACTGTATTTTCCGTCCCCCTGAACCACCACATGGTACAACGCTGCGGGCAACTTGCTTACATTTAACTGCATCTCTCCAGTTTCCACCCCGTGGTCTTCCATCCACATTTTTCCATGGGTATCAAAAATGAAAACTGACATCTTAGAAAACACATGGCCGCTTTCAGCTGCTATGTTTAACACTTGATTTCCCGGGTTAGGATAAATAGAAACTGCCTGAACCCCGATAGCCTCCTCCACAGAAGAAACAATTGCATCAGGGAAAAACTGGTAAAAGATCTCTCCCGACACCAGCAGGTCGGAACTGCTTCCAGATCTTTTGGCAATAACATGAAAAGGCACCATGCCTGGCACTACATCCACCAATCGCGAGAAGGAAAAATACTCTTTTTCATAAGCCACCGAATAACTTTGCATGACAATTGCCGTATCCAATAATTGAGCATTTGCTCCCTGGGTCAATCCCATTATAAGGCTTCCTTCATTG
>Ga0075163_10012420_pt1 | contig 11091 bp, 5 predicted proteins | sample JI1023141ADNA_FD_71478 | JGI IMG/M metagenome (GOLD analysis project Ga0075163, IMG submission 71478) | Wastewater effluent complex algal communities from Wisconsin, to seasonally profile nutrient transformation and Carbon sequestration -... | ecosystem: Engineered > WWTP > Effluent > Algae...
ATGCTTCCCCGGCCTGGAGGCGGTTGAGCGCCTCACTGCGCGAGGGAAGCGCCTTGCCGGGAGGGCCCGCTTCGGCGCGCAGGCTGAGCCAGTAGCCGGCGTCGGGGTGCGCGCGCCGACACTCGGCGAGGTCGCCGGCCGTCAGCTCGATGCGTGCCGTCGCATACAGGTGCAGACGCGTCCTTGGGTCGACATTGGCGATATCGTCCAGGAGGCTCCGGACGGGGTCGGCGAGTGAGAGCTTGATATTATCCATAGAGTTTCGCGAAGATGAGCCGTCAGATGACGCTCGCATGTGCGCGGGCGGGATGCAAGCACCTGGGCATCCCCCCTCGCGCTCGCCCTTCACTCCAGCGCAAGCGCCAGACCTTCGGGCCCGAGCTGGCTCAACGCCACCACGTGCACGTTGGTCGCCTCGATGTCACCCGCTTGCTCGGCCCGTGCCGAGCGGAGCAGCCGCGTGATCGCCTCTGTCATCGTCTTCGCGTCCTCGACCCCATGGCTCAGTTCACCAGCGATGTCGTTTGCCGTCGTCACCAGCGTCCTCGCCTTCTTGTGCAGCCCCTCCAGCCGCTGGAGGTTGCTCGTGAGCAACTTCTCCAGCGTCTCGATCTCGTGGAGCTCGTCGACCACCTCATGCCGTTGGAGCCGGGCCGCCAGCGCCAGCGAAAGCAGCAGCGCCGCGTGAAGGTACGCATCCGAGGCTGGCTCATCCGGGCTCCACTGCACGAGGATGTCGCAGCCGCACCGCGTGAACGCCGGGAAGCCGGGAGGCGCGGCCGTGCTCGCCAGCACGAAGACCCCGACCTGCGCATCACGGTTCTCCCGCGCCTCAGCCAGCTCCTGCAGCGCCTTCTTCGAGTTCATCCCCGCCTCGTTCTTCGCCTCGAACACGACGCGCGACCCCGCAAAACGGCTCTCGCCGTTGAAGCTGACGACCACGTCACCAACCTTGCGCCGCGTCGGCGACGGCGTATTGCCCATGAAATCGACGTCGTAGTACCCCCCGTTGGGCAGCGACTCGAGAAATTCGGACACCTGGTTTTCGAAGTTCAACCCGGCCTTGATCCCGCGGCGAAGCGCGTCCTTGCGGGTCTCCAGGCGCGTGACCTTCTCGAGGATGTCCTTCTCGAACGCCACCTGACGCACACGCTGGGCCTCGATCGCATGCATCTGCTGCTGCTGGTAGCCAGCCAGGATGTCCTCGATCGTCTTCTTGAGCGGGGCCAGCAGCGACTTGTCGTCGCTCGGGTTCAAGGCCGCAAGCACCTGGGTCTGCGCGGCCCGAGTCTCACGCAACAGCCGGCTCAGCAGCGAGTTCTCGTTGTTTGCGTCGAGCGCCGCCGTCACTTGCTGGAGCCGCTGCTCCTGGGCGCTACCGGCCGCCGCCAGCTTTTCGGTAAGCTGCGCCACGAAGCGACCCGCCGCGCTCTTGGCGATCATGGGGTCGAGCGCCTCCTTCATCGCAGTCTGGCTCGCAGCCAGCACACCCTCGACCTGCAGCTTGATCGCTGCCACGACGCCATCCTGCTCGGTCGAGCTCAGCAATCGCAGTAGCGGATTGATCGCCGACAGCAGGGTCGTCTGCAATTTGCTGCCCGCACCAGTGTGCTGGTGAAGCAGGCGGGTCAGCTCGCCGCCCTCCTTGAGGACGCCATCTAGGCGCTGCATCAGCCGCCCGTCCTTGGGATCGAGGTAGCTGCGCAGCTGCGCCTCGAGCTCACGAGCCTCGCTGTCGACGTGGGCCTGCAGTTTGGCCTGAACGTCCTTGAGGAGGGCCTTCCCGACGTCCTCGAGCCGAGCCGCGTTCGCGCTGGCCTGCGCGCTCTCCAGCGCTCGCAGCCCGATCTGCCAAACCTCGGCGGCGAGTGGTCCGCGCTGGAGTTCGTTGAAGTGGTTGAAGAAGGCGATGCTCTCTTGGCGGCGGTCGACGAGCGTGACGCTGAGCGCCTCGCCGAGCAGGACGTTGGCATCGAGGGAGAGGGGAGACTGGATGACTTGATTCATGGTGCCTGGCCCCAATGCTCCAAGCGCGCCAACAGGCACACGCTTGAGATCATTGGAGATCAGGATCTCCGCGGCCAGTTCTTTCAGAAATTTTCTTGTCCTGCTACAAAATTTATTATGCCTCGACCGCACGGCCCGAACCTCGTCGCCTGGCTCGGCCGCGCCGACCTCAACGCCATCACTCGCGCCGACGAGGTCGGCGTCGGCCCCATCTGCCAGGCCGTCACCGCCCGCAGCTTCGCGCGCGTCGACCTGCTCTCGAACTTCTCGGCACAGGAAGCCGCCGACTACCTCGCCTGGCTACGCCCGAAGACCCAGGCCCACATCCACCTCCACCCGTTCACGCTCACCAGCCCCACCGCCTGGGCGGAGATCTACACCGCCGCCATCACGGTCGTCGACCCGCTCGCTCGCCGCCCGGGCGCCAGCCTGACCTTCCACTTGAGCCCGGGAACCCCGGCGATGGCCGCCGTCTGGCTGATCCTCGGCAAGACCCGCTATCCAGCCGAGCTGATCGAGTCCTCCCGCCAGTACGGGGTAAAGACCGCATCTGTCCCCTTCGAACTCTCCGCCGAGCTCGTCCCCGATCTCCTGCGCCGCCCCGACGCCGCGCTCCAGCGCCATAGCGCCGCCCTGGCGCCCGAGGTCCCGGAGTTCGCCGCCATCGTCCACCGCAGCGAGGTCATGGCCCGGCTCCTCGCCCGCGCCCGCCACGTCGCCGCGCGAGCCGTCCCGGTCCTCGTCGAGGGTGAGACCGGCACCGGCAAGGAGCTGCTCGCGCGGGCCATCCACGCCGCCAGCCCGCGGCGTAGCCACCCCTTCATCGCCGTCAACTGCGGCGCCATCCCGTCCGAGCTGGTCGAGTCCAGCCTCTTCGGTCACGCCAAAGGCGCGTTCACCGGCGCCATAGCCGAGCGCCCCGGCGTCTTCGAGGCCGCTCACGGCGGCACGCTTTTCCTCGACGAGCTCGGCGAGCTACCCCTCGCCGCCCAGGTCAAGCTCCTGCGCACGCTGCAAGCGGGCGAGGTCACCCGGGTGGGCGAAACCGCCGCGCGCAAGGTCGACGTGCGCATCATCGCGGCCACCCACCGCGACCTGCTCGCCGAGGTCACTGCCGGCCGCTTCCGCGAGGACCTGTTCTTCCGCCTCGCCGTCGCCGTCCTGCGCCTTCCGCCGCTGCGCGACCGCAAGGGCGACCTCGGCCTGCTCATCGACCACCTGTTCGCCAGGGCCCAGGAGGACCTGGCGGACCAACCCGGCTTCACGCCCCGGCGCCTGACCCCGTCCGCCCGCGAGGTGCTCCTCCACCACCCCTGGCCCGGCAACGTGCGCGAGTTGGCCAACACCCTCCTGCGCGCCGCGCTCTGGGCCGACGAGCCCGCGCTCAGCGTGGACGCGATCCGCGAGGCGCTGTTGCCCACCACCCGCGGCCAGGTCGACGCGGTCCTTGGCCGCCCCCTCGGCGACGGCTTCAGCCTCACGGCTCTCCTGAACGATGTTTCCCGTCACTACCTGACACGCGCCCTCGCCGAGACTGGCCAAAACAAGACTCGGGCTGCCGAGATCCTCGGGCTCGCCAGCTACCAGACGCTCACAAATTGGCTCGCACGCCTGGAAGTGTGAGATCCTCCATACTCATGTTCGAGCAGTCCGACTCTCCAGCCTTCCGGGATACTCTGGCTGACTTGCTCGGTCTCTACACGGCAACCGGCGGGCCCCGGTGGCGAAGCGCTGACGGCAGCGGAGCACAACCATTTATTGACGACCTGCTGCGGGCCGACCGCTCGAAGAATCCTGACGACGGTGGCCGTTTTCGAAGCACGGTCCACAGAGATCTCCTTGCCCGTCTTCACGCAGAAGGACTCGCGTCCGCCGCAGCACATGCTGCAACATGGTTTCGTAGTACGTTCCCATCGGACGGCAGAGCCGAAGACTGCCGTTTCGACGCACTGCTGTCGGTAGAGGCACGCTCTGCGACTCGCCCTCATCGCATCGACGCGGTTTTGTACGTCGACGGGGTCGCTCTGGCGATCATTATCTCGGAGAAGAAGTGGCAGGACGCCGCCAAGCGCCTGGACCTGCTCGAGGAGAGCTGTCCTGCATGGTTCATCAGCCCGGTCTTTCTGGTGGCGCTCGGTGGACACGCCGCAGCGGTCACAGCTCCTGGACTGGTGGACGATCGTTGGCATACTACGGACCTTGGGACCTTGGCGGCGGTTCTTCGACCCGACGCGCTCTTGCGCAGCGCGCTCTTCGACTCAGTAATCCCACGCCGCTCCGGCGCACACCACCGGACGCTGCTGTCACCTGAGACGATTCGAGCTGTGGACCTCTGTCGAGCGCGTGCGCTGCAAAAGCAGCATGGACTGATCTCGATCGCAGAAGGTGCCGAGGAATTCGCCGCCATCCGCTCGCTTGTCGCACGGCTAGCTGGCGAGCACCTCCAGGCCGTGGTTGTCTGCGTCAAAGACGAGCAGACAGAACGGCTAGCTCCGCTCTTCGCGGACCTCGGCGTCAAGAAACCGGAATACGGTCTCAACGACAATAGTATCGTACTCACGCAACTCTCAAATCTCGCAGACCTGCATGAAATGGGGTATCCGGTAGCTCCGGCCAATCACGTAATCGTCGCATTGGGCGTCGATGCGGGATTTCGTGGAGAACAGGGGTTCGCTCTGCGCTTGTTGATCCCTGACGCGCCATGGATCTCGTTCACGTACCTTCCTCCAGATGCGGTCATTCCGGCGGTCCGTCACGCGTTCGCCGACCCACACGACGACGAGGGCTTCCTCGCCGTCGTCGATACGACGAAGGACCGAGTACCCCTCCGAGAGGAATGGATTCCCTTCCCGATCGAACGCGCCGCCGAACTCGTCCGTCCTCGGCTCCCCTCCACAAGAGCGGGCACCACGCTGATCTTGGTCTCCACCTCGGTCGAGGCAGCGGAGATCACGGCGGCGCTGGCAGGCAGCAGTGCGCGGGTGCACGATGCAACCAAGTGGGGCCGCGCTGACGAGGGCTGGCGCCTGCTCAAAGAGCCGACGCACGCGGTGGTCGTTGTACGTACCTCGCTGCCCTTCTGGGCCTCGGTTCCACATCTCGATGCCGTCTTCGTCGTGAGGCGTGTGGGAGAGACGACGCTCGCGCGGCTCCGAAACATGCTGTCGCGTCCGCGGCCGGGAAAAGACGGTGCGCTTCTACTGCTCTCAGCGGGACATATCCTACAGCAGTACGGGCTTCCTAGCCTGGACGTGTGAGACCCCGACTCATGTCGCGTCCTCGGCGCACATCCCTAGCCCCCTCGGGCTGAGTCCCACGAGCGCGGACCCCTGGTATCCTGCGGACTCTCCGCGACACGACGTCATGCTCACCGGACCGCTCAAGCAGCAAGTCGACAAGCTCTGGACCACCTTCTGGTCGGGGGGCCTCTCCAACCCCCTCTCCGTCATCGAGCAGATCACCTACCTGCTCTTCATGCGCCTGCTCGACGAGGCGCAGACCCGCGCCGAGAACCAAGCCCGCCGCATCGGCAAGCCCCCGGCCCGGCTCACCTTTGGGCCCAAACAACAGAACCTGCGCTGGTCCGCCCTCAAGCAGATCACCGACCCCCGGGAGCTGTTCGACCGTGTCAAGGACAAGGTCTTTCCGTTCCTGCGCGAGCTCGGCGGCGAGGACTCGGCCTACGCCGAGCACATGCGGGACGCCAACTTCATGATCCCGAATGCGCAGCTCCTGCGCGCCGTGATCGACCTCGTCGACGAGCTGCAGATCGCCGACCGCGACGCCAAGGGCGACCTCTACGAGTACATGCTCTCGAAACTGCAGACGGCCGGGCAAAACGGCCAGTTTCGCACCCCGCGGCACATCATCCGCATGATGGTCGAGCTCGTCGCGCCGACCCCCACCGACACGGTCTGCGACCCCGCCTGCGGCACCGCCGGCTTCCTCGTCGGCGCCGCCGAGTACGTGCAACAGCACCACAAGGACGCGCTCCTCGACAAGAAGACCCGCAAGCACTTCGATGCCGCGATGTTCCACGGCTTCGACTTCGACCCGACGATGCTGCGGATCGCCTGCATGAACATGATCACGCACGGCATCGATCAGCCGCAGATCCTCCGCAGCGACACTCTTTCTAAGGACTATCAAGGGGATTCCGAGTACACGCTCGTGCTCGCCAACCCCCCTTTCAAGGGCTCGCTCGACGAGAATAGCGTCGCCAAGAGCCTGACCAAGGCGGTGAAGACCAAGAAGACTGAGTTGCTGTTCGTCGCGTTGATCCTGCGCGTCCTGGCGACCGGTGGCCGCGCAGCAGTGATTGTCCCCGACGGCGTCCTGTTTGGCTCGTCGATCGCCCACCAGGCCGTCCGCAAACTTCTGGTCGACGGCCACAAGCTCGACGGCGTGATCTCGATGCCGGCCGGCGTGTTCAAGCCGTACGCCGGGGTCTCGACCGCGGTCCTGCTATTTACAAAAACCGATGCTGGCGGCACCGATAAGGTGTTTTTCTATGACATGCAGGCCGACGGGTTCTCGCTCGACGACAAGCGCAGCCCGACTCCGGACAAGGATGATATCCCCGACGTGCTCGCTCGCTGGCACGCGCGGAACCCGAAAAAGCCCGGCAAGCGCTCAGACAAGTCCTTCTTCGTCCCCGTCGCGGAGATCCGCGCCAACAAGTACGATCTGAGTCTCAATCGCTACAAGGAAACAACAAACGAGGTTGCCGAGTACGATGCACCTAAGGTGATTCTCGCTCGCTTGAAAACCTTGGAGGCCGAACTGAGCAAGGACCTCAGCGATCTAGAAGGGATGCTGGGATGACGTCTTGGCCCGAGGTCCCAATGGGCGAACTCGTTGTGAATCGGCCGCACGCACTTGTGATCGGCCCGTTTGGGAGTGACCTCAAGGTTTCAGACTATCGGCCTGCGGGGGTTCCTGTGGTGTTTGTGAAAAATGTGCGCCCCAACGCATTTGATGCGTCCGGGTGCCAGTTCCTGAACACGGAGAAGGCAGCGAAACTTAAGGCACATACGGTTAGGCCAGGCGATCTCATCATAACAAAGATGGGTTTCCCTCCCTGTGTGGCCGCGATTTACCCCAGGGGTGAACCGGAAGGCATCGTGACCGCCGACATTATCAAAATGTCGATAGATCAAGGAAAAGCGCTTGATAAATACGTTGTTCATTTCCTTAATTCATCAGCCGCAAAGGAGAAGATCGAGCGGTTTACTTTTGGCCAAACCCGGCCCAAAGTAACGCTTCGCGACTTTAGAGAGCTTACGATCCCCCTTCCGCAGATCGGAGAACAGCGCCGAGTTGCTGCTATTTTGGACAAAGCCGACGCCATCCGCTGCAAGAACCAGGAAGCTATCGCGCTGACCGAGCAACTCCTCCGCTCGACCTTCCTGGAGATGTTCGGCGACCCCGTCTCCAACCCCAAGCGTTGGCCGACAAAATCTCTTGGGGAGTTGGCGACGTTCACCGGGGGAGGTACGCCTTCTCGTAGTGTGCCCGAATACTTCGACGGTGCTACTTGCTGGGCGACATCTAAGGATATGAAAGGCGAGGTGCTCTCGGACACTGAAGAGCACATCACCGACGACGCCATCCAGAACAGTGCAACCAAGCTGGTCCCGCCAGGGACGATCTTGGTCGTCGTGAAGAGCAAGATCCTGATGCATCGGCTTCCTGTGCTGGTTGCGGCCGTCCCAACGTGTTTCGGCCAAGATCTCAAGGGTTTGTCGTTGCGCGATTCTGGTTTGACCTACTACGTCGCGCGGCACATGAGGATCGGCCAGGACACACTTCTTCGGCGTGCGCGAGGAGTAAACACCGAGGGCCTCACTCTCGAACACCTCGCCGAGTACGTTGTGATGCAGCCTCCCAGCGAGATGATTGATCGCTACGTGAAATTTGAGCTTGCGACGACCAAAGCCGCTCGTGTTAGCCGTGAGGCACGTGCGGATGCCGACCACCTTTTTAATTCCCTTGTTCAGCGCGCCTTCAGCGGCCAATTATGACCCCCACCTGACCCGGAGCCCGCCTCTATGCCCTCCAACTTCGACTTTCTCCGGACAAGCCGTCCAGAGTTCCACGAGAGCGCCATAGAGGCCGAGCGATCTGTTTACCCATCACCACGCGGTGCCTGTGTGGTCGCGCGCTGTTGCCTCGAGCACGCCGTCCTATGGGTCTATGATCACGATGGAGATCTGCGCAGGCCGCTCAACGAGACCTTGGCAACCCTCATTTACGAACAATCCTTCGTCGATAATTTAGCCCCCGGCCTGGCTGCCAGCGTTCAGCTCATCCACAGACAGGGCAACACCGCGGCCCACCGGGCTAATCAGAAGGTCACGCCCGCGCACGCCCAAAACTCGGTCAAGGCTCTGCACAGCTTCCTCTTCTGGCTCGCCAAGTCCTACGGCCCGGATGACCGCCCCATCCCACCACAGGCCAAGGTCTTTCGCCCCGATCTGCTCCCGCGCCCGGAGGGCAAGGGTGTCGACCTCACGCCCGAGCAGCTCGCCGCCCTCGAGAAGAAGCTCGCGGAGCGCGACGCTCAGCTCGCCGCCCATCAAGAGACCCTCACGGCCCAACTCGCGCGCGCCGAGGCCCGTGAGCTCGAATTACAGAAGGTCACCGAAGCCCTCAACGCCGCCCAGGCCGAGCTCCGCGAGCGTGAGCAGAAGCTCGGCGACAACGTCGTCGCTTTCGACGTGGCCCAGCGCGCCGCCCAGGCCAAGGCTGCCGAACTGCTGGCCCGCGAGGCCGAGCTCGCGGCCGCCCGCACCCTCGCGGACGACTTGCGAGAGCGCCTCGCAGCCGATCGCAAGCAGGTCGCCACCGCCCGCGCCGAGCGAGTCGCCGCCGACCCGCTCACCTTCGACGAGGCCGAGACCCGTGCCCAGCTCATCGATGTCCTGCTGCGCGAGGCCGGGTGGCCCGTCGACCAGGACGGCGTCCGCGAGGTCCCCGTAGTGCTCGCCGACGGCAGCACCGGTATCGCCGATTATGTCTTCTGGGCCGCCGACGGCGCCCCGCTGGCCGTGATCGAGGCCAAGAAGACCAGCGTCGACGCCGCACGCGGCAAGAACCAGGCCGAGCAATACGCCAACGCCCTCGAGCGCCAGCACGGTCAGCGCCCGATCCTGTTCTATACCAACGGCCACAAGATCTTCCTCTGGGACGACGCCCGCGGCTACCCCCCGCGGAACGTCGCCGGCTTCTACACGCCGAAGGAGGTCGAATCCATGATCGCCCGGCGCACCTCGCAGCGCCCGCTGGCGGGCTTGCAGCCCGACCCGAAGATCGCCGGGCGCGAGTACCAGCTCCGGGCCCTTCGCGCCGTCGCCGAGCGCTTCGAGCGCGACCGCCACCGCCGCGCGCTGCTCGTCATGGCCACCGGTACCGGCAAGACCCGCACCGCGGCCGCCCTGATCGAGCTGCTCCAGCGGGCAGGTTGGGCCCGACGCGTGCTCTTCCTCGCCGACCGACTCACCCTCGTCCGCCAGACCGTCGGCGAGTTCCGCAAGTTCCTGCCCCACACCACCGTCCTCGACCTCACCGCGGGCGACGACGACGGCGCTCCGATCGTCGTCTCGACTTATCCGACGATGCTCGGCCGCCTCGAACACCCCGTCGACGGCCAGCGCCTGTACAGCCCCGGCAGCTTCGACCTCGTCATCATCGACGAGGCCCACCGCTCGGTCTACCAGCGCTATCGCACCCTGCTCGAGTACTTCGACGGCCTCCTCCTCGGTCTGACCGCTACCCCGCGCGACGAAGTCGACCGCGACACCTACGCGCTCTTCCACCTCGCCGGCGGTGACCCGACCTTCTCCTACGAGCTCAAGGACGCCGTCCACGACGGCCACCTCGTCCCCCCGAACGGCAAGCGCGTCCCGTTCCGCTTCCTGATCAAGGGTGTCACGTACGACCAGCTCAAGCCCGAGGAACAGGCCGAGTACGAGTCCAAGCTCGGCGACAGCAACGGCAAGGTGCCGCGCCAGGTCGACGCCGCTGCCCTCAATCGCTGGCTCTTCAACCAGGACACCGTCGACAAGGCGCTCAAGTACCTGATGCAGCACGGCATCAAGGTCGACGGCGGTGATCGCCTCGGGAAGACCATCATCTTCGCCCGCAGTGTCCAGCACGCACGTTATATCGTCGAGCGCTTCGACAAAAACTATCCCTGGCTCGGCGGTAAGTTCGCCAGCATCGTCGTCAGCGAGGACAAATTCACCGAGACCCTCATCGACGACTTCAAGGAGCGTGACAAGCAGCCGACGATCGCCGTCTCCGTCGATATGCTTGACACCGGCGTCGACGTCCCGGAGATCGTCAACCTCGTCTTCTTCAAGCCCGTCTTCTCCCGCGTCAAATTCAGCCAGATGCTCGGCCGCGGCACCCGCCCGTGCCCCGACCTCTTCGGCCCGGGCAAGCACAAGACCGAGTTCCTCGCCCTCGACCTCTGCAGCGTCTTCGACTTCTTCCGCCAGCTGGACGCCGCCGACGAGCGCGAGACGCCCGTCGTCGCCAGCCCCTCCACGCGGCTCTTCCGCGGCCGCACCGAGCTGCTGCGCCGCCTCAACGACCGCACCGAGCGCTCTCCTGAGGAGTCCGAGCTCCTGACGAGCCTCCGCGACGGTCTGCACGGCCAGGTCCAGGGCATGCAGCACGAGAACTTCTTCGTGCGCCCGCACTGGCCGCTCGTCCGCCGCTTCGCCGGGCGCGACCGGTGGGACCAGCTCGAGGCCCTCGACCTCAACGACCTGCGCGAGACCCTCGCCACGCTCCCCTCCGAGAACGCTGAGGACAACCCCGACGCCCGCAACTTCGACCTCCGCTGCGTCGCCCTCCAGATCGCTCTGCTCGACGGCAACCGCAGCCTCCCGAGCCAGATCGAGGAGATGGTCGACCTCGCCAGCCGCCTGCTCGATAAGCGCGCGATCCCCCAGGTCGCCGCCAAACTGGCATTCATCGAGTCACTGCGCGACGAGACCACCTGGCAACGCGCCACCGTCACCTTTCTAGAGACGGTCCGCCGCGAGCTGCGCCTGCTCGTCGGGTTCATCGACCCCC
>Ga0075163_10012422_pt1 | contig 11091 bp, 10 predicted proteins | sample JI1023141ADNA_FD_71478 | JGI IMG/M metagenome (GOLD analysis project Ga0075163, IMG submission 71478) | Wastewater effluent complex algal communities from Wisconsin, to seasonally profile nutrient transformation and Carbon sequestration -... | ecosystem: Engineered > WWTP > Effluent > Algae...
TACAGGGGTAGGTCATGAGCGCTGCGGCAAATGTAAAACTCGACCCAAGCTGGCTGGATATTATCGGGCCTGAGTTCGATAAGCCCTATATGACGAATTTGCGGTCATTCCTGCAAAGCGAGAAGGAAACCGGGCAGATCGTTTATCCGAAGGGAACCGAAATATTCAATGCCATGAATACGACATCGTTCGATGATGTGCGCGTCGTCATTATCGGACAGGACCCCTACCATGGTGAGGGGCAGGCGCATGGCTTATCCTTTTCCGTACGCAAGGGTGTAGCGTTGCCACCCAGCCTGCTGAATATCTATAAGGAAATCGAAGCGGAATACGGAATCAAGATGCCGCGCGAGGGTGATCTGACCGGCTGGGCCCGTCAGGGTGTTCTTCTGTTGAATGCGACGCTGACTGTGCGCAAGGCAATGGCGGGTTCACACCAGAACAAGGGATGGGAACAATTCACCGATGCCATTATCCACGCGATCAACGACCGTCATGAAAATGTTGTGTTCATGCTGTGGGGATCATACGCGCAAAAGAAGGGCGCATTTATTGATCGCAAGAGACATTTGGTTCTGCAATCCGTCCATCCATCGCCGCTATCGGCGCATCGAGGCTTTCTGGGTTGCGGTCACTTCAAGAAAGCAAACGAATACTTGGCGGCGCAAGGGCGCGCCGTCATCGACTGGCAAAAAATTGGTGCCTGATCGCTAGCGCTTCTGGGTTTCGATAGAACCGTCAGCCTTGATCTTGATGATTTGTTCCGGCGGCGACATTGGCGCAGGTGCTGGCATCGCGACCGGTGCTGGCGCATTCGCAGCCGCAGGATCAGTTGCCGCCGGGGCAGCAGCCGGTGCTATCGCCGCTGCCGCTTCACTTTGGCTGGCCGGTACGGCTTCAGCGGCCTGTGCCGGGGGCTCTGGTGTATCTGATTTCATCACATCCGGCACGGCAGCCTTCATATCTGAATCCGTCGTTGTCGGGATAGGCTGCTCAGCGGGTGCCTGAACATCCGGGTTCAGTGGTTGTGTTGCAGTAATCGGTGTGGGTTCAGCAGCCGCTGTTTGCGTTGTAGCGACCGGTGCGGCGGCAACGGCGGGCGCGGCCAGATCATCGACCGGGCGACGAGGCTGGGTGCGGTTATAAGCAAGTTCTTCGTTGGTCAGCTGAAAGCCAATCAGGATTTCATAGCCGGAAGCATCGGCTACATCTTTCAACGGAATAACCTGACGCATGCTTTCCTCTTGGGAAATCGCGGTTTCACCGTTCTCGTAACGCAGCGTTGCGGCGAAGACTTCTTTCGAGAGAATTTCACCTGTCGGTGTTGTCACGGCTACGAAGTACGGATAGGCGAAGTTGTGGCTTTCCGAATTCCATGCCGAGGCCTTGGGGCCCAGTGCGCCGTCAAAACGCAGGCCGATATTAACAGCCACAGTGTTGTTGGCACCGACCGTGCAGGATGATTTCATGCCGGTGATATTGACCGACGAGATATTGGTTTCAGGAGTGGGGCTTGCCGGTGTTTCAAACTGGCTCAGCATTTTCAGGTCATCGACAACGGCAACTTGCGGGCAGCCCTCGTTGGCGGCCATGACGATGCCATCGGCATCTTGTTCGATTTTGTCATCAGACCACAGTGACGGCATTTCGATGGAAGCCACTTTGTCCTTTACGGCTTTCATGCTTTCACAGCCGGTGAGGCCGAGCGCCAGAACGGAAAAACTTGAAACGATAAGGAATTGACGGATCATATTGCTACCTGCCTGCCTGAAAAAATCCCGAAAACGGGCTGCATGACCATAAAATAGGCGGGGAAGGCGCGCAAGGGGCTCGAAATGCTGGTTTTCCGTCCGCGCTTGCTCTATATAAAGGCTATGGAAAAACAGGACCTTACCATTCTTTTGGCCGCCCCGCGCGGTTTTTGTGCCGGGGTTGACCGCGCCATCCAGATCGTCGAACTGGCGCTCGAGAAATACGGCGCACCTGTCTATGTCCGGCATGAAATCGTCCATAACCGCTATGTGGTCGATGGGCTGAAGGCCAAAGGCGCGGTTTTTGTCGAAGAACTGGGGGAAATCCCCGATGACGGGCACCCGGTGGTGTTCTCGGCGCATGGCGTTCCCAAAGCCGTTCCGGAAGCCGCCCGGCAGCGCGAAATGTTTTTCATTGATGCGACATGCCCGCTGGTCAGCAAAGTCCACCGTGAGGCCGAGCGCCATTTCAAGAATGGCCACCAGATCATCCTGATCGGTCACAAGGGACACCCGGAAGTCGTCGGTACGATGGGCCAATTGCCGGAAGGTGCCGTTGTACTGATCGAAACGGTTGAAGATGTAAGTCATCTGAACGTGGCGGACAGTGCCAATCTGGCTTACTGCACCCAGACGACTTTGTCCGTCGATGATACCGCCGCTATCGTCGAGGCGCTGAAGGCGAAATACCCTGCGATTGAGGGCCCGCATAAAGAGGATATCTGTTACGCCACGACGAACAGGCAGGCCGCGATCCGTGCGATCGCCGGGAAATGCGATGCGCTGATTGTGATCGGCGCGCCGAATTCATCCAATTCCAATCGGCTGGTCGAGGTTGCACGGAATCATGGATGCGATAAAGCCATGCTGGTGCAACGTGCGGGCGATATAGACTGGAACTGGTTTTCCGGCGTCAAGGTGCTGGGGTTAAGTGCGGGCGCATCGGCACCGGATGTACTGATCGACGAAGTGATCGATGCCGCCAAACAACGTTTCAACGTCAAGGTCGAGGAGATCAGGATCGTTGAGGAGAATGTGACGTTCAAGGTGCCCGGCATACTGGCTGCCTGATACGGATCAGGGCTTCAGGTCCTGCCCCGAGAGTTTCGCCATATAGGCCACGAAATCGGGATCTTCGCCCTGCATCAGGCGCGGCAGCGCATTCTGGAAGTTTGGTTTCCTGAGCCAGTCTTTAATATAGTCCACCCACGAGTTCCACATGCGGCGATATTCGGGGTCTTCTTCTCCGTACAACAGAATGAAGCTTCTTTCGAACAGGGATACGACCATTTCATAAAGGATATACTGACGGCGGGCGTCTTCCGGATCGTAAATCGGGTTATCGTGGAAGTCGATCTCGGGGAATTCAAAAAGCTTGTCCTGAATCTCGGTGTAGTGGTCCATCAGCTTGTCATAGATTTCCTGCTGCTCGATACGGCGTTCTTTGAGTTCCTGATGCATGAAAACGACGATGGCAAAAGGAATACCAAACACCGTTGCGATATAACTCGCCAGTTCCATCCATTCCAGAAATGTGCTGATCCCTAACATGGGTGTATCCTGCCACAGGTCGAGGGGGATGAAAAGGTGGCTATATCGTCCTTATAAGTCTTGACCGACCGGGGCCTCGGCCTTTCTAATACTCCTATGGCTGTCTTTACCCCCCTTAGCGATGATCAGATCCGTGATGTGCTTGCCCTTTATGATCTGGGCGCATATGTGCGGCATGAGGGAATTCTGGAGGGGGTCGAAAATTCGAATTTTCATGTCTTTACCAACCGCGCCCATCTGGTTCTGACGATTTTTGAAAGCCGGACCAATGTCAGCGACCTGCCGTTCTTTTTTAATTACACCGATCATCTTGCGAAGAACGGGATTTCCTGCCCCAGTCCCCTGCATAATCGCGAGGGTGGTACTGCCATCACGATATCGGGTAAACAAGCGGCGCTCTTTCCATTTCTCGAAGGCCGGTCATTGACTGTCAACGATCTGACGTCGGATCATTGCCGCAGTCTGGGGGCTTATGTTGCCCGCATGCACCTTGCCGTTGCGGATTTTGCCAAAATACGACCCAACCCGCTATCGATTGAGGGTTGGAAAAAACTTGCCGACATAACGCGCAATCGGGCCGATACAGTCCAGCCCGGATTGGCGCGTATGATCGACGATGAATTGTTGTGGTTGTCGCAGCACTGGCCGCGCGATTTGTCGCAGGGTGCCATTCACGCTGATGTTTTCCCTGACAATGTATTTTTCAATCAGGGTGAAGTCAGCGCCGTCATTGATTTCTATTTCTCGGCAACGGACATGCTGGCTTATGACCTTGCTATCGTGATCAATGCTTGGTGTTTCGATCAGGGATATCAGTTCCGCCCTGCTTATTATCAGGCGCTGATCAATGGTTACGAATCCGTAAGGCCGTTATCGACCGCCGAGAAGATCGCGCTGCCGGTTCTTTTGCGCGGTGCTTCGGTACGGTTCCTGATGACGCGGTTGCATGACTGGGTCTTTCATGATCCCGCCAGCTTTGTTCGCCCGCATGACCCGATGGCGTATGTCACGCGCCTGAAATTCCACCAGACTGAAAGCCTTGCCGCATGAGTGATGTGAAACACGTTGAGATATACACGGACGGCGCATGCAGCGGTAATCCGGGGCCGGGGGGCTGGGGCACGATCATGCGCTGGAATGGGCATGAGAAAGAACTTTCCGGTGGTGAAACTGAAACCACGAACAACCGGATGGAATTGCTGGCGGTTATCCGCGGGCTGGAAGCGCTGACGCGCCGCTGCCGCGTCGATCTGTATACCGACAGCCAGTATGTGCAAAAGGGCGTCACCGAATGGATGCAGGGCTGGAAGAAGAAGGGATGGCCTGACCGGATCAAGAATCAGGATCTTTGGCAGCAACTGGATCAGCAACTGGCCCGGCATGACGTCAAAATGCATTGGGTGCGCGGGCATGACGGTCACCCCGAAAATGAACGCGCCGATGCGCTCGCCCGCGCGGCTGTGCCGCGCAAGTTATAAAGCGGGGGCGGCTGTGCCCAAACGCTAGTTCTCGAATCGATTCGCTGGTCTGCAACGGCCAAAACATACGGTCAATTACCCGAATCCGGCATTTATCTGAAAGACAGTCTGTTATCCACAGCCTTACAGGGGTGATTCCGGAAAGCAGCCGGGATTTTAAGATTCCATTAAGCGTTTGCCGACATGCTGGACCTATAGATTGAACAAAGGCCAAGTAAGAGCCAAAAACCGTTGGCATCACTGAGCAGAGTGATGTCGGCAAAGGAGGATCACATGAAATACGACCACTTCGACAGATACTGGATTGAAAGCCTTGGTGGCGATCACAGCGAATTTATCTATAACAAGGATCAGATTTCGCTGCCGCTGCCGCCTGCCATCACGAATGACTCCCGCTTCGAGATGGAGGTCTACGCACGCTTTATGCGTCATCTCCGCCATGTTCCGAACAGCCGCATGGAAATCAAGATTCTGTCGGCCATTCAATTCACGGCGGACATTATGGACCATGGTGATGCTCTTATCGCGAAGACATTGGTCGATCTGGGATTGCGGGCGCCGCGTAAGGCGTTTCCTGTGACGTTCCTCGATTTTGCTGATAAGTGCGTCCAAAGACGCGACTGGGCCGGGTCCAGCATTCCCCCGGCTTCCGTTGTCGCGCTGCGCGAGCATTGGGACCATATCGGAGAAAACAGATTTGCTTCGTCTGGCCGTTCTCACTATGCGGTCTATAACGAAAACCTGTACGTCCGGGCATAACGGCGCGTCATCAGTAAACTGATAGAGTGGGTGTGATCTTTGTAACGGAGGGTGGCGTGCGCGCCATCCTCTTTTTTTTATTGATTGGTGGCCGGGGTGGTCAGCAGGCGGTCGATCATATTGTTGAACGTACCACCCAGGCTGGCGGGACCGGAGGCAGAATACATCGGCTTCAGTGTCTGGCGCTGTTCGGCCACCTTCAGGGCCGTTGTCATGACCTCTTTCCAGATGCGAACGGGCAGGGCGCCGCCTGTGACGGCTTTCATGGATGAGTTGTCATCATTGCCAACCCAAACCGCGCAGACAAGATTGCCGGAGAAGCCGATAAACCACGCATCGCGGAAATCTTGTGACGTCCCTGTCTTCCCGGCGATTCTGTATCCGGGGATGGCGGCACCCTGACCCGTGCCGACCTGAACGACGCCTTCCATCATATAGATCAGGTTGGCGATTGATTGCTCGCTGGCGACGCGGCGCTCAGATGCAAATGGCGCGCGTTCGTAAACAAGGCGACCATCGGCATCCTTGATACGAATGATCCCATAAGGAACGACCACATAACCGCCACGGGCGATCGATGCGTAAGCTGTAGCCATTTCAATCACGGGTACGCCGCTGCTGCCGAGCGCCAGCGACAAATCATGTTGCAGCTCGCTTTTGACGCCCAGGTTACGCGCCATGTTGACGACATTACTGATCCCGTATTTATAGGCCAGTTGAACCGATACCGTGTTCAGGGATCGCGCAAGGGCGAATTCCAGCGGCACTTCACCGAAGTATTCGTTTTTGAAATTCGTCGGCTTGTAGCGGCCAATTTTGACCGGTTCGTCCACAACCATGTCAGAGGGGGTCATGCCGCTTTCAAGCGCCGTTAGGTAAACGATCGGCTTGAATGATGATCCCGGCGGACGCAACGCATCAAAGGCGCGGTTGAACTGGCTGGTGCTGTAATCCTTGCCACCGACCATGGCGAGGACCGCGCCATCGGTATCCATGACGACGACAGCGGCTTGCGAGGCGTCTTTCTCTTTTCCAGCCTCATCCAGAACACGGTTGATCGCGCCCTCGGCGACTTTCTGGATTTCGGGGATCATGGTTGTTTCGACAACCATGTCGCTGGGTAATTCACCCGTCAGGCTTTCAAGGTCGCTGACGATCCAGTCTGAATAATAACGTTCGCCCGTGCCTTCGACAGGGCGTGATTCCTTGTCGAGGCTTGAGGTGCTGGCCTTCATGTCCTTGTCGGTGATATATCCGGCATCTTTCATCGCTGCGAGAACGACTTTGGCGCGTTCGGCAGAACGCTCCGGGTTGGCCTGCGGTGAATAGCGTGACGGTGCTTTCAACAGACCGGCAATCATCGCCGACTCTTTCAACGTCAGATCGCGGGCTGATTTGCCGAAATAGACGCGGGATGCGGCTTCAATCCCAAACGCACCAGAGCCCAGATAAACGCGGTTGAGGTATGCGCTCAGGATTTCATCTTTGGTCAATTGCGTTTCAAGCCATACGGCCAGAATGGCTTCCTGAATTTTGCGTTTCAGTTTTTGCTCGGGCGTCAGGAACAGGTTCTTCGCCAATTGCTGGGTGATTGTCGATCCGCCCTGTCGGCTGTCGGATGTCACGTTGTTGACGACGGCACGGGCGATCCCGATGGGGTCGAGGCCCAAATGCTGATAAAATCGACGATCTTCAATCGCGAGGACGGCCTGTATCAGGTGCGGCGGCAATTCATCGACACTGACACTGACGCCTCTCAATTCGCCGTAACGGGCAATCGTGCTGCCGTCCAGTGCTTCCACCGTGATGGCGTGCTTACGCTCAAAATGGGGGTCGTCGATAATGCCCGGCAGTTCGGCGGCATACCATGCAATGAGGGCGCCTAAAGCAATACCGGCCCACAGCCCCAGAACCAGAACCAGACGAAGAATTCTCCTCAGGAATGAGGTTTTTTTCGACTTGGCGCCATTTGCTCGTGTCGAGTGCTTGCCTTTTGATTTTTTGCGGGACGCCATCAGGAAACCAGTGAATCAGATATCAAATAAAACAATCGGTACTACCATGTTTAAGCTATAAAAGGCCACGATTCCAGACATTGGCCAAGGCTTTTTCAAGGCGTTTTATGGGCAACGGATTACGTGCAATCAACCCAGTACCGTTTGCGCGCCGGGAATTGTTCAGTTTCCTGCGTTTCATCGTCAAAAACACCGCCGCAGGCCTCAATGATGCGCGTTGCATATTCGTCATCGGGGGCGACAGTAATCAGGGCCTTATCAATGCCCAGATAATTGGCGAAGGGCAGTGACTTTAACAGGATCTTCTTTCCAAAACCTTTGCCGCGCATACTTGGGCGGATCGCAAAATGTATATGGCCGCCCCATTTTTCCAGATGCCAGTTCAGGCGGTGGCGGATATCGACGGTTCCCAGATAGTCCTCGTCCTTGACCATCCAGAGAACGGTTTCAGGGACAGGCTCGACCCAGTCCTGATAAGGCTGGTGCGGGTAGCCGCGTTCGGCGCGCAGGGCTTCGATGAACGCGGGAAAGTCTTTGCGGATGCGCTGAATGTCCTGATGCAGATAGCGACCCTCGGCATGATATTCCTCAAGGGCGTTCAAAAAGCTGTCTTTGTATTCCAGGGAGGGTCTGACGAGTTTGGACGCGGACATAATATAGAGGACGCTCTGTTTTTCTCTTAATTTACCTGATTTTTCAGGGACTTAAATCATAGTTAAAGTGATAGCTTTTTTGCTGCGCAATGTCCAGACGCCTGAAATTGTTGTTTTAAATCAGGAAGATGGTCGCCAGCCCCAGAAAAGCAAAGAATCCGACGATATCGGTCATGGTGGTCAGGAAGACGGATGACGCCACGGCGGGGTCGGCGCCGATACGGTCCAGAACGATGGGAATAAAGGCGCCGAAGAATCCCGCCGTGATCAAATTGATGATCATGGCTGCCCCAATCACGCAACCCAGCATCGGGTTCTGGAACCACAGGCCTGCGGTCACGCCGATCATGACGGCAAAGAGGAGGCCGTTGATGGCGCCGACGCCGACTTCCTTCAATAGAACCCGGCGTTCATTGACGCGGGAGAGTTCATTTGTCGCGAGTGATCGCACGGCTACGGCCAGCGCCTGTGTCCCGGCATTGCCACCCATCCCCGCGACGACGGGCATCAGCACGGCTAGCGCCACCAGTTTTTCAATCGTGCCGCTGAACAGCGAAATGACGGTGGCCGCCAACATTGCGGTAAAAAGGTTGATGAACAGCCAGCGAAAGCGTGATGATGCCGTTGAAATCACGGCGTGGTAAAGGTCGCTCTCGCCCACACCGCTCAGGTGCAGCATGTCTTCCTGCGCTTCTTCGTCGATAACGTCGACGACGTCATCAATCGTGATCATGCCGATCAGACGGTCTTCCTCGTCCACGACCGGGGCGGATGTAATATCCTCACGGCGGAACATCTGCGCGACTTCTTCCTGATTCATCGTCGCAGGGACAGGGTGAATGTCTTCCAGCTTCAGATGGTCGATCTTTTCTGAGCGGCGCGCGCGAATGATCCGGCTTAACGGAATTTCTCCAACTACGCGGTAGGTCGGGGTAATCACGAAAATATCATAGAAGTAATCGGGAAGGTCTTCGCTGGCGGCGCGCAGGTAATCGATTGTTTTGCCGACAGTCCAGAATTGCGGAATCGCGACGAATTCACGTTGCATCAGGCGTCCGGCGCTGTATTCGGGATAGCTCAGGCCTTCGACGAGGGCAAGGCGCGTACTGGCCGACAGGTTATGAATGACCGATTTACGCAGGTCTTCATCGAGGCTTTCGACGAGGCTCAAGGCGTCATCGCTGTCGAGTTCCGAGATGATCGCGGCGACGTAGCGCGGCGGCATTTTTGAGAGCATCTGGTTCTGCAGATGCGGGTCAAGTTCGGAATAGGTTTCGGCGCTGAAGGCGACCGCATGGCGCGTCAGCAGTAACTCACGGTCTTCCTCGCTGGCTTTTTCCAGCAGGTCGGCGGCTTCAGCAGGGGACAGGTCGGCGATTTTCTGGATGACGATATCATCATACCCGCTGTGCAGGGCTTCCAGAATGTCTTCAATATGCTGGTCGCTCAGGACGAAGGGGTTTTCTTCCTCCTGTTCATCAGCTTCCGAGGCCCCCTGACGGAGGACATCGAAGAGTTTATCATCGTCTTCGGTCACCGTTCGGGACTCCCAGAAGTTACGTTAAACGTTCATAGCGACTTGCCTGATCGTATCCGTTTTATGCTCGGCTTCATAGATCTGCGCTTCGACGGTCGCCAGTGCTGTGACGTTGACGATGCCGCGCGGCGTGACCGCAGGCGTCAGGATATGTGCGGGTCGTTCGACACCCAGCAGCAGCGGACCGATGGAAATGCCTTCGCCCATGATACGGATCATATGGGCGGCGATATTGGCGGCGTCCACATTTGGCATCACCAGCAAATTGGCTTCGCCCTGCAGAGTCGAATGGGGCATGATGATTTCGCGGATATTGGCATTCAACGCGGCGTCTGCCGTCATCTCGCCATCGATTTCCAGTTCCGGCGCGCGCTGGCGCAGATCCATCAGGGCCGCCCGCATTTTGAACGCACTGTCATTGTCATAGGTCCCAAAGCTGGAATGCGACAGCAAGGCGACTTTCGGTTTCATGCCAAAGCGGTGCACGGCTTCGGCGGCCATCAGGGTCATTTCGCTGATCTGCGCGATGCTGGGGTCCGGGTTGACGTGGGTGTCGCACACGAAATAGGTGCCCTTGTTCAGAATAATCGCGCTTAACGCTGCCGCCGTTTCAACGCCGTGCTGCAAACCGATGATATCGCATACATGTTTCATGTGTTCCTTGAACATGCCGACCGTGCCGCAGATCACGGCATCGGCATCGCCCTTGCGTACCATTAACGCGCCGATAACGGTGGTGTTCGTGCGCATCACCGTACGGGCGACAGAGGGCGTCACGCCGCGGCGTTCCATGATGTTGTGGTAAGCGGTCCAGTATTCGCGGTAGCGCGGATCGCTTTCAGGATCGATCAGTTCGAAATCCTTGCCCTCCTCAATGCGCAGATGCAGCCGCTTGACCCGTGTCTCGACAACGGCGCGGCGACCGATCAGAATCGGCTTGGCCAGTCCGTCATCGACGACGACCTGTACCGCGCGCAGAACGCGTTCTTCCTCTCCTTCCGTGTAAACGACCCGTTTAGGGTTCTGTTTGGCACGAGTGAAAACCGGACGCATCGCCATGCTGGTACGGTAGGTATAGGATTGCAGTTTTTCGCGGTAAGCGTTCCAGTCGGTGATCGGACGGGACGCCACACCGGTTTCCATGGCGACCTTGGCAACCGCCATCGGCAACTCGACGATCAGGCGCGGGTCAAATGGTTTCGGGATCATGTAATCAAGACCGAATGAAAGCTGCTCTTCGCCGTATACAGCGGCCACTTCGGCGCTGACTTCCTTGCGCGCCAGATTGGCGATGGCATGAACGCAGGCGATTTTCATCTGTTCGTTGATCGCTGTCGCGCCGACATC
>Ga0075163_10012423_pt1 | contig 11090 bp, 7 predicted proteins | sample JI1023141ADNA_FD_71478 | JGI IMG/M metagenome (GOLD analysis project Ga0075163, IMG submission 71478) | Wastewater effluent complex algal communities from Wisconsin, to seasonally profile nutrient transformation and Carbon sequestration -... | ecosystem: Engineered > WWTP > Effluent > Algae...
TTTCCAGCGAGCACCCGTCCACAACGCGCCCCGAAATCGGGATAGCGACCGAAAGCGAACTTTGCGGCACAAACGCCATGAAAATATCGTACTTACCCCGTGCATTCGGAATATCGGTGCGCTGCGAAGCAAAATAGAGAACATCCCGTGAGGCAGGAGTACAGATAAATGCTTCTTTTGAGGCAGTGTTGATAGGCTGCCCCAGATTGCGCGGCAACGACCACTGATCTTTTTGGTTGCGCACAGAAATATAGAAGTCCGTTTCGCCGTAGTTGGGCTGATGCCAGTCGGAGGAAAAGAATAACTCGCGATTATTGGCGGCAATAAAGGGCGACCAATCGAATCCGGGAGTGTTAATCGTATTTCCCGCATTTTTTGGTGGAAGCCATGTTTTGCGAACTGCATCGTAATCGGAGTACCAAATATCTGCCAGACCATACCCACCCGGGCGATTCGAGGCGAAGTACAAGCGCATACCGTCCGGGCTGATGGACGGCTGTCCATCCCACCACTCAGAATTCACCGCCAAGCCCAGATTATGCGGTATTCCCCATTCACCGTTGTCGTTGAGTTCCACAACGTAAATATCACAATCTTCATTTTCAACTTTTTCTCCGTTGAGCGGTTTTTTGCGCCGAATTACATCCGGTCGGTCACAGCCGGTGAAATACATCGTTCGGCGGTTTGCAGCAATGGATGGTACGCCTTCGTTGCGAGAAGTGTTCAAGCCATTATTTCCCGGCAGTGTAATCGTGTCCATGCTCTGCGGCACAGAAAAAACTGTATCCAATCGGTTTTGCTTTGTGCTGTACCAGAAATCATGCGACCGTGCGCCGAAGCGAAGAGTCATTTTACTTCCCGTTCGGCTGGAAACGAAATAGAGTGTTTTACCATCAGGACTGATTGTGGGCGCATAATCAAGCGTATCGCTATTAAGGGGTGCGCCTGGGTTAATAATGCGAACATTTTTGCCCGTGAAAACATCCTGTGCCGTAAGCATACCGAATGCACCACAGAGCGCCATAAGGACGAAGCACGGAAGAATGCGGATGTGAAATGGAAATGTCATGGTATCAAAAAAATATGAAACATCACTTACCATTGGAGACGGAAGAGCGAGAAAAAAGTTTAGAAAAACTGTTTTGCTGCTCTATTCCACGACGACGAGGTGCTTCGGCGTGGCATCGGTCAAAACTTCGCAGCCCGTTTCGGTGAGCCACACATCGTCTTCAATCCGCACACCGCAGCGCTCTGCCAAATACACGCCCGGCTCAATCGTGATGACTGCACCAACGGGCGCAACATCGTCGGGAAAACGATATGAAACGCCGGGCTTCTCGTGAACCTCGCGCCCTAAGCCGTGTCCAAGCCCATGCGCAAAGTCTTCGCCGTAACCCGCTTCTTTGATAATTTCTCGTGCAACCGCATCCAACTCCGCTACTTTCATACCACCTTTTGCAACGTTAATAGCCGCCTCGTTTGCACGAAGCACCAACTCGAAAATAGCACGGTCAAAAAGGCTCGGCTCACCAACGGCAAAGGTGCGCGTCATGTCGCTATAAAAGCCGCGAGAACGGCAACCAAAATCCAGCGTTACCAATTCGCCGTGCTGAATGACTTTATTCGTAGCGCGTCCGTGGGGAAGAGCACCGCGCACACCGCTTGCCACAATCGTTTCAAAGCCTTCGCCTTCCGAACCCAGTTTTTTAGAAACGTAGGCAACTTCAGCCGCAACGTCATTTTCGGTCATTCCGGCTTTGGTCGTGCGGAGTACGTGGGCATAGACTTTTGCCGCGATTCCGGCTGCCTCGCGTATCGCATCGGCTTCATCACGGGTTTTGACCATCACAACGGCTTCGACCATGCCCACAAGCGGCTGCCACTCACACCCTTCCACGATTTTCTTCATCACTTCCGCCACAGCCACCGATACGTGGGAAGCCTCAAAGCCCACATTTCGTGCGCCTTCCAAAAGCTGCTTTTCGTGAACAAATTTCCACCATTCGCGTTCGATGTGAATGCTCAGGTTTGGCAGCGCCACGACTTCCTGACGCGCCTGCTCGGTATAGCGCCCGTCGGTGAGAAAATGCACTGCCGAGCGCGTGAGCACAAGTATTGCGCTCGACCCCGTGAAGCCCGTCAAATACGCCACGTGCGGGATGTGCGAAATAATGAGCGCATCAATTTTGCGTTTGTCGAATTCGGCGCGGAGCGTGTTTATGCGATGTTCGTGAATGGTCTGCATACGTCAATAACTCTCCTCATCGGACGGAAACGTCGAAGTTCGTACGTCATTGATATACTGCCCGACTGCTTCCAACATTCGCTCGCGCATCACGTCGTACCGCCGCACGAAGCGTGGTTGGAAGTCATTCGTAATGCCGAGCATATCGGTATAAACCAGTATTTGTCCGTCGCAATGAACACCTGCGCCGATGCCGATAGTCGGTATCGTCAGTGCTTCAGTAATTTGCCGTGCTAATTCAGACGGGATTTTTTCCAACACAATAGCAAAGCAGCCCGCTCGCTCCAAATCTTTCGCGTCGCGCAAAATCTGGTCAGCTTCTTTTTTCTCCGTACCGCGTGTGCGATACGAACCAAACTGATGAATACTCTGCGGCGTAAGCCCCAGATGCCCCATCACCGGAATTCCTGCCTCGCTGATATGCGCTACAATTTCCAGTACACGGTGACCACCCTCCAACTTCACTGCGCTTGCACCGGCTTCTTTCATTAGCCTTCCGGCGTTGCGGAATGCTTCTTCGGGCGAAATTTGGTAGGACATAAACGGCATATCTGCCACGACCATCGAACGCAAAACGCCGCGCAAAACTGCTTTGGTGTGATAAATAATTTCGTCGAGTGTCACGGGAATCGTGGTTTCATGTCCTTGCACGACGTTGGCAACCGAGTCGCCGACGAGCAGCAAATCAATGCCCGCTTCGTCGAAAATTTGTGCCATCGTTGCGTCATATGCCGTGAGGCAGGAAAAACGCTCGCCGCGCTTTTTGCGTTCTAGCAATGTTTGCCGAGTGACGCGCTTGGTGCGCCGAACAGCAGGTGCACCGTAAATGGGAGTATCGGACTCAGTTTTTTGCTGTTGCAACGAGGCTTTCGTGCCGAATTGTTTTGTGGGGTCGCTCATAAATGCTGTAAAATCTTGTGGTAGAATCTCGTGGTAAATGTGGTATGAGATGTATGTTCACAATTCAATAACGATGCAACCCACTTTCGCCGTGAGCTGCATCGTGTTGTTTTTTCTCCGCGCTTATTTCTTCGGTTTCATCGCGTGGAACATTTGTTTCAGTGGCTTACGGTCGAATCCGCTCACAAAGAGATTGAATTCGCCGCCCGCCAAGCGTTCGCCGCCGTCAATGGTCACGCACTCGCCAGTGATGTAGCCCGCCATATCGGACATGAGGAATACTGCCAAGTTTGCCAGCTCCTCGTGCTTGCCCACGCGCCCCAGTGCCACACGCTTGATGTACATTTCCTGAAGTTCTTTGGTGGGCATAAGCCGTGACCATGCGCCTTCGGTGGGAAAAGGTCCGGGCGCAATAGAATTGACGCGGATGCCGTATGTCCCCCATTCGTACGCGAGGGTCGTGGTGAGAGCATACACGCCCGCTTTGGCGCACGCTGAGGGCAGCACAAATGCTGAACCCGTCTCGGTGTAGGTCGTTACGATGCTCAAGATAGAGCCTTGGCGCTCGTTGTTGATAAGGTAATTCCCAAAATGCTGTGTGCAATTAAACGTGCCGTGCAGAACAATATCCACTACTGATTTGAAGCCATTAGGCGAAATATCTTCCGATGGCGAAAGGAAATTACCGGCAGCATTATTGACCAAGCCTTCCAGCGAGCCAAATTCTTCCACAAGGCGCTTTATCATTACCCCGACAGCATCGAAATCGCGGACATCCACAGGGTGCGTGAGCACTTTTACGTGGGGCTGCTTTACTGCCTCAATTTCTTTTGCTGCCTCGCGGAGTTTGTCCTCCGTGCGCCCGCAAATAGCTACGTTTGCGCCATGCGCTGCGAAATGCTTTGCCATCGAAAGTCCCAAGCCGCTTCCGCCGCCGGTGATGAGAATACTTTTACCATTAAGTGTGTCGGGTGTAAACATGATGATTCCTCGAAGAAGTGAGATAAAAAAGAGTTGTGGGTTCACTATAAAAATTCACGTTGTCCTGTGCAATCCGCGCCAAAACAGAAGTTCACGCCGCATCATCTAAAAGACGGTCTTTGAAGCGTTGGTACAAATACGATACCAAAAGTAGAACTACGCCCAGCCCAATAAACGAGCCAATGCGGTATGGCGTGGTGAGGAACGATAAATCGTAGAGAAATATCTTCAGCACCGACACGCCTGCCAAACCAAGCGCGACGAGGCGTAATGCCCTCGCGCGACGCACAAAGCCGCCAATCATCATTGCTGCCGCATACAGGAGCCAGACCGTAGAGATAGCAAGCTGCTGTGCATATTCGAGCGCTGTGATTTTTTCGCCAATGGTTGCGTTCTGCTGTACTGCCGCAGGAAGTGCATAGAGCCGCATGACTTGGCTATGGAAGTAGTCAGAGGCTTCGCCCGTGAGGACCGTAAAAAGCAGCATGAGCGCAATTCCGCCAACCACAGGACGAATGGAAGGAGCGAAGATTGCGGGAAGTGTTGAATTTGTTTTGTCAAAAATTTTCCACAGCCCAAGCGTTGCGCCAAACGCTACAAGTAGAGCCACGACGCGGTGATTGAGCAGAAATGTCCATTCAATAGCAGGCTCATAAACGAAGCCGCGTAGTATCAACATTCCAAAGGTTAGTACTCCAATCAGGAGCGCCATCCACGTTACTTCTTTCCACGATAGTTTGCGTCCTAGCCATGCCAGTATGACGACGAATATCGTAAATGCAATTCCCATAAGTTGAAACTGACGGTACTCGCCGTGCACTATCGGATACAAGGCAGAGTACGACTGCTCAAGAAGAAAAATATGGCTGAATTTATAGATAATGGCGTTTGCTCCCACGATGACCCACGCAATATGGAATACATTCACAAGGCGGAGCTTCTCGATGCGCTCATCTTGCTTGACAAGGCGAGGAAAGAGCGCTCCAACGGCAATAAACGCCACCATGCCCACCGTGTACATCAAAAGCGGCAAATCCACAAGTGACAAAAGCGTAGGTGCTTTCTGCGATTGCAGAAGCGCTTGAAACGGGCTTATCATGTTGTGCAGCGTTTGCCAAAAGATAAGAAAGAAAAAGACCGCCAAGGACAATACCGCTCCTGAAAGGCTCACAAACGTATAGCGCCAGCGTATTCCCGCCCAAAAGAGAAAGGCAAATTCGACCGACCACGCAATAATCGTCCATTCTTTATCAAGTAACTGCGAGGTGGCGACAATCATTTGGATAATCGCCGTCATGGTGTAGCGCATAAACGCGAAGCGGTGCTCCGGCTGCTGCACACGAACAAGCTGCGAAGCAAGGAAGTAAGCGGTTCCGTAGAACAGGCTAAAAATAGGCATCCAGCGCGGATGTGCATCGTAGATAATCGCAAAAAAGGCTGCGTATGAAACGCTTGAATTGAGAAAAGAATCTATTCGTCGCCACGGGGCATCAGATGTGGAGCGCCCGCTTGCCGCACGGTACAAATCCACCGTAAAAAACATTATCCAGAAAAGCAGCGCAAAGCCAAGTGTCATCCCGAAGTGTTCCAGCGTGGTATAAGCATTCGCATACCAAATCCCGCATACGCCGTAGGTGGCTATAAAACTGAGCGGCTTGAGCACAAACCAATCATCGCGTCTGAGCACCAGTGCTAACATTCCCAGCGACAAAATCGTGAGATAGCTCATCAAACCAAATGGGTTTGGCTGTTCGCTGTGAATCAGCAGTGGTGTGAGGTAGCCGCCAAACCATGCTAAAAGTGCTATGGAAAGCGCATTATACCTGAGAGCCAGCACAAAACCTATTACCGTGACGCCTATCATGCCTGCAAATGCTTGTAAAACGGGCATGAGATGGTAGAAATTATAGGCAGCATAGACCGATAAATACAGCGTTCCGATACCTGCGCCTGTAAGCCCTTGCGCGAAAATAGGAAGTTTTTGGCGCTGCATCCGTTCGGCTCCGCCAATAAAAGCAGCGCCCAAGAGTACACCTATCAAAATACGCAACGGCTCACTAATGATGTCGTTATCAAACGCATATTTCAGAAAAAAGCCAATGCCCATCACAATCGCTGCCGCACCAATGCGATTAAATAAACGTCCGCCGATGAGCGCTTCCCACTCGGTATTGGTGCGTGGCGGCTTGGGCGCTTCGGTGCTTGGTTGCGTTTTGCTGTCGTTGGTGGTTCCTTTCGGTGCAAGTATGGGAGGAACAGGTATTGGCGGCGGTGCAGCATGGGTGGTGTCTCGTGCAGCGTCGAAAGAACTTGCTTCCGATGCTGTTTCTTGCTTGAGTGTTTCCAGATCAATGAGCGTTGCAAGCTGGTGCGGCTGGATGCTGTGCGACGCGCCCGATGGGTTTGCCAGAGAAGATACTTGTCCGGCACTTATGCCGCCCTGCAAGGAAGATTGTTCTACATTGCGCTCCAGAGCACTTAGACGTTTCCGCAAATCCCAAACGTCACGTTCCAAAAAACGTGTTTTGCGCATGGTCGTAAAAAGCATAATGAGCGGCAAGAAAAAGACCGCCAAACCGAGCAGTATGTAAAAAACATCTTCCATAGCCGTACTTTCTGTGGATAGTCAAAGCTGTTGCCCTCAAAAATACTCCGCAAAGCGCGAAGACTAGCGCCCGCGTCGCTCTTGGGGAGTCTGCGGGATGGGACGTTCAATCGTTAGCATCAAAGCCCGCCTCAGAATACGCTCTTGCGGTGTTTCGGGTGCAATAAGCTCAGTCGTCGGTTCGATTTGAATTGCTTGTGTGAGCATCATCGGGGCTTGGCGCTTGAGTTCATCGGCGAGAAATCGTGCATAGCGCTCGGCTTGAGAGCTCATGGCTTTATCGCCGAAACTATATGGAGCAATACTCAAATTTGCACCGGCAGCGGATGCGCCTGTCAGCGCGGATGCTATCTCGCGCAAAAGTGTTTGTTGCTCGGGCAATAATGTCGGGGTTTCATTACCTTGTGGAACAAGAAAGCGGTAGCGGTCAATAATTTTATCCAGCACCTTTTGTGCGCGTTTTTGTTCCAATGGTAGCCGATAAACGGTCAGAATAAGGTCGCGTTTGCCCGCACGCCCCAACGAGTCTATGCCGGAGACGCGAGCTTGTAACTCATCCGGCAGTGCCAGCCACGAACTTGGCTCTATGGGAATTGTTGTTGAAAAAGGTAGTACTACTCCTGCAGTGCGGAAAATCGTATCTCGTTCGCTGGAGCGTCCTTCAGCCGTCAACGAAAAATTCCACGAGCGCAGGAGTATGCGCGGGCGCATATCAAGCGCAAGGTCAAGTTTACGCGGCTTGGCAATCATGTTCACACCCGCAATCCGCACAGAAGCCGTAATGCGTGGGTCGTTGCTCGATATTTCCACACATCGCACGGCATCTTCACCGGCAAACATCGTAATTCGTCGCCGAACGGCATTGGCATCGGAGGCATTGGGCTTTGCCAGAATCCGCCTACCGTCTATGTTCCAGACGCTTTGCAGATAAGAGCGTACCGCGTCCACACGCTGCCGCGCAAGGTCGCTATTGCTGCCTTCGATGGTATTGAGCGTGAGCGTGGCATCGTTAAATTCTGCCATACGTTTGCCAACGATGTTCAGTGTCTCGGTGTAAATGATAAGTGGATCAGGGCGAAGATTTTGGGGCGAAAAAGTGCTAGCTTCATCGCTAGTGTATTGCTTCAGGTCGCGGGGAAGCACTCCTGAGTTTGCCTCAAAAACAAGGCACGGCACGAGCGGAATGACATCGGTCATAGAAAATTCTTCCGCCGTGATAAACGCAGTTTGCGTCGCAATTTTGTATTCGACCGAGGAGGTAAGTTGTGAAATTGGTACGAGACGCGCCACGTACAAATCAAGTCCTCCGCGTGAACCGGTGCGGTTCGAGGCGAACACGCCGACATTACCGGGGAGCATCGCAAAATCGGAATCGTCGTATTCGCTGTTCAGTTCCACCAATGGTACAGGGGGCTGCCATCTGCCTTCGGAGCGCACGGTTAGAAAAATTTCAAAACCGCCTTTGCCACCGAAACCGTTGGAAGCGAAATACAATGAATCCTCCGACGCAAAGCACGGTGTAATCTCGTCATCCGATGAATTGAGTACATCGCTCATATTCACGGGCGGTTGCCACGTACCGCTTTCGTCGCGGTTTGCCGTCCAGAGGTCAATCCCCCCACGCCCACCCGAACGGTTCGATGCGAAGACAACGCTTTTTCCCGAAGGCGATAGCGCCGGATGAGCATTGAATCCATCGGTGTTCAGGGCATCCACGGGGTCGGGCTTGACAAAAATGGTGCTGTTTTGAGCAGCCTGAAAAATGTTGAGAAAAGGACGACGTTGCGTCATGCGAAATGTCGAAAGGAGCGCACTTCCGTCTTTGGCAAAGGTTATGTACGCCTGATTATTGCGGGGTTGATTGAGTGAGGTGGTGATACGCTCCGCAAGGGCAAAGCGTGGGCGGGATTCGCCCGTAGTGGCATCGCGCCGTGCATCGTAGCGGCTGGTGTAGAGTTCCGCATAACCATTTTGGGCGGAAGTGAAGTAAAGCAATTTTTCCAGAAAGGAGTATGCGGGGGCAAAGTCGTCGGCGGTGGTATTGAGCGCTGCCAAGTTCTGTGGCTCTTCCCATTTGCGGCGCTCCTGAGCGCGAAGTTCTTGTGCGGAAAATATCCCGCACAAGAACTGCACAGCGAATACCGCCGCACAACATACCATACCATAGACAAAATCAAGGCGCATAGCCGTTTGGGATACGTCTCACGTGGTAAAGCGGGAATTACGCAGAAACAGGTTCTTCCGCAGGAATATCAAGCACACCTTCCCACCGTGCCATGACTGCCGAGGCAAGGCAATTGCCAATCAAATTCACGGTCGTCCGTGCCATATCCATGAACGCATCCACGCCGAGAATAATGGCAATGCCTTCGAGTGGCAAACCAAACTGCACGAGCGTTCCCGACAAAATGACGAGGGAAGCCCGCGCGACGGCTGCCACGCCTTTACTGGTAATCATCAGTGACAGCATCATCGTCATTTGCGTTCCGAAGGACAGTTCTACGCCTGCGGCTTGCGCCACAAAGATAGAAGCAACAGCGAGATAGAGCGTCGAGCCATCAAGGTTAAATGAATAGCCCGTAGGCAGTACAAACGAGACAATACGCTGCGGAACACCGAATTTTTCCATGTTCTGCATCGCGAGCGGCAATGCCGCTTCGCTGGAGGAAGTAGTGAAGGCGATAACTGCCGGTTCTTTGATCGCACGGATAAAGCGCAGAAGCGGTATGCGAGCCACGAGCGCAATAGGGATCAATACGCCAAGGATAAATACTGCAAGCGCTCCATAGAGCGTCAGAACGAGCTTGCCAAGATTCCAGAGTACGCCGAGTCCGCTCTGCCCGACCACATAACCAATCGCTGCCCCGATGCCGATGGGCGCATAGTTCATGATGATACCGGTGAACTTGAACATCGTTTGCGACAAGCCTTCGCAGAAGTTCAGAACTGTTTCTTTTGCCGGACCGGGCTTTACTTGCGTGAGCGCAATGGCAAAAATGACGGCGAAAAAGACAACCTGAAGTACCTCGTTGTGTGCTGCCGCCTCGAAGAAACTCTGCGGAATCATATGCTCCAGCACACCACTAAAGGTTACTTGGGAGGATTTGGAGGCAAATTCTTTGGCTTCGTTCACCGAGCCCGTCAGCGCAATGCCCACCCCGGGCTGCACCAGATGTGCGGCTCCAAGTCCAACGAATAGTGCAATCGTTGTGGCAAGTTCAAAATAGAGAAAGGAGCGCCATGCCAAGCGCCCTATGCGCCGCACGTCGTCGCCGTGTCCGGCAATTCCCACCACCAGCGTTCCGAAAATCATCGGCGCGACGATGGATTTAATCATTCGTAGAAAAATTGTCGAGAGGATTTTCAGATTGGACGCTGCTTCGGGAAAATTTGCCCCAAAAGCAATTCCGGCAATGAGTGCCACGAAAATCCATTGTACCAGTGAAATACGGCGAATAAAACTCCACATAGAAAAAGTCCTGAACAAGAACAGTGTGGGAAAGGAAAGAGAGTTGGTGCGCTTCGCGGGTATGCTTGCAGGGCGCATTATATTGAGGGCGAAAGATACGGCATTTTCGGCGTTTTTTGCAAATTATTCTTCACACTTCGCGAAATTCCTGTGCGAAATTCGTGCATCTAATTCCGCCGTAATTTCCGTATTTTGAGAGCATGAAAACAGATATTCTGTTCTACAAACTTTTTGAAATGCAGCCTTCGCTTGCATTTCGGCTCGCAAAACTGTCTATACCGGAGGCGGAGTACACCTTTCAATCTGTTGAACTCAAGCAGCCCTCACAGCGCCCGGATGGTGTATTGATGCCGAATTTGGTAACGGCTCCGGTACTGGTCTTGGAAGCGCAATTTTGGCGAGAAGTATCGGTGTACACGCGACTAGTGAGCGAAACAGCGATGCTGCGCCTCCAATACCCTGACTATCGGCATTGGCAAATGCTGCTTATTTTGCCTTCGCGCACTCTTGATGTGGATGCGGAAACGTGGCAAGCGCTGAAAGATGTGGGCGTTATTCGGGTTGTGTATTTGGACGAAGAGCCTTTGGAAACTATCCTTTTTCGTTCGCCTGAAGAACAAGCCGCTTCATTGCTTTTGCGTCTGACCGTTTCGCCGCCAAATCTTGCGAATGATGCTGTTTTGGTACGCCGATTGCGGGATACTATAGCATCCACCCGCGACCGCGCAATCCAAAAAATGTTTCGCAACCTTTTCACGAGTTTTTATCTTAGGAGCAACAAAAGAATAAGTAGGTAATCCTACCGTAGCACAGACATTTTGTCTGTGTCCTTAACGCGCCTTCTTAGGCGCGTAATAGCGATGGACAACCACATTTTAGCCTTTGTAAAG
>Ga0075163_10012424_pt1 | contig 11090 bp, 7 predicted proteins | sample JI1023141ADNA_FD_71478 | JGI IMG/M metagenome (GOLD analysis project Ga0075163, IMG submission 71478) | Wastewater effluent complex algal communities from Wisconsin, to seasonally profile nutrient transformation and Carbon sequestration -... | ecosystem: Engineered > WWTP > Effluent > Algae...
CACCGAGCGCCCGTCTCGAGGAACGCCATCCACATCGGCGCCTGCGGAATTCGCTCCGCGTGCCGCCTGGGATCGCCCTCGCCTCCACCCTTGTCCCACCAGGTCGCGGAGGTCTCTCGGTCATCAGGCCTATTACGGGCCGTCGCTGGCACGACAAGCCCGAAAGCTATGCACAGCGTGCTATGAGAATCGGCGCAGCGTTACCCGCGAGAAGGGCAAGGACCTGCACCGACTACGCAGCGAATTGACGGGGCGAACGCTTGCCCACGTCTGCGAGACAGGTGGCGGGCGCACCAGTCTCCGGGCAGCACGGCGTCGTCACCTCGACGTTGAACTTGGCCTCACCGTAACGATTCCGGAGTTCGGGTTGAGGACGACGTCGTTGCCAATGATCTTCCTGACGTAGCTGATTTCCTCTTGCGTCGGCCGATCCTTCTTGAGGATCGCGGCGATCTCCTTTGCCAATGCAACCCTCTCGGAATCCGGGCGCGCATTGAACAAGCGCGCCCTTTCCGCGTCGTCGAAACAGTGCATGGCACGACGGTATTCCCACGCATCTCTGAGGTCGCGATCCGTTGCCAAGGGGAAGATGTAGGTGAGATTCACATACTCGCCGCCAATGAATCCGCCCGTGCTCACGACTTCGGCGCCCGGAATCGTGAGAGGGGGCGACGGTAAGTCCTTTTGCGTGGTTAGATAGCTTCCATCTCTCAAGGCCTCGATCTCCCTCTGGAGGCACAACTCACTGTACAAGTCATCAGCCTCCTTCGCGAGCGCTTCACCGCTGGTGCTGTCGCGCCCTCCGGCGAGCCTCCGCTCCAATTCGCGCAGCATATGCTCACAGTTGGCGATGAGCCCATCGCGCACGCCTGGATCGACGGGCCCCATGTGCTGATACTCACCGATTGTCTGCGGCTCGCCAACAGGCACTAGGCCGTGTCCGGCATCAACGGCGGCCACATCCGTAGGCTGCAGAAGCAACCTCACTGGATGCGGCGACTGATTGCCGCCATTCGACCCTCCCGCACTCGGCTCGGTCGGGCGCGTCGGCAAGCCAATCTGCGGTGGCATCGAGTCGCGTGATGCCAGATCTTCAAGCCGCCAAGCATACCAGACTACAACGACGCCTGCGACCAAGGCAGTGACGAAGAGGCCAGTCTTCAAGCGCGTCATGGGCATCGTCCCCCGCTTTACAATTTCGAGCACGCTTTGCATTGGAAGATAGGCGAGTAATGCATCACTGGATTGCCGGTGGGCGTCGGACAAGCCTGATTCCAGAATTTCATCTCTGGCTGATTGCCGCTTCCATTATCCCCATCACCGCATTTGGCCGCCAGATTCCACGTTACTTCCCAGTTCGCACCACCAGGAACGACATCGCCGCAAGGCTGACCAGTCGTCCCAACGCCCGGCCCAGTTACAGCGCCGGACCCTGTGAAGCAGCCAGCCGGAACGACTAGCGTGGCCTTGACAGAGACCTTGCATTGGTTGCCGTCGATAGGGATACAGCCATCCTGGGTAGTGGTGCAGGGTGCCCCAGTCTCTCCGCTCGTCGACACCTGGATCTGAGCGATACCTGAGCCTGGAGTGCAAGCCCATACCTTGACTACGCCAATGGCGTCGTTGGAGAACGGCGCACATTTGCATGTCTTTTGGTTATCCACGAAGATGACGATGTCCACTGCAGGAGTGTGACTACCGCTCTTCACAAGCGGGGAAAAGAACGCCGCCAGTGCGGCCGTGAACCCGGTGCAGATCAGTGCCTGAGATATCACAGGAGCCTCCAAGAGGGTTAGCAGGGTGCACATCGCAAGGCCACACGGCAAACGACAGCCCCCCCACCACCATGGTTACCGAGGGTGGGACTTTCCGATGCGTTTTTCCGCACTTTGTCGCCAGCGCAAAAGCATGGCGATTACAATGCGTCTCGCCTCCTTTTTGGCAACACCGTGCTCCACGAGCACGAGCACAGGCGACCGACCCTGGCTTAGCGCGCCCAAGACTTGTTGCTGTCGACAACCGGAAAACAGATGCCTTGCCTCCGATATTACTCGCCGCGCATCGGCCTCGGCGTAGTACTCCGATCCCCCTGGGATCCCCTGCCCAAAAAAACGACCGCTTGCTGGTTCCTCGTCTAGCGCGTCGGAGAACACTAGGCGACCGCTTCGCAGCGACCGCAGTTGCACATTTCGAAGGACGCGCATCGCGAAGGCCACCGGATCTCTTATGGGATCGGAGGCTGACGCCAGCATTGCCATGTGCGTTTGCAGCAGAGTCTCGCTCACGAGGTCTTGCGCGTCGCTCCCGCGTCGCCGCGTCCAGCAGGCCGCGAGCAACCGCTTCCGTATCTGCGCTTGATAGTCATTGTCCCACCAATCAGCCAGACGAAACCCGCTTTCAGAAGACCTCAGTTCCCGTTCCATTCTTCGTTGAACATTACCTAGACACGGAACCGCATCAAGGTCGGATTCCGGGATCGATCCGAAATGGCGAAAAGGGCACAGCCCCCACTTTCGCAAGTTGGGAGAAGCTGCTCGCAGGGATCCCAGGCGCGGCGGCCTCGGTTGGCGCTGTCCGCCGAGGTGGCCAGGCGTCGACACCGAGCCCCCGGTCCATGTTTTCGCTTTACCGTATTTTTTCCTGAGAATGTGGTAGCTTGGGCCATGAGCCCGCAAGGAGCCCACGTAACACGAGGTGCCATCTACATCTGGTTGCGAATCCCTAGATCCATGGTCGCATGAGTGCGGTTTTCCGGGCGTTTTGCCGCGCTTCACCGTTCATCATCCGTTGGTCAACGGTGAACCGTTCGGCGTGGCACAGTTTTCGCGCTAGCCGCCTTCAGCCACAACCAAGTATCAAAACCGCCCTCCGACGTAACGGCCCCCCAACCCCCAGATCCCAGTTCCCAAGCTGAATGTCGTCGGTTCGATCCCGATCACCCGCTCCATTCTTCTCGTTTGGGTTGGTTGCGCGAACGCGCGCAAGACCTTCCTCCTGCTGCGGGTTGCGCTGGCAGATGTTGGTAGGTTTTGAGGGGATCGGCGATGCCCTGAAGAGGCTCGAAAATGGGCGCCCGGATCAGCCAGCTAAGCTGAAGCTCGTTTGTTCGGGGCGTTTCTCCGCAATCTCGTCGATCGAATGCGTGCGCTCGAGGCGAGAAGCTAGGTAAGGAGCCATGCCTCACGCGCGCGCCAGACTCCTCACGTCGACGAGCGCTTGGGGATGGTCGCTCAGTGCCTTCGGCACCGGGCCGCCATTGATCAGTAAGAGCCCACCATTTGGGTCCGGCTTGGTGGTCGCCAGCGGCGCACTCCCAACGGTTGCCAACATCCGCCATCATGACTTACCGCAAGCAAGCGGTCGCCGGCACCACGGTCGCCGGGGTGCGCCAGGGCGTGCGCTGCATCGGCATGAAAGTGCGCCTAGCCTGCAAGGCCACCTCGACGTGCCGAAGACGATCCAGGCATCCGGATCGAGGTCGAAGAGAACGCCCAGAGGCGGAGCGCCGCGGTGCTACCTGCAGCGATCCATCTCGAGGTTTCTGATCGCCTTCGTTGCTACGTCATCGATCTTCCTCCTCGACCGAGCTTGACCCGGCGCACGGGTTTCTGGACCGCACGGGCTTGAGGCGCCACTGCACAATTAGACTATAAACCGTCGGCGTCGCTACGAGTGACAGCAGCACGGCAATGCACAACGCTCCGATCACACTGATCGCCAGCGGCTTCAGCATGTCTGCGCCATTGCCGATGCCGTAGGCCAGCGGCAACATGCCTAGGCCGGCTGCAAGGGACGTCATCAGCACCGGACGCAAGCGACGGTGCCCGCTACGGATGAGTGCATCCCCGAGACCTACACCCTCGTCGCGCAAGTGGCCCACGCAGTCGAGCATAAGAATACCATTCTTGGCCACGATGCCGACACCGATGATCGCGCCAAGGAAGGAAACGATGTTGAGTGTCGTGCCAGTCAGCCACAAGGCGAGGACCGTGCCGAGCAACGCCAGCACGGCACCGAAGACGATGGCGATTGGCTCGCAGTACGACCTGAACTCGATGAGCAGCACCGTGAAGACGAGCAAGATCGCCATGGCTAGCACGAGAAGTAGATTGCCAAAGGACTCCTGCTGCTGTTGGAACAGACCGCCGAACTCGATGGCGCCAGGCGGCAGCGTCTTGTCCTGCGCCAACTTCTCGCGAATCTCGGCCATGGCGCTGCCAAGGTCGCGGCCTTCGAGACGGGCGGTGACAGCCACATCCTGGCGGAGGTCCTCGCGACGCATCTCGATTTGCCCGGGAACCTCGACGAGATCCGCTACTTGTGACAACGTCACGAGAGCCCCGGTCGGCGTGCGCAAAGGCAGGTTCAGCAGATTAGAGACATTGTCGCGGCGAGCGGGATCGACGAGCACACGAATCTTCACGACCCGATCGCCTTCAAGCACACTCGACGCGGTGCGGCCAAGCATTGCAGTGTTGACCGCCGTACCTATATCCTCGGCACTCAACCCGAAACGCCGGGCATCTGCGTGGCGGACATGGATGCTGAGGGATGGCCCTGTCATGGTCAGCCCATCAAATGTGTCCACCACGCCAGCGACCTCTTTCAATCTAGCTTCGATATCCGGCGCCCTCTGTTTTAGAAATGCTATATCCGTAGAGAATATCTTTACCTCGATGGGCTTGGGCGACCAAGTAAGGTCGCCGATGAGGTCGCCCAGGATGCCGTGCAGATCCCAATCAATGCCGGGAACACTTACAAGGAACTTGTTGCGCAACGCGGCCATGACTTCCTCGGTGCTACGCGTACGGTCCTTCTTGAGCTTGACGAGGAAGTCGCCGGTGTTCGGCTCCGCGAGCGCCAAGGCAAGGCGCGCGCCGGTGCGGCGCGAATAGCTCTCTACTTCAGGTGTCGCACGGATTATATCCTCCGCCTGCAAAAGCTGCCGGTTGGTTTCGGACAGGCTGGTGCCCCACGGAGCTCGATAGTCGATGACGAATCCCCCCTCATCCATTGCTGGCAGGAAGTCGCTCTCCAATCGGTGAACTACAAACCCACCAACTGCAGTCAGACCAAGACAGACAACAAGCGTTGCCCACGAGAATCTAAGGGCTCGGCGCAATGTGAACTCATAGACGCCGATCAGAAGCTGCAGCACCGGCCCGCCTTCCTCGCTCGCGGGCAGAGGCCCGTCCTCCAGGTGCGCACGATCGCGAATCAGCCATGCAGCGAGGGAGGGAGTAAGCGTGACAGCGAGTACAAGCGAGGCCAGCAACGACACGACCATTGTAATCGCCAGAGCGCGGAAGAAGACGCCCGTCAGACCGACAAGAAACGCGAGCGGCAGGAACACGACTACCGGGGTCAAGGTCGAGGCCACCAGCGGGGCGAAGATGTCTCCAACTGCCGCAGCGATCGACTCGAGCCGCCCTCGCCCCGACGCGATGCGCGCATGGATGGCTTCCACTACCACGATGGCATCGTCGATAACTAGGCCAATGGCAGCGGCGATGCCGCCGAGGGTCATCAGATTGAAGCTCAGGCCGGCGAGTTTCATGGCCACCAAGGTGACGAGAACGGTGACCGGAATGACGACGACCGCGATGAGCGTTGTGCTCCAACTCTTCAGGAACAGATAGATGATCGCCACGGACAAGGCGAGTCCGAAGGCGATGGCTTCCCAGACGCTGGCCACCGATGCACGCACAAGCTGGGACTGGTCGTAGAAGAAGGCGAGCCTGCTGTCCGGCGGCAGTTGCTGCCGGAGTGTCGCCATCTCCGCTTCGAGATCCCTAGCAATGTTGAGTGTGCTGCCATCTGGCTGGCTGCGGATGTTGAGCAAGACTGCGTTCACGCCCTCGGCTGTGACCACGCTGAAGACCGGTTCGGCTGCGCGCTCCACGCGCGCGAACTCCTTTACCGCAACGGGACGTCCCCCGACGACTCCAACGACCATGTTCTCGAGGTCCTCCGTGGTGCGAACCCGGCCATCTACCACCGTCAGGTAAAGGGTGTAGTCCTCCTCATGGAGGCCCGAGGGCGAGATCAGGTTGTTCCGAACGAGCGCTTCGGTGACCTGCGCAAGGCTCAACCCCGCTGCCTGCAACCGCAGCGGGTCAACGACGACGTGGTACTCAGGCGGGCTCCCGCCAACCAAGTCCACGCGTGCCACTCCAGGAATGCGCAAGAAGCGCGGCTTCAGGTTATAGCGAGCCTCCTCCCACAGGGCGGTGATGTCGCGCGTCGGGCTGGTCAGACTGACCCCCATGACCGGGAACGCGGAGAACGTCAGCCGCCATACGCTGCTTGTCGCTGTCGCCGGGAGTGCGGCACGAATCTGGCCGAGACGCCCGAGGACGTGCAGTTCGCTCTGCACCATGTCCACGTCCCACGAAAAGAAGACACTCACTTCCGCCGCACCACGGCCCGTCGCGGAACGAATCGTCTCTGCGCCAGGAATGTCCTTCATCGCTTCCTCGATCGGTCGCGTGATGGTGGCCATCATCTCGTCCCCCGGCATCGCGCCGTTGTCGATCAGGATGACTACCCGCGGGAAGTTGGTCTGCGGGAAGACGGACGAAGGCATCTGCAAGGCCGCGTAGATTCCCGCTAGGCACAGAAGCACCGCAATGAAGACGATGGCCTTGGAATGTCGGATGGCCCACTGGCCGAGCGATGCAGTGTCAGTCATTTGGGGTTTGCCTACTTTTCCTCGGCGCGCACTTGGCAGCCGCTAGGCAAGCCATAGGCGCCAACCGTCACGACCGTCTGGCCTTCGCTCAGCCCATCGGCAACAATCTCGATAAGGCCGCGCTCGCGCAATCCCACCTGCACCCTCTTCTGAACCGCCTTGCCGTTTTCGACGATGGCGATGACCCCGCCACCCATTCCGTCCTTCACCAAGCTCGATATTGGGACGGCAAGCCGGTCGGCTCGTTCCTCGCTGACGATGCGGACGCGAGTGAGCTGGCCCGGAAGGAGGCCAGCATCAACAGGAATCGCAATTCGCACCAGGACGGTGCTGGTCATCGGATCGATCCTCGGACCGAGGAATGCAACCGTTCCCGCGACGGCGGGCGCGCCAGCACGCGCGATGAGCAGTTCGACAGGCTGCCCGACCTTGACCATTGCCGATGCCTCGCCAGGAATGTTGGCAGCGACAACAAGGCGGCTCTGGTCGATCACCTCGGCGACGATGATGCTTGAGTCAACCGCCTGTCCCGGTTGGACGAAAACGCGTGAGACCGTTCCCGCGATCGGCGTAGCCAACTGCATCAGGGAGACCTGGACCTGGGCGGCGACCAGGTCGTCCTGTGCGGCGGCGAGTTGCCGAGAGGCCTCTTGCACAGCTTTCTCCGAGGTTCCGTCCATGGCCTTGAGCCGCTCCTCTCTCGACACAGTTTTCAGGGCGAACTCCAAGACATGTTGGGCCTTCTGCACGGAGGCCAGGGCAACGCGGTCGTCAAGCGTGACCAGGACGCTACCCGCCCCAACGATCTGCCCCTCCTTGGCCGACACGACCATGACGATTCCCGGCACGGATGCCGTCAACTTGACCGCTCCTGCTGGCGTGTCGCCGCCGCCAGGATCGGGCTCCACGGTGCCATAGGCCTCGACATGGGCGCGGAGGGTGGCACGGACGATCTTGCCCACCTGCACAACCACTTCGCCAGGCGTCTGCGGCTCTTCGGACACCTGACGCTTGCAGCCAACAAGAGCGAGGGCGCCGGCAAGAGTGGTGGCCGCGAGCAATGTCGAAGTGGTCTTGGTCATATTGGAAGGCTGGCGAACGCGCGGCCTGGGTTTACATTTTGGTCGAGGAGTACACTCGCATCTTCGCGAAGGGTCCCTCAACCTGCAGAACGGTCAGGAAGAGGTCTTTGCCCACTGCGAGGTCGCTCACATCGGTCGTGTTACTCTCAGCGGCGTTCAAGAACAGCCGCTTGCCCACATGATCCATCGCCATGACGTCGAAGCCGCCGAGCACCGGCCGCAGCAACGACATTTCGCGTGCCGGGCTCCCACCCGGCGACTGTTCCAGTGCTGCAGGTAGCCTCGCAGGACTCTGCAATGCGTCTTCCAGGTCACTGATGGCTTCCTGCGCCGTCACCAGCGCACCGAGGTGGGCCAGTGCGGCGTTACCGAGATCGAGCTGACGCTGCACCAGTTCGATGCGGGAGATCTCGCCAGCGTCGCGCATGCCCTGCGCGACGCTGAGCTGGCTCGCGATATCACGGTGAATTGCCTCCAGAGCTTGCGCCTTCGCTAGCGCGGCGCGAAAGCCGGCGACGGCCCTGTCGATCTCGGAGACAACGCGAGCCTGGAGAGCTAGGAATCTCGCGGCACTCTCGGTGCGCCGAGCCTCGGCTTGGGCGATCCCCCCCTCGTTGTGATCGAACACGGGCAAGGCAACAGCCAAGCCGAGGGTCCACTTGTTGTCGGTCTGGTCCAGCTGATAGCCCGGGCCAAGGTGAATGTCGGGATACTGCTTCGCGACTTCCAGCTGCAGCGCGGACTGCATGGCAGCGTACTCGGCGAGAGCAGACCTGAGGTCTGTTCGGTTCAACAGCGCTTGTCGTCGCGCGGTGGCATCAGGCAGGTCACCAGGGGCCACGCGAAAACCGTCGAAGTTCCACGCAAGATGGTCGAGTGCGGTGAGCGGGACACCCAGAGCTTCTGCAAGCGAAACACGCGCGTTGACGGCCTGCTGCTGCGCGCCCAGGACCGCGATGCCGGCCTGCCGCAACGCGATACGCGCCTGAGTCAGCGCGAAAGGCGAAATCGCACCGGCCTGCAGTTGCGCCTCGAGAACTCGGACGGCATCTGCTTGGATGGACTGCTGTTTCGCCAGCAAGATCTCGCTCTCCTCGGCCGCATACAGTCCGAGTAGGTTCCTTCGCACGCGGCCGCGCACCCGCCACGCCGTGGATGCCAGCCCCAGACGCGCGGCATCCGTGAGATGCTCGGCCTGCGCAATCCGATACCCACGCTTGCCGGCAGTCTCGATGGGGATGTCGAAACTGAGCCCCAGGATCCACGGCGGCGGCGTGCTTGCGTTGAAAGCAGGCGCGAGGCTGGCACTCGGGTTGAGGGACGCGCCCACGGCAATGCGTGCCGCCTGCGCAATGGCGAGTTGTGCCCGCGCCACGTCGAGGTCTGGGTGATAGTAGAAGGCCACGAGCGAGAGAGCGTCGAGATCCCACGACGACAGCGGCCATGCCGCGAGCTCGGCGGGGAGGTTCGCCTCCAGGAACGCCTTCAGCCCTGGATCGCTTAGCGACCGCACTTCGAACTCCGCCAACTCTGTTTCGGCGGACAGCGGTCGGTCGTGGAACGTCGTACAGCCGACAACAACTAGCGCGAGAGACCAGACCAGCAGACCCGCGGCGAACGAAGATCCGTGGCTGGAATGCGGTAGTGGCTTCACCTTGCTAGGCTCCGAATGGGGGTCGAAGGCGGTTGCGTCGTCACGGCCAGGGCCGCGGCGCCGACGAGTTGGAGCGCGCCGGCCGCAGCGAAGCCGATTCCCTGATGCTCGGGGAACAGGGACCAAAGGGTGCCGACCAGCGCGCTCGAGACGAAGTCGCCGATGCCATTCGCGGCCGCGAGGACCCCCATGCCAGTGCCCTTGACTGCGGCGGGCAGCAGTTCGGCGGCGCCGGCCTTCTCGGCCACCTCCTCGCAAGCGACGTAGATGCCGGAACAAACAAACAGCAGCAACAGCACCGGCGGCGTCGGCGACAGTAGCGCGAAGCCAAAGGTAGTTGCCGCAGCAAAGAGGTAGCCCGATACCAGGACTGGGCGCCGGCCGATGCGATCCGTGAGCGCGCCTAGTGGGAACGACGCGACGGCACTCACGGCGTTGTGTAGCACGTAAAGCGCGATCGCGAGCGCCCCGGCCGACAGCGAGAACAAAGTTCCTGTCGCGTGCTGGGTGGCGTAGAGGATCAGCAGAGTGCGGGAGAAGTCGCCGCAACCGAACGCGAAGATGGCGGTGACGTAGCGGCGGAACGGTACCCCGGTAGATCGCACGTTGGCGAAGAAGCCGGGGCGGGTACCGGTCTCATGCTGCCGCGGCTTCTCGACCACGATGACCGCGATTGCCAGGAAGGCGAGGATCCCCGGCAAGAGCGACCACAGCATGACGTGGCGCGGTTCGTCACCGCTGGCAATCAGAGCCATGGCCAGCAGCGGACCGAGCACGGCGCCAAGCGCGTCGGCGGCCCTTTCCACCCCGAAGGCTTTGCCCAGCGCGGTCGGGGCCGCGGCCTCGGCCATGAGCACATCGCGAGGAGCGCTGCGAGTGCCGCGGCCGATCCAGGCCGCGACCCGGCACGCCATTACCTGCGCCCAGGTCGTGCACAGAGCGATCGCCGCGATCCCGACTGCGGTGACGAGGTATCCGATCGAAGCGAGCGGCTTCCGCCGCGCGGCGCGGTCCGCCGCGTGGCCACCCCAGAGTTTGGCCAGAGTTGCCACGCCATCGGCACTCCCTTCGATGAGTCCCAGCGCCGCTGGTCCAGCGCCGAGTCCGAGAAGCACGGCGGGTAAGACCGCCGTCGCCAGTTCGTGGGAGATGTCCGAGAACAGGCTCGCGAGGGAAACGCCGATCGTCGACCGGTTGAGCCAGGAGGAGTGGTTGCCCGCGTCGCCCCCGGCGGATGGCACGGCTTCGCGTTCGTGGTCGCGCACCGTCACTTCGCGTCCCCACTCGGTGGCTCGCGCCTGAAGGCGCGAGCCGGGGAGTGCTTCAGGCTCCGGACCCTCTCCATCGTCAAGCGACCCGTGGGGCGCCATCAAGACACCTCAGCAAGCGGGAAAACGACCCGCACGGTGGTGCCCATGCCCGGCTCGCTGTGGAGGGTGCAGGTGGCCCCATGCAAATCGGCGATGGCCTTGACGAGAGCCAGACCAAGACCGGCGCCACCCGTCAGGCGACTACGCGAATCGTCCGCGCGGAAGAACCGCTCGAAGATGCGTGGCAAGTGCGCTGGGGCGATGCCCGCACCGCGATCGACCACGGCGAGATCGACGATCTTCTCGGTCACCTCGACGCTGACGCAGATCGGCGCCGCGGACTTCCCGTGCTG
>Ga0075163_10012425_pt1 | contig 11089 bp, 8 predicted proteins | sample JI1023141ADNA_FD_71478 | JGI IMG/M metagenome (GOLD analysis project Ga0075163, IMG submission 71478) | Wastewater effluent complex algal communities from Wisconsin, to seasonally profile nutrient transformation and Carbon sequestration -... | ecosystem: Engineered > WWTP > Effluent > Algae...
TCATGCGCCGCATCCTGCGCAAGATCGCCGAGAACGACTACGGCGCCCTCGGCGACACCTCCACCCTCGCCGACCCCGCCGTCGTCGACGAGCTCATCGACAATCGAATGAACCGCGGGTAACTTTCCCGGGAGCCCCGGATCTCACACGTGAGATGCGGGGCAACTGTCTGAAATAAAGAGAGAAATTTCAGAACGTTCACAAAACCGAAACCTTGGTGAACGGGCCGGCCCGACAGACACCGACAAAAGGACGGAGAATGGAAACCCCCCTCGTAGAGCGCATCGTCGCCGACCCGAACTACCAGAAGCTGAAATCCGAAAGATCCCGGTTCGGCTGGAGCCTGACCATCGCCATGATGGTCGTCTACTACGGCTTCATCCTGCTCATCGCCTTCCAGAAGCAGGCGCTCTCCGCCCGGATCGGCGAGGGCGTGATGACCTGGGGCATCCCGATCGGCTTTGGCGTCATCGTCTTCACCATCCTCATCACCGGCATCTACGTGCGCCGGGCCAACGGCGAGTTCGACGAGCTCTCCGAGAAGATCAAGCGGGAGGCGCTGAAGTGAGCCGATCGAAGACCCTCGCGGCGCCGCTCGCCGCCCTCACCGTCCTGGCGGTCGCCCTGCCGTGCGGCGCCTTCGCCGCCGACGTCATCCAGGGCGGCGAGAAGCAGGCGACGAACTGGACGGCCATCGCCATGTTCGCGGCCTTCGTCGCGATGACGCTCTTCATCACCAAGTGGGCGGCGTCGAAGACCAAGTCGGCGGCCGACTTCTACACCGCCGGCGGCGGCATCACCGGCTTCCAGAACGGCCTCGCCATCGCCGGGGACTACATGTCGGCGGCGTCGTTCCTCGGCATCTCGGCCGCGGTGATGATCTCGGGCTACGACGGGCTCATCTACTCGATCGGCTTCCTCGTCGGCTGGCCGATCCTCACCTTCCTGATGGCGGAGCGGCTGCGCAACCTCGGCAAGTTCACCTTTGCGGACGTGGCGGCCTTCCGCTTCGCCCAGACCCCGGTGCGCATCTTCGCGGCGTCGGGCACGCTCGTCGTCGTCGCGTTCTACCTGATCGCGCAGATGGTGGGCGCGGGCTCGCTGATCGAGCTGCTGTTCGGGCTCGACTACTGGATCGCCGTGGTCCTCGTCGGCATCCTGATGATGGTCTACGTGCTCTTCGGCGGCATGACGGCGACGACCTGGGTGCAGATCATCAAGGCCTGCCTGCTGCTCGCCGGCGCGAGCTTCATGGGCTTCATGGTGCTCTACCGCTACGGCTTCAGCCCGGAGGCGATGTTCGCCGACGCGGTGAAGGTCAAGGCCGACATCGCCGCCGCCGCCGGCAAGACGCCGGAGGAGGCATCCGCCGTGGGGCAGGCGATCATGGGTCCGGGCAGCTTCATCAAGGATCCGATCTCGGCGATCAGCTTCGGCATGGCGCTGATGTTCGGCACCGCCGGCCTGCCGCATATCCTGATGCGCTTCTTCACCGTGCCGAGCGCCAAGGAAGCGCGGAAGTCGGTGATGTGGGCGACGACCTGGATCGGCTACTTCTACCTGCTCACCTTCATCATCGGCTTCGGCGCGATCACCTTCGTGCTGACCAACCCGGAGTTCGGCGAGCCCGGCGCGATGATCGGCGGCAACAACATGGCGGCGGTGCATCTCGCCCACGCGGTCGGCGGCAACATCTTCCTCGGGTTCATCTCGGCGGTGGCGTTCGCGACCATCCTCGCGGTGGTCGCCGGCCTCACCCTCTCCGGCGCCTCGGCGGTCAGCCATGACCTCTACTCGACGGTCATCAAGAAGGGTCAGGCCGACAGCGCCTCGGAGCTGCGCGTGTCGCGCATCACCACGATCTGCCTCGGCATCATCGCGGTGATCCTCGGCATCGCCTTCCAGAACCAGAACATCGCCTTCATGGTGTCGCTGGCCTTCGCGGTCGCAGCCTCGGCCAACTTCCCGGTCTTGTTCCTGTCGATCCTCTGGAAGGACTGCACCACCAAGGGCGCGGTCTCCGGCGGCTTCGTCGGGCTCATCTCCTCGGTGATTCTGACGGTGCTCTCGCCCTCGGTCTGGGAAGCCACGCTCGGCCACCCGGTCGGCTCGGCGCCGTTCCCCTACACCTCGCCGGCGCTCTTCTCGATGACGCTCGCCTTCCTCACGATCTGGATCGTGTCGAAGATGGACAACTCGGCGCGCGCCAAGCTCGACCGGGCCGGGTTCCTCGCCCAGCAGGTGCGCTCGGAGACCGGCATCGGCGCGGCGGAAGCCTCGGCGCACTGACAGGAGGAGGACGGGTCATGTCGCAGACCGATCGGCCCGTCCACCCCGACACCGACGGCCCGTCCCGCGAGGGGCGGGCCGATCCTGCCTCCGGGCCGGCGGCGCCGGCGACCGGGGAAGGCCACGAATTCCTGGCGCTGATGGCGAGCCGGGTGCGCGACGCGCCGCTGCGCCAGCCCTACTACGTCGATGGCGGCACCGACCTCGTGACGCTCTGCCGGGCGCTCGCCGAGCGCGGCCTCACCGGGGCCCTGGTGCGCGACGGCGACCGGCTCGGGATCTTCACCACCACCGACCTGCGGGACGCCCTGCTCGCCGGCGTGCCGCCGGAGCGGATCGCGGTGCGCGACGTGGCGGTCTTCGAGCCGCTGGCGGTCTCGGCCGACGACGAGCTCTTCGACGCGCTCGTCCTGATGCTGCGCCATGGCTTCCATCGGGTGATCGTGAAGGAGGGCGACGCGATCGTCGGCGAGCTCGGCCAGCTCGAGCTGATGGCGCACGTGGCGAACCACTCCGAGCTGATCGCGCTCCGGGTGGACCAGGCGGCGACCGCGGCCGAGCTCGGCAGCGCGGCGCGGCAGGTCGAGGGCATGATCCGGGTGCTCGACGCCGACGGCGTGCGGGTCGAGATCATCGCCGGGCTGGTGGGCGGGCTGAACCGGCGGCTCTTCCGGCGGCTCTGGGAGCTGACCGCCCCGCCGGCGCTGCGCGAGAACAGTTGCCTCATCGTCATGGGGAGCGAGGGGCGCGGCGAGCAGATCATCCGCACCGACCAGGACAACGCCCTGATCCTGCGCGACGGCTTCGAGCTCGAGGGGCTCGAGGCGGTGACGGCGCGCTTCACCGCGGCGCTCATCGAGTTCGGCTATCCGCCGTGCCCCGGCGGGATCATGCTGAGCCGGCCGCTCTGGTGCCAGCCGGTGGCGGGATTTCGCGCGTCGCTCTTCGAGTGGACGCAGGGCAGCGCGGACGAGGGGCCGATGAACCTCGCGATCTTCCTCGATGCCGCGGTCGTCTCGGGGGATGCGGCGCTCCTTGACGAGCTGCGGGGGTATCTCGGGCGGCTGGTGGCGGGAAGCGCCACCTTCAATGCGCGCTTCGCCGCGGCGATCGAGCAGTTCGGCGCCGAGGGCGGGTGGTGGCGGCGGCTCCCCGGGCTGCGCGGGCGCGCGGCGGCGGAGGTCGACCTGAAGAAGCTCGGGCTCTTCCCGGTGGTGCATGGGGTGCGGGCGCTGGCGCTCGAGCACGGGATCGCGGCGCAGGGCACCGCCGAGCGGCTGCGGGCGCTGGCAGCGGCGGGGCGGATCGGCCATGATCTCGCGCGCGATCTCGTCGATGCGCTGCACTGCCTCATGGGACTGAAGCTCGCGAGCAACCTGCGCCAGATCGCCGACGGGCGGGCGCCGGACAACCTGGCCCGGCTCGCCGAGCTCGGGACGCTGGAGCGGCAGGCGCTGCACGATTCGCTCGACATCGTGCGGCGGTTCCGCGCCTGGCTCGCCGGGCACTACCGGCTGGACGCGCTATGAGGCGCGAGGGCCGGGGGCCGCGGGCGCCGGCGCTGGTGGCGCTGTGCTGCGCCGGGATCGTGCTCTTCAACTTCCCGATGCTGGCGATCTGGGGGCAGGACGCGACGGTGCTCGGGCTGCCGCTGCTGCCGGTGGCGCTCTTCGGGATCTGGGCGGGGCTGGTGGCGCTTCTCGCCTTCGTCAGCGAGCGGGACGGCGGATGATCGCGCCGGCGGTGGTGCTCGCGGCGGCGGCGGGGTACCTGCTCGTCCTCTTCCTCATCGCCGCCTGGGGCGACCGGCGGGCGGCGGAGGGCCGCTCGGTGATCGACAGCGCCGGCGTCTACGCGCTGAGCTGGGGGGTCTACTGCACGGCCTGGACCTATTTCGGCAGCGTCGGGCGGGCGGCGACCGCGGGGATGTGGTTCCTGCCGATCTATCTCGGGCCGATGCTCGCGATGCTGGTGGCGTGGATCGTGCTGCGCAAGATGGTGCGGATCGCGCGGACCTACCGCATCACCTCGATCGCCGACTTCATCGCCGGGCGCTACGGCAAGAGCCCGGGGCTCGCGGCGCTGGTCACGCTGATCACCGTGGTCGGGATCGTGCCCTACATCGCCTTGCAGTTGAAGGCGGTGGAGGCGGGATATCTGGTCCTGACCGGCACCGGGCGGCAGGCGGCTGCGGCGTGGTGGGGGGACGGGGCGCTCTACGTGGCGCTGGCGCTGGCGGCGTTCGCGATCATCTTCGGCGCCCGGCACCTCGACCTCGCCGAGCGGCACGAGGGGATGGTGGCGGCGATCGCCTTCGAGTCGGCGCTGAAGCTCGTGGCGTTCCTCGGGGTGGGCGCGTTCGTGACCTGGGGGCTCTTCGGCGGCATGGCGGACATCTGGGCCCGGGCGCAGGCGGTGCCGGGGCTCGCGGATCTGGTGCGGCTCGATGGGCCGGGGCCGTTCGACTATGCGCAGTGGTTCGCGCTCACCGGGCTCTCGGCGCTCTCGGTGCTGCTCCTGCCGCGGCAGTTCCAGGTGATGGTGGTCGAGTGCGTCGACGAGGCGCACATCCGCCGGGCGGCGTGGATCTTTCCGGCCTATCTGCTGCTCATCAACGTCTTCGTGCTGCCGATCGCCATCGGCGGGATCATCGCCTTCGGGGCGGCGGGGGCGGATCCGGAGACGTTCGTGCTGTCGCTGCCGCTGGCGCACGGGGCGCCGGCGCTGGCGCTTCTCGCCTATCTCGGCGGGCTCTCGGCGGCGACGGGGATGCTGATCGTCGAGACGGTGGCGGTCTCGACCATGGTCTGCAACGACCTGGTGATGCCGGGGCTGCTGCGCTTCGGGCTGCGCGGCGGGGGGGACCTCACCCGGCTCATCCTGGCGATCCGGCGGGCGGCGATCGTCCTGGTGCTGATGCTCGGCTACCTCTATTTCCGCGTGGCGGGCGAGGCGTATGCGCTGGTCTCGATCGGGCTCATCAGCTTCGCGGCGGTGGCGCAGTTCGGGCCGTCGCTCCTCGGCGGGATCTACTGGCGCGGCGGCACGCGCGTCGGGGCGACGGCGGGGCTCCTCGGCGGGTTCGCGGTCTGGATCTATACGCTGATGCTGCCGTCGGTGGCGAAATCGGGCTGGATCCCCGACCGGTTCATCGCGGAGGGGCCGTTCGGGATCGCGCTTCTCGCACCCGAGCGGCTGTTCGGGCTGACCGGGCTCGATGCGCTCACCCATTCGCTGTTCTGGAGCCTGCTCGTCAACATCGGGCTCTATGTCGGTCTGTCGCTCGCCCGCGCGCCCACGGCGCGGGAGGCGAGCCAGGCGCTGCTCTTCGTCGACGTGTTCCGGCAGGGCAGCGCCGAGCCGGTGTTCTGGCGCGGGCGGGCGCGGCTCGACGACCTCCGGGCGCTCGCGGGGCGGTTTCTCGGGCCGGCGCGGGCGGAGGCGATCTTCGACGAGCATGCGGCGGCGCGCGGCGTGCCGGTTCCCGATCTCGTCGCCGACGCGCGCCTCGTCGACCGGGTGGAGCGGCAGATCGCCGGCACCGTCGGCACCGCCTCGGCGCGGGTGATGGTCGCCTCGGTGGCGCAGGAGGAGCCGCTGTCGGTCGAGGACGTGCTCGAGATCCTGAACGAGTCCTCGCAGCTCCGCGGCTATGCCCGCGCGCTCGAGGAGAAGTCGCAGTCGCTCGAGGAGGCGACGGGGGAGCTTCGGGCGGCGAACGAGGCGCTGAAGTCGCTCGACCAGCTCAAGGACGACTTCATGTCGTCGGTGACCCACGAGCTCAGGACGCCCTTGACCTCGATCCGCGCCCTCTCCGAGGTGATGCGCGACACGCCCGACATCGAGCCGGCCGAGCGCGACGAGTTCCTGCGGATCATCGTCTCGGAGACCGAGCGGCTCGGCCGGCTGGTGAACCAGGTGCTCGACCTCGCGAAGATCGAGTCGGGGCATGCCGAGTGGCACAATACCGACGTCGACCTCCGCGCGATCGTCATCGACGCAGGCCGCGCGACCTCCGAGCTCTTCCGCGAGCGCGGGGCGCGGCTCGACCTGACGCTGCCCGACACTGTCCCGACGCTGCGCGCCGACCCGGACCGGCTGACCCAGGTGATGCTGAACCTGCTCTCGAACGCCGTGAAGTTCGTCCCGACGACCGCGGGACGGGTCGAGGTTCGGCTGGTGGTGGAGCCCGACGCGCTGGTCGTCGAGGTGGAGGACAACGGGCCGGGGGTGCCGGCCGCGGAGCAGGCGACGGTGTTCGAGAAGTTCCGGCAAGGCGGCGATGCCCTCACCCGGCCGCCGGGCACCGGTCTCGGGCTTCCGATCAGCCGGCAGATCGTGGATCATCTCGGCGGACGGATGTGGCTGGAATCGGAATCCGGGCGGGGCGCGTGCTTCGCCTTCCGGCTGCCTCTGCAGCCGGGGGGATAGAAAATGGGCACGAAAGTGCTGATCGCTGACGACGAGCCGAACATCGTCGTGTCGCTCAGCTTCATGATGCGGCGCGAGGGCTACGACGTGGTCGTGGCGCGCGACGGCGCCGAGGCGCTCGACGCCATCCGGCGCGAACGGCCGGCGCTGGTGCTGCTCGATGCGATGATGCCGGGGCTGACCGGCTTCGATGTCTGCGAGGCGGTGCGGGCCGACGCGGCGGTGCGCGACACGCGGATCCTGATGCTGACCGCCAAGGGGCGCGAGACCGACGTGGCCCGCGGCCTCGGCGCCGGCGCCGACGCCTATCTCACCAAGCCCTTCTCGACGCGCGAGCTGGTGGAGAAGGTGCGGGAGATGCTGGCGTGAGCGTTCGCCGGGGACTCGTCGCCGCGGCGCTGGTGCCGGGCGCGTGCCTCGCCGCGTGGGCCGCGCTCGGGCTGCTGATCCTGTGGACGACGCTCGACCCGGCGGCGCGGCCGGCAGTGGCGGCGGGGCTCGGGGCGCTCGTCGGCGGGCGCGAGGCGCTCGCCGTCGGCTGGTGGGTCGTCGGTGCGGCGCTGGGCGGCTGGGCGGTGGTGCGTCTCCACGCCGCGCACGCGGCGCCGGTCGCCCGCATGGCCGACGCGGCGCAGCTCCTGGCCGGCGACGCCGGCACGCCGGACCTCGTGCCGTCCGGGGGCGCCGCGCCGCGCCGCCTCGCCGTGGCGATCAATGCGCTCGCCTCCGAACGGCGCGCGCTCCGCGCCGACATGGAGCAGCTCGCCGAGGCCGCGAGCCGCAAGGCGGCCGAGGACCGCGACCAGCTCGCCGCGCTCATGGCCGAGCTCGACCAGAGCGTCGTCGTCTGCAACCTCGACGGCCGGATCCTGCTCTACAACGAGCGGGCGCGGACGCTCTTCCGCCGCCTGTCGCCGGCCTCGCGGATCGCCGGCGGCGCCGATCTCGTGGGGCTCGGGCGGTCGATCCATGCGGCGATCGACCCGGCCGTCATCGCCCATGCCTGCGAGGCGGTGGAGCGCCGGCTCGCGCGCGGCGAGGCGCGGCCCTCGGCGCGCTTCGCGACGGTCGCGGGCAACGGCTCGCTCATCCAGGCGAGCCTCGCGCCGGTGCGGGCGGGCGAGGGCGCGGCGACGACCGGCTATCTGCTGCTGCTCGAGGACATCACCGAAGCCCACGCCGCCCAGGCGCGGCGCGACCACCGGCTGCTCGAGCTGACCGAGGGCAGCCGCGCCGCCCTCGGCAGCATCCAGGCGGCGCTCGACATGCTCGACTATCCCGACCTCGGCCCCGAGGAGCGCGACGAGTTCCAGCGGGTGGTGCGCGAGGAGGTCGCGGCAATGGGCGCGCGGCTCGGCGAGCTCGCGGGCGAGGCGGGGCGCGATCTCGCCGCTCGCTGGCCGCTCCAGGACATCCTCGGCGCGGATCTGGTCGAGGCGGTGGCGAAGCGCATCCTCGCGACCACCGGCCGCGAGGTGGACTGCGCCGCGGTGGAGGAGAGCCTGTGGCTGAGCGCCGACAGCCATGCGCTCACCGAGGCGGTGACCGGGCTCGCGGCGCGGCTCGCCGAGCGGGGAGAGGCGCTGTCGCTGCGGCTGGCGCCGGCCGGGGGATGGGCGTATCTCGATCTGGCCTGGCCCTCGGCCGACGGGGCGACCGCCGCCGCCGCGGCGCGCTGGCCCGACGAGGCCGCGGCGGGCGCGCCCTCGGCGCGCGAGCTCGCGGAGCGGCACGGCGGCGGACTGTGGCTGTCGCAGGATCTGCCGGGGGGACACTGCTCCTTTCGCTTCATGCTGCCGCGGGCGGTCGGCGACCACGACGAGGCGGGCGCGGGCGAGCGGCCGGTCTACTACGATTTCGACCTGCTCGCCGGCGGGGAGGCGCGGGGCGCGCTCGACGACCGGCCGCTCGACCGGCTCGCCTGCACGGTCTTCGACTGCGAGACCACCGGGCTCGACCCGGGCGGCGGCGACGAGATCATCCAGCTCGGGGCGGTGCGGATCCTGAACGGGCGGCTCCTGAACGGCGAGTGGTTCGACCACCTCGTCGATCCGGGACGCAGCATCCCCGAGGCGTCGATCCCCTTCCACGGCATCCGGCCGGAGATGGTGCGCGGCAAGCCGGCGCTCGTCGAGGTGCTGCCGGCGTTCCACGCCTTCGCCGCCGACACCGTGCTCGTCGGTCACAACGTCGCCTTCGACATGCGCTTCCTGCGGCTGAAGGAGGCGGCGACCGGGGTGCGGTTCGACCAGCCGGTGCTCGACACGCTGCTGCTTGCGAGCGTGGCGCAGCCGGAGGAGGAGAGCCATGCGCTCGAGGCGATCGCCGGACGGCTCGGGGTGCCGGTGACGGCGCGGCACTCTGCCGCAGGCGACGCGCTCACCACGGCGTCGGTGTTCCTGAAGCTCCTGCCACTCCTGCGCAGCCGGGGGGTTGTCACGCTCGGCGAGGCGCGGGAGGCGGCGGCGCGCTCGCCGTTCGCGCGGCTGCGCTACTGAAAAGCCCGAGATCGGCCTTGCCGGGGACTGTGGCATCTGCTGCAATCCCCCGCATGGGGGCGGGCACGATGCGAAGCGGGACGAGACGACCGGGCGCGGCGCGCCGCGGCGGAGTGGCGTGATGCGCCTGCAGGCGGGTTTGAACGGCGGGCGATCGGCCCGGTATCATCCGGCGGTGCCGCTGAGCGCGCAGGCGCTGGCGCGCGATGCGGTGGCGGTGCGGGAGGCGGGGGCCGAGTCGGTGCATTTCCATCCGCGGAACTCGCTCGGGCGCGAGTCGCTCGCGGCGGGCGACGTGGCGGCGGCGATCGCTGCGGTGCGCGCGGCGGCGCCGGGGCTGCCGCTCGGGGTTTCGACGGGCGGCTGGATTCCGCCGGGGGGCACGGCGCGGCTGGTGCCGATGCGGGGCTGGACGGTGCTGCCGGACTTCGTGTCGGTCAACGTCCACGAGCCGGAGGCCGAGGCGATCGTCGGGCTGATGCAGGCGCGCGGCGTCGGCATCGAGGCGGGGATCTGGACCGAGGCGGCGGCGCGGCGCTTCGTCTCGACGCGGATGCCGCGCTATTGCCTGCGCATCCTCGTCGAGATGACCGCGGAGGACGTGGAGACCGCCACCCAGGAGGCGGAGGCGATCCTCGACCTCCTGGCGGTGGCCGGGGTGAAGCTGCCGATCCTGCTCCACGGCGAGGGGGCCTGCACCTGGCCGATGGTCGAGCTCGCCGCCGGGCGCGGGCTCGCGACCCGGATCGGGCTCGAGGACAGCCGCGAGCTGCCGGGCGGGGCGGTGGCGGTGAACAATGCCGCGATGGTGGCGGCGGCGGCGCGCATCCTCGCGGGGAAGGCCGCCGCCTGACGGCGCGGCGCCCGAGGTCGGGCGCCGGCCCCAGCGCCTATTCCGCCGCGAGGCGGGCGCCGCTGCCGAGACGATCGGTCATGGTGCGGCAGTACCAGTCGACGAACTCGATGACGCCATCCTCCTGGATCCGGCTGTAGGGTCCTGGGATGAAGGCGGGCGAGTTGACGCCGCGCTGGTTCTCCTCGACCACGGCGCGATCCTCGTTGTTCGTCGCGATCCACACCCGGGTGAGGTTCTCGAGGTCGTAGTCGACGCCCTCGACCGCGTCCTTGTGGACGAGCCACTTGGTCGTCACCTCGGTCTCGGTCGGCGAGATCGGCAGGATGCGGAAGACGGTGGCGTGGTCGCCGAGGAAGTGGTTCCAGCTATTCGGGTAGTGGAAGAAGAGCAGCGAGCCGGCGTCGGCGAAGGGCGCGGCCGAGAGCGGCTTCGTCGGCACCGCGGCCTTGCCGTCGAGGGTGAAGCTCTCGCCCGCGCCGAGCAGCGGGATGCGGACGAAACGCCACTGGTGATCGGGGCTCAGGTGGAAGCGCGACGGCAGGCCGGCGGCCTCGCACTTCTGCCAGTGCGCGGCGATCACCGGCTCGACGTTGCCGTGCTCGTCCATCGAGGTGTAGCCGGGACGGTCGGGGAAGGTGCGGCAGAGCGACGGATGCGAGCCCGCGCAGTGATAGCACTCGCGGTTGTTCTCCATCACCAGCTTCCAGTTGCCCTTCTCGACGATCGTCGACTCGTAGGCGATCTTCGCCTCGCCGAGGCGGTGCGGCGCGAGGTAGCGGCGCGTGGTCTCGAGCATCGCCGAATTCTCGGGCGGGGTGTCGGCGAGGCAGATGAAGACCATGCCGCCGGCGTCCTCGCAGGCGACGGGCCTGAGGCCGTGCTGCGAGGCGTCGAAGTCCGGGCCCATGTCGCGGGCGTAGAGGAGCCGGCCGTCGAGCTCGTAGGTCCACTGGTGGTAGGGGCAGACGAGCTTCGGCGAGGAGCCCTTGAGCGCGGTGCAGACCCGGCTGCCGCG
>Ga0075163_10012427_pt1 | contig 11088 bp, 9 predicted proteins | sample JI1023141ADNA_FD_71478 | JGI IMG/M metagenome (GOLD analysis project Ga0075163, IMG submission 71478) | Wastewater effluent complex algal communities from Wisconsin, to seasonally profile nutrient transformation and Carbon sequestration -... | ecosystem: Engineered > WWTP > Effluent > Algae...
CCTTTCTGGAATCAATACTTACACAGGTTCAACGACTGTATCTACAGGAACATTAGCTCTTGTCGGTTCAGGTTCGATCAGCTTAAGCAATGCGCTCAATGTGCAAACACTTGGATTGTTTGATGCTTCAGCCTTGAGCGGAACCGTCACGTTGCCAACTTTCTCTGGAGACGGAACGATCAGTCTTGGAACAAATACACTGTACGTTTATGGGGGTGCAAACACGACGTTCGGCGGAATTATTTCTGGCTTAGGTGGTTCTTTTGATTTAGACGGCGGCACCACAATTGCTTTATCGGGATTGAATACTTATACTGGTTATACATTGATTGAACCTGCGAGCACACTCGCTTTATCGAATGCCGGAACGATTAGTATGAGTTCTGCTCTTACTGTTTCAGGAACCTTAAATGTGGCGAATATTTCTAATACAACGACGGTCGTGCCTTTCGTTGGAAATGGATCGGTCGTATTGGGAACAAAAACTCTTAACATAGCAGGAAATGGGAATGCTTTGTTCTCTGGGGTAATTTCAGGGGGCAATGGTTCTATTGTGAAGAGCTCGACTGGCATTATAACCCTTTCCGGAGTCAATACCTATACTGGAAATACTACGATTGCAGCTGGGGTCTTGGCTCTCACAGGATCGGGAACAATCGCTACGAGTTCAAGTGTTGCAGTCTCTAGTGGGGCCACTTTAAGTATTATAGCGACGACAGCGGCTATAATCTCTAATTTAACAGGAGCTGGAAATGTCTCGATCTTAACTTCAGCGCTCACTGTTACAGGTAATGGAATAGGCAACTTCTCTGGTACAATTACGGGAACTAGTGGAACCGTCACAAAAACCGGAATCGGAACTTTAACACTTTCTGGAATCAATACGTATACTGGAGCGACTACGATTTCAGCAGGGGTATTGGCTTTAGAAGGAAGTGGAACGATCAGCACAAGTGGAAGCGTTTCGATTGCAAACGGGGCGACGTTAAATACGTCGAACACGAGCATCGCGACGATTTCGAATCTTTCAGGTGCGGGAAATGTCTCTTTAGGGACTTCAACTTTAGTAGAAAATAATGCTTTTTCCACGATTTTTAGTGGGGTGATTTCAGGGGTGGGGGGCTCATTTGTCAAAACAGGATCCGCTGTTCTTTCTCTTTCTGGAGCGAATACCTACACTGGTCAGACAACGATAGCTGAGGGGACTCTTTCTTTAGCCAATATCAATTGTATCACAATGAGCTCGGAAGTTTTCATCAATTCTACGGCGACCTTAGATGTATCTTCAATCAGCTCTACTTCAATTTCAAATTTATCTGGGTCTGGTACGGTTCATTTAGGAAGTTCTAATTTGATTCAAGTGAGTTCTATACCTAAAGTTTTTTCAGGGGTGATTGCAGGTGTTGGGGGTTCTTTTACAAAGGGTGGATCTCAAATTTTAACTCTGAGTGGAGCCAATACGTATACTGGACTTACAACTGTAACAAGTGGGGTATTAGCATTAACGAATGTGAATGGAATCGCAGGAAGTGTAGCCCTTGTCGTCTCTTCTCCAGGAACTCTGGATGTTTCGGCGCCATTTGGGGTGGTAACACTTCCCTATTTTAGCGGAAATGGAACGATCAGCTTAGGGGCTAATATTCTTCAAATCGATGGAGGAACGAATGCTACTTTTGCTGGAACCTTATCAGGAGTAAGCGGTTCTTTGATTAAAACAGGAACTGGAATATTAACTCTTTCTGGGGGGAATTTGTACACAGGAACAACGCTTGTTTCTGAGGGAAAACTTGTGTTGGTGAATGAAGGAAGTATTTCCGATAGCTCAGCGGTAACAGTTGGCAATAGCGGAATGATCAATTTAGCAGGAATTCATTCATCGACTACTATGCAAGAGCTGTCAGGGAACGGGGCGGTCTTCTTAGGGGCTAAAACATTAGCGATTGATGTTACTGCAGGATCTGCTTATAACGGTATTTTGTCAGGAACAGGTGGTTCTATTGTCAAAGAAGGAGTGGGGGTTCTAACTCTTTCAGGAGCAAATCTTTATTCTGGAGAAACAATAATTGTATCAGGGATGCTTGATCTGACCGGCTCTATTGCTTCTAGTGTCAAGCTTGAAGTGCAAAATGGAACTTTCCAAATTGTGAATAATCCTTCTGCGATAGTGGATGTGGGTACTCTTGTAGGTGGCAATTCAGGAACAATCAATTTAGGAAGCCGGGCGATACGATTAAATACAGTTGGAAATGCTACTTTTGCCGGAACTATCTTAGGAACAGGAGCTGTGGGGGTCATTCAGGTAGGAACAGGTACAGAATACATTTCCTCAGTAAGTCCATTTGTGGGATCGACACAGATTTTAGGAGGGACAATGGCCTTTATTGGAAGTGGGCATTTTACAAATACTTCTAATTTTGTGGTGAATGGGAATTTAGATCTTTCGTTGGCATCTCCAAGTTTTGTTGTGAGAAATCTCACAGGATCTGGAAATGTATTGATGGGAGCTAATGATGCACAGTTACAAACAACTGGAACACAAAACTTCTCAGGAAATATTTCAGGAACAGGTTCCTTTGAGAAAACAGGAAGTGGAATACAACAACTTTCTGGCACGAATTTATTGACTGGAAGCACAACAGTGAGTGATGGAACACTTGCTTTAGTCAATGGAAATGCCATTGCGCAAAGTGTTCAGGTGATCAATAACTCGACGATAGATGCATCGATTGCACCTGTTTCTTCTATAAATAATATGACTGGAAACGGGGTACTTGCAGTAGGGTCCAAGACTGTGCAGTTGAATTATTCGGTCGATGAAACTTGGAATGGACAATTCCAAGGATCAGGTGTGATCAATAAAATTGGCTCTGGTGGTTTAAATATTGTAGCACCAAGCCCGTTTGCCGGCTCTTGTAATGTTCAATCTGGACGCGTTGGAGTCAATGCGAATCTTTCGAGCGCTACTTTTAATGTAGAGGAATTTTCAACATTGTATGGAAATGGATCAGTAGCAAATTTAGTGAACGATGGAACTGTAACACCAGGAAACTCCATTGATACATTGATAGTTACACAAAATTATACACAAACAGGAATTCTGGAAATGGAGATTGAGCCATCAGGAGCATGTGATCTTCTGATTGTTGGAAATACCGCTACGATAGGATCTGATGCAACCCTTGTCGTTCCAGTTTACCCTGGATTTTACACAAAAGGGCAAACTTTTGTGATTGTAGATGCAGGGACATTGATTGGAACCTATCGTAATATTGTGATCAATCCACCTATTGAAATTGGAACATTCTATATCGATAATAAAGTTGTGTTAATTATTGGAGAAAATAACTTCATTCTTCCGACGGATATTCTAAGTGGATATGCGCAGACGATGTATGAAGCTCTATTTTGTCTCAATGCGAACAATACTGGTGATATGGTTGATGTGAAAAAAGCATTGGTGAAATTAAGTGCGCCAGTCTTTTCACAGGCGCTGGCAAACTTAATTCCTGCTCAAATCAGTGGTTTGCCGATAGTAGAGTTAGAAAATACGAATCGAGTTATGGGATTAATGCAAAATCGATTTACACAATTGGATAAATCGATGAAAACAAATCCAGAAGGATCTATTCCAACGACCGTTTGGATCAATCCAATGACTTTCTGGTTGCGTCAACATGAAAATGAAGAAGCCTTTGCCTTTAAATCGAACACGACAGGTTTTTGCCTAGGGGTAGAAAAAGGTCTGCATCCACAAATATTAGCTGGATTAGGGTTTGGGTACACGACTTCTAATGTGCGATGGAACAATGGGCTTGGAAACGCTATAATGGATGAAGTGTATCTAGCTCCTTATTTTGCAGGAGAGTGGAAAAAGCTTTGCTTTGCTGGCTCTGTGATGGGGTCTTACGATAGTACTGCACTCAACCGAAATATCCAATTTAATGGACTTTCTAGAGTCGCAGCCTCTTCGTTAACCAGTTTGAATTTGACCAGCATGCTCCAGTTACGTCGCGAGATTGCTTTAAAAGAAAACATGTACTTGTTGCCGGAAGGGTCGATGACGGTTGCACAATTGTGGCGATTAGCGGCTACAGAAACAGGTGCAAGCAGTCTTGATATGTACTATCCAATGAGTTTCCGTTCTACAATGCGTACGTTCTTAAATATGGGTTACGGGGCGAGAGTGAACAAATTCTCCTTTGATATAGATGGAAGAATCAACGTTGGATATCTCAATACAACAATGAGCACTCCAAATAATGTTGTGGCAAACTTTGTGGATGCGAGCCAGGTTTGTGACGATAGCATCAATACTTACGGGAACTTGCCGAGCTCAAATCAGGGGGTTATCGGCTTCTCATTGATCATCGACAATGAGGAATCAAAGAAAATCGAGCTGAAATCAAATTATACATTTGGGGGAAGAAGCAGCGTCGTGGATCTAAACCTTAATGTAGAATTTTCCTTCTAAAGGAGAGCAGGTTACAGCTTTTAAGTTGACTTTTGGGTTGATAAGTGGGGTAAAACGTGGCATGAGGTGGAGAAAATGGTTACGTTAAAAAGAGTGTTTTGCCGATGAAAATTGAGATGTATCAGATGAATCCGATTATCGGAAATCTCAAGTATAATACACAAAAGCATTTAGAGGCAATTGAGCGGGCCAAGAGGGACGGGGTAGAGCTACTGGTCTTCCCGGAGCTTTCGATTTGTGGTTATGCGCCGGAGGATTTGCTCTTGCATCCTACTTTTTTGATTGCAATGAGCGACAGTTTGGATCAGATTGTGAGAGCTTCTAAGGGGATAGCGGTTCTTTGTGGACTGGCCAGAAGAAGCGCAAGTTATGGGGAGAAGGGGTTACTTAACTCAGCCGCTGTGATTTGTGACGGAGTCTTAATGGGCTTTCAGGATAAATGGCTTTTACCCCATTACGACGTTTTTTCTGAAAGACGTTACTTTACTCCGGGCCATGGGATGCGTACCTGGGATATTTATGGAAAGCGGATAGGGGTGATCATTTGTGAAGACATGTGGCAAAACGCTTCTGATGTGGCAAAGTCGAGTTACCCGCGCGATCCAGTCAAGGAGCTCGTCGATTATAAGCCCGAAATTTTAGTGAATCTGACTGCATCACCTTATCAGTATATGAAGCTCGATATCCGGTTAAAGGTTTGTCAGAAGGCTGCCGAAACGTTGAATTGTCCTGTTGTCTATTGCTGTCAGGTGGGGGCCAATTCGGAGCTGATTTTTGACGGCTATAGCATGTATGTAAGTCGGGACCAAAAATTGTTAAAACTGGGGAAAGGGTTTGATGAGGACCGAGTCTTTATTGATACAGATGTTTCAGAGAGGCCTCTCAATCTGACCTTTGATCCAATGGCAGATCTTTACGAGGCGCTTAAGCTTGGAATCAAAGATTATCTGATTAAGACCGGATTTAAAAAAGTTTTGGTGAGTCTTTCTGGCGGTGTTGATTCGGCTTTGGTGGCAGCGCTTGCAGCCGATGCTTTGGGCAAAGAGAATGTGACGGGGTACTTTCTTCCTTCGATGAAGACGAGTGCGGCGCAACATGAAAATGTGACGGAACTTGTGAAGCGGCTGGGGATTCAGATGCATGAGTTGCCTATCGATGAAATTGTGAAGACCTATGGAACAACGATTCATGACGATATGCTCCACCCCTCGGCCAAAACAATTGAAAGCCTTAAATCACGTATCCGAGGCTCACTTTTGATGGCTTTTTCAAATCAATCAAACGCGCTTTTGTTGAATAATTTGAATAAGTCAGAGATGGCCCTTGGATTTTGTACCCTTTATGGAGACATGTGCGGGGCGATGGGGGTGATCGCTGATGTGAAGAAAAGCCAAGTATACGAACTTGTTGAGTGGCTGAACCGGCGTCATGAGTTGATCCCTAAAGGGATTATTGATCGGATCCCTTCTCACGAGGAGCGGTATCATCCAAAGCATGGTCGCGAGAAAGTTGAGTATGATGTCATCGATAAGATTTTGACTGGTTACTTGGAAGAATCAAAGCCGATCGGGCAAATTGCTCACGATTATCATCTGGAAGAGGCGGTTGTGGAGGACTTGGTGCGGCGTATTTATATCGCAGAGCCTAAGCGTCGTCAGTCGGCTCCGCCGCTGCGTGTTTCGGTAAAGTCGTTCGGGATTGGGCGTCGCAAACCGCTTACTTTATCGAATAAGGATATCGACGAAATCTATTAGGAATTGGTGTAGTCGAAGGGGAGTATCGAGGCGAGTGTCGAGCCCTTTTGGTGGAGCATGAGGAGTCGATCAATACCGACGGCGACGCCGCTTGTTGCAGGAAGATGAGAAAGGGCGGCAAGAAAGCGAGGGTCTACAACCAGCGGAGTGGACCGATCTTGGTTCCAGAGATCGAAGCGAACTTTAATCTCGATCGGGTCGTTGAGCTCTTCGTAGCCATTGGCCACTTCGATCCCATCGATATAAATTTCAAAGCGCAATGCTTCATCGTTCACAATTTTGGCAAGCGCTGCGTGACGTGGAAGGAAGCTGGAGATGATGTGGGTACCATGCGCCATTGTAGGCTCGACAAATGCAATAAATGCAGCGTCAAGTAGCGCGTCATGAGAGAGAGTTTCTGGGTTGTTCAGGCTGGGAGCCAAAAGGTGGATGAGCTCGGAGCTCGTTGCGGTAAGCGGATCAAGCTGCGTGGCTTTGAGAAAGCGGTCTCGGTAGGAGGCAGAAGTGATCGAATGAGTTTGGATTTGTAGCGCATGAATGAGATCAAGGACTTCATTGAGAAGCATTTTAAGGGAGAAGTCGAGACGGTACCACTCAAGCATTGTGAAGAAGGGGCTATGCCGTTCTCCATATTCGCCATCACGGTAGACGTGGCACAGTTGGTAGATATCCTTTGAGCCGGCGGCCAAAAGGCGCTTCATGAGGTATTCTGGTGAAGAGGCCAAATAACGGTCCCCCATCTTCGTTTTTACCTGCATGATGTCGATGTTCGCATCGTTTGGCGGGTAGGAAACAAGGATTGGGGTGTCTACTTCGAGGGCTTGTCGTCTACCGAAATTTCCATCAAAGAAAGAGCGGATCTGTTTAAAGAAGTCAGCTCTTGCTTTGATCAAATTCCGTACAGAATTATTTTCCTCTAGAGACATATTCGCCGGTTCTGGTGTCGATCTGGATCAACTCGTCTTGCTCGATAAAGATCGGTACTTGGACCATGGCGCCAGTCTCTAGTTTCGCCTCTTTCGTGATCCGTCCGCCGGTCGCTGTATCGCCACGGACCGCATCATGAGTTTGGGCAACTTTAAGATTCATGAAGGTGGGCGGAAGAATGGTTAAAGCATTTCCTTGGTAAAAAACAACTTCGTAAACGATGTCTTCTTTAAGCCATTGTTGATCTTCGCCGATGATGTCGAGGGGGATTGAAACCTGGTCAAAAGTCTCATCGTCCATAAATTCGGCTGAATCGGTATCTTTGTAGGTAAAGCGCATTTTGCGCTCATCTACGTCGGCAAGTTTAAGTTTTTCATCGGATTTGAAGGTCACTTCGATCACTTTTCCGTTGCGCAAATTTTTAATGCGCACGCGGTTGAACGCTTGCCCTTTTCCAGGCTTTACGAACTGGTTTGTGACCACATTGAAAGGATTGCCTTCATATTCAACCTTTGTCCCGGCTTTGAGATCGTTCATCCCGATATCGCTCATGGGTTACCACCTTCTAAAATTTTTCAGCCAACAGAATAGCACATTTCTCGATCAGAATACAAGTGGGCTTTGCTGAAGAGCCCCCAAGGAGCAAGAAATGGTCCCTCCCATCGTAAATTGCCCACGATTTAAAATATTTTTAATGTAATTGACGCTTTCAAAAAGATTTTGGTCTGTCCCTGCTAGGCTTTCTGAAAGAGAGGAAAATTTTTCAAAAAGGAGAGTGAATTGTTCTGAGACACGAACAAGTCTTTCTGCCGATCGCTGCAATTCTTCTGTGACATAATTCAGTCTTTCTGTCGATTCATCCAATTCTTGTTTAAGTTTATCGAGTTGAATGACCTTGCTGCGCATGGCAGCATCGATATTTCGTAACTCCATATTGTGCACATTCAATGTTTCTGTAGTCTGAAAAAGCTTCAGGTTTTGCGCTTTAAGCTTTGCAGTTTCTCCTTTCAGTCCGTTTAGTCCTTGCAATTCGTCGCGCATCAAAATATTGACGCCGATCGAAAATCCAAGGGCTGCCTTGGTCATAGAGAGTCTTGCAAAAATCCCAAGGACAATCGAGGAGATGATCATGCAGACGGCCAATGCTCTAGAATATTCTTCAAGTTGAACTCGACGTAATTCGTATGTGCTATAAACTTTACAAAACAATGCAATCATCTGCGAACCCGGATGCATGGGGTCTCTGTCTGAGTTCTTAAGTGCGTGTGCCCGGTGTTCTGCATTTGACGGAATTCTTCTAAGAGAGAGGTTAGGGCTTCCGTGTCAATTTTTATTGCGGAGCTTTGAAATGCACTCTGTAGTTCAGTCGCTCTATCGAGAAAGCTATTCATTCTGGTTAACATCAACTCATATTGAGATGCTGTTTCTTGCAATCTTGTTTGCACACTCACTAAATCTGCCCGTGTTTGTTCGAGTTTAGTGCTCGCGGCACTAATGGCAGCGCTTGAATTTTTTAATGCAAAATTTTGCTGAGTCAAAATGGCGGTTTGTTCAAATAAAGAGTCTCGTTCGTTAGAGATTGTAGTTATGCTAACCCTTAAATCATCACGAACTTTAGTGAGTTCCGTCCGTTCCTTCATTAAAAGATCACGCTCTTTAGTGATTGAAGTCACACTAGCCCTTAACTCATCACGAATTTTATTGAACGCCGCGGTTTGCGTGGCTAATGATTTCTTGAGTTCATCTAGCTCTTGTTGAGTTTTTTGATGTTGAGCGTCAGTGTCAGCTTTGTCTTTCAGTAGTTCGGTGTTTTGTAGGTATGTTTTGGCGTGTTGAATAATTCCCGTAATGGCGCCAATAGCTAGAATGGTATGCGCTATATTTTTTTGAAGCTTCTCTTGACCTTCTCGAAGAGTCAGTGTCAAGCAGCAAGCTGCCACCCCAATTTTTACCGTATTTCCGTGCGCGTTGATCTGTAGAGCACAGTACTCAGGAGCTTCAGTTAAGTTTTTTTTCACTGTAGAATAAACCTGGTCTATTACAAAATACTCAGCGCATCGATTGAATATTTTGTACAAAGATACGGTTGGCCAAGAAAAATAGCTGGTTGATTCGGGGCGGGGGGGTCTTGATATGGTAACGGGTTCCATGGAATCCTAAATGATAAAAGATTTCTGTGTATTTTCTAATATTTAATTAATGCCAAGTAAAACATTTACTGCGTTTTTGCGCAAGGAAAAATGAAAAACTACAATGAGTATAACTGCCTAAAAGAGAAAAGGTTGTATGATTTAAGGGGCCCAAAAAGACGAATCGACTATCAGCAAAAGGGGAAAAAAATGTATGAAGAGAAAAACTCTAGAATAAAGAAAAAAGAATGATAAACGACCACGATGATGTAAGCCGCCTACGAGCCCATATTGAAACGAGTGATGAGTCTAGTGATGAGTATGAGCATCATTTTACTGAGCAAGATCCTTTGTCAGAGAGAGAATATGCGCTGCAAACTCTAGAGCGGTACGCTGGTTGCGCGCCCGAACTGTTTCAACCGCTCGTTCTTTTAACGAATTTCCCGGTCTATGTGGAACACTTTGCCGACAAGCACAAAGTAGAGATCTATGAGGGGAGTATGTTTAAAGTGGCACATGACACGAAGCAACAGATCACCATCTGCGACTTTAAAATTGGCTCACCGGCCGCGGCGCTTGTGATCGACCTCCTTTCCTACATTCATGTGGAGGCGGCCCTCATGCTGGGTCTTTGTGGTGGCTTGCGACGGAAGTACAAAATTGGGGAGTTTTTCTTGCCCACCGCGGCGATCCGGGGAGAGGGGACCTCCGCCCACTACTTTTCTCCCGAGGTCCCAGCAATGGCGAATTTCTTAGTCTCCCGGGCTGTTTCACGTGTCTTAGAAGACCACAACCTTGCCTACCATATAGGGATCACGCACACGACGAACATCCGTTTTTGGGAATTTGACCCCAATTTCAAGAAGCGGCTCATCGAGTCCCGTTCGCAAGCGATTGAAATGGAGTGCGCTACGATTTTTATCAGCGGCTACTATCGAAAACTCTCGGTCGGAGCCCTGCTGCTGATCTCAGACCTTCCTTTAGAGAGGGCTAAGTCCAATAAAGATGTGAAAGCCCTCTATAAAACAAAGATGGGGCAACATATCGCCATTGGCGAAGAGGTGCTCCTCAAGGCCCGCGCCATGGTCCACGAGCGTGAGCTACGGAAAAAAGAGCAGAAAGGTTGAGGGATCTTAAAAAATTCTTCATTTAAATTCTAAAAAAGTTGTACAATTACCCTCTTAATAAGAGGGTATGATGACTGCTGTAGCAAGAAATTTATTTAATTGTGTGTCTGATTGTGCACCTGTAAGGGTTGCTTGTACGATGATAAGTAAGGTAGCGAAAGTCGTGCTTTATCCGTTTAAGGCTCTCGCTGCGCTCTATTCGAGTTGGCGTACCCCTCCTCAGACTCAAGATCGTAAGGATTTAGGAGTTCTTTCGCAAGATTCCGCTCAACCTTTGCTGGCTGCCGCTGGTTCAGTTGATATGGAGGATAAAGAAGATCAAATCGCGAAAGTCAAGGAGCTAGTTCGAGCATGCGTCGGAAATTTACATGAGCAAAATTTAGTGTACAACTTTTTCAATAACCTTCCTGTTGTTGATGATAAGGATACTGTTGGGAAACAGAAGCGTATACAATTACTTGGCGAAGCATTGTGTACAGCTTGGGAGCTGAGGCTCGACATTGTAGACAAAATCATAGGCGATTATATAGGCGATTATGACGAAACTTTTCAAATAAAGCAGTCTCTTGATGCCCTCATTGATGTTCGAAATCTTGCACAAATAAGTTTTGATGAATTTATCGATTATGATTATTGCCCTCATGCTAGGGTATGCAAATTTTTTACGCAGGAGGCAATGA
>Ga0075163_10012430_pt1 | contig 11087 bp, 15 predicted proteins | sample JI1023141ADNA_FD_71478 | JGI IMG/M metagenome (GOLD analysis project Ga0075163, IMG submission 71478) | Wastewater effluent complex algal communities from Wisconsin, to seasonally profile nutrient transformation and Carbon sequestration -... | ecosystem: Engineered > WWTP > Effluent > Algae...
GTTGGTTTCATCCTTGGAGGCGCAGTTTCAAAGATCGTTTCTTCTTTGGTAGAAAACGTTATCAACCCATTAGTCGGACTAGCTCTCGGCAAAGTAGACCTTGCTGACAAAGCGGTGACCATGGGTGGTACAACACTTAAGTATGGAGCCTTTATCTCTACTCTTGTGGACTTTGTAATCATCGCAGCAGTTGTTTATTTTGGGGTCAAAGCTCTCGGACTAGACAAGCTTGATAAAAAATCAGAATAACTTTTGATAAAAGCCTCGCGTCAAATGCGAGGCTTTTATGTTACAATTTAAAAATGAAACCAGTATCTTGGAAAACGCTAGAATTTCAAAAAAAGAACAGGCATCCTGATTGGGTTTGGGGAGTAGGACTCATATCTGCCCTATCTGCTATAGTCTCGTTTTTCTATGGCAACATTTTCTTTGGTATTTTTCTAATAGTTGCAGGTGTAGTGACTATTATCTATGCCTTCAAAGATCCAAAAGAGTTAGAAATAACTATCTCCGAAAAAGGCATCTCTATCAATGGTGAAGACATAGAATACAAAAACATAAATGCTTTTTGGCTTGACGAAACTGGGAAAGAGGCTAAGCTATTACTGCTCGTCAAAGGATCTTTTCTCCCGACTCTTTCCTTTCCTCTCTTTGGGGTCAGTGCTACTGAGGTTCGGGAGGCTTTGGCGCCAAATGTAAAAGAGCAAGAAATGCGTGAGTCGAGGAGCATAGCACTGTTTGACCGCCTCGGATTCTAAATATTCCTCTCGTCGTTCAATGGATAGGACGCAACTTTGCGGAAGTTGTGATGTAGGTTCGATTCCTACCGAGAGGACAATGTAGATGGCCCCCACGTGGGAGCTTTTTACATTGTCCTCGAGAATGAGTAAACTGCTTTGCTCATGTGTAGGAATCGAACGACGGAGTCATATTTTCTCATCAGAGAAAATAGACGAGTCGGTGCCCAGACCTTTTGCGAGAGCAAAAGAGTCGAGGGAGATAAACGAAGTGGTCCTACCGAGAGGACTACTATTGACTTTTAGTCATAAATATGCTATTATATGACTAAATAGTTCCTTAATATTGTTTGGTTTTTAAGGTGAAATGTTGGTTCTTCTGAGCCTCCCTATTGGGGAGGTTGAGACGAATCAATTTAAATCATCTTAAAATATAAAAAATGGAAACACTCCAATCAAAAATCGACACATTGATCAAGGAAAAGAAGTTTGCTGAAGTTTACGAATTGATAAAAACCAGCCTGCCAAAAGATATTGCGAAGCAGTATATTCAAAAACTTTGGCAAAACTCCTCAACTGGTTTCATGCATTATGTATGCACCACCATGAAGGATGAATATCTGGAAAATCAATACAATAAAATTATTTCCGAGTTAGGAAATAACTCAACAGCAAGAACAAATTCCCCTTTCGATGTAACTGTTGAAGAATATACAGATATCGCCAACAAGAACCTGACTAACATGTATGAAAAATCTTCTTCTTTTAAGGCTTTAATCAATTCTCTCACCGTAACTCACAAGCCCTATCGAAAGGATGAGATCCATTACATCACCCTTCATTCCTGGAATGATGGTGGAGGGGCAATGAGTGTTGGTGTTTATCAAACCTTTAACATAAAGATATCTGATAACAAGTTATCTATCAGGCTAAGCGGTTACAACGGTGAGGACCTGGGTATAGAAAAATACGAATCTGACTCCAGATCTATTGTTAGAGTGTTAGAAAGGCCCGAAACTACCTTAGACTACCTTCTTTCAAAAAAGGTAAGTAACATTCACTCCCTTGTTGAAGTGTAATCACTAAATTGATCAATGAAGCCAGTTAACCATACTGGCTTTTTTTATTTCATTACTAACCTATGATACTAAATAATGCCTATCTGTTGTTATGCAGCCTTATTTGTAAGGGTTCTCATCCCCACAATCATTTCAGAAGTCTCGAAAATCCATATAGGTAACTGGTTCCAACTTTCAACGACTAATTGGTACCATAAAAATTATACCTGTTTTATTTTATATGCTATATTCATAAAAACTAAAATATGGAAAAAGATCTTTTTATAAAAGAGGGAGAAAAAACAAAGTGCCCTTACCCTTTATATTCAAGAGAAATTAAAGACTCTGAAGAAAGTCTTATGAGATTTAGTCCAGACAATATAGATTTTGAATCAAATAAAAAAGTCTATGATTCTGGAAGATTTTTCTTTAGTTTAATACTACCAAATCTCAGGAGCATTTCTTTTTCAAACTAAAAGACCTCTTTCGAGGTCATTTTTTTTATCTACGAAGATGCTTCGTATAAATCTACTGAGTAAGATCCACACCAACTCAGAGAATTGTTGAAATAAAAGGTATAATTCATAACCCCGCAAGACAAAGGATTGTTTGATGCTTCAAATTTTGTCGTTAGATCATATTGTGAAGGATAAACATAACGCCCAACATTACCATAAGTAAAAGTAAATTCATTTACTGTCCAAGGGTGTGTTCCTACGTTTTTTGGATCAACAGGAAGAGATGATATATAAGGACTTAGATAAGGGGCAAGTGTTGTTGACCACTCTGGTGTATTACTTGAGAAATACCCATTACAATCATAGCCACAAGGCCCCGGAGGGTAGTAACCATTTTCACTGTAGTAAAGCTCAAGTGCAATACGTATTTGACGTAGAGAGTTAATTCTCTGTGCGTCTCTAGCTTTTGCTCGAGAGGTATTGATAGCGACCAAAATAACACCAGCAAGTAGACCGATTATTGCTATAACAGTTAACAGCTCAAGTAGTGTAAACCCTTTCGAAAGATTTTTTTTCATAATAATCACTTTGGGTATTATAACCCCTTTTTTATATCAAGTACAACAAAAACTCAATTATCGCTACAGATCGACACCATTAGTAAATTAAGGGCAAGCCCACTCCTTTAGCTCCTGATATTTGACTTCCCCACAAAGCCATTTCTTGGTCTCGGTATCATAATAAAAGGGTAGCCCCCCACAAGCATCGTCTGTGTCCCACTCTTTAACCATCGCCATATTGTCTTTGTTGTGCCAAACTTCTTTGCGAATGATTTTGATATCCGGGTATTCTTTCATTAGTTTTTCAGTGAGCTTGAGCATCTTTTGACAATGCGGACACTCTTCTCCATAAAATTCGTATAACATAAGTGAGTTGAAAAGTTAAAAGTTATAAAGTCCTTAAAGTATAGCAGAAAAACGCCCTAGGGCGTTTTTCTGCTATTTCTTAATCGTAATCAAAAAAGCCCTCTATTATTTGTGCATTGAGGACTCTGCGTAGGCATCCGCAAAAAACAAATGATAGAGGGCTTTTGAGGAATTACTTCGTCTCCTTGGCGGTTTTTGATAATAGCGCCTTCTTGCGAGCAGCGGTGTTTTTCTTCATAACACCCTTTTTGACGGCCTTATCGATAGCACTATAACCTTCAGAGATAGAAGCTTTAGCATCTTTCCATTTTTTGGCTACTGCAAGCTTTTGAGTGTTTTTGATAGCTTCTTTAAAGTTCTTTTTGACACGGTCGTTTACCGCTTTCTTTTTAAGCGAACTTCTTAGGGCTTTTTTTGCATTTCTGGTGATTGGCATATGTGACGAAGACTATATCAATAAAACGCCAAAATAGCAATAGTTGCTACCCCAAAGCCCCCTTGTTTGGTATTATGTCAGTATAATGATCGCTCAAATCTCTGGAAAAATCATAGAACAGAAAGATAAGGAAATAGTCCTCGATGTTGGAGGTGTTGGCTACTGTGTTTTTACAAACTATACAAATCTTGATACTAGTGAAGAAACCACTCTTTACACCCACCTTGTTATCAAAGATGATGCTCATGAACTTTATGGATTTCAAAACAAAGAAGAGAGAGATTTGTTTCGAGTACTCATAAGTGTAAGCGGTGTCGGACCCAAGACTGCTCTCCAAATGCTCACTTTATACTCTCTCCCCGACTTGGTACGCATCATAAAAAGCGGAGATGCCAAAGCAATCGCTCTTGTACCTGGTATCGGCAAAAAAACCTCTGAAAAGGTGGTGATAGATCTCAAAGACAAAGTAGATGCTTTTTCAAGCTCGAGCGCAAAAGCAGGTACTGATCTTATCGAAGCGCTCCTGTCTCTTGGCTACAAAGATATTCAAATAAGAAACGTGCTTCCTTTGGTGGACGAAAAACTAGCCATAGAAAAACAAATCACTGAAGCACTTAGATTGATCCAAAAGTAATATGCCCGAACTTCCTGAAGTCCAAACAACAGTCAACGGAATCAACCAAAAAGACAAAAATCAAAGGATTGTTGATGTTTGGACTGATTTGGCCGTACCTAATCCTATAAAACAATTCATTGGAACAATAAAAGATGAAAGTTTCTTTAAATCTTTTAAAAAAATTGTTAAAGATACAAAAATACTAAGAGCTGAGAGAAGGGCAAAAAATATACTCATTCATTTAAATAATGGTTACACAATACTAGTCCACATGAAAATGACCGGGCATATGATGTATGGGAAATATGATTTTGATAAAAAGCAAAACAAATGGGCACCTCACAAAGACGAAAAAAATGAGGCTCTTCGAGATCCCTACAATAGATTCATTCACTTTGTTTTGTCTTTTGAAAATGGTAAAAACTTAGTCTTATCTGACGTTAGAAAATTTGCCAAAGTAACCTTGATAAAAACTCCAGAGGTTTTTGACTCTATCCACCTAAAACACCATGGACCTGAGCCCTTAAGTGAAAATTTTAGCCTGGAAGATTTCCAAAAAAGAATTTCCAAAAAACCAAACGGCTTTATCAAGCAAGTCTTACTTGATCCCAAAATAGTCTCAGGTATAGGCAATATATACGGCGATGAACTTCTTTGGGAAGCAGGAGTTCATCCGCTACGCAAAGTAAAAGATGTAAATAAAAAGGAGTTTGCCTTGATGTATAAAGCTATGAAAAATGTACTTCAAAAAGGTATAGATTTTGGCGGAGATTCTATGAGTGACTACCGAGATATAGACGGCAAAAGAGGGGCCTTTCAAAATGACCACAACGCTTATAGGCTCACAGGAAAACCTTGTAAAAAAAGAGGTTGTAAAGGAAAAATAGAAAGAATCTTAGTAGGTGCTCGCAGTGCGCACTTTTGTAGTGTTCATCAGAAATAACTAAGAAAACACAGTGTATACAAAAATATAACTTGCACAGGCTGACTGAGCCGAGCAGGAACAAAAATCTAGCAAGATTTTATGTGTTTATATTTTTGTATGCACTGTGTTTTCGGTGTTACAATATAATCATGGATGAACTAAAATGGTTTTTATATGCTTTCTTTGGTCTTTGGATTTTATGGCTAATAACTGGCGGACCAGGCCGTTTTGAAAACAGAAACAGAGAGCTCCTCGAGCAACCTTCACCTATTGAAGGCGGTAGACCTTACACAATAAAAGAACTACGAAATAAGTAAGTTTTTATTTATTTAATATCCTAAACATAGCTACAGGACCTGCGACAGAAACATTTAGTGATTCTTTTTCTCCTGCCATTGGTATTTCTACGACAACATCTACGTTTTCCAAAACTTCTTTTGGTAAACCTTCTACTTCATTACCTAAAATAAAAGCTGTTTTTTGTGAGGCTGAAAAACTTTTATAATCAACAGAATTTTCAGATTGTTCAATAGCAACAATCTGGTATCCTTGCAATTTCAATGTTTCAAAAAGATCAAATATATCTTGATATTGCTCCCAGGGTATATTTTTTTCAGCCCCAAGAGCTGTCTTGGTGATATCACCCCTATCTCTACCAAACCTATCAAGAGGAGCAGGAGTGATAGCACTCAAAAATATCTTGGAAATCCCAAGGGCATCACAAGAACGAAAAAGAGATCCTACGTTTTGGGCACTTCTAATATTGTGAAGTATTAGAATATAAGGGATTGCTTGCATATGCCCTTCATGGTATAGTTTTTTTGCATTTTTGCAATTATGCGCTTTTAGCTAAGCTGTAGCGGCTCCACGTGCAACAAACCATATACGGCAAAAATGATTGAAATAAAATATGCGCTTATAGCTCAGCTGGTAGAGCAGCTCCCTTTTAAGGAGACGGTCGCAGGTTCGAATCCTGCTAAGCGCACAAAACACAAAAACACCAACTGCTTGGTGTCTTTTGTATTTTGTGCGAGCCGGAACGATGCTTTTGTTTTTGCGAAGCAAAAGGCAAAAGCCGTGAGGTGGGGTCGCGACATTTTCTCGTCAGAGAAAATACTTGTGACCACAAGTGCGCTTAGCTAAAATGAAATGTGTTATAATCCTCACATATGAATAAATTTTTTCCTTGGATAGTTGGATTATTGGTTTTGGGCGGACTTACTGCTCTTTTGGTGGTACAAGCAAATAAGCCTGGAAAATATGACAATTTAGCACAATGCCTAAACAACAGCGGTGCCAAGTTTTATGGCGCATTCTGGTGTCCTCACTGCCAAGCAACAAAGGCAATGTTTGGTAAATCAGCCAAGCTCCTTCCTTACGTTGAATGTTCTACTCCTGACGGAAAAGGTCAGCTTTCTATATGTGCAGAAAAAGATATCAAAGGATATCCTACCTGGATATTTAGTGATGGATCCCAACTTCAAGGAGAACAAACAATACAAGTATTAGCAGATAAGACATCTTGTCCTCTTAACTAATCTTATGTTCTCTACCATAGTTGCCCTTGGTGTTATTGCTCTACAGATTGGAATCGTTATTTTTATCGCTCTTTGGATTAGTAAATCAAACCTGCTTTTAAAAATCCAAGAAAAATCACACATAATCCTGGCGACAACTTTTATTGGTTCAGCTCTTGGAAGTCTTTTATATGAATACTCTCTTGGTTTTGAACCGTGTTTGCTTTGTTGGTATCAAAGAATAGCTATATTTGGTATTGCGATTCTATCCCTAACTGCCGATATAAGGAAAAGTGACACTCTCAAAAAACAAGTCTTGCTATTTTCTATCCTTGGTTTAGGTGTAGCTATTCTTCATAACTATATAGACCTAGTACCAAGCGGTCTTGATATTTGTGGCGCTGGACCAAGTTGTCTCAAACGCTATGTTTCTGAGTTTGGTTATATCACTATACCAATGATGAGCTTTACTGTTTTATTGTCAGGAGCACTTCTCTCTGGGTCACTTTTGAAAAAACAAAAAGTAGATTCTACCCTTCCAAGATAACCTTCTCTATGGCCAAATCTAGTGGTAACCCCTTTTGCCAAGAGTCTTTGTGTGCTGTCATAAAAGCCATATAAAGCTTCTTAAAGCTCTCTTTTTCAGAAGTATTTTTATCAATAAGCTGTCTAAGCTTCCAGTACAAAATACCGATCAAAGCTTCGGCTGAATGCTCTTCTCTGGAAGATTGATATGCCAACCAACGATCTTTTTTGTTTTGAGCAGTTAAAGCATTTATAACATTAAATATAGTACTTGGCTTAGCAGGCTTTTTTTCTTCTTTCTGGCTCACAACAAGAGAACCTTCTTTTTCTAAGGCTTTGATAACAGACTTTGGTAGGGATATTTCTTCAAAAATAAAAAGTGTTGGGCTCGCGATCAAGGTTTTCAAAATTTCAGTGTTTATCTCTCTTTGATATTCTTCCAACAAATATGAACAATAAACACTTGGTGTTCCGATAGAAAAAAGCGATGGAAAAGCGTATTGTTTCAGATCCAAAAGAGATGAACTTGTATCGTCGAGATATATCACCTCTCCTTTATTTCCTTTCAAAAGCAGTTTTCCTTGATCTACCCTCCACTGTTTATTTGCACCAACAATAACCTGTATCATAAAACTTTCTTGACTGATTCTTTATACTTTTTGTAAACATCTCCATATTTATTTTCGAGGATAGACTCGTGTTTTCTAAAAAATACATTTGAAACTATATAAGCAAGTCCTGCGGTCAAAAACAACATGGCAGTACCAGAAGCAAAAGCATAGCCCAAAACCAAGATAACTAGACCAAGCTGGGTTGGATTTCTCAGATATCTATAAGGGCCTTTGTTGAAGCATAGCTGTCCTGTTTGCTGTTTTACTTTTTCAAAAATATGAGAAGTTATTTGTGCCCAAACTATAAGCAGTGGACCTGCAACAAAACAAAAAACACCAAAGGTGCTTGCGTTTGGCACTGAAAACTTTATCGGGAAAAAGATACTCAAACAAAGCCCAAAAGAGCATAGTAAAAAATAAGTCAGATATGATGTGGCCAAAACTCTATGTACTGATTGTGTTTTAGTGTTTTCCATATAAAAGTATTGTAACACTACTTTAGCTCGTCCAAAGATTTTGCACCAGAGACCGAGGTGGCAAGTGGGACAGGGGTTATTTGGACTTTTATCGGGGAGTTTTCTATAGTAGAGATCATGGTTTTCATAACTATTTCTTTAGCGGATTCCAATACCTCGTTTTTAACCTCATAAACAAGTTCATCGTGTATTTGCAAAACAAGTTTAACCTCTTTTTTAAGACCTAGTTTTTTCAAAGTTTTATCTATTTGAACAATAGCAATCTTGATAATATCAGCCGCTGTTCCCTGAAGCGGAGCATTGACTGCCATACGTTCGGCGAAAGATCTGATGAAAGGAATGTTTGAGTTTATGGTTGGAAAATATCTTCTTCTACCAAATGCGGTTTCAGTATAACCATGTTCTCTAGCAAACTCTCTAGTACTATCAAAATAGCCTTTGATAGTTGGAAATGCACCAAAGTATTCATCATAAAACTTTTGCGCTTGGTCTTTAGTTGTTCCAAGATTTTTTTGCAAAGCAGTTACACCCATACCATAAATAATCCCAAAGTTAATAACCTTGGCACTACGACGCATTTCAGAAGTGACTTCCTTTTGTGGTACACCAAAAACAAGCGAAGCGACACTGGCATGTATATCTTCCCCTTTTTCAAAAGACTCCACCAAACGCGCGTCTCCTGAGAGCATCGCCAAAACCCTAAGCTCAATCTGAGAGTAGTCACAAGATAAAAAGGTGTACCCGCTTGGAGCTATAAATCCTTTTTTGACTTCTTTGCCCCAAGAAGCGCTCGCTGGTAAAGTCTGCATATTTGGATCTGAAGAAGAAAATCTACCTGTCGTAGTTCCGTGTTGGAAAAACTTGGCATGTATCCTACCGTCCTTAGAAATATGAGTCAAAATGCTTTCAACATAAGAAGATAATATCTTTTGTATTTCTCTATGCTCAAGTATCAAAGGAATTATCGGATGGTTATCTTTTAAAGACTCAAGTGTTTCAGCGTTGGTTGTAAAAGCGCCACTTTCTTTTCTCTTACCTTTTGTTTTAAGTCCAAGCTTATCAAACAATAGAGCTGACAGTTGTTTTGGAGAATTTAGATTTATCTCTTCTCCAGAGAGCTCCTTAACAGAAACTTCTATTTCCCTAAGCCTCTTTTCTATTTTTGTTTTCAGACTCAAGAAGTGATCTTTGTCTACTAAAATACCTGTATTTTCCATCTCTTTAACTATCGGGATGAGAGGCTCTTCTATCTTTTCAAAGACATCCAAAAGGTTCCTTTTGCTGAGCTCTTCACGAGTAACAGTCCAGGCATCTTTCAAAGAAGAGGTTTTAGTTTTTTGAAGTATGCTTTGATAGTCTGCATTTGTGTTTTCTGAATACAAAACCCATAGAGCAATAGCTGTCTTGTTGAGTAATTCTTCGTCTATGTTTTCTTCTTTTACCAACTCTTCTTCTATAGAAAATAGGTTTTTGATTCTATGAATCAAACTTCTAAACTCATATTTTGAAAGAGCTTCCATTATTTTGTTGGCATCTACCCCTTCTAGATATGGAGCACTTGGTAAAGAATACTCAACTGGAGCATCTATTCTGATAGTTGCCAAAGTCTTCGAGAAAAATGCATCTTCTTTGTGCTCTTCCAAGATACCGACCATTCTCTCTGACACACCAGAAGCTACTACCTTCTTTTTATCTTTTTCTATTGCTTTATACAAACCCTCAATACTGCCAAAATGGCTTATGATAATTGTCGCTGTTTTTTCCCCTATACCTGGTACACCTATAATATTGTCAGAAGCATCACCTCGAAGCCCTTTATAGTCCACAAGCTGTTTCGGATCAAAACCAAACCTATTTCTAACGGCTTCTTCATCATACAAAATAGTATCGTTTAGCCCTTTTTTTAAAGTGAAAACTTTTACCTTAGTACCCTCTACAAGTTGCATAGTGTCCATATCTCCTGAGGCAATGATTATTTCTAGACTAGGAACCTTTTTAAATCTCTCTACTAAAGTACCGATCACATCATCAGCTTCAAACCCTTCAGCGTCCAAAACTGGGATACTAAAAGAATCAAAGAGTTCTCTGGCTGACTGTAGTTGGGACACAAGGGCATCTTCTGCTTTGGCTCTTCCAGCTTTATAAGCATCGTAAGCATGATGACGAAATGTAGGCTTTGGCAAATCAAAAGCCGCCACAATATAATCTGGCTTAAATGTTTCTATGATTTTGAGTGTCATAGTAGTCACTCCATAAAGAGCCCCTGTTGGCTCTCCAGCACTGTTAGAAAAAGCAGGAAGAGCATGATAAGCGCGATGAATGATTGCATGCGCATCTAAAATAACAAGAGTTTTTTTATTTTGCTTTTTCATATGGCAGTGGACCTTCTATAACCCTGATCTCTCCATCGTGATGAAGTGTGAAGGTTTGAGTATTTAGTTCAGACAAAATCTTAGGCAACCTCTCTGGCCACTCTATGATAACTAGAGCTTTTGGTTCTCTGAGTAACCCTGAAAAGCCTAGTGTAGAGAGTTCTTCTTCCTTTTCTATCCTATAAGCATCGATATGTACCAAAGTATAAAAATCACTGTGATTTGTTCTATACCACTTGGCAATAACAAAAGTCGGACTGGTGATGATTTCTTCCACCCCAAGCTCTTTGGCTATCGACTGAACCAGTGTTGTCTTGCCAGCGCCAAGCTCTCCGTAAAAGGCTACTACAGTAGCACTGTGCTCTGAAACCTTCAGATTTGAAAGCACTTCCTTGGCGACATCTTGCAATTGGTCTTGGGAGTAAGATCT
>Ga0075163_10012432_pt1 | contig 11086 bp, 8 predicted proteins | sample JI1023141ADNA_FD_71478 | JGI IMG/M metagenome (GOLD analysis project Ga0075163, IMG submission 71478) | Wastewater effluent complex algal communities from Wisconsin, to seasonally profile nutrient transformation and Carbon sequestration -... | ecosystem: Engineered > WWTP > Effluent > Algae...
TCGGTGCGGCCGAGCTTGCCCTTGAGGTCGGTGGCCTGCCGCCGGCTGAGGTCGAGGATGCTCGACCGGTACATCTTGCGCCGGGCCAGCTCGGCCGCGGTCGCGTCGGGATCGAAGCCCTCGAACAGGCGATCGAACACCACCCGCGGGTTGGTGGTCTTGGGCAAGGGCGTGGTCGCGTCGGCCCAGGCGATGTTGCGGGCGTAGGCGCAGCTGTAGCCCGAGTCGCAGCCGCCGGCGGCCGAGCCGCCGTCGATGCCGAGCTCGAGCGACGGGAAGCGCAGGCCGTCGCCGAGCGCGGCGGCGGCGAACTGATCGAGCGTCCGGCCGTTCGAGATGTTCTCGGCCTCGGTCTTGCGCACGTGGACGCACGACAGGAAGCTGCCGGTGCCGGCGGCGTGGTCGCCGGCGCCGTCGGGCCGGGCCGGCTTGTTGGCCAGGCCGGACAGGATCAGCGTGCGATCGCGGTACGGCGCCAGCGGGGTCAGGATCGGCGACGGCGCCCAGGCCGCGCCCTCGGTCGCCGGCGTCCACTGGTTCATCACGATGCCGCACGGCACGTAGAACACGAACAGGCGCTTGGGCGCGGCGGCGGCGGCGGCGCGGGCCCGGCGCGGCAACAGCGACTCGAACAGCGGCAGCGCGATGGCAGCGGCGGCGCCGCCGAGGAACATGCGACGGCTGGGCTTCATGACGTCCTTTCGGGCAGGCGCGCGGCTCACGGCTCACCCCGGCGGTTGCGGAACGAGTCGTGGGTGACCAGCGCCCGGATCAGCGCCCGCGGGTGGTAGCCGCTGGCGACGAAGTCGGCGGTCAGCTCGTCGATGTGCTGCTCGGCCTCGGCGCCGGCCGGCGGGCGCCCGGCGCTGTAGGTGTAGAGCTTCTCGACCATGCAGCGGTAGGTCCGCGGGTCCTTGGCCAGGATGCCGGCCAGCGCGACCGCGCCGGTGAACGTCCGCCCGTCGGGCAGCACGCCGCTGGCGTCGATCGGGAAGCCGGCGTCCTCGGTCCGGTGCTTGCCGATGCCGTCGAAGTCGTCGAGGCCGAAGCCGAGCGGATCGAGATCCTTGTGGCAGCTGGCGCAGAACGGGTTGTCGCGGTGGGCCTCGAGCCGGTCGCGGACCGAGCCGGTCGCCATCGGGCCCTCGGGCAGCGCCTCGACGCCGGGCGGCGGCGGCGCCGGCGGCGCGCACAGGATCTGATCGAGCACCCACTTGCCGCGCTTCACCGGCGACGTCCGGCGCGGGTACGACGTCACCGTCAGCACGCTGCCGTGGCCGAGGATGCCGCGGCGCGGGCTGTCGGCCAAGGACACCTTGACCAGCTCGGTCGGCGAGCCGGGCAGCGGCAGGCCGTAATGGCGGGCCAGCCGATCGTTGACGTAGGTCCAGTCGGCGGTCAGGAACGTGTCCATCGGCAGGTCGTTGGCGATGTAGTCGGCGAAGAACGCGCGGGTCTCGGCCCGCATCGCCAGCTCGAGGTCGCGGTCGTAGTCGGGGAACACCACGTAGTCGGGGACGTGATCGCCGAGCGCGCGGGTGAACAGCCACTGGCCGGCGAAGTTGTCGTTGAGCGCCGCCGCCTTGGGGTCGGCCATCATCCGATCGACCTGGGCCGCCAGCGTGGCCTCGTCGCCGAGCGTGCCGGCGGCGGCCGCGTCGAGCAGCGCGTCGTCGGGCATCGAGCTCCACAGGAAGTACGACAGCCGCGACGCCAGCTCCCAGTCGGTCAGCGGGTGCGGGCTCTTGCTGCCGGGGTGGGGATCGATCTCGACCCGGTAGATGAACGCCGGCGACAGCAGCGCCGCCCGCAGCGCGACCTTGATGCCGGTCTCGACGTCGTCGCCCTGGCTGACCGCCAGGGTCACCAGATCGCGCAGCTCGCCCAGCTCGGCCTCGGTCGCCGGCCGGCGCCAGGCCCGGCGGGTGAACGTGGTCAGCACCTGGGTCACGCAGCCGGGGCCGCTGGCCAGGTCGCACACCAGGATCCGATCGCGCTTGCCGGGATCGAGCGGCGGCGCGTCGAGCGGGCCCTCGACCTCCATGTAGTCGACCCACAGGTTGCGGTCGGCCATGTTGGGCTGGTCGTAGAAGTCGTTGACGAAGCCGACGGTGGCCAGGTGGTTGCCGGCCCGCAGCGTCGCCTCGATGGTGTAGACCGCCGGCGCCGCGGCGGTCGCCGGCACGTCGACGATCTGGACCGGCGCGCCCGACAGCGCCATCGACATCTTGGCCACCTCGGGGCCGGCCTGCTGGCCGTAGGCCCGGGCCGACAGCCGGTAGCGACCGCCGACCGCGACGTCGAAGCTCGCCATCGCCTCGCCGTTGCTCCAGATCAGCCAGCCGTCACCCTGGGCGGCGCCGACCGAGGCGCCGATGGTCTCGATCTCGAACCGGCGGCGCGACGACGGCGTCGACTGGAGCAGCGCGTCGTCGACCAGGGCCTCGGCCGCCCGCTCGTACAGCTCGACCTGGACCGGCGACAGCGACAGCGCGTCGGCGACGTTGTCGAAGCCGTAGCCGCGCTCGTCGGCCGGGAAGTCGTCGGCCGGTCGCAGCGAGGTGCCGAACAGGTCGCGGACGGTGTTGTTGTACTCGGCGTTGTTGAGGCGGTGCAGCGTGACCCGGCCGGGGTCGGCGGGATCACCGCCGCACCCCGCCAGGCCCGCGAGCACCAGCAACGCCGACCGAGGGAGGTTCGGTCGGTTCATGTCGCCACGCTACGCGGCGGCCGCGCGCGACCGCAACCACCGAATCGCCGGGCTGGTCCAACCATCCGGCGGCGGACGGTGATCGGTGGGGCAGCGTGAGAACCCTCGCGAGATCGGATGTGAGGCTGCTACCATCCGTGACCGCATGAGAGCCTACGGCCTGGTCGCGTTGCTCCTGATCGGTTGTGGCGGACAGCTCGGCGACGAGTTCACCGTCGCGGCACAAGAGTGCGGCGCAAACGCCGCGCCGGCGGCGCCGGTGGTGGCGACGCCGTTCGCCGGCAGCGACACCCTGCTGCCCGACGAGATCGCGATCTCGGCCACCCCCTACGCCGACGGCGACGGCGATCCGATCGGCGGCGCCGAGGTCGAGATCTGGGCGGTGACGCCGTCGGGCGTGCTGACCGCCCGGGTCTGGTCGGCGTCGTTCCCGACCATGCCGCCGGTGGTCGAGCTGGCCGACGGCAGCTACGACCTCGGCCTCGACGGCCTGCAGGAGGACACCGAGTACGCCACCGTGGTCCGCTACCGCGACGCGCGGCCGGCGGTCGGCGATCAGGACTGCAGCGCCTGGGGCCCGTGGAGCGAGCCGCGCTACTTCGCGATGGACAACGGCTCGCGCACGTTCTTCGACGACACCCGGATGCAGGACATCTACCTCGACATCCCGCCGGCCAGCCTGACCGCGATCAACGCCCAGGCCCGCCCGCCCGGCTGCGTGCCCTACGAGCGCACCTACTACACCGGCTCGATCACCCTCGGCGGCACCCGCTTCGACGGCGTCGGGGTCAAGGCCAAGGGCGGCTGCGGCTCGTCGCGCAACATGTCGGGCAAGGGCGAGTTCAAGATCAACCTCGAGTGGGACGACCCGACGGTGCCGGGCTGCCCCGACCGGCGCCGCTTCGCCGGCCAGCGCTCGATCACGCTCAACAACGGCGTCCAGGATCAGACCGCCGGCCACGAGCGGGTCGCGTACCAGTACTACCACGCGATGGGGGTCGGCTCGGCCCGCATCGCCTCGGTCCGGGTCCACGTCAACGGCGCCTACTGGGGCGTGTACCAGCTCCTCGAGACCGTCGAGAAGCCGATGCTCAAGCGCTGGTACCACGGCGGCGGCATGCTCTACGAGGGCACCTACTGGTGCGACGTCACCACCGCCAACCTGCCGGTCGGCGACGCCGACAACAAGTGCCTGACCCGCGAGTTCCACCCCAGCGAGTGCGACGCCGCCGCCGAGCCCGGCGACGACCCGCAGACCTACGGCCCGCTGCGCGACTTCATCGCCAAGCTCGACGCGCTGCCGGCCGGCACCTTCCTGCCCGAGGCCCGCGCCTTCCTCGACGTCGACGAGTTCCTGTCCGACTGGGCGGCGTCGAGCGTGCTCGGCCACTGGGACAGCTACCAGCTCAACATCGTCAACAACTACCGCATGTATCACGACCCGGTGACCGGGCTGTTTCACTTCCTGCCGTCGGGCGTCGACCAGACGATGAACAGCGACGTCGATCCGTTCAACCCCCAGGGCCGGGTGGCGCGGATGTGCCTGCAGGATCCCGACTGCAAGATCGCGTTCGGCGCCCGGCTGCGCGAGGCGGCCGCGACCTTCGAGGCGATGGACCTCGTCGATCGCGCCAAGCAGATCCACGACCAGATCATGGCCGACGTCGCCGCCGACCCGCGCAAGGAATACAACATGAGCACCTGGGAGTCGGCCAACAACAACTGGCGCACCTGGATCGCCAACCGGCCGGCGCAGATCCGGGCCAAGCTCGCGGCCCAGGGCCTCTGAGCGCTCTGAGCGGCGCGGCCGCGGGTCAGCCGTCGATCACGCCGCCGGCGATCGCGATCGCCCGCACCGCGTCGATCGTGTCGGCGTCGGCGGCGGCCTTGTCGTCGCGGTAGCGGACCACCCGGGCCAGCCGCAGCGCCAGGCCGGCGGGATAGTGCGGCGAGCGCTGGACGTCGGCCAGCTCGATCTCGACCACCAGCTCGGGCCGGACGTGGACGACGTGGCGATCGCGGTCGAGCGCGCGGGCCAGGAGCTCGCGGGTCTGCCAGGCCAGCACCTCGTCGGTCAGGCCCTTGAACGTCTTGCCGAGCATGACGAAGCCGCCGGTCGCCGGATCGCGCGCGCCGAGGTGGAGGTTGGACAGGAGGCCGGTGCGCCGGCCCGAGCCCCACTCGGCGGCCAGCACCACCAGATCGAGGCGGTGGGCGCGCTTGAGCTTGAGCCAGGCGGCGCCGCGCCGGCCGGCGTCGTAGGTGCTGGTCAGGGCCTTGGCCATCACCCCCTCCTGGCCGGCGGCGAAGGCGTCGGCGAGGAAGCGAGCGGCGGCCGCGGGATCGTCGGTGACCAGGCGCGGTAGCACCAGCGTCGGCGCCACCCGATCGAGGACCTCGACCCGGGCGGCGTAGCCGTCGCCGACCAGCTCGGCGTCGTCGATCACCAGGGCGTCGAACAAGGCCAGGGTCAGCGGCAGCTCGGCCCGCAGCGCCGGATCGTCGCCGCGGCGGCCGAACCGGCGCATCGTGGTCTGGAACGGGCGCGGCCGGCCGTCGGCCGCCAGCGCGATCGCCTCGCCGTCGAGGATCGCGCGCCGCACCGGCAGCGCCAGCGCGGCCGCGACCACCTCCGGCACCAGCGCGGTGACGTCGTGGAGGCCGCGGGTGAAGATCCGGACGTCGGCGTGATCGCGGTGGATCTGCAGCCTCACCCCGTCGAGCTTGGGCTCGAACGCGGCGGTGCCGAGCTGGCCGAGCACGTCGGCCACGTCCTCGGCCGGCGAGGCCAGCATCGGCAACAGCGGCCGGAACAGCTCGATCGCGAACCGGGCCAGGCCGGCGGCGCCGTCGGTGAGCGCGGCGTCGGCGACCACGCCCAGCTCGCCGGCCCGCATGTGGGCGGCGCGGACCGCGGCCGCCGGTAGCCCGGTGGCCTGCGCGATCGCCTCGACCACCACGCCCTCGAGCGCGCCCTGGCGCAGCCCGCCGCCGAGCAGGCCAGCCAGGACCGATCGCTCGTCGGCGGTGGCGGCGGCGAACAGCGCGCCGAGCGCGTCGCGGCGGGCCCGCTGCGATCCGGCGCCGGCGATCGCGGCGATCGCGGCCAGCGCCGCGTCGACGGCGCGCACGGTCAGGGTCGGCGTCGTCGCCGCCGCGGTGCCGGCGACGACCTCGGCGAGCAGCGCGTGGCCGACGCCGAGCTTGCCCTGGGTCAGCGCGCCGGCCAGGTAGCGGGCGCCGATCGCGCGCTCGTCGGGCGCCAGGGCCCGCAGGCAGGCGGCCAGGCGGCCGATCTTGGCCGTCCGCCCGGCGGTGGCCGCGACCTCGTTCGACGTCCGCGCCAGGTCGGCCAGCAGCACGTCGCCGACCGTAGCACCCGACGCGGTCCGCGCGATCGTCGCGCGCGCGGCGGCCGTGTACGCTGGCGGCCGTGTCCGTGCCCAGCCCCGCGCCCGCGCCGCCCGCCGCCGACGACCCGGCCGCCGCCGCGCCGCCGGTCCGGCCGCGCTGGGCGCGCTGGTTCACGCTCGTGGTCACCGCGATCGCGATCGTCGCGCTGGTGATCACGGTCTGGTCGACCGGCCTGGGCGCGCTCTACGATCAGCTCCGCTCGATCGGCGGCTGGTTCGTCGTCATCCTCGCGCTCGAGGGCGTCGCCACCCTGTGCGACGGCGCCGTGCTCCACGGCTTCCTCGGCCGCGGCGGCCGCCGGCCCGGCTTCCTCCGCGTGCTCGAGGCCCAGGTCGCCGGCCGGGCGATCAACGTGGTCACGCCGATGGCCAGCATCGGCGAGGCGACCAAGGTCACCATGCTGATGCGCCACACCGAGACCAGCCGCGCGGTCGCCGCGGTGGTCCGCTTCAACCTGTCGTACGTCGCGATCAACCTCGCCTTCGTCCTGATCGGCGCGCCGATCTGCGCCGCGACCCTGCCGCTGCCCGACTGGATGATCCGCACCCTGTGGATCGGCACCGCGGTCGGCGTCGCGATCGCGATCGGCCTGGTGATCGTGGTCCGCGCCGGCCTGGTCGTCAGCCTGATCCGGGTGGCGCGGGCGCTGCGGCTGATCTCGCGCGATCGGTTCGCGGTCTGGCGCGACCGGCTGCGCAAGCTCGACGCCATCACCCGCGGCGAGCACGGCCTGCGCTCCTGGCTGCCCGGCCTGTGGGCGCTGCCGTCCAAGGCGCTGATCTGGGTCGGGGGCTGGCTGGTGCTCTACGCCAACGGCGAGCCGCCCAGCCTGGGCGTGATGGCCGCGCTGGCCAGCGCCGGCACGCTGATCAACGCCGGATCCAACGTGGTGCCGCTCGGCATCGGCGTCAGCGAGGGCGGCACCGCCGCGCTGATGGCCGCGCTCGGCGAGTCGCCGACCCTCGGCGTGACCATGGTGGTGGCCCGCCGGGTCGTCTTCCTCACCTACGCCGCGGTCGGCCTGGCGATCATCGCCGCCGACGAGAGCCGGCCCAGCCGCGCCGATCGCCGGGCCCCGCCGCCGGCCTGATCACGGGGCCGAGAAGCCGTTGGTGCGGTGGCTGCCGTCGCAGTACGGCTTGTTCTGCGAGCCGCCGCACCGGCACAGCGCGCACTTGACCGTGCGCGCGACCAGCCGGCCGGTGCCGCCCAGCACCTCGAGGTTGCCGGTGACCAGCAGCGGCCCGTTCGGCGCCGGCTTGACGGCCAGGGCGCCGTCGCGGGCGGCGAGCGCCGCGGTGTCACCGGCGGTCGGCTCGCCGGTGGCGGCGAAGCCGGCGGCGGCGTGGCTGCCGTCGCAGAACGGCTTGCGCTGCGACGCGCCGCACCGGCACAGCGTCGCCCGCAGGCAGGTGCCGTGGCCGTCGATGGTGATGTCGCCGGCCAGCGCGATCGGGCCGTTCTCGCGGATCTTGGCGGTGTTGACCTCGGGCGGCCGCTCGGCCGGCCCGCCGTCGTGGCGCTCGTAGGTGATCGCGCCCGACGGACAGCTGCGCGCGATCGCCGCCAGCTCCTCGGCCGCGATCGCGTCGGGATCGATCCACGGGCCCTCGACGTTGGCCTTGAACACCCGCGGCGCGCCGACCACGCAGTTGCGGGCATGGACGCAGCGCTGGCCGTCGAAGTGGATGGTCAACGATCGTCCGCGATAGGTCTCGGGCTCGCTCATCGCCCGAGTGTAATATCGGCGGATGGCGCATGGGGCTCGCCGGATCGGGTTCGTCGTGATCGCCGCGGGCGCGGCGCTGGCCGCCGGCTGTGGCGGCGGTGGTACGACCGCGTCGCCCGACGCGGCGGTCGACGCCGCCGGCGACGGCCCGGGCGCGATCGACGCCGGGCCCGACGCGGCCGGCGCCCGCTTCAGCTTCTTCGTCACCAGCCTGGCGACCATGCGGCTGCAGGCCGGCAGCCAGGACGGCTTCGGCGGCAACCTCGGCGGCCTCGCCGGCGCCGACGCGATCTGTCAGCGCGCGGCCGCCGATCAGGGCTTCGGCGACCGGACCTGGCGCGCCTTCCTCAGCGTCGCCCGCGGCCCCGGCGGTGGGCCGGTCCACGCCATCGATCGGATCGGCGCCGGCCCCTGGTACGACCGGCTCGGCCGGCTGATCGCGCTCGACCGCGCCGGCCTGCTCCAGCAGCGCCCGGCCGGCGATCCGGTCGCGGTCAGCGACATGGCCGACGAGACCGGCGCCGGCACCCGGTCGTTCGGCGACACCCACGACATCATGACCGGCTCCAACCAGCAGGGCATGCTCGACGGCGTCGACGCCACCGCCACCTGCGGCGACTGGACCAGCGCGGTCGGCCCCGGCAGCGAGAACAAGGTCCGCGCCGGCCACTCGTGGCCGGCGATGAGCGGCATGCACTGGATCATGGCCCACCGCCTGCCCGGCTGCGCTCCCGGCGTCCGGCTCACCATCACGCCGCCCGGCGAGCAGGGCAACACCGTCGGCGGTCAGGGCGGCTGGGGCGGCATCTACTGCTTCGCGCTGACGCCCTGAGCGACACCTCTTGATCCGGCGCACCGGCTGCGTGCCGGCGTGGTGGCGCGCAGGTCCCGCCGGCGCGCCGGGCCGCGGTCGAGGCGTCGCCGCGATCGCGCCCGCGCACCACGCCGTCGGCGGTAGGAGCTGCCGACCGTGCGCGAGATGCTCCAGATCCTCGACGAGGCCGGGGCCGAGCTCTACGCCTGCGAGCTGGCGATGAAGATGTTCAAGCGCACCCGCGAGGAGCTGATCCCGCAGGTCAAGGACGTCATCACCGCCGGCGACTTCTACGACCTCGCCGACGGCGCCCAGATCATCTTCACCTGACCGCCGCGGCCGTCGCTCACGGGATCACGGTGCCGGGCTGGGCGGCGTCGACCGACCAGACGAAGTTGTCGATGATCGCGGTCGAGTCGTAGATCGCGTCGCTGGTGTCCCACAGCGCGATGCGCAGCGTGATGGTCTCGCCGCCGACGACGTTGCCCTGGGTCACCAGCCAGCCGGTGCCGCCGCCGGCGCGGTTGTTGGCGCCGCAGTAGCCGGGCTCGTCGATGTACTGCGGGTTGGGGCCGGGGTTGGTCCGCTCGAGGCCGGTGCCGGCCAGCTCGCCGATGCCGGTGCAGGTGGTGATCGAGCCGGGCGTCGAGCCGTTGCCGCAGCCGGTCGGCCCGTTGACGCACTGCCGGAACAGGCCGGTGTCGCCGTGGCCGAGGTTGACGCCGACCGGGTAGCGCTGGTTGGCGGGCGAGACGTAGACCGCGAGGTTCTTGTCGGTCGGGTTGGCCGGGGTGCCGGTCCAGCCCGAGTCGAGCAGCACGACGAAGAAGTCGTTGAACGGGCTGCACACCCACTCCGGGTACTCGGAGCTGAGGAAGTTGGTCGAGATCGCGAACGACTTGGCGTTGGTCGGGACCTTGACGTGGAGCTGCAGCATCACTGGATCGTTGGCCGGGCCCGGCGCCGGATCGGGGCAGCCGGGCGCGTTGGGCATGTTGCCGCCGTTGGCCTGCAGCCAGTCGGCGGGGAAGTTGCTGGTGCCACCGCGCATCGGCGCGTTCTGCAGGTCGGCGAACGGCGGGTTGGTCTGGCCGGTCGCGGCGGCGTTGCCGGTCGACAGCACCGCGTAGGCGGCGCCGCCCTGGACCGCGACGCCGCCGAACGTGGTCCGGATCGCGCGCTGGTTGGCGTTGGGCGCGCCGGTGCCGTCGGCCTTGACGAACTTGGCGTCGACCACGCCCCACGACCCGGCGGTCGCCATCTGGCACAGGTCCATCGCCTTGGCGTAGTCGAGCGGCTCGGCGCTGCCGCTGGTCAGGGCGTTGTCGCAGGCGGTGATCGCCGGCTCGTCGATCATGCCGTCGCAGTCGTCGTCGAGGACGTTGTCGCCGACCTCGAACGCGCCGGGGTTGACCAGCTGCGGATCGGTGCAGCCGTCGCCGGCGTCGTCGCAGCAGTCGCCGTCGCAGGTCGAGTAGCCATCGCCGTCGAGATCGACGACCTCGTCGACCGCGCCGCTGCAGTTGTCGTCGATGCCGTTGCCACACACCTCGCCGGCCGGCACCACCTCGCCCTCGCACCGCCCCCAGGTGCCACTGGCGTCGCAGGTCCGCGACCCGCCGGTGCACGGCCCGACCCCCTCGGTCCCCCCGGGCCCGTCGTAGCAGGCCCCGGTCTCGCCCGGGTCGCACCGCTCGTTGCCCCCGCCATCGGGCCCGTTGCCGGTGCTGGTAGGTCCACACGCCGCCGCCGCCACCAGGAGGAGAGCGGTCCCGAAGACCGCCGCGCGCGAGGGAAGGCTCATGCGCGGCAGGGTCCCACGCCCCGCCCCGCCCCTTCAACCACCGTCGTCGCGGTCATCGTGCCGCAGGCCACGCCCGCGCCCGCGCTGCGCAGCGCTGCGCAACCTTCGTTCACCGGCGACGGCGTCGGCGGCGCGGGCAAGCTCAGTCGACCTCGAGCGTTCGGGCTGCTTCGTCCGCGTGAGGCCGGCGGTCCTGGTTCACGAATGAGCTTGCCGGTCCGTCGATCCGGCAGTCGTCGGCGCGCTGGACGCCGACGCGCCCGCGGGCGAGCTGGGACGAGCGTGAGCCCAGAGCGGGCAGTCGAGCCAGTTGTCCGGCATCCCCATCGACCAACTCGGCGCCGGTTCGGGTCGCTTCGGGATGTGTGCGTACTCGACCATCAGCGCGCCGACCTTCTGACACCACTGCGAGTCGGGCCACAGACGGTTGACGATGTGCGCGCAGATCGTCAACGCGGCGAAGACCGTCGTCGGATCGATCTTGACCGCCCCCGACCAACCCGCACCGCGGGGGAGCTTGGGCACCTTCGCCAGCTTCCTGTTCCACAGACGACCGTGGTGCGCGCAGATGTTACGGATGTTGAGCAACATCAGCAGCCACGACTCGAGCTCGGA
>Ga0075163_10012433_pt1 | contig 11085 bp, 6 predicted proteins | sample JI1023141ADNA_FD_71478 | JGI IMG/M metagenome (GOLD analysis project Ga0075163, IMG submission 71478) | Wastewater effluent complex algal communities from Wisconsin, to seasonally profile nutrient transformation and Carbon sequestration -... | ecosystem: Engineered > WWTP > Effluent > Algae...
GTGACGATGCCATCCGCATCTCGGTGATAGCCAATACTGCTCATCGGATCTCCAACCAGACGATGTCGACCCGACCCATGCCGCTGGATCAAGTCTTGGGGGAGGCCAATGATAAGGGATGGACGCCGCGGGCCATGCCCTTCGAAGGCGGCGTCAGGACGTCGATTGGAACGCGTCCTGCTACTGGAGGCGGACGGGGGTGTCCCCGTGCAATGCGAGGGACATGCTTTCGGTCGCCGTCAGAAGTCGCAGCACCTGCTCATCCTTGACCAGTTCGCCGCACGAAAGGGCGTTGGTGACGATCCGTTTGTCCATCGGGCGCGCCAGGCCGAAGCCTTGGCCGTAGTCGACTTTGAGTTCAATCAGCGATGCCACTGTGTCAGGGGTCTCGGCCCATTCGGCGATGCTTTGCATGCCCAGTTCGTGGGTGAGATCGACAATGGTCCGGGTGATGGCATAGTTTGCCGGGTCCGAATTGATATCGCGCACGAATGACCCGTCGATCTTGATGAAATCGGCTGGAATCTCCTTCAGGTAATTGAAGGAGGTATATCCGGCGCCGAAGTCGTCGAGTGCCAGTTTGCTGCCGTACATACGCACGCGATCAATAAATCGTCGGGTTGACCCAATGTCGTTAAGAGCGACGCTCTCCGTGATCTCGAAGCACAGTTTGGGCATGGCCAGCGGGTGATCGGCGATCATTGAAAATGCATCATCGACAAAACGCGCGTCGTTCAATGATGCACCGCTGATATTGATGGTCGCAAAGCTGAGGCGATTGCGATGTTGTGGATGGGCATCCATCCACTCCAAGGTGCTGCGCAGCACCCAGCGATCAATGTCTGACATCAGACCGTTACGTTCAGCCGCTCCGATAAATCGGCCAGGGGGAATAACGCCCCCGTTCTCGTCGCGCATCCGAAGCAGCACTTCGTAACTCAATGAGCCGTGCGGCGATTGCAGCGCCACGATCGGCTGGAAATCGAGGAAATACCTGTCGGTGGTTATCTTGCGCTGCAGATCGGCGACGACCTTCAGTTCTTCCAGGTGGCTGCGCAGCCGAGTGTCCCGATCGTCGAGTCTCACCACACAGTTTCGCCCACGGGCCTTGGCTTCCGCACAGGCCCGACCGGCGGCTGCCATGGTGTCGACCGCGCCCATCTTGGGGTCGAAACTGACGACCCCCACACTGACCGTCATGTCGAGCCGTTTGCCATCGAGTTCGAAGGGAGTGTCATTGATCGACTCGCGCAGACGTTCGCTCAGACCCATCACGGCAAAGTCAGGACAGTCGAGAAAGACTACGACAAAGGAATCTGCCAGGCGGGCAATATGGTCCCGGCTTCGAACCGACTGAAGCAGGCGATTGGCCGCCTGCTGAAGCATCGCGTCGCCGGTGGCGTGACCATAAAGATCGTTAATGAGCTTGAATCGATCCATCGCGACATGCGCGACGGCGCACGGTACCCCGGTATCGACCAGTCCGCTCGCTTCGCTGACAGCTTGTTCCAAACCGCGACGATTGCGCAGGCCTGTTAACGAGTCATGATCAACCAAGTGCCGCAGCTTTGCTTCAGCATGCTTGCGTTGCGTGATTTCCTGGATGGATCCTTCGATCGAATCGCCTTTGGAGGTTACGCGTGCTAGGAACCATCTCTGAGATTCGGATGTCGAGTCCTTCGAAGAAATCTCGATATCAGGCGATGATTGAATGGCTGCTATTCTGAGTCGATCTGCAGTTCCGTCTCCGAGCATCGTATCTATATTGGAAGAGAACCTACCATCGATATCAGAGACCGCCTCAAACATTGAGGCAAAAGCCGGGTTGCAAAGAAGAATTTGGCCTGATAAATCCATGCTGAAGAGACCGACAGGCATGGAGTTATAGTTTTGTTTAAATCTTTCAAGCGCGTCTAGCTTATCTTTCTGCGCTTCCAGTCGAGCATTACGTTCAACCCTAAGTCGTTCAGCTAACGCAATGGCTGTAACTAGTGCTGAAGCAATTGACGTTGATTGCGTTGTAAGTCCAGGAACAATCGCAGAGAGCAAGCCGGAAGCGTATGCGACTTGTAGCAGGGCTCCAAGAAAAGTAACGCACCATGAGCCCGCATACCAAATAGAGACTGCACTTCGTTTCCGATGTACTACGATAGCGAGGCAAACAAGAATAAGGACTATGCCTGCGCCGGATGAAGACCAGACAATGGAAAGAAGAGTTGCGTGGTCAAGCAAAGGAGATGCGACTGTTATTGCTGCGAAAATCACAATTGCCGCATTCAACCAACGAGTCAAGCCGAGTTGCTCAAGTTCGGTCTTGAGAAGCGAAGTAAACAGGGCAGTTGTCAACAACGGATGTGCAGCCAATGTGGCTCGCAACACGACCATTAAATCTTGTGGTGTTAGGTCGATCCCGATCCACAGGAGATCCCAACCTTCGTTTATTGAAGCGACGCGCAGGCTCGTGATAAGCCATCCAGAAAACAAGAAAAAGGACCAATCTCGATTCAAGAGTCCTATCATAAAACTGAGCAGAGCTAGTCCAACGAAAGCACCTAACAGACCGCCTCCCGCGCGCTCAAACTGAGTGCGAGATTGATCGAAATCAGATGTGCTCCACAAGAGCGCACGTGGCCGGCTGACTCCTAAGGGTACAACTCGTCCAACCAGAAAATGACTATCTGCTTCAAGGATATCGAGTTTGATCGATATGCCTCCTTTTTCATTGGAGGCGATTACTTTCATGGGCGATTCCCGGCGCCCTTCTTTGAAAAGCCAAAACTCAAGAGAGCGACCTCGCATTGTGCGGAGCTCTACAGTTTTGGATCCGTCCCTGGCGAGATTTCGGATTGGAATGCCGATCCAAAAGGAGTCTGAGAGTTGAGTTTTGAGATTATATATTTTAGCGCTATTGTTTTCGATCAATGCGGAGTACGCATCTTGCGGGCTCTGAATTTTATCGTCTAAAGGAATAACACTTAACTCAGTCGACTTGAGTTCGATAGGGCGAAACGCTTTGCCATTCGATTGGAGTAAGACGGCCGCGATAGCAACGAGCAGGCTCAACACCACGGCGGCAAGAAATCCCTGAATGAGGGAGTCCGGGCGCAGAGAGTGCAGAAATGCTAGTTGGCTTGTAGGCCGATTCACTGTTGAGCATCCAAGGGTTCGCTACCCCTTAATACTTAGGCATTTGCCAACAGTCTCGCGGCCAGACTCCGACAGATGGTCGGCAGGAAGTTCTGAACGGGTCTTAACTAGACGGGCGTTGCGAAAGTGGTGAAGGCTTCTATCCGGTCAAACGAACGCCAACATCTTCACAACATGGTGACATGGCGTTTTAGATCAACGGAATGCCTAGGTCGTCAAAAATATTAACGGAATCAGAAAGGCGTGTTTGCGAGCGCCGCGGTTGAGACCACATCCCACTCACTGAAGAAAATATTTCGACATCCGGATGGTATTTTCTAAACATAAAATTATACAAGGGGTTCTTGGTTTCACGCCAAAGTCGCTCCGCGCTAACGACTTCGAATGCCATGAATCGTAAAGGAATTCCAAATGAAGACGGGATTGGGACCAAAACGTCAGGCGCGAATATGTCTTTAAATTCCAGTCTAAGGTAATCCTTGTCATTTGGCGGATGAACCCCGACAAGAATCCAGGAGATTTGCTTAGCAAGGCAATATCGATGAAGTGATTTAAAGAGTGTAAGTTTGGCAAGTGATCCGATTCTGCCTTGCTTTACGCCCAATCGTGTTACATATGCAATCGTATCTGAAGCAAGTGAGGAAGGGAGGTCAATGTCGTGCGTGATAGGCAGTGGTGTAATTAGATTTGTATCAATTCGCATGGTGCCGATTGCCGAATTGTCGTTCTTCTGTTCTGCAAGAAATATCAAAGAATTCGGATTGCGATCCTGAGGCTCCGGATTACCCAGGCTTTCATACAGGTTTGGCCAATGTCGCCCATATGCTTCAGATCGTATGTGAACGGCTTTTAATAGTTGATTTTCATTTCGAACAATTCTTACGCGGAACGGGAGTTCTTCCTGTTCAATAGGCCGCGGCTGGTCAATCCCGATCGACTTGTGTACTAAGCGTGTGGGCGAGCTTCGCATAGTCTTTACAGACTCGTAGACGGAGCAAAGTATTCTGATGAAGTGTTCATGCTAAATTCCATGTATTGCGATATCATTTTTCGATAGAGATTGCATCTCATTGTCTTCCAATAGATTCCGTTTAATACAGAGAAAAATTTATCGACTCAGTGCGCCAGAAGCTTGCGCTTGTATTTTTCTCCAGAACCGTAGCGGCGCATTGGATAGTGTTTAGGATGATGCTTGGTTTCTAAAGGGATTGAGTTGACAGTCGTTGCTGTCAAAATAATGCAATGGCTATCACACATTCAAGAAAACGCCGCTACGGTCGCCCAGCTTACCCAGCAGTAAATGGAGCCCTTCTTCGTGTTCATGTTCAATCGACCAGGCGGAGAGTTTCGCGGATCACGCTAGCACAATCGATCATGGCACGCAGCAGAGGAACTTGGTTAGGTAGCCAATCTATTGTTGATGATGACGTTCCGCAATGAGCGAACTCAAAAGCTTCGGGTTTGCTGGTCTTCAAAGAATGGCGACAGATTGGTGCTTTGCTAGTTGTTGGTGCTTTGCTAGTTGTCATAGCCAACAGGCCGCGAGTGATGCGAGTCATCTTGATCGGGTGGGCTAGAGCGTAGACATAGCGATACTCGCTGCGGCTTGAGTTGACCTTGATCTAGGTGCGATTTGAGTCTTGTAGATATGGAACACGGTGGTTCGTTGGGGGGCGCTCCGGTGGAGCCTACAGGCTGTTGCGAATCGGTCTTCGTGGATGGATTGTGTTTCGGTTCTCCCTTCTTGGGGCCGTTTGAGAGTGTTGTATGCGTGCCACGTATTGCAGGAATCTTGAAGCCCTGGCCTCTTGAGACTCGTCCTAGGAGTGTGATGGCGTTCAGATAGGAAGGGTCGCTTGTATTGCGAATGCGTCGGCGGGCAACCTTGATCCACTGTTGGATGGCGGTACGCTGGAGTAATAATAAGGAGCCCCGGGATGGAAAGTGCCCGCTATCTAGACAAGGTGAAAGCCAATAGAACGGTGTCTGAGGAATTATTGTTCCTTTCCGAATTTCGTCGTGAAGGCTTGAGATCGTCACTCTATGCTGCGTATGCTGCACTCGGATTGCTCGCTCTGTTCATGCTTATTCAAGAGTTGTCGAATAAGTTTACATCGGAGGCGTTGATAATTCGGGTGTTGATGGTCTGTATATTGTTGATTGGTATTCTTGTAATTTTAAAGTATGAAAAAATTGCGATCGAATACTATTCTTTGGTGGTCGGGGGTGTCTGTGGTGCATTGTTTATTGGAGTAATAGTTATTCTGCGGCATCCTGAAATTAAGGCGGTTGGCGTGGGGTTTGGTTCGATGCCAGCTGTTATGTTCGGATTGTTTTTAATGTATGGATTTTTGCGTCTTCCAATGATGTTGGCTTTATTGATTGGATGCGCCTTTAGTATGCTTGCAGTGTGGGCGGCCGATCCGGAATACACTGGTTCGGGAAAGCTTCGATTATTGATGTATTTGTGCTCGATGAATGCTTTGGGTGCAATTCTTTCGAACTCGATAGAGCGTCGTGAAAGTAGACTTTTTGATCAAAGAGTTCTTCTTGAGGGAGCACGTAGAGATTCAAGTGAGCGAGCTAGGCTGGCTGAGAAAGCTTACTCAGAAAAGCTTCGGATGATTGCAGCTGTAAATCACGATTTGAGGCAGCCAATGATTGCTGCTACTACACATTTGGCCCTGCTCCGGCGACGTATCGAAGTCGCAGATTACCCTGATGCTCTGCAACAAGTTCAACGAATTGATGACTCCATTGGGTTTCTTGGGGAGACATTGGATCATTTGTTGACCGCTGCTCGATATGAAAGCGGGACTGAACCTTTACAGATCGAGTACTTCGATCTACGTACGTTGATTGATCAAGTGCATTCTGCCTATGTTGGAGAGGCGATTCGTAGAAGGCTGGAAATCCGTTTATCATTCCCCCGCACTAGAGTGGAGATTCTTTCGGATCGCGCATCGATTTCTCGAATTTTAATGAATCTTGTAGCAAATTCGTTAAAATTCAATCGTCAACCTATCTCGTCAGGATTAGGGGTTTTGATTAAAGTTCGGTTTTTGAATGAACAATGTGTGATAGATGTGGCCGATACTGGTGTTGGCATTGATACTGCTGACCGTGATCGTATCTGGGACCCATATGTGCAACTTGACAAAAACTTTGATGGAAAAAGACATGGATTGGGTCTGGGCTTGTTTATTGTAAATTCAGCACTCCTCCGACTTCCCGGGCATTCAATCCGAATGCGTTCGAGAATTGGGCGAGGAACGCGCTTCTCGCTAACTGTTCCGGGGCGAAGCGTTCTTGAGAATTGCAACTCCTATTTTGTAGTTGAATCTGTATGTGATGAAGATTTGAAGCAGCTTGCAGGTGCATATGTAATCGTTTTGATTGAAAATCATGATCTGCGCAGATCGTTGATTGAACTTCTCGCGGATTGGGGGGTCGTGACTTCAGATGCAGGCTCGCTTGACGAATTGTTGTTGATTGAGTCATCGTCTGATCGTATCGTCGATGCGTTGATTGTTGAGGCGTTGTCTGAAAGTATCGAAAGTGGGATTGAGTCTATTCAAGCTGTGAGAAAGTTCGTAGGGCATGAGGTTGTGTCTGCTTTGGTTCGGTTGGAGGATGGGAGCGCTGAAATTTCTGACATGCTATTGGAGGGAGTGGTCTCTCTCGTCGCACCGATTTCGTCAATTGAATTGTGCCAAGTTATCCTTAAAGGGGTTGGTGAAAATAGGACAATCGAGAATGAGGATTGATTCAGTTGCTAGGTTAATGAGCTTGCCTTTGTCGTGAATTGCATGTTTGACTGTCGTTCCATTAAATTCAGATTCAAGTACGATTGAGCGATTGCGCTCTTTTGGCCTGCGCTTATTGTTTTTAGTTGTTCGTTTACGTTGTTGGATGTGAGACCAAAGGCTGAACCCGCCGCATTTGACAAACCTCAATGGCATTCACCTAGGTGGTCTCTAACATGCGGCAATGGAACACAACACCTTGAATGGCGCGCCCGATGCGGACGTTCTGATTGTCGGGGCCGGCCCCGCGGGTCTGGCGCTGGCTTCGGCGTTGAGCGGGGCGGGTTTGCGATGCACGATCGTCGAACAGCAGGCGCTGCCTGTACTCGAGGCACCGGGGGACGACGGGCGCGAGATCGCTCTGACACACCGGGCGCGGCGTGTGCTGGATTCGCTTGGAATCTGGCAGCACTTTTCGGACGGATTGATCTCGCCCATGCGAGAAGCGCGTGTACTGGATGGTGATTCACCCAGTGCGCTGCGTTTCTCCTCGATTGGCGACGATGCATTGGGCTGGCTGGTTCCCAACCATGAAATCCGTCGTGCCGCGTTGGTGCGGGCCACCTCCCACCCTTCGGTGCATCTGCTTTGCGACGCAAAGGTCACATCGTTTGAAAACAAGGGCGCTCTGGCCAGATTGACTCTGGCCGACGGGCGCACGCTTTTGGCGCCGCTGGTCGTGGCGGCGGACAGCCGGTTTTCCCAACTGCGGCGAATGGCCGGGATCGGCGCGTCGATGCGGGACTTCGGGCGTACGGTGGTCGTCGGACGTATCGCCCATGAGAAGTCCAATGGCGGGATTGCCTTGGAGTGCTTCCGTTACGGCAATACATTGGCGCTGCTGCCGATGAACGGAAATCAGGCGTCCGCGGTGATTACCGTAGCCAGTGATCGTGCAGGCGAGTGGCAGGCGTTGGATGACCTTGCATTCGCGGCGGGTATTGAATCCCAGTCCGGCGGGCGCCTTGGTGCGATGCGCAGCGTCGGTGCGCGGCATGCGTACCCGCTGGTCGGCGTGTATGCCCACCGGTTTGTTGCGCCTCGTTTTGCCTTGATCGGAGATGCCGCGGTTGGGATGCACCCGGTCACGGCACATGGCTACAACTTCGGTCTGTATGGCGTCGAGGTTCTGGCGCGCTGCCTGGCGCGGGCAAGACAGGCAGGGCGCGACATCGGGGAATTGAGCACTCTGCACCAGTTCGAATCGACGCATCGTCGCACCACTTTGCCCGTTTATCTGGGCACCAATGCGGTCGTGTCGCTGTTCACGGACGAGAGCAGTTACGCCAAGGTGGCGCGTCGCGCCGTGCTCGCGGTTTCCGAGCGAGCCCCGGGTTTGAGCGCCTTGATCAAGGGCGCAATCAGGCGCCAGCTGACGGGCAATGGCGCGGCGATAACTGCAGGCCGCTGAAACTGCTCAGACCCGCTCGACGATCGTGGCGATTCCCATTCCGCCGCCAACGCACAGGGTGATCAGGCCGCGCTTGAGATTGCGGCGCTCGAGTTCGTCCAGTACGGTCCCCAGCAGCATGGCGCCCGTTGCGCCAAGCGGGTGACCCATGGCAATTGCCCCGCCGTTGACGTTGACCTTTTCTTCGGGCACGCCCAGCTCGCCCATGAACCGCATGACGACTGCGGCAAACGCTTCGTTGACCTCGAACAAGTCGATGTCGTCGAGGGTGAGTCCGGCCTTTTGAAGCGCCTTTCGGGTGGCCGGCATGGGGCCGGTCAGCATGATGGTAGGGTCGGTTCCGGTCAGTGCGGTCGCCAGAATCCGCCCTCGCGGTGTCAGGCCCAGTCTCTTGCCAGCCGCTTCATTGCCAATGAGCGTCAGCGCGGCACCGTCGACGATGCCCGAGGAGTTTCCCGCGTGATGCACGTGGTCGATATGCTCGACCTGCGGGTACTTGCGCAGCGCGACCGTGTCGAATCCCATGGCGCCCATTGCGGCGAACGATGGCTTGAGGGCGCCCAGCGATTCGACGGTTGTACCGGGACGGATGGTTTCGTCGCGGTCCAGGATCGTGATCCCCAGATCGTCTCGAACGACGACCAGCGAGCGATCGAATCGACCAGACTGGCGGGCAACCGCGGCCTTCTGGTGAGACTTCACGCCGAATTCGTCGACCATGTCGCGCGAGAACCCGTCAAGCGTGGCGATCAGATCGGCGCCGATGCCCTGCGGCACGAATCCGGTTGCCAGATTGGTTTCCGGGTCTTGCGCCCATGCGCCGCCGTCGGAACCCATCGGCACGCGGGACATCGATTCCACTCCGCCGGCGACAATCAGGTCCTCCCAGCCCGAACGGACCTTTTGCGCAGCCAGGTTGACCGCTTCGAGTCCGGACGCGCAAAAGCGGTTGATCTGCATGCCCGCCACCTTCAGGTCCCAGCCCGCCGCCAGGGCCGCGGTTTTGGCAATGACCGATCCCTGATCGCCCACGGGACTCACCACGCCAAGGATTACGTCCTCGACTTGGGCGGTGTCAAGGTCGTGGCGGCGCTGCAGCTCGTGCATCAGTGTGGTGACCAGCTTCACGGGTTTGACCTCGTGCAGTGCGCCGCTGGATTTGCCACGGCCGCGCGGTGTGCGGATGGCGTCGAATACGAATGCCTCTGTCATGTGGAACTCCGGTTCTGTGCGGTGAACTTTCGACTCGCTCGCGACCGCCAGTCTAAAGGAAGATTTGGTACCTTTAGGGTGACCCAGCATGGAGAACCAAGATGATCGATCGCACCCTGTTTTCTGAAGAGCACACCGCCTACCGGGATTCCCTGAGGCGGTTTCTGGAGGCTGAAGTCGTTCCCCATCATGCCGATTGGGAAGAGCAGGGCTTTGTCGATCGAGAGATCTGGACCAAGGCCGGTGCGAACGGATTCTTGTGTGCCTCGATGCCGGAGGAGTACGGCGGCGCGTCGGCCGACAAGCTCTACTCGGTGGTTCAGATGGAAGAAGTGGCCCGGGTGAATGCGACCGGACTCGGCTTTGGTTTGCACTCCGAAATCGTCGCCCCCTACATCAACCGCTATGGCAGCGACGAGCAAAAGCAGCGTTTCCTTCCCAAGATGGCCAAGGGTGAGGTCATCGGCGCCATCGCCATGAGCGAGCCGGCAGCAGGCTCCGATCTTCAGGGTGTGCGGACCACGGCCATCCGCCAGGGCGACCACTATGTGCTGAATGGCTCCAAGACATTCATCACCAACGGCTGGCATGCCGATGTCGTGATCGTCGTGGCCAAGACCAATCCGGCGGCGGGCGCCAAGGGGACCAGCTTGCTGCTGGTGGAACGCGGGATGACGGGCTTCGAAAAAGGCAAGCGCCTGAAAAAAGTGGGCCTGAAGGCCCAGGACACCTCGGAGCTTTTCTTCGACAACGTCAAGGTGCCGGCAGCCAACCTGCTCGGACGAGAGAACGAGGGCTTCATCTACCTGATGCAGGAATTGCCCTGGGAGCGCCTGCAGATCGCGATCTCGGCTGTCGAGTCGGCGCAGGCCGCCATCGACTGGACGGTCGCCTACACCAAAGAGCGCAAGGTGTTCGGCACGACAGTGGCCAGTTACCAGAACACCCGCTTCACTCTGGCCGAAGCGCAGACCGAAGTGCAGGTGGCGCGTGTATTCGTCGACAAGTGCATCGAGTTGATGCTGATCGGGAAACTCGATACGACCACCGCGTCGATGGCCAAGTACTGGTGCTCAGACCTGCAGTGCAAAGTGATCGACGAGTGCCTTCAACTGCATGGCGGTTACGGCTATATGTGGGAGTACCCGATTGCTCGTGCCTACGCAGATGCGCGTGTCCAGCGCATCTACGGTGGCACCAACGAGATCATGAAGGAAGTGATCACGCGATCGATGGGGCTGGGCGCCAAGTGACACGCTGACGCCCGCCGGTCTTGCTCGGCGCTTGGTCGCGCCGAGCCTGTCAGTTGACGGAGAGCAGCAGGCCCGCGAGCACCGGCCCTGCGATCGCCAGCCAGGTCAGCGCCACTAGCACGAGCGTCAGCATGACCGCGGCGCTGCCCAGATCCTTGGCCCGACCGGCCAGCGGATGCGGCTCGATCGAGATGCGATCGACCGTGGCTTCCATCGCCGAGTTGAGCAGTTCGACGATCAGCAGGAGCAGCAGCGA
>Ga0075163_10012435_pt1 | contig 11084 bp, 11 predicted proteins | sample JI1023141ADNA_FD_71478 | JGI IMG/M metagenome (GOLD analysis project Ga0075163, IMG submission 71478) | Wastewater effluent complex algal communities from Wisconsin, to seasonally profile nutrient transformation and Carbon sequestration -... | ecosystem: Engineered > WWTP > Effluent > Algae...
ATGGGGTGCAAGGGGTCGCGAGTTCGAATCCCGCCGCCCCGACCAAATTAAATAACCGGCTTTTGCCGGTTTTTTAATTTATGGCGTTGATAAATATATAAAGACAAATTAAATTATCACCACGCATTTAAATAAGGAGGTAATCATGGATTTGTCCACTTTGTCCGTTTCCCAATTACGTGATTTGCAACAGCAGATTCCGGCCGAGATTAAACGGCGCGAGGCTCAGGAAAAGGTCAACATCCTGAATGAGGTCCGGGCTTTTGCCAAAGCGCGGGGTTATGCCATCGAGGATTTGCTGGGCAAGGAAGCCAAGGTCAAGGCGGTTTCCGGAAACAAGGTCAAGGTTAAATATCGCCACCCGCAAAATCCGGAACTGGAATGGACCGGTCGCGGCCGCAAGCCGAAATGGGTCGAGGCCTGGGTGGCTGGCGGTTCATCCATGGACGCTCTTCTGGTTTGATCGATGCGCATACTGCTTAGTAACGACGACGGTTATTTCGCCCCAGGGCTGGCCGCCCTGGCCGAAGCATTGCAGGATATCGGCGAGGTCGTCGTCGTTGCGCCCGAGCAGAATCGCAGTGGCGCCAGCAATTCATTGACGCTGGATCGCCCTTTGCTGTTGAAAAAGGCGGCCAGCGGCTTTTATTTTGTTAACGGTACCCCGACCGATTGCGTGCATCTGGCGGTAACCGGAATGCTGGATGAATTGCCGGATATTATTGTTTCCGGTATTAATCTCGGCGCCAATATGGGCGACGATACGATTTATTCGGGAACGGTGGCGGCGGCGACTGAAGGTTATCTGCTCGGTATTCCGTCGATAGCGATTTCAATGACCAGTTTCGAAGGTAATAATTTCGCCTCGGCAGGACGCGTGGCCAGGGAATTGGTCGAGCGTTTCATTCGCAATCCGATCCGTGAGCCGGTTTTGCTCAATGTCAACGTTCCGGATATTCCCCATGCCGAGTTGAAGGGGATGGAAGTGACTCGTCTTGGACGCCGGCACAAGGCCGAGCCGGTGGTCAAAATGATTTCGCCGCGCAAGGAAACGGTTTATTGGGTTGGGGCTGCCGGTGCGGCGGCCGATGCCGGCCCGGGGACGGATTTCAATGCCGTCGAGCGCGGTTTTGTCTCGATCACCCCTTTGCAGATCGATCTGACGCATACTGCACAATTGCCTTCAATTGGCCAGTGGATGAAGTGAGTCACGGCGTGTTGCACGGTATTGGTATGACTTCCCAGCGCACCCGGGCGCGCATGATCGAGCGCCTGCGTGAAAAGGGTATCCGAAACGAGGCAATTCTCAAGGCCATGGCAGCGGTGCCGCGCCATGTCTTTGTCGAAGAGGCCTTGGCATCCCGTGCATACGAAGACACGGCCTTGCCTCTGGGCATGGGGCAGACCATTTCACAGCCCTTTGTCGTGGCTCGGATGATCGAGTTGCTGCTCAACGGGCGGGCTTCGCTGGGCAAGACGCTGGAGGTTGGTGCCGGCTGCGGCTATCAGGCAGCAGTGCTGGCTCAATTGACCAAGGAGGTCTATGCCGTCGAACGTCTCGGCCCGTTGCTGGAAAAGGCCAAGGCGAACATGCGGACCTTGCAGCAGTTCAACGTTCGCCTGAAGCACGCCGATGGCCAGTTCGGCCTGCCGGAAGCCGGGCCTTTCGACAGCATCATCGTAGCTGCCGCCGGGACGCATGTGCCGCCGGCGCTCCTCGAGCAGCTGGCCCCCGCCGGGCGGCTGGTCTTGCCAGTCGGGGCCGGTGAACAGTATCTTAGCTACATTGAGCATACGCCTCAGGGCTATGTCGAAACCCGGCTGGATGCCGTGCGTTTCGTCCCGCTACTTTCAGGAACGCAATGATTCGATTCGTCGCTGCAATTTTCCCGGCCCTGCTTCTGGCTGGGTGCATGTCCCAACAACCGGTTCCCGCGGTCGATCGCTCCAGTTCGGCTCAGTCGCGGGCAGCCAGTGCACCGCAGCCGAGCGGGCCTGGCTACTACACGGTGAAACGTGGCGACACCCTGTACCGCATCGCTCTCGAGAATGGACAGGATCATCGCGATATCGCTGCCTGGAACAATCTGAGCAATCCGTCGGCGATCAAGGAAGGGCAGGTTCTGCGCGTGCAGCCGCCAGTTGCAGCAGCTGCCGCAACGCCCGAATCTTCTGATGGCGTGGTTGCCAAGCCGATTACAACCGGGCCGGCGGTCGAGTCGCGCTCGCTCGATCAACCCTCTGTTGCGACCAGTAACAGTGCTCAGTCCGGTGGCGTAAAGCGTGAACCGAAGGTGGGCAAGGAACCGTATTCCGACGAAGCCTATGCACGTCTGAACAAAACGGGCGAAGCGGCCAAGTCGGCCGAGGCCAAGCCGGATACGCCGGCGGCAGCACCTGCCGTGGCGCCGGGACCGGACGATGTCGCCTGGATGTGGCCGAGTTCGGCCAAGGTTTCGGCCCCGTACAACGATTCCGGCAACAAGGGCCTGGATTTTGCCGGCAAGGCCGGCGATCCGGTGCTGGCGGCGGGGGAAGGCAAGGTGGTCTATGCCGGCAGCGGTCTGCGTGGCTTCGGCGAACTGGTCATCGTCAAACACAACGGAACTTACCTGTCGGCCTACGCCCATAATCGCAAGATTCTGGTCATGGAAGGCCAACAGGTCAGCCGAGGCCAGAAGATTGCCGAGATGGGCAACACCGATGCCGATTCGGTCAAGCTGCACTTCGAAATCCGCAAGCAGGGCAAGCCGGTCGATCCGGCGCAGTATCTGCCGAAACGATGAGCGCTTCCGGCGAGGAACTCGATGAAGAATTCGAGGAGCAGCCCGATGAGGCGGCCTTGCTTCCCGAACCCGAGTTGGTTGCGCCGGAAATCGAACTGCTTGAGGACGTCACCCAGCTTTACCTGACCGAGATCGGCGCCAAGCCGCTATTTACGCCGGAAGAGGAGCTGGCCACTGCCCGTCTCGTTTGCGCCGGCGATTTTTCGGCGCGCCAGCGGATGATCGAGCACAACCTGCGGCTCGTCGTGAATATCGCCAAGCATTACCTGAACCGGGGCATTCCTTTGCTTGACCTGATCGAGGAGGGCAATCTCGGTCTGATCCACGCGCTGGAGAAGTTCGATCCGGAGCGCGGATTCCGTTTCTCGACCTATGCCACCTGGTGGATACGGCAGAACATCGAGCGCGGGATCATGAACCAGTCGCGGACGATCCGCCTGCCGGTCCATATCGTCAAGGAAATCAACGTTGTCCTGCGTGCCATGCGGCATCTGGAATCGGCCGACAAGCGGGATTCTACGGTCGAGCGCATTGCCGCCCTGATTGACCGGCCAGTTGACGACGTGCGGCGCATCCTGTCGCTCAATGAGCACATCGCGTCGCTTGATGCACCGCTGGAAATCGATCCCAATCACACGATGGCAGAAGTCATCGCCGACGATGGCGGCAGCGATCCTGAATCCCTGCTGCAGTCGAGCGAAGTCGGCGGCCTGGTCGGCGACTGGCTCGACCAGTTGACCGAGCGCCAACGTTCAGTGATCGAACGCCGCTACGGCCTGAATGGTGCCGACGTGTCGACGCTGGATGTAATTGCCGGCGATCTCGGGCTGACCCGCGAACGGGTCCGGCAGATCCAGATGGAAGGTCTGGATCGCCTGCGCAAGATCGTCAAGCGCGGCAATATCTCTCGCGATTCGTTGCTGTAGGTTCCTGCGCGCACATCCGGGCGCGGATTTCCTGAGCCAGCTGGAAGACCGACATCGCGTAGAAGCTCGAGCGGTTGTAGCGGGTGATCACGTAAAAGTTTTCGAAACCCAGCCAATATTCGGTGTCGCGGCCCGGTGAAACGAGGTCGATCAGGGCGACGGAAGCCTGTGGATCGGTGTCGGCACGTATCCCTTTCTCGGCCAGCTCGGCCACTTTCAGGCTCGGCCTGAGGCCCGCCTGCAGCAATTTTTCATCGGGGGTTCCGGACGCCATTGCCGGCACGGCGACCGGCTGGCCGGCGAGCCAGCCGTGCTGTTCGAGGAAGCGGCCGACGCTGCCGATGGCATCGTCGACGCTGTTGCCCAGGTCGACGCGCTGGTCACCATCGAAATCGACGGCATAGCGACGCTGGCTGCCTGGCATGAATTGCGGGATGCCAATGGCGCCGGCGAAGGACCCCTTGACGGCCAGCGGGTCGAGATTGTTCTCACGGGCCAGCAGCAGGAACTGCTCCAGTTCGGTGCGGAAGAATTCGGCGCGCGGCGGGTACTTGAAAGCCAGTGTGGCCAGCGCCTCGAAAACGCGGAAGCCGCCCGTGTTGCGGCCGTATTCAGTTTCGACGCCGATGATGGCGACGATGATTTCCTCAGGCACGCCGTACAGCGCCGAGGCCCTGGCGAGCTGGCCGCCGTTTTCCTGCCAGAAGCGAACGCCGCCATCGATGCGCCGGTCGTTCAGGAAGCGGGGCCGGTAGCGCTCCCAGGAGCGTTGCAGCGGCGAGGCGGGTGGCTTGATCAGCTTGAGCACCGTGGCGTTCGGCCGGGCCTGGGCGAACTGGCTGATCAGTTCGTCGGCATGGAAGCCGTGGCGTTGTTCGAGGTCGCGGGCGAATTCGAGGGCGGCCGGCTCGTCGGCGAAGCTCGGGATGTTTGGCGCGGCGTCGGCCAGGGGGGTCAGTGCGGCGAACAGCAGGGGGGCAAGGGCGTGTTTCAGGTTCATTGTCGCAATTGCGCGATGGCTTCGCGCAGGGCTGTCAGGTTGTTGTCGGTGCCGTAGCGCGCCAGCAGGTAGGCGTCGACCACGCGCTGGAAAGAGGCGGCGAGTTCCGGGCGTTGTTGCTCAACGCGGCGGGCCAGATCGAGCGGCGTTTCCCAAGGCGCGCAGTCTACCTGTCTTCGCGCCAGATGTCGCAGCGCTTTATGCCAAAGACGAAGGACGGGATCGCGGCGTGGCCGCTGGTAGAGCGCCCAGGCCATCAAGGTGGCGACGAGCAGGCCGCAGCTTGTTGCGAGCAAGGTCGCCAGGCTGCGCCAGTCGGCTTCCGGCAAACCGAGGCGGGCCAGCAGGTCGCGCTGGCGTTGCGGGTCGTAGCCGAGGATGTGCTGGTTCCAGGCATTGTTGATCGCCTCCCAGCGGTAGCGCAGCGTTGTTACCCATTCGGAGCGCCACTGGATCAGCACGGGCAGGGCATCCTCGAAGGGCAGGGCGTCGGCGATGCCGGTTTCGATGCGGCTCGGCGACACCGCCGCTGTCGGATCAATGCGGACCCAGCCCTGGCCGGCCAGCCAGACTTCGGCCCAGGCATGGGCATCGGACTGGCGGACGACCAGATAGCCGTCGAGCGGATTGAATTCGCCGCCCTGGTAGCCGCCGACGACGCGGGCCGGGATGCCTGCGCCGCGCATCAGGACAACGAAGGCGGCGGCATAGTGTTCGCAGAAGCCGCGTTTGCTGCGGAACAGGAATTCGTCGACGCCATCGCGGCCGAGCAGCGGTGGGCGCAGGGTGTAGGTGAAATCGGCGGCGAACAGGGCCAGCGCTTTGCCGATGATCGCCTCCGGGCCGCTCCCGGCGCTGCGCCACTGTTCGGCCAGGGCGCGCGATTGCGGGTTGCTTTCCGCGGGTAGCAGCAGGTTGCGGCGGATCACCGTCGGGGCTTCGGTGGCGTTGAAGCGGTAGTCGAGACTGGCGGCTAGCCGGAACCGTCGCCGCTCGGTCAGCGGATCGCGCAATGCTACGGTCAGGGTGCCATTGAGGGCCATTTCCGGCGGCAGTCCGGTCGGTGCGTCGAGGGCCAGCAGCCAGCGTTGGTTGTGCGGTTCGAGCGTGGTTTCGTAGCTGACCGGCGGCGACAGGAATTCCAGCTGTTCGGCCGGCGGTCGGACGGCGTAGGGGCGCCAGCTATTGCCGTCGAACTGCTCCATGACCGGGCCGCGCCAGTAGAGCTTCTGCTTGGGCGGTACCGGCCCGTCGAAGCGGACGCGAAAGGCGATGTCGCCACTCTGCACCAGCTGGGAAATGCTGCCCGGCGACATGGTGTCGGACAGCCCGGTCTTGCCGGCGTGGGCATCCGACGGCAGGCCCCAGAGCGGGCCGGAGATGCGCGGGAACAGGACGTAGAGAACGAGCATGAAGGGCAGGGCCTGCAGGCACAACAGCGCGGCATGGCGCAGAGTGGCGCGCGGCAGGCTGGCCGGGCCGCCGTGCAGGCGGATCAGCGTCGCCGTGACCAGCCACAGGCAGGCGAGCAGCCAGACGCCGGTCGGGATGCTCTGCGAGAAAAGGTAGTGGGTGAGGAGCAGGAAGTAGGCGAGCGTGACGACGACCATCGCGTCGCGCCGCGATTTCAGTTCAAGCAGCTTCATGGTCATGAACATGACCAGCATGGCGACGCCGGCATCGCGCCCGAACAGGGTGTGAAATTCGATCAGGATGCCGGCACAGCCGGCCGCGACGAGCGGTACCAATACCCAGCGTCCGGGCAGGCGTTCATCCTTCCACCACAGCCAGACCGCCCAGAGCAGCAGACCGCCAGCCAGGGCGCTCAGCCACAGCGGCTGGTGCAGGGCATGCGGCGCGGTCGTCGCCAGTGCAGTGGCGAACAGCCAGGGTGTGGCGTGGCGGTCGAGGGCTTCGCGGGCCGGGGTGCTCATGGTTCGAACAGGGCGAGGGCTTCGAGGCAGCGCTGACGATGCCGGTCGCCGCTGGCTGGCGGGATATCCAGGCCGGGCAGGCGCAGGCCGTAGCGGATGTCGGCGGCTTCGGCAGCGAGAACCCAGCCTGTCAGGATGCCGATGCGGGTCTCGTCGGGCAGGGCCGAGTCGGTCTGCAGCCAGTCGAAAACCCCTTCGACCTGTGCGCCGCCGGCGAACTGCTTGACCAGCAGCGGCTTGGCCGTGTCGCGGGCGCTGGCTTTCCAGGCCACGTGGCGGGGCGAGTCGGCCGGCTGACGCTGGCGAAAACCGGCGAAGTCCTCCTGCCCCCCATCGCCGCTGCGCTCGCCGCCGGCCGCCGAGGCCAGGGCGGGCGGTAGGGGCGCGGCGACCGGGCACGGATAAACCAGGCAGCGCACTGCTGGCTGCAGGTAGGCCCAGGCCGTGAACAGGCCGAGCGGGTAGCGGGTGGACAGGCGCACGCGCGGCAGGTCCAGCCAGCCGCGCCGGGTGGCAGTCAGCGGAATATTGGTTTTTGTGCTTTTTTTGGCATCGACCGTAGCATTTGCCGGAAGCCCGGGGTCTGCCGCCAGTTCCAGCGCCAGCCGCGGGCTGGGGCGGTCGTTGTCGAGGACCAGCGGAAAATGGGCGGTTTCGCCGGCAAAGACCGGCTCGCAACGGCCCGGTGTGACGACCAGGCCATACAGGTTGCGAAAGGTGTGGATCATGCCGACGATCCCCAGCCCGGCGAGCAGGAAGACCAGTGCGTGACCGAGCGCCAGGTTGTAGTTGATGGCGCCGATCAGCATGACGATCAGCGCCAGGGCGAAGAGCAGGCCACCGTGCGACGGCACGATGAAGATCCGCCGCTGGCCGAGGCGCAGGGGGCCGGTGCCGTCGCTGCGCCAGCGAAACAAGCGCTGCTTGAGCGTTGCCAGCAGCTTCACGACGTTCAGGGAATGGCGACGCTGCGGATCAGCGCGGCGATGTCCTCGGCCAGCGCATGACCGCCGCCTTGCGCCGAGCGCAGGCGATGGCGGGCGACGGCCGGGAGGACCGCCTGCACGTCGTCGGGCAGCACCATGTCGCGGCCGTCCAGCCAGGCCCAGGCGCGGGCCGCGGCGAGTAACGCGAGGCCGGCGCGCGGCGACAGGCCGTGCTGGAAGTCCGGCGTGCGGCGGGTCTGCTCGACCAGGGCCTGGACGTAATCGATCAATGGCCCGGCGGCATGGACGGCAGTAACCTCGCGCTGCAATGCCGGCAGTTGCCCGGCGTCGATCACCGGCGCCAGATGTTCGAGCTGGCTGCGCTGACCACCGGCCGCGAGCAGGGCGCGCTCGGCATTGCGGTCCGGGTAGCCCAGTTCGAGACGCATCAGGAAACGGTCAAGCTGCGATTCGGGCAGCGCAAAGGTACCGATCTGGTGCGCCGGGTTCTGCGTGGCGATCACGAAGAACGGTTGCGGCAGCGGGCGGGTCTGTCCCTCGGCCGTGACCTGGCCTTCCTCCATCGCTTCGAGCAGGGCGCTCTGCGTCTTCGGTGTGGCGCGGTTGATCTCGTCGGCCAGTACCAGCTGGGCGAAGACCGGGCCGGGCAGGAAACGGAACTCGTTCTGTTCGCGGTCGAAAATCGACACCCCGGTGATATCGGCCGGCAGCAGGTCGCTGGTGAACTGGATGCGCGCGAACTGCAGCCCGAGCAGCCGGGCCAGGGTGTGTGCCAGCGTCGTCTTGCCCATGCCGGGCAGATCCTCGATCAGCAGGTGACCGCCGGCCAGCAGACAGGCAACCGCCAGGCGGATCTCGTGCGCCTTGCCGAGTATGATCCGGCCGGCCTGCTCAAGCACCGGGTCGAAAGGTCGCGGCCGGCTGCCGAGTGCCGAAAGTGTGCTTTTGAGCATCATTTGATTCCGTAGTGGCTGTTCATGGCGATTCTAATGCTTGAAGCACGGTCCGAAATGGGACGATAATGACATTTCGACGAGCGCCCACGAATGCGCCGGTTCGCAGAGAGAGAACAAGTGACCAGCACTGCCTTCATCACCCATCGCGACTGTCAGTTGCACGACATGGGTTCGCATCACCCGGAATGCCCGCAACGTCTGACCGCCATCAACGATCACCTGATCGCCCAAGGAATCGACGCTTACTTCGATTACTACGATGCGCCGCTGGCCACCTTCGAGCAGCTGCTGCGCGTCCATCCAGCGGCCCACCTCGAGCGCATCAAGCGTGCGTCGCCGGAAATGGGCATCGTGCACCTCGACCCGGACACGGCGATGAATCCGCACACCTGGAACGCCGCCTTGCGCGCTGCCGGCGCCGGTTGCATGGCCGTCGACCTGGTGATGACCCAGGGCGTCGAGAACGCCTTCTGCGCCGTCCGTCCGCCCGGCCATCATTGCGAGAAGAAGACGCCGATGGGCTTCTGCTTCTTCAACAACATCGGCGTTGCCGCCAGGCATGCCCTGGGGGCTCATGGCCTTGAACGCGTCGCCATCATCGACTTCGACGTCCACCACGGCAACGGCACCGAAGACTGCTTTGCCGGCGACGAGCAGGTGCTGATGTGCAGCATCTTCCAGCATCCGTTCTACCCCTACAGCGGCGCCGACAAACCGGCTGCCAACATGTGCAACGTGCCGCTGGCCGCCGGTAGCGGCGGCGAGGAATTCCGCGATGCCGTGCTGCAGGTGTGGACGCCGCGCCTCAAGGAATTCAAGCCGCAGATGATCTTCATCTCGGCCGGTTTCGACGGCCATTACGAAGACGACATGGGCGGTCTCAAGCTGGTCGAGAAGGACTACGCCTGGTGCACCGATCACCTGAAAAAGCTGGCCGCCGAAATGTGCGAGAAGCGCATTGTCTCGATGCTCGAAGGCGGCTACGTGATGACTTCGCTGGCTCGCAGTGTCGGCGCCCACCTGCGCGTGCTGGCCGACCTGTAATCGCTGATTCCTTTAGAAAAAGCACGGGCTGGGGTAAAATTCCGCCCTCTTTTTCATGTTTCCAACGTTTAACCGGATAAATCCATGGCGTTGATTGTTCAGAAATACGGCGGCACGTCGGTCGGCAACCCCGAACGCATCAAAAATGTCGCCAAACGAGTTGCCAAGTTCACGGCGCAGGGCCATCAGGTCGTCGTCGTCGTTTCCGCGATGAGCGGCGAAACCAACAAGCTGATCGCGCTGGCCAAGGAAGTCCAGGCCAGCCCCGATCCGCGCGAGCTCGATCAGATCTGCTCGACCGGCGAACAGGTCACCATCGGCCTGCTCTCGATGGCCCTGATGGACATCGGCGTCCCGGCCCGCAGCTACACCGGCGGCCAGGTGAAGGTTCTGACCGACAGCACCTTCACCAAGGCGCGCATCCTGTCGATCGACGAGTCCAACATGCGCCGCGACCTCGATGCCGGCATGGTTGTGGTCGTTGCCGGCTTCCAGGGCGTCGACGAGAACGGCAATATCACCACGCTCGGCCGCGGTGGCTCGGATACCTCCGGCGTCGCGCTCGCAGCCGCGCTGAAGGCCGACGAGTGCCAGATCTACACCGACGTCGATGGCGTCTATACGACCGACCCGCGCGTCGTGCCGGAAGCCAAGAAGCTCGATACCATCACCTTCGAGGAAATGCTGGAAATGGCCAGCCTCGGCTCCAAGGTGCTGCAGATCCGCTCGGTCGAATTCGCCGGCAAGTACAAGGTCAAACTGCGCGTTCTTTCCAGCTTCCAGGACGAAGGGGAAGGCACGCTGATCACTGTTGAGGAAGACAAGAACATGGAACAACCGATCATTTCCGGTATCGCTTTCAATCGCGACGAAGCCAAGCTGACCATGCTCGGCGTTCCTGATACCCCGGGCATTGCCTATCAGATTCTCGGTGCCATCGCCGCCGCCAATATCGACGTCGACATGATCATCCAGAACGTCGGCCATGACGGCACGACGGACTTCTCCTTCACCGTGAACCGCGGCGACTTTGCCAAGGCCAAGGGCATCCTGGAAGAAACCAAGGCCAAGCTCGGCGCCCGCGAAGTCACCGGCGACAACAAGATCTGCAAGGTTTCCGCCGTCGGCGTCGGCATGCGTTCGCACCCCGGCGTCGCCAGCCAGATGTTCAAGGCGCTGGCCGACGAGGGCATCAATATCCAGATGATCTCCACCTCCGAGATCAAGATTTCCGTCGTCCTTGACGAGAAGTATCTGGAACTGGCCGTCCGCGTCCTGCACCGGACTTTTGGTCTCGACCAGTAAGGTTTGACCAAAGGGCGCGGAATGGCTATCATCCGCGCCTCGTTGAAGGTTCGGAGACGTGGCCGAGAGGTCGAAGGCACTCCCCTGCTAAGGGAGCATGCGGGCAAAACCTGCATCGAGGGTTCGAATCCCTCCGTCTCCGCCAGCTAACGAGCAGACAAGCGCCTTTCGGGGCGCTTTTTTGTT
>Ga0075163_10012436_pt1 | contig 11084 bp, 8 predicted proteins | sample JI1023141ADNA_FD_71478 | JGI IMG/M metagenome (GOLD analysis project Ga0075163, IMG submission 71478) | Wastewater effluent complex algal communities from Wisconsin, to seasonally profile nutrient transformation and Carbon sequestration -... | ecosystem: Engineered > WWTP > Effluent > Algae...
ACCAAGGACTGGGAGGAGCTCGCGCTCGAGGACGACAAGTTCGACCTCCTGCTCTCGGCCTTCCCGCACCGCTTCGCCGTGCACTTCCAGAGCGGCAAGCCGCCGCTCAAGTCGCGCGACTGGCCGCCCTCGTCGGTCCAGGACCACTACCTCGCGCAGATCCGGGCCTTCCGCGAGCCGCTGCTCGGCGCCAAGCAGATCTTCGTGATCGGCCGCGCCAGCCCCGACGGCTCGCTGGAGACCAACCATCACCTCGCGCTGCGGCGCATGAACCTGGTCAGTCAGTTCATCGAGCGGGTGATCTACGAGGGGATGACGGAGACCCAGCGCGACGCCCACCGGATCCGGATCCGTCCGTTCACGCTCCCGACCGCGGCGCCGATCCAGCCCGACCGCTACCGCTCGACCTACCTGCAAAACCCCGAGGGCAGCGAGCCGCTGTCGCTCGAGCCGCTGATGACCTGGGACGACACGAGCCTGACCGCGCTGAAGCGGGCGCTGGACGACCCCACCCTGCTCAGCGCCCGCAGCGGGCGCGAATGGCAGGAGCTCTACAGCATGGTCAATCGCGTCGTGCTCGTGATCCCGATCCCCTGCCTGGGCGACGAGTACCGGCCCCCGGTGTCCGATCTGCTGCCGACGAAGGAGGTCGCCGGATGAATCTCAAGCTCGCGCGTCTGTTTGTCATCTTCACGGGCGTGCTGGCCCTGTGCAGCGTGGCCGCGGCCGGGATGCTCGGGCTGCGCCTGCGGACCGACCGCGAGGTCCTGCACGAGCTGCGCAAGCTCCCCGATTGCCCGCCGCCGGCGCCGGCCAGCAAGGGGAAGGCATGAGGCAGACGACGACCGACGTCGACGACGGCAGCAAGCGCGCGCAGCTCTACGTGTGGATGGCGCTGTTTAACCTGTTCCTCGCGCTCATCGGCACCGCGCTGCTGCTGTGGTGTTTTGTCAGCGACCGCGAGGTCCGCCAGGAGATCGCGCAGCGGCGGGCGCGTCAGGGCACCTGTGAGCAGCGCGTGCTCGTCGCGCCCAAGCCGATGCTGGTCGATCCGCACGAGCTCGCGCCGCCGCAGGACCGGCCCAAGGACGGCTACTTCGGCAAGCAGGGCACGGAGATCCGGCCGGCCCAGCTGCTCTCGTTCGAGGTGCTGCGCAGCGGGCGTCCGGCGACCACGCCGCTCGAGCGGCTGCGCCTCGGCTCCCCCGAGGTCCTGCCCACAAAGACGATCCACGTCGTCAATCTGTGGGCGACCTGGTGCGAGCCGTGCCGCGACGAGATGCCGGACTTCAAGGCGATGTTCGCTCGCCGGGCCGACTGGGGCGCCCAGGTGCGCTTCCTGCCGATCCAGATCCAGGACGATTCGGACCCGGAGCGGGCCTACAGCGGCATCGAGCGCATCATGCCGCCGGCGCCGATCAAGCTCGCCGACCGGGCGATGGGCGGGCCGCTGGCCACCGCCCTGGCCGCCGACACCGAGCGCACGTTGTTCCGCGGGCAGCTGCCGGTCACGCTGCTGCTCGACTGCAATCGCCGGGTCCGCTGGGGTCACTTCACGCAGCTCGCCAGCGGCGACATCGCGGACCTCGAGCGTGTGGTCGACCAGCTGCGCGAGGAGCTCGCCGACACCTCGCCGGGCGCGTGGTGCAGCAAGGAGTGGCCCGGCAACGGCCGCTGCGAGGGCAAGGAGAGCACCGCCGCCGGTCACGTGCTCGAGGATTGCGGCGAGCTCAAGCGGCGCCCGCAAGACGGCGCGCCCGAGCCGGTCGCCGAGCTGCCGCCGATGATCGCCTGCCCCGAGGGCACCGAGGCCACGCCCGAGGGCCGCTGCAAGCGAAAGCTGCGCGGGACCCTGCCGAGCACCCCGGTCGCCGAGACGACCAAGCCCGCGAGCTGCGGAAACGGGGCCTGCGACGCGAAGGAGAGCAGCGCGACCTGCTGCGAAGATTGCCCCTGCGAGGCGCCGCTGGTGTGCAAGGACGCGGGCGGCGGGCCGAAGCGGTGCATGGTCAAGGGGCTGCGCGGGGGGTGAGGTCAGGCGGGGTCCTCGAAGCAGTAGATGCGCTTGCTCAGGGAACAGAGCCCCGAACTCATGCCATCGGTCCAGCTCGAATCCGCGCTAGACGTCAGGCCAATGAGCCCCTCCGCCATGGACGACGAGGTGTTCCAGTCTGAGCAGTGAGTGCCGCCCTTCGGGGCGCCCGAAGTGTCCGTGTTTGACCAGACCGTCGCATCCACAGCGCTGTTCTCTTCGGTCACGTCGATGGCGTGCTGGAGGGTACCACCTGTGAGGTCTGCCCATCCGTGGGCGACGGTCGTGCCATCGACGAGCTCGTAGACGCCCGTGAAGGACGTGTCGAAGCGGTCGGCGGGGCCCGTGGACGAGTCGCTGAGCCACGCCTTAAACATCCCGGGAAAGCCTGCTGAAGTGGCGAGGGCCTGACACCGATCGTCGGCACCTGCGAGCCCCTGCAGATTTCCGTTGTAGGCGGCGCTCGAGACGAAGACCTTGCGATGCACGACGGTCTTGCACGCCGTATCGCAAGCATCCGTGTCGTCGACGTTGGCGTCGTCGCAGTCCTCATTGCCCGCCCAGGTCAAGCCGTCCCCGCAGATGGCCATCTTACAGGCATTTGTGCAGGCGTCGTTGTCCGCCAGGTTGGTGTCGTCACAATCCTCGACGCCGACCTCGACGAATCCGTCGCCACAGGACGCCGCCGCACAATTGTTGAGGCACGCATCCTCATTATCGAGGTTGCCGTCGTCACAGTCCTCGCCCGCCTCCATGACCCCGTTCCCACAGGCCGGCATGCAGCCATCCAGGGTGCAGTTGATCGCGTCTTCGTTCAACTGACAGGTCCCGTCCCCGCAGAAATCGACCTTCCCGGAGCACGACGAGTTACATGGCGCGGTCTCAGGGCTCCCCTCGTGATAGGCGTTGTCCTTGCTGTTGGCCTCGCCCTCGTCGCAGACCTCGCCGTCGTCGATCTCCCCGTTACCGCAGGCCTTGCACTCATCCGGGCAGAGCAAGGCCGACTCCCCCTGGTCGCATACACCGTTCGTATTGCAGGGCGGCGGCTCGCTACCGGTCGTGGGGTCGGACGTGGCGGTGGGCTCGGACGAGGTAGAGGGGCCCGATCCCGTGGTACCGATGAGGGTGTCCGTGTCCGGAAGGTAGCTGCCCTGCGGGCACGCCATCAGCGCCAATGTGAGCGGCATCAAGCCACCAGCGATGGATGCTATGCGCGGATCCGGCATGCGTCAGAAGCTAGACTGACTATCTAAGCAGGATCTTGGAAGCAGTAAATATTATTGGCAGTTTTACACGCCGCCACATTACCTGAGTTCGTCCACGCAGAGGTCACCGCGACAGAAAATCCGTAAGCCCCATTAATCATAGTACTCGCAGAAGTCCAATTCGTACAGTGATTTCCGCCCAGAAGCCCCCCCACACCAGTAGTGTTAGACCAGACAAGAGTGTCCACAGGCATGGCATTATTTGTCTCATCAAGGTCAATCGCATGAGCAAGAGAGCCATCGATCAACTCGGTCCAACCATGAGCCACCAGCGTACCGTCTACAAGATTATAGACGCCGCTGAAACCTGCATCGAACCGACTAGCGGGGGTCGTAACTGAATCACTAAGCCACGCCTTGAATTTAACCCCGTCCATTCCAGCGGCTTTAGCAAGCTCCGTACACTTCCCGTCCGCGCCCGCGAGCCCACCCAAATTCCCACTATAAAGGGCACTCGAAACGAAGACCACCCGATGCGGGATCGATTTGCAGAACTGATCGCAGTCATCCGTCTCGACCTGATTGCCATCGTCGCACCCCTCGACCTCCCCGAGGCCGTTGGGCCGCTGCTCGACGCCGTCGCCGCAGTACGTATACTTACAAGCGTTACACTCATCAGTGTCGTCCTGATTACCGTCCTCGCAGTCCTCGACCCCAAGCTGCACAAACCCGTCGCCGCAGGTGGCCGCCTTACACACTGACGTGCAGGCGGCGTCATCAGCGTTCATCACGCCCTCGTCGCACTCCTCCACACCGTCTTGAACATGGTTATCCCCGCAGGTGGCCTTCTTGCACTCGACAGTGCAAGCAGCGTCGTTGGAGTTCTTGTCACCGTCGTCGCACTCCTCTTGGCCTGCGTACACATAGCTGTCGCCGCAGTCTGCGAGCTTGCAGGTGGTCAAGCACCCATCTGTGTTGACCTCGTTGCCGTCGTCGCAGGCCTCGCCCTCTTCCTTGATTCCATCATTGTCGCAGGTCGTGGGCTCCACGCCTGTCGTTGCCATCGTCTCGGTCTCCGACATCCCCGTGATGCTGGTCCCCTCGGTCGCGCCGGTCGTCTCGGTCGCGCTCCCCGTCTGCGTCGAATCCGAGTCGCTGGCGCCCTCCGTCGCGTCCTTGTGATAGCAGTGACCCAGCGGGCTGCCGGGACACACGCAGCCGGACGAGCTGACGAGCGGGGCGACGAGGGCGACGAGCGAGGCGAGGCGAGCGGCGGAGGGCATACGGGGAGTCGCCAGCATCGCCGGAGATTTCCGGGCTTGCAAGCGCCTCGGCGGGCCCCGGAAGGGCTATCCGGGGCCCCCGGAAGGGCGTAGGATGACCGCCGCCAAGGACCTGCGATGACGCTCGCCTGCTCACGGACTGCACTCCTCCTCTCTGTCGTCGCAGCCGGCGGGCTCGTCGGGGCACCGGCGCACGCTGGCGGGCTCGCGGGTCCTACGGCGCCGGTGCGTGGTCTGATCGTCGCGGGGCAGCAGAGCGTCGACACGCCGGCGAAGGAGTCGCGGACCCCGGCCTCGGTGCTCGGCACCAAGGAGGAGCGGGTCGCCAAGGCCGCCGCGAATTATCAGCAGAACCGCGCCGTGGAGGCCGCACTGGGCTTCGAGGGGCTGTGGAAGGACTACCCGGCCGAGGTGGATTTCCTGTTCAACGCGGCGGCGAGTCGATTCGCGGCGGGTCACTTCGCGCACGCGGTCGCGTACACCCGCGAGTATCTGGCCGCGAAGACGATCCAGGCCGAGGCGCGGGCGGAGGCGGACGCCCAGCTGCGCGCGGCGCTGGTCCAGACGGCCCCGGCGGCGGTCACGGTCACGCTGGCCCCGGGCGGCCCTGCGGGCCCGATCACTCTGGTCGCCGAACACATCGCGCGTGAGTCAGGAGATCTGCGGCCGGAGCTGCTGTTCACCGTGAACGCCGGGGCCACCACCACCCTGCAGCTCGACCCGGGTGTGTGGGCGCTGCGGGCCCGGAGCGCCGGTTATGTCGACGCGGAGCAGCAGGCGGAGGTGCGCCTCGGCCAGACCTCCACCCTCGGCTTGCAGCTCGCGCGGGTGCCCGAGACCGCGGTGAGCAACCCGAACATCGTCGGGCCGAAGGCTGCGCCCGAGGTGCCGCCGGAGACCGTGCGCGGGCTGAAGGTCGGCTTCGCCGTCGGCGGCGGCGTGTTCGCGGCGGCGGGCCTGGGCATGTTGATCGTCGGCGGGGTCGGGGTTAGCAAGGCCACCTGCAGCTCCACCACCCTGACCGAGACGTGCGCCAGGAATCTGGCCACCAAGATGACGATCCGCGACACCGGTACGATGAGCCTCGGCGCCGGTTTGGGCCTCGCGGCGGGCGGGTTGACGTGGCTCTCGAAGGACGCGGCGACCCGCAAGAAGGTGTGGATCGCCGGGGCCGTGGTCGGCGGGATCGCCACGATCGCCGGCATGGTCGCGATGAACGTGACCGCCAAGGCCTTCAACCGGGACAATGACCCCAACCTGGGCACGCTCTGGGTCGACCACTACGCGAAGCACCACGTCGAGGGGGCGTACGCCGGCGTGTCGACGCTCGCTGGTTTCGGCCTCGGCGCGCTGATCAGCTCGGCGACCGGGCTCCTCGTGCAGCACCGCAACCTCAACAAGGTCCGCGTCGACGCCTCGATGGGCCGCGGGCAGGCCGGGCTGACGCTGTCGGGGCGCTTCTAAAGACCACGAGCTAAAAGCGCAGGCTGAAGCCCTGCCCGTCGATCCGCAGGCGCGCGACGCCTCGCTGGCGGGCCGTGATCCGCTGCGTGATCAGGCCCGCCGTCGCGCTGGTCGCGAGGCCGATGCCCATGCCGAGCAGCGCCGCGCCGAGGCCGTACATATGCATCGCACCGCCGACAACCTCGCCCTGCTCGGCCCACGGGGTCGGCGTGCGGCTCGGATCGGTGTTGCCATGATTGAAGCGCCGCAGGCCGACCGCGAGCAGGCCAGCGCCCACCATGCCAAACGTCGCGCCCACGCCCAGCTCGGCGCTCCAGGCCGCCTTGCGCGTGCGGGCGCCCGGGGCGAGCCCGGTGAGGCCGCCCGCGAGCACCCCGAGCCCCGCGCCCAGCAGGCCCGCGCCGGCGCCACGAAGGGTCGTGGCCTCGGCGAGTCGATCGCGGCAGCGGTCCAGCTCGAGCACCGGCTCGCACGCCGTGGGCGAGGCGCCGAGCTGCCGACCGCCTCGCAGCGCGCCGACCGGCAAGATCACGATCCCCGTGAGCAGGTTCGCGGCCCCGACGATCCCCGAGAGCGCCAGCCAGGCGCGCGTGGGGAAGCGAGGCTGCGGCGCCGCGACGGGCCGCGGCGGCGGCGGCGGTGGTTTCGGCGGCGGAGCTGTCTCGAAGGACAGATCGACGATCACCGCCTCCGCGCCCGCGACGACCTCGATCTCGCGCCCGGCAGACTTGTCGCCGTCGCGCGCCGTGATGCGCTGACGCCCCGGATCGAGCCACAGCTCGGCGCCGTCCGGGCCCGTCGGGAGCTCGTCGAGGCCGACGCTGAGCACCGGGCGATCCGCGGATTGTACGTCGATACGGGTGCCCGCCGCCGCGGGTGAGATCCGCAGGCGCACGACCCCGGCCTCCCGCCGGGCCTGCTGGATGCGCGCGGTCGCCACCTCGCCCAGGCGCGGCGGCTCCCCGCTGCGATCGCCGGCGAGATAGCGCTGCAGCGCGAGGATCGCCTCAGCCCGGCGCCCGAGCGCGAGCGCAGCCACCCCGCGCAGATACAGGCTGCGCGGGTGCCCCGTCGCCTCGCCGCAGCGCTCGGCGCTCGCCAGCGCCTCGGCATACCGCTCCTGCTGCAATAGCCCCGTCGCCTCCGCGACGCACGGCGGCGCGGCAGGAGCTGCGGGCGCGGCGAACAGGAGTATTCCGGCAATAACCATGGTGCCCGGTCAATCGAACAACAGCGTGTGGCTCACCTTGATCGGCTCGGGCCCGGGCGCGAAGCGGGTCGCAACGATCATCTTGAGCACGCAGCCGTCGGCGATCTTCGAGACCCGCCGCTCGACCACCCGCGCCGGGATCGACGCGGTCGCGCGGCCCTCGGCGTCGACGTCGAGCAGCACCGGTAATGCATCGAAGACGCCGTCCGCGTAGCTGGTCGACATCGGCAGGCAATCCGCGACCCAGGGCTCGCGCACCAGCTTGTCGAGGCGACCGCGGATGCTCCGACGTCGCGCCGCCTCGGAGGGTGCGCTCGGCGTCGTGCGCGGATTGTCGGGCGCGACCTCCACGGGCTCCACGACGGGCTCAGGCGATCGCGGCGCGTCCTCCGGCGCGGCCGCGACGGGCGTCGCGGGTGCCTGCGGCTCCGCCGGCGATGCTGGCCTGTCCGCACGCGCCGGCTCGAGGCGCGTGAGGTGGCCTGCCGGCGCCGCGGGCGGCTGCACCTGCGGCGAGCGCGGGGCCGGGACCGGCGTACCGAGGTCGCGGACGATCAGTACGACCAGCACGATGAGCCCGCAGAGCATCGCCGCCAGCGCGAGCAGCACGCCCTGCGTGGTGCGTCGGCTCAGGCTCTGCACGGTCGGAGATTCGGGCGGCGACACGATCGCCGGGGTCGACCTCGGCTGCGCCGGGGTCTGCTCGTGGCGCAGGCTCGAGCGCTGGAGGTTCCGCGGCGGCGCCGGGGCGCCCGCGGCCTGCTCCGAGGGCGGCGGCGGCGTGAGCTCGACGATGCTGGTGCGATTGCCGGCATGACCGCCGCTGCGCAGCGTCCCGCGGATCGCCTCCATCAGCTCGGGGACGGTGCGATAGCGGCGATCGAGGTCGAGCTCCATCGCCCGCATGATGATCGCCTCGACCTCGACCGGGATCTCGAGCTCCGGGGCGCGCTGGCGCGGCGGCTCCGGGCGCTCGTGGGCCGACTTGTACATCAGGGCGAGGCGGTCATGATAAAAGTCCTGAAACGGTAGTGTGCCGGTCAGACACTGATACATGATCACGCCGAGCGCGAAGATATCGACGCGGCCGTCGATCGTGTGCTCCGGGCGCCGGTTGATGATCTCCGGCGCGGCATAGTGCGGCGTGCCGAGGAACATGCCCTCCTGCGTCAGCGGGGTCTCGACCGAGTCGCTCGAGCTGCTGCTCTGGACCTTGGCGATGCCGAAGTCGAGCACCTTGATGTGCCACTGCTCATCCTCGAGGTCGCAGCAAAATACGTTGCTGGGCTTGATATCGCGGTGGATAATCTTCTGTTTGTGGGCCGCGTGCAGGGCCCGGCATATCTGCAGGATGAGCGGCGCGAGCCGATCCCAGGTGAAGGTCTGGCCCTCGCCGGCCATCTGCTTGATCACCTCGTAGAGCGTCTTGCCGACCAGGCGCTCCATGACGAGGTAGATCTGGCCCTCCTCGGTGCGGCCGAGCTCGATCAACTGGACCACGTTGGCGTGGCCGACGTCGGAGATCGCCTGGGCCTCCTTGAGGAAGCGGCTGATCGTCGCCTGGCTCAACGCGGACTCGGGCGTGAGCACCTTGATGGCGACCTCGCGCGTCAGCATGCCCTGCTCCTGCGCGCGATAGACGACCGCCATTCCGCCGGCGCCGAGCCGGTCGAGGATGCGATATTTGCCGCCGATGATCCGGCCGATATAGGGGTCGATCGGCGCGACCAATGGCAGCTGCGTGGCGGTGTCCGCCGAGATCACCGAGGCGAGGCTGACGGGCGCCCACCTGGGCGGCGATGGAGCGGCGCCTCCCGCATCTGGGTCTGTCATGCCGGTCCAAGGTACCGGACAGGCGAAGGTAGATCCACGGGCCGCAAAAGCACGAGACCGCGCGCGCGACGACGCGGCCGATCACAGGAGTACCATGAGCACGAGACCGCACAGCACGAGTGCGACGCAGAGCACATTGAGCGCGAGCAGGACCTTGTGCGATCGATCGAGGGAGCTCGTGGGCATGGGCGCGATCGCGGTCGATTCATCGCGGACCGGCGCGCGTGCGGGGCCCGGATCGCGGGGCAGCTCGAGCGTGGGCTCCACCGGCGGCAGGGCGGCCGCGGCGCGAACGACGTGCGCCCCGGTCGGCATATCGTCCGAACTCTCGGTCGCGCGGGGCCCGGCGACCGGCCTCGGGCTGGCCCTGGTCGCCGGCGGCGCGGTCATCCGCGAGAACTCGACCGTCTGTAGCTCCTCGGGTGCGCTGATTCTTGGTACGCCTGGTCGGGCCCGATTGTGCGCATCCGCGAGCGGCCGGGCTGACCGCGTCGGGCCCGGCGAAGGCAGCGCCTCGGTGCGCTCCTCCGGGGGCAGCGGCGCCGACAGGCGGGGGGCAACTGCGAGGATTGTCGCCGGCTCGGCCGGCGGCTCCGGGGCGACCGGGTGCCTCGGGGCGAGCACCTGCAATGTCGGCGCTTCGATCGCGGCGTCGGCGATCGCCGGGCGAGGGGCGGGCGCCGGGGCGGGCAGCGGGGCGCGCTCGCTGCCTCGTGGACCCGGCATCTGCATCATCGTGGTCGGGTCCTCCACCGCCGCGACGGGCCGCGCGGGCGCCCGCACCGGGGCCGCTGGCGCGGCGCTCTGGACCGCCGGGGTGCCGATCACACGCCGGGCGAATTGCAGGGCCTGCAAGAACTCCTGCGCGTCCGCGAAGCGCCCGGCCGGGTCGCGGGTGAGGCAGCGGGCCAGCAGCTTTTCGGCCTCGCGGGCCCCGGCCGCGGTCATTCCCCGGGTCGCCAGCGCCGTCGACGGGGCGCCCCAGATCAGCAGCTGGCGCGCGACCTGAAACGCCGAGGAGCCGGCGAATGGATGCACTCCGGTGGTCAGCTCGCAGAGCAGCACGGCGAGCGCGAAGACGTCGGAGCGAGCGTCCCCGGCGGCGCCGTCGAGCTGCTCGGGCGCCCGGTATTCGACGTACACCGGGCCGTCGCGCGGGGGCGCGGCGCACACCCCGAGCTCGGCGATCCCGAAGTCGAGCAGTGAGACCTCGCCGTTGGGCGCCAGCCAGATGTTGCCGGGCTTGAGGGCGCGGTGGCTCAGGCCGGTGGCCTTGCCCACCGCCGCCAAAATCTCGGCGCAGCGGCCCACGATGTCGGCGGCCCCGGACCACGACGGTACGAAGCCGGCGAGCATGAGGCGATCCAGCGTGGTGCCGGCGAGGGCCGGGTAGATCGCCTGCGGCTCGCCGCCGGTGGTCGTCAGCGCGAGCGGGAGCACGACCCCTCGCGGGCTCGCTCGCCGCAGCGTATCGACGACGGCGGCCAGCTGCGCCAGCGCCGGGCTCGACACGCGGCCCGGCGCGAAGCGCTTGATGACCACCGGCTGGCCGCGCTGGAGGTCGCGCCCGTGGAACACCGCGGCGCGCTCACCCTGGCCGATCTGCTGCAGTCGCTCGTGGCGGCCCGCGGCCGCGTCCGTCGCCGTCATGACGCCTGGCACCCGCGGCGCATCAGGCCCCCTCGACGCGGGCCTCGTCCCCGGCAAAATCGAAGACCCAGCCGCCGCGCTCGTCGAGCTTGATCGTCAGGTGGGCGGTCATGGTGTCGTCGGCGAGGCGCTCGAGCAGCGCCCGGGCGAGCTCGGGCATCAGCGACGAGCGGAGGATGTGGTCGACGTTGCGGGCGCCGCTCTCCGGGTCGGTGCAGCGATTGGCCAGCTCGTCGATCAACGCCGGCGCGAAGTCGACGGCGAGCCGGTGGCTGGTCTGCAGGCGACTGGCCAGCTTGCGCAGCTTGAGGCGCGCGATGTCCCGCAAGATCGCCATCGGGATCGGCCGGAACGGGACCACGGTCATGCGGGCCAGCAGCGCCGGCTTGAAGTGCTTGGCGAGGATC
>Ga0075163_10012437_pt1 | contig 11084 bp, 12 predicted proteins | sample JI1023141ADNA_FD_71478 | JGI IMG/M metagenome (GOLD analysis project Ga0075163, IMG submission 71478) | Wastewater effluent complex algal communities from Wisconsin, to seasonally profile nutrient transformation and Carbon sequestration -... | ecosystem: Engineered > WWTP > Effluent > Algae...
CGTGGGTTATGTCTTCTGGCGCGAATTTCGAGTGGGCGAAGTCCTCCGCCGGTCTGGAATCTATCGAATCGATCGAGTTCTCTTTCGTGAAATTCTTCGTCTTGGCCTCCCGGCCTCGGCCCAAATGCTTCTCGAAGTCGGTGTCTTTTCACTCTCCACAGCCCTGGCCGCACGGTTCGTCGCCACCGATCTCGCCGCCCACCAGGTCGTTTTAAATACAGCCTCGCTTCTCTTTATGGTTCCCCTCGGAATCGGCTCCGCTGCGGGCTCACTCGTCGGCCAAGCCGTCGGCGCCCACGACTATCGGCTCGCACGACGGATAGGAAACTCCGCCTTGGTATTGGGGTTTGGATTCGCCGTCGTCTCCTCGACGATGCTGATCCTCTTCGCAGAACCCGCGCTCGGAATCTATACGACGGACCCGGCGGTGATCGAAGCCGCGAAGCGAATCCTTTTCGTCGCCGCGCTTTTCCAGATTTCCGACGGAGCCCAAGTCATCGCGACCGGTGCCCTTCGGGGCTTAGGCGACACTCTCGTCGCTGCGGTAGCGAACGGAGTAGGGCACTGGCTGATCGGTCTTCCCGTCGGCCTATTCCTGGGCTTTAGCCAGGGGTATGGCTTGACCGGTATTTGGGTCGGGCTCGCGGCTGGACTGACCGCCGTGGCGAGCGCACTTGTATTTTTCTGGGTGCGCGTCACCGCGCGGCGCCTCGGCTCGAACTAATCCCGCGGTCCAGCGGCTCGCTTTAATCGATCCGCGATCGCGAACGCGATTCCGTGGCTCTCGATCGCTGCCGAAGAAACGGGTTCCGAAACGATCACATCCACATCAGACGCATCGAGCGCGCGAAGTTTTCGAAAGAGATTTCTTCCCGCTTCTTCCCAGTCTCCCGACTCGGAAAGGGTCTCCGCATGGACCGGAATTTCAAAAATCTCTGAGAGCGTTTCTGCGGCAATAGTGGCTTTTCCCGAGAGAGTCAGAAGCCCAATTTTTTTAGGAATCGGATTTCCATGTCCGAAAAATCCAGGGGGTGGCGCCATCATGAGCGCCACCGGATTAGGAAGGATCGAAAAAAGCTTATCCGGCGCGTAGTGGGAAGCGAGACGTCCAGGAGCGATCTGGGGGCCGTCCCCCGTGCTCGAGTCACGAGGATCGAGCACGCGCGCTCCGAAAACGGATTCGATTTCTTGGCGAGAAATAATTCCAGGGCGAAGCAGAATCGCTTCGCCGTCCTCGGTCACTCGAAGAATCGTCGACTCAAGGCCAATCTCGCACGAACCCCCATCGAGAATAATATCAATTCGATCCCCGAGTTCCTCTAGAACGTCGTTCGCAGAGGTCGGGCTAATTCGGCCGAATCGATTCGCACTCGGCGCCGCGACGGCCAGCCCAAGCTTCTGAATCAGCGCGCGAGCGACCGGATGCTTCGGCGCACGAATCGCGACGGTCTCCATTCCACTCGTCGCAAGCTCGGGTACGAGGTTACTCTTCGGCAAAACTAGAGTCAGAGGTCCTGGCCAAAATTTCCGAATGAGCGCATCGATTCGCTTAATCGCGAGGTCCGAGATTTCTCGCTGATCGACGAGCTGCTCACGCATCAGGTCGGCGAGCGTCGACTTTTCTGGAGCGACATGGACGATCAGAGGATCAAACGTAGGGCGTTCTTTCGTGAGAAAAATCTTCGAAAGCGAGGTCGCCTCGAACGCATTCCCTGCTAAGCCATAAACGGTTTCCGTCGGCATCGCGACAAGCCCACCCTGTTTCAATACCCGCGCGGCGAGCTCGATATTCGCGGGGGTCGGCTCTAAAATCTGAGCGCGTCGCGGGGCCGTCATTCTATGCTCCCCCCACAGAAAGTTCTGCAGTGAGAATCGGTTCGATCCGTTTCCAGACTTCTTCCATTTTCATTCCGCGAGAACCCTTAATCAAGAGCGCGTCGCCCGCCTGGATGGTCTGCGCGAGCTTATCCGATAATTCGGAATGAGAACGAAAGTGAAAAACTTTAGCGTTCGTGGCGTTCTTCTTCAATTCGTCAAAGAGCCAAGCCATCCGCTCTCCATAGAGAAGGATCGAATCGACGTGCGTCGTGTGAAGCTTTTTCGAAAGGCTTCGATGAAACGCTTCTTCGTCCGCTCCGAGTTCAAGCATGTCGCCCAAAACCGCGATTTTCTTTTTCGATTGGTGTTTTTTCGCAACCGTATCCAGAAGTTCGAGACCCGCTTCGACCGAAGTGGGGTTCGCGTTGTAGTAATCGCAGAGGACAGGAGTCGGTCCGGGAAGAATTCGAAGTTCCGAGCGCCCGGCCGCGCCTCGAAAGGTACCCAGTCCACGTTGGATCTCGATCGGTGAAAGGCCGATGGCGCGAGCGACGGTAACCGCGACGAGAAGATTTCCCGCGTTGTGGGCTCCCGGAACGGGCATCTGAAGTTCAAACCCGGATCCATCGGAGAGGAAAACACGAAGGAGGTCTCGCTCGGCGACGTATTCTCCGCGTATGGATTTATCAATCAGAGCTTTCTCATGTTTTTCGTGGGGGACTTGGAGCTGACAGGTCCACACATTCGCAGTCACAGGAAGTGCACCTGTGATTTTGGAAATCCAAGGATCATCCAAGCGTGCGATGGCGACCGCACCGTTTTTCGCCGGTGTGAGAAGGGCGAGTCCCTCTTCGCGCGCGACGGTTTCAATGTTCAAGAGTTTTTCGAGATGTTCGGGTCCGATCGCGGTTAGGCAAGTATGAGTCGGTTCGACAAGCGCCAGGTGCTTCTCCATCGCCCCCGGTTCGTCGATCCCGACTTCGATGACGGCGATGTCGCTGTCGGTCGGAACCGAGAGAAGGGTCATCGGAATCCCCACAAAACCGTTCTGGGATCCTTGGGTCGAAACGACATTCCGAAATTGACCGCGAAGGATCGAAGCTAAAATTTCCTTGGTCGTCGTTTTTCCAACCGATCCTGCGACGACTACGAAAGGTATCGAAAGTCGCTTTCTCCACGAGTGTGCGAGCGCGCGGTAGGCGTCGAGCGCGTCAGGTACTGCGAAGATTTCAACATCGGCCGGGAGCGAATGTGGAATTTTTCCGGCGGTTCCGAGTACGGCTTCGGCTCCTGCTTGAACAGCGGCGAGGATAAAATCATGGCCATCGAACGTCTCGCCTGGGAGTGCGACGAAAAGACTGCCAGCTTTAGCCTTTCGTGAGTCGCTCGTGATGACCGAGTACTGCCGCGAAAAGCGCGGATTTATGCCCAGCGTGTCACCGATCCATTTTGAGTCGAAAGCCATGGTCGGAGCCTATCGGAAAGTCGCCTCCGGGGCCAGATCTACCGCGGTTTAATGCTTCGGCGGGGCTTCCCGGATGAGTTTTTCGCGGGTCTCCGTGAGATTCGCCAAGCGGACGAGATCCATCTGATAGAGCTGGTTCATCATGATTTTCGGAGTGAACCGCCCGAAAAACCGCGCTCGCGCAGTTTTAGTCTCGGCTTTTGCGCCGCCAAAGGCCGCCGAAACATTTCCCCGTTTCGCTTCCGCCTCGTTCGCCGGACGAACACCGATCCACCACTCAAATCCATCCAAGAGCCGAGTCGTTTTCCCCGTCGATTCCCCCTGCATTCGGAAGCGGTAGGCTTCTCCGGGGAGGGGAGCCAGGACCTCGGCTCGAATTTCAAATCGTTTCCACGGTTTTTCGGTCGGTTCAATCGCGAAAAGAGCCGTCATTCCTGGCGCGATTTGCTTGAAATCGGCAATGGGCTTTCCGTGATCGAAAAACGTAACGCTCTTCAGTGCATGGTGAAAAACCGGCCAACTCCCTGGATCCAGGAAAGCCGCGTTCAGTGACGAGAGGGGTTCTTTCGAGGGGACCTCTCTTTCCCAGGTCACCGTGTAGTTTGGGCCCCGGCTCAGCACTCCCGCGAAAATTCCAAATGAAAGGGCGAAAAGGGTAAAACGGATGAGAAGGGTTTTCATGAGGTGGTGAACTTAACCCGAAATCCTTCCCAAAAGAAGCGGCTCGGCGGTAAGTTTAAAATGTGAAAGCCGAACTCGAGATTCTTTGGGAGAACCCCCATTTCGTCGCCGTGAATAAACCGGCGGGCCTTCTCTCCGTTCCCGCGACGAACTCCCGCGAGACGAACGTCTTAAAGCTCCTCTCTCAGCTCTACCCAAAGCAGAAACATATTCCAGTCCACCGAATCGATCGGGACACGAGTGGCGTCCTTCTCGTCGCGAGAGACGTCGATGCCCATCGCGCTGCGAACGGTTGGTTCGAAAATCACGAGATAAAAAAAGAATATCTCGCTTTGGCAAAGGGCCGCCCAAGGTTACCCGCATTCCGTGTGAATCATGAGATCGAAGGAAAGAAGGCCCTTTCCCAAGTCCAAGTCCTCGAACGATTCACCATCGGAGATGAGGCTGCGTTTCTCGCTCGCGTGCGAATCGCGACAGGACGCCGGCATCAAATCCGAATCCACCTCTCGCTCGAGGGTTTTCCGATCTTAGGCGATCCCCGTTATGGTGGACCGCCTTCCTTGGGCAGTATTTCTTTCGATCGCTTCGCCCTCCACGCGGAGCGTCTCGTGCTTCCCGCGGAATCCGAATCGTTCGGAGTGAAAAAAGAAGAGCGAGAGATCATCGCGCCGGCACCGAAAGATTTTCGGGGCTGGATCGAAAGGTTGGCGGGTTCCGCATGAATAAACTTGAAGCCGCATGGAACGCTCGAGCACCGATGCTTTCCTCAGGTGTGGGCGCGATTCGGATTTTTCACGGTCCCTCAGATGGTGCCGGGGATTTCGAGCTCTCTCGAGTGGCGATCGAGCTTTTTCAAGCCGAGACCGGACCGGCCTACGCCTGGGTGTTCGGGTGGGATTCCGACGGTCGATCCGGGCTCGCTCAGGCGACTCGGTCAATAATCGAAAAATTTCTCGTCTCCAAAGGAGTAGCGGGCGCCGTCCTCCTTCAGCGGCCCGAACAGGGAGCCCCCGAAGACGCGTCGCTTTTTTTCGGAGTTCTTCCCGAGTTTCTGGATGTGATCGAGTTTGATCTTCGTTACCGAATTCGTTTCGTCGGGACGAAGCATCCCGGGCTTTTTTTGGATCACGCCCCACTTCGCGAGTGGTTAATTTTAAACACCGGCTCGCGTCGTGTCTTAAACACCTTCGCCTATACGGGGTCGTTGTCGGTCTCGGCCAGGTGCGGGGGAGCGAGCCGCGTGGTGACGCTCGATCTTTCCCGTCCGACTGTAGCGTGGGCGCGCGAGAATTGGGTCTTGAACTTTGGTGATCCGAAAATCGGTGTGGGCGGTGACTCCGATTTTATTTATGGAGATGTTTTCGAGTGGCTCCCGAAACTCGAGAAGCGGGGTGATCGTTTCGATCTCGTCATTCTCGATCCACCTTCGTTCTCCCGCTCTCCGAAGAAAGTGTTTTCGACGGCGAAAGACCTCCCGGGGCTTCACTCGAGCGCGTTTCGGGTGCTTGAAAAGGGTGGGCTCCTCGTGACTTCGATTAACTCCGCGCGCGTCTCCCACGCGCAGTACCGCGCCGAAATCGAGGAAGCCGCCCGAATGGAAAAGCGAAAGCTCGTCGAGGTTGCTCCGTTAGGAGCGCCGTCGCTGACTTTCCCCGGCGCGGATTACCTGAAGGGATGGATTTTCGAAGTCCGGTAGCAGCGGTTATTCGCGCGGGACGAGTCTGGCGAGGTCGTCAGGAAGGGGTTCCTCGAATCGCAGGACTTCTTTCGTCATCGGATGGGGAAATTCCATGCGAGCGGAGTGAAGCGCGGGACGGGTTAAACCGAGGCGCGCGAGCTTCGCGCCGTATTTTCCATCCCCGAGAAGGGGATGGCCCATCGCAGATGCTTGGGCACGAATCTGGTGGGAGCGACCGGTCTCCAGTTTGAACTCGACGAGCGTAAGGGTTTCGCCAGAGACCGTGAAGGTGCGAAGGGAAGTAGCGTGAAGGACGGCTTCTTTGGCGCCGCTCGCACCGGCGCGAACCACGCTTGAGGTATTGGTCGCTGCGTCTTTCTTGAGGAAGTGGCGCCACTCCTTCGTACCCGTGAGCGAGCCCTCTAGAATAGCGTGATACACGCGGACGAGTTCGCCCTTCTGGAGCGCGTCAGTCAGACGCTCTGCGGCCTTAGACCGTTTCGCGACAACCATGAGCCCTGAAGTAAAACGGTCAAGCCGATGGACGAGGCCGACGTAGTTTCGACCAAAGTGTTCTCGGCACCAGTCGACGAGGTTCACTTCACCGGTTTTCTCGCCTTGCGACAGAAGGCCCGCGGGTTTCGCGACGACTATAATGTGGGTATCTTCGAATAGAATTTTTGGCTGCATTCCTCCTCCCATTCTTCTCGTTCCCGTGTGAAAATGAAAGCCAATGAAGACTTACCTCGATCTCCTCCGCCACGTGATGGAAAACGGCGTCGAGAAGACGGACCGAACCGGGACCGGAACGCGCAGTATTTTCGGTCATCAAATGAGGTTTGATCTCAGGGAAGGCTTTCCCCTCGTCACCACGAAAAAAGTCCACGTTCGCTCAATCTTTAATGAGCTACTGTGGTTTCTTCGGGGCGACACCAATACCGCATGGCTAAAAGAGCATGGCGTTTCGATCTGGGACGAATGGGCCGACAAGGACGGGAATCTCGGACCGGTCTATGGCGCGCAGTGGCGGTCTTGGCGCGGCGCGGATGGAAAGACCATCGACCAGATCACGAACGTGATCGACCAGATTAAGAAGAATCCCGACTCGCGGCGATTGATTGTGAGTGCTTGGAATGTGGGCGAGCTCGATAAAATGGCTCTCCCTCCTTGTCATGCGTTCTTTCAGTTCTACGTCGCGAACGGAAAACTTTCGTGTCAGCTCTATCAGCGTTCCGCCGACCTCTTCCTTGGAGTTCCGTTCAATATCGCAAGCTACGCGCTCCTGACCCATATGATCGCGATGGTGACCGATCTCGGAGTGGGGGATTTCGTTCACACGCTGGGCGACGCTCATATCTATTCGAACCACTTCGACCAGGTAAAACTTCAACTTTCACGGGAGACCCGTCCCCTTCCGAAATTAAGTCTGAATCGTGCGATGGAGCGCGGAGTAAAATCGATATTCGATTTCGAATACGAAGATTTCGAAGTTGTCGGATACGACCCTCATCCGGGGATTAAAGCGCCGGTGGCGATTTGAGCCGTCCTCGCATCAGCCTAATCGCCGCGGTCTCGAAAAATGGGGTGATTGGTCACGACCAAAAGCTCCCATGGGATCTTCCCGAAGATCTGAAGCGCTTTAAAGAAATTACCTATGGTGCACCCGTCATCATGGGGCGAAAGACCTACGAGTCGATCGGGCGTCTCCTCCCGGGGCGAAAAAACATTATTGTTACCCGCTCAGCAGAGCGGATCGTGCCCGGAGCGTGGATCGCGAAGTCGTTAGAAAAGGCCATCGATGTCGCAGGCGGGGACGTACCTGAGGTGTTTATCTTGGGTGGCGGCGAGATCTATCGGCTCGCTCTTCCCATCGCGGATCGCCTTTATGTCACGGAAGTCGATGTGAAGATCTCGGGGGATACCACGTTTCCCGAATGGCCCGAACTCCGGTTATCCGGTCGGTTTCGTGAGGTCTCGCGAGAAGAAAAAACGGCCGATTCCGCGAAGAATCGGCCGAGTTTCAGATTTTTAGTGTTTGATCGAGCTTAGATCTTACTCGCTGAGCATTTTGATCGCCGACTTCACAAACTTCTTACGGTTTGCAAGCGTCGCGACTTGGTAGGCTTGAAGAATTTCTTGGAGCTCTTTGTCGCGGGCGACGTGAGTGAACGTCGTCGCAGCGATTCCGGCGCGGGCTTTCGCAGTTTTTGCGAAAGTTTGGAAGTCCGAGCGCACAGAAAGATTGGCGGCTTGAAGATCTTCAATTCCGATCTTCAGGAATTCCGAAACCGCGGGAAGCTTTTCCCAAGGAAGGGGTGCTCGTCCATGTTCGATATTCGAAATGAACTGCACGCTGCAGCTGCAAGCTTTCGCGACATCGGCAAGGCCGTGGCCTCGCTCGAGGCGGTGTTTACGAATCAGATCTCCGAGGGGGCCGAAGGATCGGCGGTCAGTCGAGCGGCCTTTTGGGCGTCCACGTTGTTTCATAGTGTTTCAGTATGTAGTCAGCGCGAGAGCGTTTTCCAAGAATTATATCGTTCGAAGTTTTAGATTTTTTCTTTGACCGGAAAAAATGAAACTCGAGTCGATCACTGTGGAGAAATTCTTCCCGTTTTTTTCCGAATCTCGGAGAAGAAAAAAATTTTTCATTAAATGAGGTTGAATATAAAAAAAGAGTTGAATCCGTGTAAGATGCGGGATTTTCGATGGGTGAGAAGTGCATGCTACGGGAAATAATTAAAAAGACTTAATGCGTTATTTCATTTTTTTTTGCCTCTCGTGTCCTTTATTTCGGAAATTGCGCTACGCTAAATCTAGGCCGGTTTTTTCGGTAATAAACCTTCCGGCTTTATAAATTAACGCACCGCTAGAAAGGTTGTCTTCTCATGCGCTCTACACGTTCCGCTCTGGTTTTGAGTTCGATTGTTTTGGTTCTTGGTTTCGGAGGTCTTTCTCAAGGCGCTTTCGCCGCAGACGCGGCTCCCGCTGCGAAGGCTGAAAAGAAGGAAAAGGGCCCTTGCAAGCACTGCCACGACAAGAAAAAGAAAGACTGTGAAAAGTGCCACGACGAAAAAGACGGCGAGAAGCACGAACACGGCGAAGAGAAGAAGAACTAATTTTCTTTCTCTGATTTCAGTATTTAGGAGGGCATCTCTCGAGCGAGAGGTGCCCTTTTGTTTTCGTCGAAAGTGGAAGCGATTAAATCGAGGGTTTCCCTCGGCTCAAGCTCGAGATGGAGGCTGATTTTATAAGCCTGAAAAGCGGTGAGTCGAATTTTTCCGGCCTGGAGCTTTGAGAGGGTCCCTTGAGAGATCCCGATGTCTCGCGCCATCGCTCTCCAGCTATATTGAGAATTTTTTCTTTTCGAGCCTGGAAAGTAATCTGGAGCGAAGTTTTCCAGCAGAAATCGGTTTTCATCGTATTCATCTCATCCATTCCGCGGGGAAGAGGACTGGAGAAGATTATGCGCTTGGAGCCCAACCGTCGTTTTATATTTAGTAATTTTTCGGGTCGAAACTTTATCGATGAATTAATAAATGGGGTCGGCTCTTGCCGTCGCATCGGTGCTTGTGCCGGGAGCGAGCTTCGCTGGTAAAGCGGCTGTGAATAAAACGCAAAGCGTACTCATCGCGCCCTCTCCGTTGCCCAGCGCTTCGCCCGCTCCGAAGACACTTTAATTCGGGTATTGTTGCGAAAAATAAGGGCTGAGCGAAGGCGTCTCGTCCCGCTTTAATGGAAGTGGCATCTGGTCCGCGACTCCGGGGTTTCCGTTCTTCGCGATCCGTTTCGACTCCAATAATTCAAGGGGCGGCTTCCGTAAGTCCCACACGACCCCTAACGATGAAAGACCGCGCAAAATATAGTACGTGATATCGATCTCGTACCAGAAGAACCCTTGGTTCGTGGAACTCTGGTAGGTGTGGTGATTATTGTGCCAGCCTTCACCGAGGGTCAGGAGCGCGAGCCAGAAGTTATTTCGGCTCGTATCCGTCGTCGTATAACGACGTGTTCCGTAGACGTGGGAGAGCGAATTGATCGTGAACGTGCCGTGCCAGAGGAGTACGGTGCTCATGAAAAACCCCCACATCAGTGCAGGCGCTCCACCCGCCACGAACAGCCCGACGGCGAGAAGGACTGCGGGAACGTGTGGGTATCGATTCAGCCAAACGAGTTCGGGGTATTTTTTAAAATCCTGAATGAGAGCCCATTGGGTTTTTTCGTGTTCGGGCGAGAGAATCCAACCCACGTGCGACCACCAGAATCCCGTGTGAAGCGGGGAGTGGATATCTTCTTCTTGGTCCGAGAATTTATGATGATGGCGGTGATTCGCCGCCCACCAGAGCGCGCCTTTTTGCGCGGAAGACTGGGCTAGAAATGCGAGAAAAAACTGGAACGCTCGTGAAGTCTTATAAGTCCGGTGGGAAAAATATCGGTGATATCCGCCGGTAATCGCGAACATCCGAAGATAATAAATCCCGACGCAAAGACCGACCCATTTCCAGGCGAAGGGGACCAAGAAAACACCTACCAATGCGATCCCATGGAGAACAAAGAACGGGATTGATTGGAGAGCGCGGATACGGCGCGCGGGGCGTGGAGTCACGGTGTGGGTCGCAGTGTTCATGTCCTCTATCCTACTTGGAGTTCGGGGTCTGTCCGTGTAAGACTTCCGTAAGAAGATGATGAAGTCCACGAAATCATTTCATATTCTGGATTCGGCCCATACCGATCCCGCACGAATGAAGCGCGAGCGCGAGAAGGCGCGGGAACTGAAACAGTCGAACTGGTGGCGGACTCTCGTTTCGCGGGGCCTTTGCCATTACTGCGGGAAAAAATTTAAGGCGGCCGAGCTGACGATGGACCACGTCACGCCCCTCGCACGAGGCGGAACTTCGACGAAGGGGAACTGCGTTCCCGCGTGCCGGGCCTGCAATACGTCAAAGAAACTCGATACGCCCGTGGATGATCTTTTCGCCCAACTCGAAGCCGAGCGGAAAAAATCAAGTGAACGGGACGACGAGTGACGAACTCGGGGTGGGGAGAGTCCACGACGAAGTTCTTTTTCGAGCTTACTCCTGATCGTGTCCTCGACGCGGTAGAGACTTCCGGGATCCAGTGCACCGGACGGTGCCTGGCTTTAAATTCCTTCGAAAATCGAGTTTACGACGTGGAAATCGAACCGAAGGACGGGGTTTCTCGCGCGAACGTCGTCGCGAAGTTTTATCGTCCTGGGAGATGGAGCCGCGAGCAGATCCTCGAAGAGCATCTCTTTTTGAAGGATCTGGAAGCCGGAGAAGTTCCCGTAGTCGCTCCCCTCACTTTTCCGGATGGCTCGACGCTAAAGACCCTCTCCTCAGGAATTCATTACTGCCTATTCCCGAAAATTGGGGGGCGCGCGCCCGACGAACTCGACGACGAATCGACGAGGAGAGTGGGACGCCT
>Ga0075163_10012438_pt1 | contig 11084 bp, 8 predicted proteins | sample JI1023141ADNA_FD_71478 | JGI IMG/M metagenome (GOLD analysis project Ga0075163, IMG submission 71478) | Wastewater effluent complex algal communities from Wisconsin, to seasonally profile nutrient transformation and Carbon sequestration -... | ecosystem: Engineered > WWTP > Effluent > Algae...
ACTGCTGCCCAGCTCGCCTTCGCCGCAGAAGGTGCTCGTGCTCACACAGCTCTACGAAGTGAGCACGTTGCTCACGGGCGCGCGCAGTGAGCACGACGGTCTGTCGCTGCAACTCAAACTGCGCGACAACAAACAGCCCGCTCCAGGCACCGCCGAGCCACCGCACCGCATCGTCCAGATCGTCGACGCCCCACAACTCGCGGAAGCGATTGCCAAGGCGTTCCGCAACCTGCGCGAGGAGACCACGCAGGCGCTCGATGTGCAGACCGACCGCCGCGGCAAACTCGACGACCTGCTCGCCAAGGGGCTCGCCCAGACTTCGGAACTCGCCCAGGTCCTGACCAACATCGAAGTCGGCCAGAACCGCGTTCTGAGCAGCTGCGATCGCATCCACCGCGGCCTCATGCGCGCGTTCGACGTGCACCTCTGGAACCGGTTGGAGACCAGCCAACACGCCACTCAGGTGCTCGACCTCTACCGCCAGTTCAGCGACCAGCTGCAAGAACCGGTGTCGCTCGCGCCGGCGTTCTACCGCGACCTCAGCCAGCGCCGCGCCGCCGGCACCCTCGGCGCGATGGAGACGACCCTCGATCCGATCCTGTCGATGATCAGCCTCGCCGACGAACTCGTCACAACGGCGATCCCGCAGACCGCCAGGTTGCTCGCAACCGCGCAGGTCGCCCGACCTGGCAGTGAACTCACGCAGGCGCTGCAACAAGCTGCGCAGCAGCAACAACACATCCAGGAGTCGCTGCAGCAGCTGTTGCTGCGACTCGAAGAGTGGAACGACTACCAGGACCTCATCCAGGAAGCTCGCGCCCTGCGCGATCGCCAACGCGATCTGCAAGGCCGCACCGAGGACGCCAAAGGCAAGAAATGAACGCGCCACGCAACCTGTTCGCCGCGAGCCTGCTCGGGCTCGGTATCGCCTCCTTGGGCAGCTCCCTCCTGGCTCAAGTGCCGCAGGAACCGACCGTGCCGCAGGAGACGATCGAGCGCCTCCGTCGCGACCAGGACGAGATCCTGCGCAAGGCCGAACGCCTGAAGGCCCTCATGGAACGGCTGCAGGGCCGCTACGAACGCGAGCACAAGGAGGAGGCCAAGCTACTGCAGGAGGGCCTCTTGCACCTCGATCGCACCGGCATCCTGCGCGACGTCGCCGGCATTCGCGATGACCTCGCCGCCACCGCGTTCAGCGAGGCCTTGCGCAAGCAACGGGTCGTCGTCGACGAACTGGAGCGCCTGCTCAACATCCTGCTCGAACGGAAGTCCGGCGAGATCCTCGACCAGCAGAGCAAGGCCACCGCGGCGCAGGCGAAGACCGCACGCGAACTCGCCCAGCGCCAGAAAGAGCTGCAGCAAGACACCGCCGAACTCTTGAAGACCGAGCCCACCGCCGAAGAACAGGCGCTGCTCGACCAGCTGAAGGAACTGCAACAGAAGCAGGCCACCGAAGCGCGAGAGAACGCCCAACAGGCCGGCACCCGCCGTCCGTTCCTCGAAAATGCCCTGCAGCGCGTGCAGGAGTTGCTGCGCCAGCAGGAGAAGTTCGAGCAGGGGCTCGCCGACGAAGCCGCCGGCCGCACCGCGCAGAATCGGGCCCAGCAGTTCGACCTCGGCAGCCTCGCGCAGCGCAACCGCGAACTCGCGAGCCAACTGCGCGGGGAAGCGAAGCAGGACGAACTGCGCAAGGCCGCCGAAGCACTCGCCAAAGAAGCCCAAGGTTCGGACCAGCAGGCCCTGCAGCAGGCCATGGATCAACTTGAGGCCATGACCCAGAACGCGCCGAAGCTACCCGGCGGCAGTGAAGGCCCGGCGCGCGACCCCAAGTGGGACGCCCTTCGCGACGAGTTGCAGAAGGCCCCGTCGGGCGCTACGCCCGCCGAACGGGCCGAACTGCAGAAGATTGCCGAGGCGGCGACCGCGCTCGCCGAGCAGCGCAAGCAGGAAGCCGCGGCGCGCAATGCTGCCGACGCAAAGCGCCTGCAGGACGAGGCGCAGAAGCTTGCCGAACGCCTGCAGAAGGGCGAAGCACCGGCGAACCAGGCGGAATCCGCCAGCAAGACCCTCGGCGAAGCCGGCAAGAAGCTGGAGGAAGCCCAAAAGGCGAGCCAGGAGGGCAATCTGGCCGAAGCGCAGCGCAAGGTCGACCAGGCGCTGGCCGCGATCGAACAGGCCCGCCAGCAGGATGCAAAACAGCATCCCGATGCCGAACAACAAGCCGGCGCGATGGCGGCGGAGTCCGCGGCCACCGCGCAGGAACTCCAGAACGCCCCCAGCGCGGAGGCGGCCGAACGCAGCGCCAGCGACCAGCTTCGCGCCGCCGAACAGGCCCAGCGCCAAGCCGAGCAGAAGGTGAGCAAGGCCCGCGATGCTGGCCAGAAGCCCGCCGCCCAGGCCGAAGCCAAGGCTTCTCGCGAGCAACTCGAGAAGGCCCGCGACACGCTGGAGAAGGCCCTGGCGAGCGCCACGCAGGATCGCAGCGAGGACCTGCAGGCGGCCGCCGCACGTCAGCAGGAGTTGGCGCAGCAGACCGCCCAGCAGAAGCAGAACCTGCAGCAGGCCGCCCAGAGCGGCAAGATCACCCCGGAGCAGGCCAAAGCCGCCTCCGAACAGCTCGACGCCGCGCAGCAGAGCATGCAGCAGGCCAGTGACCAGCTCCAGAAGGGCCAGCAGTCCAGCGCCAGCCAGAAGCAGCAGCAGGCCGCGCAGGCCCTGCAGAAGGCCGGCGAGAAGTTGCAGGAGAACAAGGCCACCAGCGAACAGCAGAAGCAGGACCTCAAGGCCGAGGCCAAGAAGCAGGAAGAGCTCGCCGAGGACATCGTGAAGCTCGCCGAGGAGCTGAAGAAGCGCGACAACAAGGCGGCCCAGCAGGCCGTCGAAGACGCGGCGGACGCGGCCCGCAAGGCCAAACGCGCCATGGAACAAGGCGACACCGAGGAGACCCAGCAACAGCAGGACGAAGCCCGCCAGAAGCTGGAAGAAGCCCAGAAGGAGCTGGAAGAGGAGGCTGATCGATATCAGGACCTGCGCCAGGAAGAACTGCTCTTCAAGATGAAGGAGGAGCTGACCACGTTCCTCGAGCGCCAACGCCCGATCACCGCGCAGACCCTCGAAGCCCAGGCGCAGAAGGAGGCCCTGTCGCGCCCGGCCCGCAAGAAGCTGAACCAGCTCAGTGAAGAAGAGAATGAGCTGGCCGGCAAGATCGAGTTCCTGGTCAATGCGCTCTCGGAAGAGGGCAACCTCGTCTACCAGATGGTGCTGCGCGCCAACCTCGAAGACCTGCGCGAAGTTTCGCGCCGCCTCGGCGGCCGTTCGCCGGACCCGAGCCGCTTCACCACGCTGATGCAGCAGGACGTCGAACGGCGTTCGCAGGATCTGCTCGAAGCCCTCGAAAACGAGCGCAAACGTCGTGAGCAGGAAAAGAAGGACAAGCAGCAGCAGAAGGAACAGGGTCAGAACAAGTTCAACCCGCAGCGCGAGAAGCTCGTCGGACTCATCGCCGAACTCGAGATGTTGAAGCGCCTGCAACAGGACACCGGCCGCGCCACCGAGGACCAGCGGGTCCTCATCGAGTCCCGCGGCGACGAGACGATCACCGAGACCGAAGTCGCCTTGGTCGAGCGCCTGTCGCACCGCCACGCCGAGATCAGCAAGATTTTTGCCCAGATCAAGGCTGGTATCGAAGAGACCCTTGGTGCCATGAATGGCGAAGAAGGCCACGACGAGACCAACCCCGGCGGTGAGAAGAAGGGCAAATGAGGGCAACCACCATGAACCACCTGCAACCCACTGCGCCGCGCTCCCTTCGCCTCGGGCTCCTGTTCGCGTTCCTATGCCCCCTGCTGCCCGTGCAGCGGCTCGCGGCCCAGGAACCCGATACCGCGCGCGAGATCCAGGATCTCGCCAAACGCATCGACGACCAGTTGAAGGAGATCGACCAGCTGCTGCTCGATTCCGGCAAGAAGAACCAGGCGCGCGAGAAGCCCAAGGCGATGCTGCAGCAATCCGTGGAGCGCAGCCGCGAGGTCGCGACGGGCATCGAAGAGCTCATCACGAAGCTCAACGAGATGAAGAACCAGAGCAGCAGCCAGAGCGAGTCCGAGGGCCAGAAGCCTGAGGATCAGCAGGAACAGAAGCCTGGGCAACAGTCGCAGAAGGGCCAACAGCAGCGGCGCGAGAACCAGAACCCAGACTTCGTGCAGCAGCCCAAGGAACCGGGCCAGGGCCAGGAGCAGCAGCAAGGCCAGGAACAGGGCCAGCAACCCAAGCCCCAACCCGGCGGCCAGCAACAGACGCCCCAAGGCCAGCAACCCCAGGATGGCCAGGAACAGAAGACGCAGGGCGAGAACCGGCAGGGCAACCAACCCCCGCCCAGCGAAATCGGCCCCGGCAATCCCGGTCAGGGCAGTGAGTCCTGGGGCGAGCTGCAGGGGTACACGAACTTCCTGAAGAACCGCGGCTCGACACCAAAGGTGCCGGAGAAGTACCGCAAGTACTGGGAAGCCCACCTGAAGAGCAAGCAGGGCACTTCCTCGACGGGCGGCGGCAAGTAGCCCGTCCCAGGCCGTTACCAGGGCTTCGCGGCCGGGTACGCCCTGCATGCCTCGCCCACCACTCGCGCGCCATTGCGGCGCGCTCTGCCTCTGGCTCCTTGGCGCGTGCAGCAGCGGCCCCCGTCCTGAGGCAGGACCATGGGCCGGCAGCTACGAGTGGTTCAGCACCTTTGGCGGCGGACGACTCGACCTTCTTGTGGACGGGACCTACCACCTCTCCCTGACCGCCCGCAAGGAAGACGGCGCACGATGGGAACTGCGCGGGAGTTGGCGTGTAGACGACACAATTGCGACTCTCGACCTCTCACAGCCCGATAGGCGCGGCTTCGCAGACCACCAGTCGGACCTCCCACCGTTCCTCGCGTCCTGCAGTTCGCTCCTGGCCATACTGCACCAAGGCAGCGCCCAGTTCTTGGGAACCGACGGCGTGATCGACCTCAACCAGGGCTTCTGAGCACCGCGGCTACTTGCCAGCCTTTAGTTTCTCGAGCTTCTGCTCGAAGCTGCGCACGAGCTTTTCGCCCCACTCGGCCCCCGCCGCACTGCGCTCGACTTCCCGGCGCAGCCCTTCGAGGCCGATCGTAAATCCCCTGACATCGGCGGCGGCTTCGCAGTGTTCGAGGATCACGAACCAGAACCCGCGTGTGACCTCTGGGCTCGGGCGCATACCCTTGCCGAGCATGTCCAGGTAGCGGGCCCCGAGAACGCGGCGTTGCTCCGGGGAACCGTGCACCGCCAGGATCTCGGCACCGATCTGTAGGTTGAGCAACAACTCGTCGAGCCGGGCGCGCTCCGTGTCGTTCTCCTCCGCGAGCAGCGCGCGCCGTTTCTGCCCCGCGACGAGGTCCACCTGGCGTTCTTCCAGTTGCGCGATCAGCCATTGGGCGGCGGCGCGCGGTTCCCCCTTCGCGGCACCTGTTCGCAGCAAGAGCATCTGCTGGGCGCGTTGCCGGTACTTCTCGAATTGCGCCACCGAATGCGGCGACGCGGGGATCTGCACGATCAGCTCGGCATCGGCCGTGAAGAACGCGAGCCCCGGCAGCGCCGTGATGCCGAACTGCTTGCCGAGCCCTTTGTGCTTTGCCGTGCTCGCATCGGACTCCGGGTGGCAGAACAACACGACGTGCCTGGCGAACGTCGCAAACTCAGGATCGGAGAGCGGACCCGCCTCCGTGGTCTTGCAAGGCGTTCAATGATTGACGGTCGTGAAGTAGCCAAACAGCATCTGCTTCTGCGCCTTCGCGGCGGCCAGGGCGTCGTCCCAATCGGTGCGCCACGGCGCCTTCTGCAGAAACGGCGACGCGAGTTCGGCAGCGAGCAACTGCTCCTGCGTGGGCTTCGTGTTGCCGTCCTGAGCCACGGCTACAGCAGCCAGCAGCACGATCGCGGCGAAGGCTCGATGCATAGGCCGACAGTGTCCCCGAAACTCACCGTTTCGGCAGCCCCCATTCCTGGAGTCCGGGAGCTCCCTCTAGACGAAGCCGTCGGCAGCCAGGATCGGTTCGCGCCGCGCGCCGATATTCAAGCACAGGGCGATGCCGAGCACGGTCGCCAGCGTCGAACTGCCGCCGTAGCTCACCAGCGGCATCGGCAGCCCCGTCGATGGCACGAGCCAACCGCAGACCGCGACATGCATCAACGACTGCGCCCCGATCCAGGCGGCGACGCCGACGCAGACGAGCCTGCCAAACCGTTCGCGCGTGCAGGAAGCAAGGTGGAGCAGCCCGCCAACGAGGCCCGTGACGAGGCCCAGAACGCAGAGACAACCCAACCAGCCCGTTTCCTCGCCCACCACGGCAATCACGTAGTCCTCGCTGCGGTACGGCAGGAAGTCGTACCGATTCTGCGGGCCGTCGCCGATGCCAAACCCCGTCATACCCCCGCCGCCAAGCGCGACGAGCGCCTGCCACGGCTGGTAGCCTGGTCCACGCAGCACCGACCGCACGTCGGGGTCATTCAACTTGCTCTCGGTCCAGCTCCAATGCTGCAGGTAGACATCGATGCGTTCGCGCTGGTAACCGTGCAGGAAGTAGAAGTACCCGAGCACGCCGACGACCGCCGCTACCAGCACGACGAGCAGGATGCTGCGCGCCTTCGTGCCGGCGGCATAACACATGGCGAGCAGCACGGGCGCAAAGACGAGCGAACTGCCGAGGTCGGGTTGCCGCAGGATCAAGAACGCCGGCACGCCGGCGACGATCATCGGCACGATGAGCCCATCGAAGGTGCGCGCCCGCTGCTTGAAGCGCAGCAACGCCGCCAGCGCGATCACCACCGCGAGTTTCGCGAACTCACTCGGCTGGATCGAGAATCCCGGCAGCGCATACCAGCGGCGCGAGCCGTTCAGTTCCGGCGCGAAGAACGGCAAGCCTAGTAGCGCGAGCACCACCACGCCGTAGATGAGCCATGCGGCCCGCATCACGTGCACGTAGTGCGGCAGCAGCACGAAGAAGCCAACCCCCACGCTGCAGAGCAGGAACAACGCCTGGCGGCCCTGCTGCGCGCCAAAGACCGAGTCGTCCATCGTCGCGGAACCGATGAAGACGAGGCCCGTGAGCGCCAGCGCGAACGTGCACAACAACGGCCAGGGCGCCACGCGGCGCAGGATTGGCAGCGCGCTCATCGCCCACCACCAGGCGTCAGGTAGCGGGCGGTCAGGCTCGCGTCCTGCTGCACGACCTTGAGCCAGTCCCCAACCATGGTGCCTGCGACTTCTGCGCCGTGCATGCCGTTGGGAACCCAGTAGACAAGTCCGCAGAAGCACAACTGCACACCATCCGCTGCGGTCCACGGCAGGTAGCCGGCAAACCAGGTGTTGTTCTCCCGGCCTGGTGCGTCACCAACTTCGGCGGTACCCGTCTTGCCAAATACACCGAGTTCGACCAACGCATCGATCTTGCGTGCCGTGCCCGACTGCACACACTCCCGCAACCCTTCGCGCACGACTTCGAGCTCGCTTTCGAGCCCCACGAGCGGCACGCCCGGTCGCGGCACGCCGTGGAGAACGCCCAAGGTTGGCAACCGGCCCGTCGCGAGCGCTGCGTAGGCGCGGGCAACATCCACAGGCGACGCGTTGATGCCATAACCAATCGCCCGCTGCGGCGCGTACGGGGGGCTGGTCCAGACCGGTCGAACCGCTGGGAAACCGCGTATCCCCTCCTGCCAACACGCCGCGAATGGGTCGTTGGGGCCAGCGGGCTTGAAGAGGCCGAATCGCCGCATTGCGCGCTGCATGCCATCCTCCCCAAGTCCGATGGCACACTGGTAGAAGAACGTGTTGCACGATTGCGCGAGTGCATGCACGGGATCACGCCCATCCTGACCGTGCGAGCTGTCACACCTGAGCCAATGGTTGGCGAAACGATACTGCCCCTCACAGGGCAGAAGCGCCTCCATTTGTGTGTGGGGCCGCCCTAGGGCTTCGGCCTGCAGTTGCTCGATGAGCACAAACGGCTTCACGACCGAACCCAGCGACCCATTGCCACGCCAGGTCATGCCGGGCACGTTGCGGGCGCTGCTGCTGGCGATCGGGGCTCCCGCAAACGCGAGCACATCGCCCGTCTGCGCATCAATGACCGCCAGGGCGGCCTCGACGCGGCCTGCATCCGTCGCGTCGGCATGCCGTTTGGCGATATCCTCCCGCGTACGCTGCACCACGACCTCGGCGAGCCGTTGTAGCCCGACATCGAAGGTCACCTGCACATCGTCACCCGACTCCACGCGCAGGTTGCTCCAGAGATGTTGCTCGCGCGCCTTCGCATCGCGTTCGACGAGCCGCATGCCGATGCGACCCGAAAGTTCCGCCTCAAAGCCAGCCTCGACGCCGCTGATGCCACTGCGCGACTGCAACAACAACGCGCGGGAGAAACTCTGCCGCGCATCGATCTGCATGAGGCGGCGTTCCTCCTCACTCGGCGCCGCCTCCGCCGGCACGAGTTCGTCCACCCATCCAGCGGGCATCTGGTCGGCAAGGAAGTTCGACACCCAGACTCTCGGCTGGCTGATCTTGTCGACGTCGAAGACGCGACCGAGCAGCGCGGCCAATGCCGTTCCTTCCACTTCGTTGCCGATGCGCTGCACGGACGGATTGACTTCGAGGCCAGGATGGCGCCGCGCGCCGACGCGCAGGCTCGCCGCGAGTTCGAACGGCACGTGGTCGGCAAACGGCCACGACATCGACTCGACGAGGTCGCCCCACATCGGTTGGCCGTCGTCGTCCAGACGTTGCTTGCCGTCCGGGCCGAGGCGGGCCACGCGCACTTCGAGCAGACTCGCTTCGCGCAGACGCTCCAGTGCCGCAAACAGGATCGGCTCGCCCGAGTCCTCCTTGCGCAAGCGCAGCGCCCGGTCGCGCCGCTCGGTCAGCAGTTCCGTCTCGAACGTATGCAGGTCGGCGAGCAATTCGTCGTACTTGCTGAGCAGTTCCTGCCGTGTGACGCCCGGGATCACGTCCCCGATACCTTGCTGCCCACCCTGCTGGGCTTGCGCGCGCATGGCCGCAAACACGGTCTTGCGCGGCAACCCAGAACACGCCGACAGCACCGTGGTCGCCAGCGGTCCGAGTTCGGCCGTCACGTCCTTCGGGAAGAACCCAGGCCGCAACACTGCCGTGGGCATCGCCAGCAGGTCGCGCGCCGCCGCTTCTGGGCCGAGCACGCCGGACCGGTACGAATAACTCGTGCCCTTCCGCTGTGGTTGCTGCTGCGCCCACAGCATCGCGCCGTGCACCGCGGCACCGATCGGATGGCGCAGCCGGAAGCGCTGGTAGTAGAGCGAGATCTCCATGGTCGGCTCGTCGTAGACGAGCAGGTTGCCGGCTCGATCGCGGATCGAACCGCGCACGCTCGGCACCGAACGGAACGACCAGCGGTTCTCACTGCTGCGGCGCGCCCAGACCTCGTGGTCGTCGACCATCACGTTCCACAGATGCAGCAGCACCACGGCGACGCCCGCGAACAGGAAGCCCCACAGGACCCCGATGCGGGTCTGCGTCGAACTGGCGCCGCTCACGCCTCTTCCTCGAAGGCCACGAGCGGCGGCAGCCACCGCAGCACCGAGAGCAGCGGCGGCAGCAGCAGCGCGGCCCAGATCACCGACACGAGGTCCAGCGAGGCACTCTGCGAAGGTTGTTGGAAGACGCGCCCAAACAGGCCGGCGAGTTTGGGAATCGCGATCGCACACAAAGCCGCCGCTCCAGCCTGCCAGATCCAGCGTTGGCCGAAGAACCAGCTGCGCAGCGGCAGTAGCACGGCCACCGGAATGCCGAGTACGAGCAACTGCACGGGCAGCCCCGCTTCGTCGACGATGGCCCGGCCGGCCGCCGCGCCGAGCAACAACCACGGCAGCGCGCTGCGTTGCGCGAACATCGCGAGGAACATGCAGAGCAACACGCCCACATCGAGTGGCGGCAGGCCAAGGTCGCGCCACAACCCGGCGAGCAGGAAGAACTGCGGCGCGAACAAGAACCACAACAACCACCGTTTCATCGCCCGCCTCCGCCGACCACGACTTCCGCCGTGCGTGGCCCATTCTGGGTGGCGGTCGTCACCTCGACGCGGTCCTGCGGCAGACCTTCCGATCGCGCATAACCGAGGAACAAGCCGGGCGGGCAGTGCGGGCCATTGCTGCCCGTGAACAGGTACCCTGCTGGCAGTCGTTCGTCGACCCCATCAAAGGAGTCGCCGCGCCATTGCAGGATGGCGATGCCGTTCTGCGACCCAACCACCTGCCCCGTGATCTCGCGCGGCCGCAAGCCGGGCTGCTGCGGCAACAACAGCAGGTTCCAGCGCTGCCGCGAAGCGGGAAAGGAGGTGACGAGGCCAAGGCCGAACGCGAGCCCGCGGGCGGTGCCAAGGCAGATGCCGTCCTGCACGACGGCGGCGCCATCGGGCACCGGCCCATCGCACGACAGCAGGTGGCGGCCGTGCACCGCCCCCGGCAGATCCCAGACGTAGGCCGCGTGGCGCACTTCGAGCCCGGCCTGGTGGCGCAGGGCAACCAAGGGCGACTCCGGCGCGGGCGCGGTTTGCGAGTCGGCGCGACGGCGCCAGGCCACCACGTGCGACAAGGCGCGCGGCTCAAACGGGGGCACAACGAACACTCCGATGGTCAACGCGTCTTCGCCGACCGCCGCTTCGTAACCCCAGATCCGTGTGCGGCCTAGCCAGAGGCCAGCCGGCGGCTCGCCGGGCAAGGAAGGCAGCGCGATCGTCGTCACCGGCAACCCGGGACGGTCGAGGTTGGCAGCCCGGTATGGGTCGTCCCAGAGATCGACGCGCAAAGGGGCCGGGTCGACCGCGGCGGCGGGTTTTACGACCATGCGCAGGGAACCGCCGTCGGGCAGGTTCACGACGGCGGCCACCGAACGCGCGCTCGCGTGGTTGAGCAGCAGCACTCGCGCCAGGGCTTCGGGAGGATCCTCGGCGGCCTCCCCGCGCCCGGCCTTCTGCAGGAAGCCAAGCAGCACGTTGCCCTTCGTCACGAACTCACAGCAGTCGGCGAGTTCGGCATACGAATGATCGAGGCGCA
>Ga0075163_10012439_pt1 | contig 11083 bp, 12 predicted proteins | sample JI1023141ADNA_FD_71478 | JGI IMG/M metagenome (GOLD analysis project Ga0075163, IMG submission 71478) | Wastewater effluent complex algal communities from Wisconsin, to seasonally profile nutrient transformation and Carbon sequestration -... | ecosystem: Engineered > WWTP > Effluent > Algae...
CGAAGTCGTCGTTGATCTCGTCCATCTCCAGGACGATGTCGTAGGGCACCTTGGCCTCGGCCAGCAGGACGTTCATGTGGCCGGGGAGGCGACCGGCGACGGGATGGATGCCGAAGCGCACGTCGACGCCGCGCTCGCGCAGCTTGCGGGTCAGGTCGGCCACGCCGTACTGGGCTTGGGCGACGGCCATCCCGTACCCCGGCGTGATGATCACCGAGGAGGCCGAGGACAGCAGTTCGGCGGCGGACTCGGCGGTGATCTCGCGGTGCTCGCCGTAGTCCTTGTCGTCGGCGGGGCCTGCTTCGATGCCGAAGCCGCCGGCGATGACCGAGATGAAGGACCGGTTCATCGCCTTGCACATGATGTAGGACAGGTAGGCACCCGAGGAGCCGACCAGCGCGCCGGTGACGATCAACAGGTTGTTGCCGAGCAGGAAGCCCGCCGCGGCGGCCGCCCAGCCCGAGTAGCTGTTGAGCATCGACACCACGACCGGCATATCGCCACCGCCGATCGAGGCGACCAGATGCCAGCCGAGCAGCAGGGCCAGCACGGTGACCGCGACCAGCAGCCACAGGCTGGGGTCGATGACGAACCAGACGGTGAGCGCGGCGAAGGCCACCAGCGACCCGAGGTTGAGGATGTTCTTGCCGGGCAGCATCAGCGGTGCGGACTTCATCCGGGCCGACAGCTTGAGGTTGGCCACGATGGAGCCGGTGAAGGTGACCGCACCGATGAAGACGCCGATGAACACCTCGGCGGAGTGGATGCCGAGCATGCCCTGTTCGGACATCGCGATGGCGTCCGGCCCGTCGGGGTGCGCCTCGATGTGCAGGTAGCCGTTCCAGCCGACCAGCACCGCAGCCAGGCCGACAAAGGAATGCAGCAGCGCGATCAGCTCGGGCATGCCCGTCATCTCGACGACGCGGGCTCGCCACAGGCCGATGGCGGCGCCGATGGCCATGGCGCCGAACAGCAGCCCCAGTCCGAGCGGCTCGATCTGGTGGTTGATGGCCAGCACGATGGTCGCGACCAACGCGATGGCCATGCCGACGATGCCGAAGCTGATACCGGCGCGGGACGTCTCATGACGGGACAGTCCGGCCAGGGAGAGCACGAAGAGCAGAGCTGCCACGACATAGGCCGCGGTCGCAGCGGTTTCCAGGGTCAACATGGGGAGATTGATTCCGATCGGGTAGGCACGGGCGCTAGCTGCGGGAGAACATCGCGAGCATGCGGCGGGTGACCGCGAAGCCGCCGAAGATGTTGATACTGGCGAGCAGGATCGCGACGGTGGCCAGGGCGGCGATGACCGCATCGGTTTCCCCGACCTGCAGCAGTGCGCCGACGACGATGATGCCCGAGATCGCGTTGGTCACCGACATCAGCGGCGTGTGCAGCGCGTGGTGCACGTTGCCGATCACGTAGTAACCGATCACGATCGCCAGGGCGAAGACCGTGAGGTGCATCTGCAGTGCGGCCGGGGACAGCGCCAGCAGGACGAACAGCACCGCGGCGCCGCCCAGGGCCAGGCCCAGCCGACGCCCGGTCGACATCGGCTCCTTGGTCTTGGGCGCCGCGACCGGTTCGGTCTTGGCGGCGGCGGGCGCGGCGGAGACCTGCACCGGCGGCGGGGGCCAGGTGAGCGCGCCGTCGCGGACCACCGTCACCGAACGCTGCACGACGTCCTCGAAGTCCAGGACCAGATTCCCGTCCTTGGCCGGGGTGATCAGCTTGAGCAGGTTGACCAGGTTGGTGCCGTAGAGCTGGGATGCGGTGGCCGGCAGGCGGCCCGCCAGATCGGTGTACCCGATGATCGTGACGCCGTTGTCGGTGACGACCGCCTCGTCCTTGACGGTGCCCTCGACATTGCCCCCGTTGGCCGCGGCCATGTCCACGAGCACACTGCCGGGCTTCATCGAGGCGACCATGTCGGCGGTGATGATGCGCGGGGCGGGCCGGCCGGGGATCAGCGCGGTGGTGATGATGATGTCCACCTCGCGGGCCAACTCGGCATACAGCGCGGCCTCGCGGGCCTTGTAATCCTCGCCCATCTCCTTGGCATAGCCGGTCGCCGACACCTCGCCGGCATTCGGGTCCACCGAGACGTACTCCCCGCCCAGGGACTTGACCTGGTCGGCGACCTCGGGTCGCGGGTCGGTGGCCTTCACGATGGCGCCCAGGCTGCCTGCCGCGCCGATGGCGGCCAGACCCGCCACCCCGGCGCCCACGACGAGGACCTTGGCCGGGGGCACCTTGCCCGCGGCGGTCACCTGCCCGGTGAAGAACCGGCCGAAGGCGTGCGCGGCCTCGACAACCGCCCGGTAGCCGGCGATGTTGGCCATCGAGGACAGCACGTCCAGCGATTGCGCGCGGGAGATGCGCGGTACCGCGTCCATGGCCAGCACGGTGATCGGGCGGGCGGACAGCTTCTCGACCAGCTCCGGGCGCAGCGCCGGCGAGATCAGGCTGACCAGTGTCGCACCGTCGCGCAGCTTGGCGATCTCCTCATCGGTCGGCGCGTTGACCTTGAGGACGACCTCGGCCTCCCACGGACTGCCGATGCTCGCCCCGGCCTGCTCGTAGGCGGCGTCGGAAAAGCTGGAGGCGGCCCCGGCGCCGGATTCGACGACGACGGAGTAGCCGAGCTTGAGGATCTGGCCGACGGTCTGCGGCGTGGCGGCGACGCGGGTCTCACCTGCTTGAGACTCGCGCGGTATCCCGATGATCATCCGAAGAGTCTCGCATCCGCGCCCCGGTTGTGCCCACGGCCCTCCGGCGGTGAGCGGTCCGATTAATGGGTGCAACGTGAAGAAATGCGCGCTGACCGGTCGGGGATCAGAGCCAGTCGCGGCGTTTGAACATCACATACAGGACCACGATGAGCACCACGATCAACGCCGAGCTGGTGATGAACCCGCCGACGCTCTCCAGCCCCGGATACAGGACGTTCTGACCGTAGAACCCGGTGATCGCGGTGGGTACCGCGATGATGGCGGCCCACCCGGTCAGTTTCTTCATCACGGTGTTGAGCCGGGCATCTTGCAGTGACAGGTTCGTCTCGAACACCGTGGTGACCATGTCGCGCAGCGATTCGGTCCATTCCGAGGCGCGCAGCACATGGTCGTACAGGTCGGCGTAGAGCGGGTCGAGTTCGGGGGAGGTCCTGGCGTCGAGCCGGCGGTGCTGGATGGTGCTGACCACCTCGCGCACCGGCAGCACCACCCGCCGCAGGTCCACCAGATCCTTGCGGACCCGAAAGGTGCGCCGCTGCAGCCCATGTGAGGGGGCGGTGTCGGAGAACAGCTCGTCTTCCAACGATTCGATCGCATCGTCGAGGGCCTGGACGGCGTCGAAATGCCCATCCACCACCACATCGAGCAAGCCGTGCACCAGGGCACCGACGCCGTGGGATTGCCCGCCGAGTTCGTCGAAGCGACGGGACACCTCGCCGATGTCGAAGGCCGGGTGCTCGCCGCCGTTGCTCGGTAACCGGACGGTGATGAGACCGTGGGGCAGGACGAAGGCCGAGATGCGGTGCTTCACCAGCATGGAGTCGCTGTCGCCGGCGGTGTCCCGAACGTCGAGGGCGTACACGGTGAAGAAGGTATGTGTCTGGTACACCGCGGCTTTGGTGCGTTCCTTGGGAGCGATCGCATCCTCGACGGCCCACATGTTGAGCTGTAGTTCGTGGGCCAGTGCCAGTAACGCGTCGTGGTCCGGGTCGTAGATATCGGCCCACACCAGCTGATCCCGGGAGGCCAGGCAGTCCGAGATCGTATCGAAGGTGAACTCGTCGTCGCGCGGTTCGCCGTCCCGCCACAGCCGGCCCGTCACTTTCGTCACGCCGACATCATTGCTCCTCGGTGAGTTTCGGCGCACGGACTGCGGGGAATGCACCTAATTGCCGGGCGCGTCGATAACTGCGGTTGCCCGTTCTGCGAAGGAGTCGAGATGTCTGACAACAACACCCTGTGGATCATTGTCGCGGCGGTGGTGGCCCTGGCGGTCATCGTGGGCCTCATCCTGGCGGCCCGCAACAAACGCACCCAGAGCAGGCGCGACGAGGCGCAGCGGCTGCGTGCCGAACTCGATTCCGAACGCGAGCAGGTGGCCAAGCGTCAGGCACTCGCCGAGGAGACCGACGCGCGGGCGCGTGCGGCGGCAGCCGAGGCCGAGGCGAAGGCGGCCGAGGCGCGGCGGCTCAGCGAACGGGCATCCGCGCACCAGGAGACGGCCGCCACCCACCTGGAGGATCTCGACGAGCGCCGCAAGCACATCGACAAAATCGATCCCGATGTGAAGGCCCATCGTGGTGCCGGGGACGACGTCCCCGACCGCCAGGTCGTCACCGACGCGCCGCACCGCGTGGAGAACCCCCGTTGATGCAGTCCGAGGCCGCGTCTCGGTTGCGCGGCGAACGTGCAACGACATGGGAGACATTGGTCCGCACGGCGACCGGTGACCCCACCATGTACTGCATGGAATTCGTGGTCGAACGCGGTAAGGCCCGTTGTCCGCGTTGCGTCGCGGTGGCAGAGTACTCGTTCATCGAGTTGGGTCCGAATCTGCTTCGCTACGAAGTGAACTGCGCCGGCTGCGGGGAGCTCTACCGGGAGAAGCTCGGGCCGACGGCGCCCAAGGCCGGGGTGGTGGCGACGGTCGACGATTGGCTGCCCGCCGTGCCGGAGCCCAGCGTGCCGCTACGCGCGCGCATGGACGGGTGGGTCGGTAGCGCCCGCCGCCGGGCCGCGTCACTGTCCGCCTCGACCACCTCCGCCTGGGTGGCACGACGCGCGCGCCGTCAGCCCGAAACCGTCCCCGAGCCCATCGCCTAGAGAGTCGGTACTCTCGGCGGGTGTGAGGGACGCGCCGCTGGACGGACTGCTGGAACGCGCGGGCGGTATCCGCGGTCTGATCTACTCCGCCCTGCCGGTCAGCACCTACGCGGTGACGGCCGCGGCGCTCGGACGCATCCCCGCGGTCATCGCGGCGCTGACGGTCGCCGGGCTGGTGCTGGCCTGGCAGCTGGCGCAGCGGGAATCGCTGCGGCCGGCGTTGTGGGGTTTCACCGGCGTCGCGGTGTGCGCCGGGCTGGCGCTGGTCACCGGGCAGGCCAAGGATTTCTATCTGCCCGGCATATGGATCGCGCTGCTGATGGCCGTCCTGTTCACCGGTTCCATCCTGATCCGGCGCCCACTCGTCGGGGTCGTGTGGGCGTGGATGACCGGCCGGGATGCGTCGTGGCGGCGAATCCGCAAGGTGCGGCTGGCTTTCGACATCGTCACCGCGGTGATGGCGGCGGTGTCCTGGTCCCGCTTCCTGGTGCAGAACTACCTCTATGACAGTGACCAGGCCGAAATGTTGGCCGTCGCCCGGTTGGCCATGGGCTGGCCGCTGTTCCTGGTCACCACCACCGCCATGGTGCTCGCGGTGCGCTACGCCGTGCGCTCGCTGCCGCGACCAGCCGCGGGATAAATTCACCGCGATCACAGATCTTCACCGCGCGGCGCCGGTTGCGTAGTAATACCGGGGTGACCATCTCACTGCCCGCCGACTTGTGCTGTTGCCGCTGAGGCCCCACGCCCCAGCCCCTCTCCCAACAGGTCTCACAGCACAGAAAGCCGGCCAGCAGTGTCTGTCTTCGTTGATCTCGTGCCCGACGAGCCGAAAGTCGATCCCTCGCGCTCGGCCGCACCCGCCCAGCGTTGGAAGGGCCTTCTCACCAAGGCAGGTCTGCCGCTGCTCTCGGTTCTGGTGTTCTTCGCCGTCTGGCAGACCGTCGCGACCCTGGGCATCTGGAACGAGACCTTCGTGCCGTACCCGAGCACGGTGTGGCGGGCGTTCGTCGACGTCTCCACCACCCATGACGGCACCCGCGGGTACGCCGGCTACCTGCTCCACGAGCACCTCTACATGACGCTGCGCCGAGTCTTCATCCAGGTCATCCGTGATGTCGTGGTGCCCTCCGCGCTGCCGGAGACCTTCACCGGCATCCGGCTCGCGGTCGGCATGGCCTACTCGTCGGTGGTTGCCGCCGAACTGTTCAACGGCATCCCCGGCATCGGCGGATTGGTCAAGGACGCAAGCAATTACAACAACACCCCCGTCGTGCTGGTCGGCATCTTCGCCATCGGTGTCTCGGGACTGATCATCGACGGTCTGCTTCGCACCGCCGAACGGCGCTATCTCCCCTGGATCGGAAAGGTATGAAAATCTCGATGAAGTTCACATCCCTACTGGCAGTGGCTGTCAGCGCTCTTGCGCTGGCCGGTTGCGCGGTGGATAACTCCGGAAGTGACGCCACCACGGAGACCATCCGCATCGGCTACCAGTCCTTCCCCAGCGGTGACCTGATCGTCAAGAACAACAAGTGGCTCGAAGAGGCACTGCCCGACTTCAACATCAAGTGGATCAAGTTCGATTCGGGCGCCGACGTCAACACCGCGTTCATCGCCAAGGAACTCGATTTCGGTGCGCTGGGCTCCAGTCCGGTGGCCCGCGGACTCTCGGCCCCGCTGAACATCCCCTACAAGGTGGCGTTCGTGCTCGATGTCGCCGGTGACAACGAGGCCCTGGTGGTGCGCAACGATGCGAACGTCAACACCATCGCCGAGTTGCGTGGCAAGCGGATCGCCACCCCGTTCGCATCGACCGCGCACTACAGTCTGCTCGCCGCGCTGTCGCAGAACGGATTGTCCCCCAGCGATGTTCAGCTGATCGACCTGCAGCCCCAAGCGATCCTGGCGGCCTGGGAGCGCGGTGACATCGACGCCGCCTACAGCTGGCTGCCGACCCTGGACGATCTGCGCAAGACCGGTAAGGATCTGATCACCAGCCGTCAGCTGGCCGCCGACGGCAAGCCGACGCTGGACCTGGGCGCGGTGCGCACGGAGTTCGCGGACGAACACCCCGAGGTCGTCGACATCTGGCGCCGGCAGCAGGCCCGTGCCCTCGACGTCATCTCCGGCGACCCGGACGCCGCCGCGAAGGCGATCGCCGCCGAAGTCGGCCTGACGCCGGAAGACCTTGCCGGACAACTCAAACAGGGTGTGTACCTGACACCGGCGGAGGTCGTGTCTGCGGAGTGGCTGGGCTCGGACGGCAAACCGGGCAACATTGCCGCCAATCTGCAGAGCGCCTCAGAGTTCCTCGCCGAGCAGCAGCAGATCCCGGAGGCGGCGCCGCTTCAGACGTTCCAGGACGCCATCTACACCAAGGGTCTTCCCGATGCCCTCCAGCAGTGACGTCGCGAGCAGGGGTGGGCTGCGGATCGCGAACGTCGCGCACCGCTACGGCGACGTCACCGCGTTGGGTCCGGTCGATCTCGATGTCCAGCCGGGTGCGTTCCTGGTGTTGGTCGGCGCGTCGGGCTGTGGGAAGAGCACGTTGCTGAGGTTGATCGCCGGCTTCGAGGAACCCACCGCGGGCGAGGTGCGCGTCGAGGGTGCCTCCCCCACACCCGGTGTCACCTCGGGTGTGGTGTTCCAGCAGCCGCGGCTGTTCCCCTGGCGCACCGTCGGCGGCAACGTCGACCTGGCGCTCAAGTATGCGAAGGTTCCCCGCGAGCTGAGGCCGCAGCGCCGAGCGGCGATCCTGGCGCGCGTCGGGCTGGAGGGGACCGCCGACCGCAGGATCTGGGAGATCAGCGGCGGGCAGCAGCAGCGCGTCGCGATCGCCCGGGCGCTGGCGGCGGAGACTCCGCTGTTCCTGCTCGACGAGCCGTTCGCGGCCCTGGACGCGCTGACCCGCGAACGGCTGCAGGACGATGTCCGGCAGGTCAGCGCCGAGTCGGGGCGCACCACGGTGTTCGTCACGCACAGTGCCGACGAGGCGGCGTTCCTCGGATCGCGAATCGTGGTGTTGACCCGGCGGCCCGGCACGATCGCGCTCGACCTGCCCTCGGATCTGCCGCGCTCCGGGATCGAGGCCGACGAGCTGCGGCGCTCACCGGAGTTTCTGAGGCTGCGCAACGAGGTCAGCGACGCGGTGAAAGCGGCCGCCGCCTGATGTGAGCGCCGCTTGACTGCCCGGACACGCAGAAAAGCACCCGTTACGCCGTGGCGTGCCGGGTGCTTTCGTGTCGAACGGCTCAGACCGGGGGGTAGGCCGGCGGCGGGTAGACGCCGCGCAGACCCCAGGCCAGCCAGCTGAAGAAGAACTCGCCCTCATCGCTGATGTCGTAATCGGGATTAGGATCCATAGTCGCCTCCGCAGCAAGCCTGTTTCGCCGAAGTCTAGTCCCAATGGGTGATCCCCGGACAGCGAAACCACTCCAATGCCTAAACTGGCCAACCAGTTGATTGGTACACCCGGGCCCACCCCGGTCTGCAGATAGCGAGTCACCATGTCCACCGAGTCCGCAACCAACGGATCGTCCCGGCGCGACGAGTTGCTGGCGGTCGCCGCCAAGCTGTTCGCCGCTCGCGGGTATCACGGCACCCGGATGGACGATGTCGCCGACGCGGTCGGCCTCAACAAGGCCACCGTCTACCACTACTACGCCAGCAAGTCGCTGATCCTCTGGGACATCTACAAGCGCACCGCCGATTTCACCGTCGACGCCCTGCACGACGATCCCACCGCGACCGCCCGGGAGACGATCTACCACTTCACCAGGCGCTTGCTCACCGGTATCGCCCACGACCTGGAGGCCGCCGCCGTCTATTTCCAGGAGGGTCCCTACATTTCGGAGTGGTTCACCGAAGAGCAGGTTGCCTACATCCGCCAGGCCGAATCCACCGTCTACGAACACGTCCGCGATGTCATCGACCGCGGCATCGCCAGCGGAGAGTTCTATGACTGCGACTCCCATGTGCTGGCGCTGGGCTATATCGGGATGACACTCGGCGCCTACCGTTGGCTGCGGCCGCACGGACGGCGCACCGCCCAGGAGATCGCCGTCGAATTCAGCACGGCATTGCTGCGGGGGCTGATCCGGGATGAGGCCGTCCGCATCCAGGAGCCACTCGGCGGTGCCCAGAAGTGACCGACCTGTTCGGCCTCGACGGCAAGGTCGCCGTGGTCACCGGTGGTGGCCGCGGTATCGGCGTGATGATCGCCCGTGGCCTCTTGCAGGCGGGCGCGGCGAAGGTGTATCTGGCGGCCCGCAAGGAAGCGGAACTGGACGCCGCGGTGGCGGAGTTGTCAGCGCTGGGCGCGGTCGAAGGCATCCCGGCCGACCTGGGGACGGCCCCGGGCGTGCAGGCGCTCGCCGATGCGCTGACGGCCAAGGAGGAAGCCGTCCATGTCCTGTTCAACAATGCCGGCGCAAATTGGGGCGAACCCTTCGACACCTTCCCCGAGTCCGGTTTCGATCGTGTTTTCGACGTCAACGTCAAGGGTGTTTTCCTGTTGACCCGCGCCTTGGTGCCGCTGCTCACGGCGGCTGCCACCGACGATGATCCGGCCCGTGTCGTCAACACCGGCAGTGTCGACGGTTTCCATGTGCCCGAGCGCGGTCGCAACAACTTCTCCTACGCCGCCAGCAAGGCTGCGGTGCACACCCTCACGCAGCATCTCGCGGGGGAGTTGGCGCCGCGGATCCTGGTCAACGCGATCGCACCCGGGCTCTTTCCGTCCCGGATGACCAAGGTGCTGCTCACCGCCGGTGAGGAGGCGGTGGGTGCGGCTCTGCCGCTGGGTCGGGTGGGGCGGCCCGACGATATGGCCGGTATCGCCGTCTTCCTCGCGAGCCGCGCGAGTAGTTATGTCACGGGGGCCGTCATCCCGGTCGACGGAGGCGTCAGCGTCATTCGCTGAAATTGCTCGACGAGGGCAGGTGTGAACGCCGACACATGCGGGTAATCGGGTGCACATGTGTTCACCGAATACCATGATGATTCCTGCACAGCCGGCGGGTGCGCGATGGTCGTGAACCTGCGTGGCCTCACCCGTTGGAGCGTCAAGCCGGCCCGGGACATCCCCACGGCGACCACGCCGAAGGTCAACCTTGTCCGCGGGCTGCTCGCGCGTGCGACGACACCGCTGCTGCCCGACGATTACCTCAAGTTGCTCAATCCGCTGTGGACGGCCCGCGAACTGCGCGGCGAGGTCATCGACGTGCGGAAGGAGACCGAGGACACCGCCACGGTGACGATCCGGCCGGGGTGGGGTTTCACCGCCGACTATCAGCCCGGTCAGTACGTCGGGATCGGCCTGCGGATCGACGGTCGTTGGCACTGGCGGTCGTACTCACTGACCTCGGTGCCCAAGCGGGACGACAAGCTCATCTCCATCACCGTCAAGGCCACTCCTGAGGGGTTTCTGTCCAGCCACCTGGTGAACGGGGTGAAAACCGGAACGATTGTTCGCTTGGCGGCACCCAAGGGGGATTTCGCCATGCCGGATCCGCCGCCGGCCAAGGTACTTTTCGTGACCGCGGGCAGCGGTATCACCCCGGTGATGGCCATGCTCCGGTCGATCGCTGCACGCAGCGAGAACGGCAGGCAGGCAATCACCGACATCGTGCACATCCATTCGGCCCCGAGCGCCGATGACGTGATCTTCCACGACGAACTGCAGGAACTGCACCAGAGCCGCGAAGGTTACCGGCTGCACCTGCACCTGACCGATGATGCGGGCCATCTGGACTTCGACAGTTTGCACGAGATCGCCGCGGACTGGCAGGAGCGGCCGACATGGGCCTGCGGGCCCCCGGCGATGCTCGACACGATCGAGAAGGTCTGGGCCGAGGCCGGGTTGCCCGAAAACCGGCTGCACATGGAACGTTTCGTCATCGATCGGACCGACAAGGGGGGTGAGGGCGGCACCGTGACCTTCGCATTGTCGGACAAGACCGTCGAGGTCGACGGCGCCACCTCACTGCTGGAGGCCGGTGAGAAGGTCGGCATCCAGATGCCCTTCGGCTGCCGGATGGGCATCTGCCAGACCTGCGTGCTGCCCCTGGAATCGGGGCACGTGCGCGACTTCCGGTCCGGCACCGAACACGGTGCGGGCGATCGGATTCAGACCTGTGTGTCGGCGGCGTCCGGCGACTGCACCATCAACGTCTAGGAGATTCTGAGCATGGCCATCACCGATCTCAAAGAATATGCCCACCTGACCGCGGCCGACGTCGAGGAGC
>Ga0075163_10012441_pt1 | contig 11082 bp, 9 predicted proteins | sample JI1023141ADNA_FD_71478 | JGI IMG/M metagenome (GOLD analysis project Ga0075163, IMG submission 71478) | Wastewater effluent complex algal communities from Wisconsin, to seasonally profile nutrient transformation and Carbon sequestration -... | ecosystem: Engineered > WWTP > Effluent > Algae...
CCAGCAGCGCCTCCCCGAGCGCCACCCCGTACGCGCGCGGCGTGCTGCAGGCCCGCAGCCCCGTCATATCGAGCACCAGCCGCCCCTCCGCCCGGATCGGCAGGTCCGTGCCCGGCAGGTCCTCCTCCACCACCACCGAGAACCCCGCCGGATCGCCCGGCCCCACCGCGATCGTCAACACATGCGAGACATCCTCCCCACCGGCCATGCGGCCCATCCTATCGCCGATCCCCGGCCACCAGCGCGCGCCCCCCCGATCCTTGATGCCCCGAAGCGCGCCATCACCTGTCCCCCGGGACAGCCCATCATCGCCTCGCGCGCGTCTGCGCCGCGCGCTCCGATCGGGCCTGCCACGATTCCGGCATCCACGATCGCCGTCCCTTGCTCTCGCCGCCCGCCCGCGAAATCATGGCACCTGTTTCACGTACATCGGAGGTCGATATGGCGATGCAGCGCGGTGATCGTGGTCCCGGCGTCCAGTTGTTGCAGCGCAGCCGCAACGAATGGCTGCGCTCCCATCAAGCCCAGTTCGAGCACAGCGATCTCCGGCAGATCGCCACCGATGGCGCCTACGGGGCCAACACCGCCTACCTGGTGACCCTCGTGCAGAACGAGGTCGCCGGCCTCTCGTCGACCGGCAACGCCTGCGACGCCACGCTCGAGCGCCTCGACCTCCCCGCCGGCACGCGGGCCGACGGGACCGTCATCGTCGACAGCACCGGGGGAGGCATCTGACATGATCCGCGAAGCCCCACACAAACCCCCGCCCCCCGGCGACGGCCAGCTCTCCCCCGAGGAGGAGGAGGCCCTGCGCCAGGTCGAGAAGCTCCCGGACGCCCCCCCGCCGAACCTCGACCCGGCCGAGATCCCCTTCGAGCTGCCACGAAAGCGATAGCGGCACCCGGCCCCACGCGGGCCCCAAACCCGCGCGCTCCCGCAGCGTCGCCGGTGCGCTTCGCGGGCACAAAGCCGCCCCGTCCGCCGCATCGGTGTCAACCGACCGAGCCGGCCACGACCGACTCCCGGCGGCCTCGTGGTCGACTACCCCGGCGAGTTGGTGGCCAGCGGACGAGTGACGTGCGGCCTACAGCGGCGTCAGCGGGCGGGTCCCCAGATCCAGCACGATCACCAGCCGCAGCCCCGGCGTATTGCGCCGCCACTTGAACACCGAGTGATCACGCCCCGCGTACTCGCGCACGACCATGCGCTCCGCCCCGGGGTCGACGAAGGCGCGCAGCTTCGGCCCGCTGACGATCACGGTCATCGGCTCGAGCAGCGGCCGGCACACCATGATCCCCCGCTCCGCCAGCCACGGGTGGTCGAGCATGCCTTCTGGCAGCGGCAGCGGCGTCTCGAACCTCTCCGTCACCGACTCGATGAGCGGCGCGAAGTCGGTGACCAGTTCGGCTAGCTCGCTGCGGGCATCGAAGCCCCAGTAGCACAGCGGATACCCGCAGTGCTCGGGCGACACGAACATCACCACATTCGCGTCCGCCAGCGCCGCGACGTGCCACGTCCACCCGTCGACCCGATTGCGCGCCAGCGCGGCCTCCCCCGCACGCATCGTCGCCTCGTCGATCGGGGCGCAGGCCGCCGCGTCGAAGAAACAACCCGCCCCATGGACGACCTCGTAGCCCGCGTCGTCCTCGCCGCCCGCACGGGTGGCGAAACGTGCCGGCTCCCAGCACAGCGCAGGCCCGACGGCGAAGCGCACGCGGGCGCATACGACGCGGGTCGGCTGCCCCGCGCTCTCGGCCAGCGCCAGCTCGACCGGAAAATCTCCGCGCGGGACCTCGCGCGCGAGCGGCAGCCACGAATCCGCGAAGTCGATGCTCATCGGGTCGGCGGCGACGATGCGCCCGCTCGTCACGCGCAGACGCCCGATCTCTCGCGTCGCCATGACCAGCGGTCCACCGCGCTCACAGGCGAAGCGGGTCCCCGGGGTGAACGCGGCGGCGAACGGGCTGTGGCTCACCGCGCAATGATACGCCGGCCCGCACACACTGGTTCAACGTCACCTTGTTGACGGCCGTCACCTTGCCGTCGAAATCCATGCCGTCGGGGGAGAAAACGTACGGGAGAGCATTTTCGATGCCGATATCGAAGCCCTCGCGCTTCCCCATCGTGGGGTCGAGCTGGGTGACGATCGCCTGCTGGCCCGCGCCCTTTTGCGGGTAGACCCACGCCTCGAAGCCGAGGGCCGCGCAGCTCGCCGTACCTGCAGCCGGGCAGGTCGTCGTCCACGCGGCGGCGCCGACAGCTCCTCTTCGAGCGAGCTGCTCAGCGTGCGCCGCGCTTGGCGTAGGGCTTCACCCACGCTTCGACATGTCTCCGCAACCACTGGTGCGCCGGCTCGTCGTCGAACCTGGGGTGCCACGCCATGGCCACAGCGATCTCCGGGGTTGGAACGGGGAGCGCAAAGCTCGCGACGGCGAGCTCCTGCGTCGCGGCAATTGCGAGCGACTCAGGCGTCGCGGTCACGAGGTCCGAACGAGCCACGGCGTGCAGAGCGGCGAGGAAATCGGTCACCACCGCCATCACCTCCCGCTTGAGCCCGCGTGCCCCCAGCGCTTCATCGATCGGGCCCAGCGCGCGCCCGCGGCGAGAGACAGCGATGTGACGTTGCGCCGCGAACCGCTGCGCCGTCACGTTCTTCGCAAGCATCGGGTGGCCTTCTCTGACTACGCCGACAAAGCGGTCGGTGATGAGCTTCTTCGTGCGCAGCTCCGGCTCAAGGAAGTCGATGACCCCGATGTCGAGGTCCACCCGCCCGTCACGCAACGACGCCGCGTCCTCGGACCCTTCCTGAGCGAAGCACACTCGCACACGAGGAGCTTCACGCTCGGCGGCCTGCGCCAAGGGCGCGACCAGGAGGGCAGCAACGGCATCGTTGCACCGCACCGTGAGGGTGCGCTCGATCAGCTCAAGCGGCATCGCCGCGTTCGGGCTCAGGGCGGCTCGCGCACTCGCGGTTGCTGCATGGACCTGCTCTCGCATCCCGATGGCCGCCGGCGTGAGCACCATGCCACGGCCCGCACGCACGAGAAGCTCGTCGCAGAGCGCCACACGGAGGCGGCCCAGCGCGCGACTCATCGCGGGCGTCGTGAGGTGAGCGCGCTCGGCCGCCTTCGTGACGCTCCCTTCCTGCAAGAGGGCGTCGAGAGCGTGCAGCAGGTTCAGATCGAGGTTTGCCGTCACAAGCAAGAAGACTTTACCAAGATTGCACTGGAGAGCAAACGCGTCGCATGTGATCTCTCGTTCATGACAACCATCGCCAAGCCCATCACGCACACGTTCTTCATGTTGGTGAAGACCACCAATGTCTGGCTCGCGCTCCCTCCCAAAGCGCGCTTCCAGTTCCTCAGCGCAGAGATTGAGCCGCTTCTGAAGCAGCATCCCGCCGTGAAGATGCGCTTCTTCGACTCCGAGGCGTTCACTGGTCGCTACTCGGACGTGGTGATGTGGGAGACGAAAGAGATCGGCGATTACCAGGCGATCGTCGAAGGATTGCGCGAGACCGCGTTCTGGGGCGCGTACTTCGAGGTGCTCGAGATCGTTCCGGCCATCGAGAACGCGTACGCCGAGCACTACGAGGTCGCGCCGATGGGTGGATGAGATTCGCGGCGCCCGCCCGCCTTCGTTGCATGCATGATGGGCCCGGTCGGAGCAGAAAAGCTCGCCGTCGACCTGGGCAGAGTTCGCGGCCGAGGTGATCTCTGACGCGGCCAGAGCGGAGTATGATAATCCGGCGAACCGGCGACGATCGACTCGCACGATAGGCGTCGTCGTCGACGTTGTTGGCAGTCACGGCAGCATTGCTGCGCAGAAAATGCTGGGGGCGCCGATTTACGATCGACGACGTCCGGGCCACGCGTGCGCGCTCGACGGCGTGGCCGGGCGATGCTCCACTCGGTCGCCCACTCGGTCGTCCACGGGGATCGCGCTTGACCCGCGATCGTTCAGGCCCGTATCCTGCAGGCCGATGGTGGCTCCTGCCGGTGCCGGACCCGATGGGCTCGCGTCCACTTCTTTCGCCCGGGTTTCGTGCCCATGAGCTTTCATCGCAGCCGCTGGGAGGCCCTCCAGTGGATCGCCGCCCACCGCTACAAAGCCCCCCCTTCTTGATAACCGCGCGGGCGTCCGCGGAGAGGAGCGATCGGTGAAGGAGCAGCCCAGAGCCGCTGTGGAACCGCCAGACGCCCCCGCGCTGCTGCTCCGGCGCGCGCCTGAAGGCCCCGAGCCGCTCCCGCTGGTCGTGGCGCGGATGCCCTATCGGCGGCCGTTCTCCCGCCCTGGGGCCCATGCCCACCGATTCCTGCAGATGATTTATGTCGAGGGCGGCTCCGGCTCGGTGCGGGCCGACGGTCCGCAGACCGGCGTCGGGCCGGGCGACCTGTTCGTGTTCGCGCCGAATCAGGCCCACGACTTCGAGCTCGACGAGGGCGTCGACGCCTGGATGTTGTCGGTGTCGGCGGAGATCGCCGAGGCGACACCGGGCATGTCGCTCAGGCTCTCCGAGGAGATGCAGGCCCGTTGGTCGCGGCGGATCACCACCCTCGAGGACGAGCTGCGCGTGCGCCGGAGCGGCTATCGCGAGCTCGCGCAGCACGAGCTCGCGGCGATGTTCATCGAGCTGCGCCGGGTCGCACCGCCGCCCCCGCTGACGCCGAAGGTCAGCCCGCTCGCCGCTCGCCTGGTCGAGCTCGTCGAGCGCGACTACGCGGAGCCGCTGACGCTGGTCGGCATGGCGAGGGCGCTGCGGCGCTCGCCCGCGTATCTGACGAACCTCGCGCGGACCGAGCTCGGGCGGACGGCGATGCAGCTGGTGCTCGACCGGCGGATGCGAGCCGCCCGCGAGCGCTTGCTCGGCAGCGACGAGATGATCGACGTGATCGCGGAGAGGGTCGGCTTCGCGGACCCGGCCTACTTCACGCGGGTGTTTCGTCGGGAGCACGGGACGGCGCCGCAGCGCTGGCGTCAGCTCCAGCGCGGCCGCACCTAAAGATCGTCCTGGTCGCGGCGAAAGTCCGTGTCTGGTCGCCCAAAACGGATCTGCCACGATTCTGACACGCGCTGGAGCGCGAAATTCGGAGAGAAGATCCCATGTTCAATCGTCTCCTGTCCATTTCAATGCTGCTGCTCACGACCGCCTGCGACCTCGAGCCCGGCGCCGACGAGCGCTCCGCCCAGGCCTTCCCCGGCGGCGAGGACGGCGAGCTGGCCGTCGACCTCGACGAGGACGCGCTCGTCGGCTTCGAGGCGGTGCTCGACGAGCTGGCCGCGGCCTCCGACCCCGCCGCGACCTGCTACAACCCGGACCTCGGCAACGGCGGCTTCGAGAGCTTCGATTACACGAAGATGATCAGCAACGCCTATCTCCAGGCGTTCATCTGCCAGGCCGGCTGCACGGGCATCCCCGAGTGGAGCTTCGCCGGCAAGGTCACCGCCTATCTGGTCGGTAGCCCGGGGCCGTACGCCCTCATCCTGGCCGACACGGACGTCGCCGCGGGCGCGGGCCACGAGGCGGTCATGTTCAACGACGCCGCGGTGTCGCCGAACCAGAATTACAGCCTGCGATTCAAGGCGGCGTCGGGCGGCTCCACCTCGTCCAAGCTGCGGGTCACGGTCAGCAAATTCGCGGACGCGGCCGGTACGATCCCCGGCGGGCCGAGCCAGACCCAGGACTTCACGATCGCGTCGCCGAGCAGCGGCCAGATCACGCTCCCGTTCTCGACCGGACCGAGCGACGTGCGCGTGCGCGTCAGCTTCGTGCGCGACAGGATCTATACCGACAAATCGATGCTGTCGCTCGACGACGTGGCGATCACCTGCAACTGAGCGGGGTCGCTACGGCGCTCGCGCGGCCCGCAGCCGCGCGGGCTCAGCGGGCTTGCGACCATCCCGTGACGTGCAAGTACAACGCATCGCCAAGCTCGCCATATGGCCGATGCAGCGGGTCATCACGAGCACAGGCGCGACGCGGGAGCGCATGCCAGTCACTCCCCTCATCCGCGGAGCGAAAGCGCCGCGCAGACCCGACGGCCGCAGCCCACCTGCGCGGCACATCCGTGCGACCTCCGGACATTGTGCCACTGGCGTGACATGATGTGGCGTGACGCATGGACAAAGCGTGAGCCAGATATGCGTTCACCCGCCCAAGTTCCGCGTGGTGCCCGCAATGTCCCATACCGATCACCAGCCGCAGCACCTGCGCGGCAGAGCCCCTGCGTCGCACGATTTGAACGATCTTGTGCTGAAATAGGCATATGGGAGGAAAGTTCGCACATGAGAGTCACGAAGTATTATCCATCAGGTTTGGCCGCCATGTTGCTGGCACTCGGGTGCCAGGGGCCGGGGGAGCCCCTGGACAGCCTCGAGGACGGGCCCGAGGACGGGCCCGAGGATAGGGAAGAGCTCGCGCCTGACGGCCCGCTCGACTTCACCAGGCCAGGCCACAGCCAGCAGGGCGGGGCGAGCATGCCGCAGCTCGACGCGAGCTTCTCGGGCAATGGCATCGTCAACCCCAGCACCCCGGGCACCAACGTCGACGACACCGTGTTCGCCGGGGCCCTGCAAAGCGACGGCAAGATCCTGCTGGGCGGGTCGTACCGCAGCAACACCATGTCGACCCGCATGGTCTCGATCGCGCGGCTCGACGCGAACGGCGCGATCGACCCGAGCTTCGGCGGTGGCGACGGCTTCGTCGACCAGGTGCTCCCCGTCGGCACCACCTCCGCCATCTACGGCATCAAGGTGCTGCCGGACGGGCGCATCGTGGCGGCCGGGCGCCACCAGGGGAAGGCGCTGCTCCTCCGCCTGCTGGCCGACGGCAGCTACGACCCGTCGTTCGCCACCAAGGGGTGGGTGCAGAGCCCGACCCTCGTCATGGATGAAGCGTCGCACAACATCCTGGCGCTGCAGGGCGATCGCTACCTCGTGGCGGGACGAGTGAACTCGGCCCCCGGGGTCAGATTCGCCGTCGCTCGCTACCTCCCCGACGGCAACCTCGACCACGCCTTCGGGACCGCCGGCGTCGCGCTCAGCGACTTCCCGGGCACCACGGACTATGCCTTCACCCTGATGGTGGACCCCTACGACCGCATCTACGTCGCGGGCAAGGCCAACGGGAGCTTCGCCATCGCACGCCTCCTGACCAGCGGTGCCCTCGACACGAGCTTCGGCACCGGCGGCATCGTCACGACCGACGTGACCCCCGGAAACGACCGGATCTACGCGCTGGCGCTCGACCGGAAGGGCCGCCTCGTGGCGGCGGGCCCGGGCCGCTTCAGCACCAACCTCACCTCAAACAGCGGCTGGGCGGTGGCCCGGTACCTCCCCGATGGTAGCCTCGACCCAAGCTTCGACGCGGACGGGATGCTCTACGATCCCATCCCCGTCACGCTGAACGGGGTGCCGAACAACCTCACGAACCGCAACGACATCCCCTTTGCCGTGACCGTGCGGACTAACGGGGACATCATCGTGGCCGGGCAGACCAAGTATGGGACCCCGCCCAGCCGCATGTTGCTGGCGCGATACAAGGACGACGGCAGCCTGGACCTCGGCTTCGACGGCGACGGCTACTACGCGCAATCGGTGTGGGACGGCTTCACGCCCGGCTACGACGTCGCCCACGACCTGCTCGAGCAACCCGACGGCAAGCTGGTCGTCCTCGGCAACATCGGCACGACGAGCACGATGCAGAAGGCCGCGCTGCGGCTGCAGGTGGAGCCGGACCCGTGGTGCCCGGATCTCTCGGACGTGCAGACGCTCGACGGGAGCGGCGCGACGCTCGCGGCCGGCAACGTCACGGCCACCATCACCGAGTGGGCCGGCGCCACCACCGACCTGCGCATGACCGTGCATGGCAGCGAGGCGTTCCTCGGGATCCCGGCGCCCGACCCGGATGGCCCGACCTGCGCGGGCGGCGTGATCGAGCTCGAACCCACGATCGGGGATCCGCTGGCCCCGGCGCCGGAGGTGACCCTGGTGTTCCCCTGCGATCCAGAGCTCGGGACCTACGTCGAGCACGGGCGCAGCGACGGCACCTACGAGTACCTTCCGGCCATCTGCGACGAGCAGACCGAGGAGGCGACGCTGGTGTTCCAGGGCTACGGCTACCTGCGGCCGAAAGGCTCGGTGCCGCCCGGCTGCGAGTCGTGCCCCGAGGACGGCGGCATCGCGGTCTGCGACCTCACCTCGTTCGAGCCGCTGCGGGGCCAGTGCTACTCGGCGCAGAACGACGCGAAGCAGGCCGAGATCGGGCCCGGCGGCGGGGTGCTCGTGCACCCGAAGGGCGCGACGCTCACGATCCCGCCGGGAGCGCTCGCGCAGACCACGACCGTGATGCTCGACGTGGCCTGGGAGAAGCTGCCCAAGCAGCGGATCCCGGAGGACGGCGTCCCGAGCTGGCGGCTCCTGGCCGGCGCGGACAATGCTCAGCTGGACGCGCTCGCTACCTTCACGTTCCCATGCGGGCCCGAGGGTCGGCTGCGGGTGACCCAGGACTACGACTACCAGCAGGAGCATGTCGTGACGTGCAGCGGCGGGCAGGCCTCGCTCACGCTCGATCGCCTGGGCTACGTGCAGCCGCGCGGGCTCGTGGAGACGGCGGTGGTCGACATCCAGGGCGGCATCCTGTCCGGGGATGGAGGCGCCGAGGTGGCGATCCCCGCGGGCGCGCTCGCGACTCCGCTCGACGTCTCCATCGCGCCCGTCGTCGATGGGCTGGGGCCCCAGCTCGACACGCTCGGGCTCGGCAGTTCCTACGCCTTGTTACCCCACGGGCAGGTCTTCGACGCCCCGGTGGAGATCCGCTTGCCCGCGCCCGACTGCGTGCCTGGCCGAATCGCGGTGCAGAGCCGCGACGACGAGCATGATGCCTCGTGGGAGACGATCCCGGCCGAGTGCGTCGATGGCTATGCGGTCTTCGAGGACGACAGCTTCAGCATCAAGCAGCCGGTGGACACGGTCGCCAAGTCGGCGGCCACGTGCGAGTGTCAGTGCGGCGAAGACGTCCGCGAGATGCTCACCGCCACGGCTCAACAAGCGATCGTCCAGTACATCGGGGCCACCGACGCGCAGCGGGAGAATGCGTGTGGTCGGCTCATCTTCGACGGTCTCGTCCCCTCGGGCACCGGACGGATCAACAAGAACGGCTGGGACATCAACCCGCTGGCATACTCGGAGGGCCTGAAATTAGGCGCGGGCGACGAGATCCAGAACGCGACGGTGACCGTCGATGGCCAGTGCTACTTCGCGGGTGAGGTCAACTACTTCCTTTGGGGCGTCACCGAGTCGTTGTGTACCCTCAGCGGCGACGGGCTGTTCCCGAAGCTGGAGGAGGAGGCGCTCTGGAAGCACCGGTTCGACTTGGACAAATGGGGGGCCTTCGGCACCGCCCCGGGCAGGGTCAGCTGGACCCGCGCCGGCTATCAGGCGGTCCAGTCCGCCGGCTTGCTCGGCGGTTATGAGCTCAACGAGGACTGGGTGGCACCGAAGAACCACGTGACCCGGGGCAGCGGCTTACAGAAGTACACCGGCGGGACCTGCGTCCCGTCGCCCAACGATCAGCCCTACCAGGTCGGGCAGCGCCCCTTCAAGTGGCGGTGGGGCGGCTCGGGCGGGTTCAGCGGCACCGTGGCCCCGATCGCCGGCCCGAAGCCCAGGATCTGCGCCAAGGACGACAAGATGTCCGCCACGCTGGGCCAGAGCGGCGTGCTCGTCGCCGTCGCCCCCAACGACGACGGCGTCTACCCCGACCTCGCGCTCGACGTGCAGTCCCAGGGGGCCTTCCAGGCGATCGCCATGCACGACGTGGAGGGCATCCCCCACGTCGAGCTAAGCTCGCAGATCCCGACCGCGTTCGCGCCGGTCGAGACCCTCACCTACGCCTACCAGCCCGAGGAGGGCGGGGTCCCGGAGAACCTCGAGGCGTTGATTGAGATCGACCCGATCTGCCCGATCGCCGAGGCCGACCGCCCCATGGCGGACTACTGCGGCTGCAGCGGCGGCCGCGACTGGGACGCCGACACCGCGACCTGCGAGTGCCCGGAAGGCGAGTGGAACCTGGCGACCCAGGCGTGCGACCCCGTCGCTTGTGGAGATCCGGACGTGCTCGTGTGCAACGGCGCCAATGATGGTGACGACATGGGCTGCCTCCGCTCCAAAGTGATGGTCTGCGGCTCGTCGGACCGGTCGGTCAGCACCTTCTTTCCGGGCGGGCAAAGCTTCCAGGTGGTCAACGGCTGCACCCCGGACGACACGGTGCAGGCGCTGTTCGTGACCCGTCACTTCAACAACGCGATCAACGGAACGACCCTGAAAGCCTACCTCGAAGCCGGCGGCATCGTGATCACCGAGTACAACATCTCGGACGAGGTGTGGTCCCTGGCCTTCACCCCGACCGAGCAGTATGTGGGCTCGCACGAGGGCGCCTGCCATGATTCCGCGCCGACGGTGGTTCAGTTCACGCCGGGCGACAAGCTGTGGACACAACTCGCGTACCAGGGGACCCCGTGGGAGCAGAGCGGCTGCGGCTTCAGCGTCAGCGGGTTCGCGGGCATCACCCCGCTCGCCGGCTGGAACGAGAACGCCGCGTCGATCGGCTATCGCGACCTCTGCCGCGGCCGCGTCTGGGCGACCGACTTCGACTGGCAGGACAACGAAGGCTACCCCTTTGCGTATACCGCGCAGTTGATGGGCTACTTCCTGACCCATCGCAAATAGTCGACCCGGCGCTCACCTCGGCATCCATGGTGGTGCCGTGCCAGTCACTCCCCTCACCCGCCGAGCGAAAGCGCCGCGCAGACCCGACGCCAGGCGGACCCTGCGCCCGTATGCACCCCCTGCCGCGCCGCCCCGCATTCGACCGCCCCGCGCGGCCCTCCGGCCCCGCCGCGACCGCCTCGCCCCGGCCGCGCCCGCGACCTCGCCCATCTTGCTCTCCACCATGCCCACCGCCGCGCCCGACGTGCTCACCTGCGCCGACGATGCCGGCCTGACCTACGTCCACGACACCGCGCCGGGCATCACCCGCCGCCGCGCCGGCACCGGCTTCGCCTACCGCGATCCCCACCAGCG
>Ga0075163_10012442_pt1 | contig 11082 bp, 6 predicted proteins | sample JI1023141ADNA_FD_71478 | JGI IMG/M metagenome (GOLD analysis project Ga0075163, IMG submission 71478) | Wastewater effluent complex algal communities from Wisconsin, to seasonally profile nutrient transformation and Carbon sequestration -... | ecosystem: Engineered > WWTP > Effluent > Algae...
CACCCACCACCGCGGATCGCGCGACGAGGCGCGGTCGGTGCCGAATCCGCCGATCACGAGTCCCACGGCCAGCGAGGCGCCCGACAGCACGCCGAACAACGCCGCGGCGGAGCGGATCGGCATGTCGAAGCTGCGCACGAAATACAGCACCATCCACTGCGCCACGCCCTGGATGCCGATCGAGCAGATCGAACCGCCAATCACGATCCAGCGCAGGCTCGCCACATTCCACACATGCGAAAGCACGGTGGACAGCCGCGGCGGCGCGCTGGGCTTCGCGCCGGCGTCATCGGCAAGGCCGCGCGGCGGCTCCGTCAGCCCGAACCAGGTCAGCAGCGCAACCAGCAGCCCGGGCACGCCGAAGCAGTAGAAGACCGCGCGCCAGCCCCAGTGCTGCGCGATCACGCCCGCCAGCAGCGCGCCGACCATGGCGCCAATGGGCAGCCCCAGCATGATCAGCGACATCGCGCTGGCGCGACGATGGCGCGGGAAGTGGTCGGCAACCAGCGAACTGGTGGGCGCCGTGAATCCGGCCTCGCCCGTGCCCACGCCGACGCGCGTGAGCAGCATGGTGGTGAAGCTGGTGGCCATGCCCGACAGCGCCGTAGCCGCAGACCAGAACGCCGTGGCCAGCGCGATGATGCGTACGCGGCTGTAGCGCTCGGCCAGCCAGCCCACCGGAATGCCGAGCCCGCCATAGAGCAACGCGAAGGCCAGCCCCTGCAGCATGCCGATCTGCGTGTCGCTCAGCTTCAGTTCCACGCGGATCATCGGCGCCACCACCGAGAACACCGTGCGATCGGCCAGGTTCAGGAAACAGACCAGGAACAGGATGCCGATGAAGCGCGCGCGATAGCGCCCCGACAGAAGTGGATGTTCCTGCACTGCCCCCCCGATCCGCGGCCTTTGGCCTGCGTGTTGTGGGGCTCATATTGAACGGGCGCACCGCGCGCTGCAAACTGCTCCGATGACACAGCAACCCGTCCGATTCGATAACGGCGCAGGCTACGAGCGCTACATGGGCCAGTGGAGCCAGCTCGTGGGCGTGGTCTTCCTCGACTGGCTGAAGCCGTCCAACGGACTGCGCCTGCTCGACGTGGGCTGCGGCAATGGCGCCTTCACCGAGCTGTTCGCCACTCGCTGCGCGCCGGCCTCGGTCAGCGGCGTCGATCCCTCGCCGATGCTCGAGTTTGCGCGTGCCCGCCCGGCCCTGCGCGGCGCTGATCTTCGCCAGGGCGACGCCATGTCGCTGCCCTTCGCCGACAACAGTTTCGACCTGGCCGTGATGCCGCTGGTGCTGTTCTTCGTGCCCGAGCCTGCCCGGGGCGTAGCCGAAATGGCGCGCGTGGTCAGGCCAGGCGGCACCGTGTGCGCCTATTCCTGGGACATGGACGGCGGCGGCTTTCCCTATGCCGTCATGCGCGCCGAACTGGAACAGATGGGCGTTCGCACACCCGGGGCCCCCAGCGAGGAGGCCTCGCGCCAGGACGTGTCGCGGCGGCTGTGGGAGTCGGCCGGACTCACCGACGTCGAAACCCGCGCCATCACCGTGCAGCGCACTTACGCGAGCTTCGATGAATACTGGGGCATCCAGTTGTCCGGCCCCAGCGTCGGCGGCATCCTGAAGGATCTTCCGCCTAGCGAAAGTGCGGCACTCCAGCAGCGCCTGCGGCAGCGCTTCCCGGCGGATGCGCAGGGCCGCATCACCTACAGCTCGACGGCCAACGCCATCAGGGGACTCGTGCCGGCTCGCTGACCTCCCGCAACTCTCCTATGATCGGTGGCTTTCGCGGGGGAGAAAGCCATGGACGAAAAGAACCTGAATCGCCGCCAAATGCTGGGCGCCGCCGCCGCGGCAGCCGGCGCCGCGGGCCTGCTCGGCCAGCTCGGATCAACGCCCGCAGCCGCAGCCGAAGCCGACAGCGCGCCTCCCCCGCCCAGCCTGGGCGAATCCCAGAAGCCGCCCATCACCGATGTGAAGGACAAGGTGGCCTACGTCACCGGCGGCTCCAGCGGCATCGGGCTTGGCATCGCGCGCGCGCTGCATGAACAGGGCGCGAAGGTGATCCTGGGCAACATCGACGAAAAGCAGTTCCCCGATGCGCTGAAGATGTTCCCGGCGAATGATCCGCGGGTGGCAACCGTGGTCCACAACGTGATGGACCGCGACGCATGGGAAGCCAAGGCCGACGAGATCGAGAAGAAATTCGGCCCGGTGCACATCCTGGTGAACAACGCCGGCGTGGGCCTGCAGGCGGGTATCGTCAGCGGTACCTACAATGACTGGGACTGGGGCATGGGCGTGAATTTCTGGGGACCTGTCTACGGGGTGAAGACCTTCGTGCCAAGGATGAGAGCCCGCCCGGGCGAGGGCTGCCATATCGTCACCACCACCTCCACCAGCGCCATCCTCGTGGGCCTGCCGGTCGGCATCTACGCGGTGTCGAAGATCGCCGCGCAGGGACTGATGGAACAGCTGCGCGATGACCTGCGCAGCACGAACATCGGCACCTCGACGCTGGTTCCCGGCATGACGCAGACCAACATCGGCCAGAGCGAAACGCACCGCCCCGAAAGCCTGAAGAACGCGCAGGCCGCGGCGCCGCAGCGCCCGCTGGTGCCTCCGCCCGGCGCCGGTGGCCGCCCGCCGCAGCGTCCGCCCGCGGCCAGCGATGCAGGCCCCTTCTGGGCGCGCCCGCAGGATCCGCTGACCGTCGGCCGCCTGGTCGTGAACGCCATCGTCAACAACGACCTGTTCGTCTTCCCCGCGCCTGAATATCGCCAGGGCATGGAAGCGCGCGCGGCGGCGTATATCGAATCGATGGTGCCGTTCTCGCCGTATCCGGCCAACATCCAGGCCGGCATCGACGCGAACCGCTACCTGTTCACGCCGATGTATGCGCAGGAAGCGGCCCACCGCCGCGCCACGCGCAAGCGCAACATTCCCGGTATCTGAACCCAGGATGCTTCCCGGAGACCCGCCATGTTCAAACCCCTGCTGCTGTCGATGACCGCCGCCCTGATCCCGCTTGCCGGCTGCGGCGCGAAGTCAAAGGCGCCCACGCCCGCACCGGCCGCCGAGCTGCTGGCCTCCGTCGACATCCCCCACGAGCAGTTCACGCTCGAGAACGGCCTGCGCGTTCTCGTGCACACCGATCGCAAGGCGCCCGTGGTCGCCGTCTCGGTGTGGTACGACGTGGGCTCGAAGCACGAGCCGCTGGGCAAGACCGGCTTCGCGCACCTGTTCGAACACCTGATGTTCAACGGCACCGAGAATGTTCCCGGGGACATCTTCGAGCCGCTGCAGCAGGTGGGTGCAACCGACACGAACGGCACCACCTGGTTCGATCGCACGAACTACTTCGAAACAGTGCCCACGCCGGCGCTCGACGTGGCGCTTTTCCTCGAAAGCGATCGCATGGGACACCTGCTGGGCGCGGTGAGTCAGAAAGTGCTGGATAACCAGCGCGGAGTGGTGCAGAACGAGAAGCGCCAGGGCGACAACCAGCCCTATGGCCTGGTGTCCTACGCCCAGCTCGCGGCGCTGCTGCCAGCGGATCATCCCTATGGCCACGACACCATCGGTTCGATGGAAGACCTGGACAAGGCCAGCCTCGCCGATGTGAAGAACTGGTTCGTCGACCACTACGGCCCGAACAACGCCATCCTGGTGCTGGCGGGCGACATCGACGCCGCCACGGCCAAACCGCTGGTGGAGAAATACTTCGGCGACATTCCCCGCGGCAAGCAGGTCCCGAAAGTCGAAGTCCCGATTCCCACGCTCGCCGCGGCCAAGAGCGAGGTCATGAAGGACCGCGTGGCCACCACGCGCCTGTATCGCTACTGGGCCGTACCGGGCCTCACCGATCCGGATGCGGGTCCGCTGACCATCGGCGCATACGTGCTCGGCGGACTTGCCAGCTCCCGCCTCGACAATGCGCTGGTGCGCGAAGAACAGAGCGCCGTGCGCGTCACCGCGAACTACCAGGACTTCGCGCAGCTCGGGTTCTTCGAGGTCTACGCCGACGTGAAGCCGGGCGTGGATGCGGACAAGGTCTCGGCGCGGCTCGATGAGATCATCGGCAAGTTCATCGAGGAAGGCCCGACCGACGACGAGGTGCAGCGGGTCGTGATCCGCCGCATATCCGAGGCCGTGCACGGGCTCGAATCCGTTGGCGGCTTCGACGGCAAGGCGCCGACGCTGGCCGAAGGACTGCTGTATGCCGGCGATCCGGCGTTCTACAAGAAGCAGCTGGCGGCATCTACTTCAGCGGAAGTCCGCGCCGCGATGCAGAAGTGGCTGAAGCGACCGGTCTATTCGTTGAAGGTGGAGCCGGGTGAACGCACGGCCTATCAGGAAGCGGCCGGCGTGAAGGCGCGCGCGGGCGGCTCGCTGAAGCCTGCGCACTATGTCGAGCCGGGAGAATCCCCGGGTCGCGGCCCGCTCACGGCGGTCGATCGCAGCAAGCTGCCTGAAGTCGGCGCCATCGCCAACGTCGATTTCCCCGATGTGGAAACCGGCAAGCTTTCGAACGGCATCGTGGTGCGCCTGGCGCGCCGCGACACGCTGCCCACGCTGAACCTGTCGATGGTGTTCAACGCGGGCTATGCCGCCGATCCGCGAGACAAGCTGGGCACCCAGGCGCTGGCGCTGGCGCTGCTCACCGAGGGCACCACCACGCGCAGCAGTGTGCAGATTGCCGAGGAACAGGAACGCCTGGGCGCCAGCGTGACGGCGCGTGCCAGCCTTGATCGCACCACGGTGTCGCTCAGCGCGCTCACGCCGAATCTGGGCCTTTCGCTGGACCTGCTGGCCGACGTCGTGCAGAACCCGGCCTTCGCTCCCACGGAGCTCGAACGCATGCGCGCCACGCAGCTGGCAACGATCGCGCAGGAAAGTGCCGATCCGGCGGGCATCGCGCGCCGCACGCTGCCGCCGCTGGTCTATGGCGCCTATCCCTATGGCATACCCTCCAGCGGCACGGGTGATCCGGCCGTCGTGCAGAAACTCACGCGCGAGGATCTCACCGGTTTTCACCAGCAGTGGATCCGTCCCGACAACGTCGAGATCCTGGCCGTGGGCCGAACCTCGCTGCCCGACCTGCTGAAGGAGCTGGAATCGCGCTTTGGCGGCTGGAAGCCTGCCGCCGTGCCGAAAGGCAGCAAGGATTTCACCGCTGCGATTCCCGCGCGCGCCGAGCGCATCGTGCTGGTGGATCGGCCGCAGTCGCCGCAGTCGCTGATCCTGGCCGGCCAGGTGCTCAGCCAGGTGGGCTCGGATGACCTCGAGGCGCTGCTCGCGGGCAACGATGTGCTGGGCGGCAATTTCCTGTCGCGAATCAACATGGACCTGCGCGAGACCAAGGGCTGGTCCTATGGCGCCAACGGCGGCCTCACCCGGCCGGAACAGCGGGTGCTGTACCAGCTGCGGGCGCCGGTGCAGACCGACCGCACGGGCGAATCCATCGCCGCGCTCCGGCAGCATGTGAAGGACTTCGTCAGCGGCAAGGGCGTCACGCCGGCCGAACTCACGCGCACCATCAACGGCAGCATCCGCGAGCTGCCGGGCAGCTTCGAGACCTCGGATGCCGTGCTGAACCAGATGGCGCGGGATGTGCTCTACCGGCGCCCGTCGAACTACGCCGAGACGCTGGCCGAGCGCTATCGCGCCATGGACGCCAAGGCGCTGGACAGCGCCGTGCGCGGCGCCATCGATCCCAATGGGTTCACCTGGGTGGTGGTGGGCGACAGCAAGCGCGTGCTGCCGCAGCTTCGGAAGCTGAAGATCCCCGTGACGGTGATCGAAGCCACCTCCAGTGCGAAGTGAGCCGCGCACATGGCAAAGAAGAAGGCGACGCGGAGCAACGGCAACAAGACCACGCTGACGGACGCCAGCGTGGAGGAATACCTGGCCAGCATCACTGACGAGGCGCGGCGCGCGGACTGCGAGGCGCTGGTGAGGATCTTCAGCAGCGCCTCGCGCAAGCCGCCGAAGATGTGGGGCAGCGCCATCGTCGGCTTCGACCAGTATCACTACAAATACGACAGCGGCCGCGAAGGCGACATGTGCGCGGCGGGGTTCTCGTCGCGCAAGGGCCCCATCAGCCTCTATATCTCCACGGCAGGGCAGGAAGGTCTGCTGGCGAAGCTCGGCAAGTTCAAGACCAGCAAGGCCGCGTGCATCTACATCAACCGCGTTGCCGACGTGGATGAGTCCGTGCTGAAGAAGCTTGTCGCCGCGGGCGTCGCGGCCGTCAAGAAGCGCTACTCCTGATCGAACTCCAGCCAGGCGATGCGGTTCGCGCCACCGTCTGCGATGTAGAGTCGATTCGCCAGTCTGAGCGGCGGTTGCCGGTCGGCGCCGGCCGATAGCCCGGACCCTCGGGATCCCTGCCCCAACTCCACCTCCGCGAATTCCCCCGCGGCGCTGGCGCGCACCACCTTCGTGCCCTGCGTGAACCAGATGTGGCGATCGGGCCCCACGGCGATGTTGATGGGCGATGGCGATTTCGAGGGCATCTGGAACTCGGTGATGCGACCCGCAAGCGTGATGCGGCCCAGCCGGCCGCCATCGGGCTGCATGCCATCCATGCTGCCGGAAAGCTCCACGAACCACATCGCGCCATCGGCGCCGGCGGTGATGTCCCCGGGGCCGCTGTTCGCGCGGGGCAGCGCGAACTCCGTGATCACTCCGGCAGGCGTGATCCGGCCGATCTTGCCGGCTCGAAACTCCGAGAACCAGATATTGCCGTCGGGCCCCGCCGCAAGTGCGCGGGGGCCGCTGTCTGGCGTGGGAATGGTGAACTCGGTGATGACCCCTGCGGGAGTGATGCGCCCGATCTTGCCGGCGGCGAACTCACCAAACCAGATGTTGCCATCTGCGCCCAGCGCGATGGCGCGAGGCTGGCTGTCCGGCGTGGGGATATCGAACTCGGCCAGCACGCCCTGCGGCGAGATGCGGCCGATGCGGTTGCCGTTGTGCTCGGAGAACCACACATTGCCATCCGCCCCCATCGCGATGATGCGCGGTGCGCTGTTCGCATGCGGCAGCGCAAAGCGCGTGAGTCCGCTGCCGTCCGGATTGAAACGGCCGATGTAGTTGCCCTGCCCCGCGGTGAACCACACGTCGCCACCGGGCGCGACGGTGACCGTCACCGGCCCGCTTCCCGGCGGCAGCGCCAGCGACTTTACCTCCAGGAATGACAGCGCGCGCCCACGCGCCTCCGCGACGACCTCCCTTTCGTCCTCGGCCGTCAGCCAGCCCTCGCGGCGCAGCGCCCGCGCGCTGGCCTGAACGCGGCGCAGGTACTGCGGACCGCTGCCGTGGATCTGACGCAGGCGTGTGGCATCAAACCGGTACTGGTAGCCATCGAACATGCAGGAGAACTCTCCCTGCTTCGCACCCACGTAGCGCGCCACCGGCACATCCACCAGCGGCGATCGCACGCCGCCACGGGCATTGCCGAATTCATCGGCGATGAATGCACGCTCCGGATCAAAGGGCGTTGCCACAGGCGTTTTCAGCTGCAGCGGCTGCGAGCGTGGCGCGGCCTTTCCCTGGCGCACCCACGCCTCCAGATGACGCCAGGCGGCATTCATCGCGTGCCGCGCCGGAAAGTCCGTGTCCAACACGCCTTCGGGCCGACAGGCCAGCGCAGGCGCAGGGCCCTGCCCCGTGGCGCGGCGTACGTCGGCCGCGGCGGCGAACGAACGCGCCTCCCACGCATCAGCATGCGCGGCTCCGGCCACTTCATGCCGGCGATACAGATCCGGCGCGCGATCGAAATCCGGCCTGCGACTGACGAGGTTGGTGCCGACATCACCCTCGGCGAACAATTCGATCACCGGCACGCCAGCCGGCGCCGTGCGCGAGCGCGGATCCTCGTCGGCGAAACCGGTGGCGCACTGGTGCAGCGGCACCTGCCACGGCGGACTGCCGGAATAAAGGAAGCCGTCATACAGCGGACCGCCACCCGGCCCCTGCACATGGCGGGCAAACACGCTGGCCCAGGTGCGCGCATATCCGGCGGTCTGCGACTGGCCGGTCATGTACAACCGCCGCGCCGGCTGGCGCAGCGGGTTGTCGGCACCGCGGCTCTTCAGCAGCGCGCCAACCTGCGTAAGGATGTCCCACGCGAGGCCCGTCTCTTCCGCCGGCGTCGAAGGCTGCGACCAGCGATTGATGGCTTCCTGCGTGCAGGTCGGGCCGGCTGGCGGATGCGCCATCGCCAGCTCGCCATAGCGCGCCGGATCGAACCGGCGCAGCGCCCGCAGCGTGTACGGCTTCACCGTCACGCCCACCCACGCGTGGCCATCGGCGATGAACTGACGATGGGAATGCCCCCACATGATGGGCAGATCCACCGGCGTGGAGGGATTCAGTCCCTCGACGATGACGGTGCCGCTGGACTTGCGCGCATCGCGCGGCCGGCGCACGAGGATGCGCGTGGCATAGGGTCCGTGCGCGCGCGCCACCGGCTCGCGGCCCTCGGGCCAGTCGTAGATTCCCGCGTTTCCACCGACAAGGTATTCCTCTTCCACGTAGCCCAGCGCGGCCAGATCAATGGGCACGGCCTGATGTTCCGCCGCCAGGAAGGCATGCGAACCCGGCGGACCGGTGAGCCGCTGCACGCGCTCGGGCAGTGGTGCGGGCGCGCCCAGGGCGCCCGCACTGGCCAGCAGTGCCGCGGCCAGCGCTGCGGTCGCGATGCGCCGGATGCCTTCAGCCAGGCCGGACGTTGGCATTGAGACGGAACAGGTTCGTGGGGTCATAGCGCTTCTTCAGGGCCATCAGCCGTGGCAGGTTGCCGAGGTAGTTTTCATCGAGTTGTTTCTGCGTCTCTTCGGTGGCGTCGTTGGTATAGAAGCCAAAGGTGTGCGGCACGATGGCGCCCCAGTACTTGAGCAGCCACTCGATGTGCTTCGACGGCTCCACATCCCCGGGCCAGTCCACCGTGAGCAGCGCGGTGGCATGGATGCTCCGGTGCGGAAACGCCGTGGCGTCCGCGGCAATGCGCGATGCCGCGCCGCCCACATGCTGGAAGCCCACATGCACGGCGCGCTCGGGGTGCTCGGCCAGGCCATCCACCATGGCATCGATCAGGCCGGGCTCGATGCGTCGCACGAAACCCGTCTTGGTGTAGCTGCCGATGGCGCGCTTCTCGTCAAGATCACCGGAGCGCTGCAGCGCCACGTAGTCCATCGTGGTGACCGTATCCAGCACCGGCTTGCCCAGCGCGCGCAGGTCGCGCATCGCGGCTGCGGCCGCCTGCGGCGAACCGCTGTGGCAGACGAGGAAGGCAATGCCGCTGCGGCCCGAGAAGTCGTTGTTGCTCGCGATGGCGCAGGACAGGTAAAGCTCGTCGGGCGCGGCGGCTTCATACTCGGAATAAAAGCGCATCACCTGCCGCGCCATCGACAGCGGGTACATCAGCACGCCGCCCACCACCTGGCGCTGCATCGGATGCAGGCCGAAATCAAACCCGGTGACCACGCCGAAATTGCCGCCGCCGCCGCGAGTGCCCCAGAACAGCTCGGCGTTCTCGTCGGGCGCGGCGCGAAGAATCTCGCCCGAGGCAGTGACGATCTCCACCGACCGCAGATTGTCCAGCGAAAGCCCGAAGCGGCGCGCCACCCGCCCGAATCCTCCGCCCAGCGTCAGACCACCCACTCCGGTGTGCGAGACAGTGCCTGCGGTGGTGACCAGCCCATGGGCCATGGCCTCGCGGTCCAGGTCGCCGAGCAGGCTGCCACCGGCTACACGCGCGAGGCGCTGCGCCGGATCCACACGCACACCGCGCAGCAGCGACAGATCGATCAGCAGGCCACGATGGCAGGTGGACTTTCCCGAAGGGCTGTGGCCGCCGCATTTCACGGCCAGCAGCAGGTTGGAGGCGCGCGCGAACTGCACCGCTGCGCTCACGTCGGCCGCACCGCGCGGCTGCACGATCAGCGCGGGTCGGCGCGTGAGCATCTGCGCGTTCCAGACCCAGCGCGCCTTGTCGTAGGTGGGATCGCCCGGCAGCAGCACATTGCCGCGCAGCTGCGCCGCCAGATCGCGTACCGCGTCGGATTTGAGCACAATGTCCCGGCCATCGGCCGTCACGGCCTGGATATCCGGTGACATGCCCCAGGCCCTCAGCGTCGGCAACGCCAGCGCTGCAGTCAGGCCAGACGACAGGATGAAACGTCTACGGTCCATGAGCACCTCCCCGTGATCGACAACCCAAGGACTTACTCTTTGCGCTGCGCCTCTTCCCCCAGCAGCCTGATGTGCGGCACTTTCGTGAACCGCCCCGCCATGCGCCGGCACAGAACGTAGAACACCGGCGTGAACACCAGGCCGAAAAGCGTCACGCCGATCATGCCGTAGAACACGGCCACACCCAGCGCGCGGCGCAGTTCGGCGCCGGCGCCCACCGCGAAAGCCAGCGGCGCCACGCCGCAGATGAATGCCACCGAAGTCATCAGGATCGGTCGCAGGCGTGTGCGTGCCGCCTCCACTGCAGCCGCGACCGGGTCCAGGCCACGCTCGGCCTCGCCCTGCCGCGCGAACTCCACGATCAGGATGGCGTTCTTGGCCGCAAGTCCCACCAGCACCACCATGCCGATCTGCGTCAGGATGTTGTTGTCGAGGTTCAGCGCATTCACGCCCAGGATGGCGGCCAGCAGGCACATCGGCACGATCAGGATCACCGCCAGCGGCAGCGTGATGCTCTCGTACAGCGCCGCCAGGAAGATGAACACGAACAGCACGCCCAGCACGAAGGCGAAATCACCGGAGCCGCCGGCGATCTGCTGCTGGTAGGCCATGTCGGTCCACTCGAAGTGCATGCCCGCCGGCAGGTTCTCGCGCGCCAGCCGCTCCATCGCCGCCAGCGCCTCGCCCGAGGAATAACCCGGCGCCGCTTCGCCCTGGATGTCGGCTGCCGGGTAAAGGTTGTAGCGCATCACGCGGTATGGCGCGGTGGCGGGCTTGAACTCGGCCAGCGCGCTGATGGGCACCATCGCGCCCGAGGCCGAGCGCGTCTTGAGGTTGCCCACCCAGGCCTGGTCCTGGCGATAGCTCGTGTCGCCCTGCGC
>Ga0075163_10012443_pt1 | contig 11082 bp, 14 predicted proteins | sample JI1023141ADNA_FD_71478 | JGI IMG/M metagenome (GOLD analysis project Ga0075163, IMG submission 71478) | Wastewater effluent complex algal communities from Wisconsin, to seasonally profile nutrient transformation and Carbon sequestration -... | ecosystem: Engineered > WWTP > Effluent > Algae...
GAGCTCGGTGACCGGGTGTTCGACCTGGACCCGGGTGTTCATCTCGATGAAGTAGAACTCGCCGTTTTCGTAGAGGAACTCGAAGGTGCCGGCGCCGCGGTAGCCGATCTTGCGGCAGGCCTCGGCGCAGCGCTCGCCGATGCGCAGGATGTGGCGGCGCTCGATGCCGGGTGCGGGGGCTTCCTCGATGACCTTCTGGTGGCGGCGCTGCATGGAGCAGTCGCGCTCGCCCAGGTGGATGGCGTTGCCGTGCTGGTCGGCGAGGATCTGGATTTCCACGTGGCGTGGGTTTTCCAGGAACTTCTCCATGTACACCACCGGGTTGCCGAAGAAGGCGCCGGCCTCGGAGCGGGTGGTGGTGACCGCGTTGAGCAGGGCCGCCTCGGTGTGCACCACGCGCATGCCGCGCCCGCCGCCGCCGCCGGCCGCCTTGATGATCACCGGGTAGCCGATCGCGCGGGCGATCTTGACGATCTCTTTCGGGTCGTCGGGCAGGGCCCCCTCGGAGCCCGGCACGCAGGGCACGCCGGCAGCCTTCATGGCGTCCTTGGCCGAGACCTTGTCGCCCATCAGGCGGATGGTCTCGGCGCGCGGGCCGATGAAGACGAAGCCGGACTGCTCGACCCGCTCGGCGAAGTCGGCGTTCTCGGACAGGAAGCCGTAGCCCGGGTGGATGGCTTCGGCGTCGGTGACTTCGGCGGCGGAGATCAGCGCGGGAATGTTGAGGTAGCTGAGGGTCGACGAGGCCGGGCCGATGCAGACGGATTCGTCGGCCAGCTTGACGTATTTGGCTTCGGCGTCCGGCTCGGAGTGCACGGCCACGGTCTTGATGCCCAGCTCACGGCAGGCGCGCAGCACCCGCAGGGCGATTTCGCCGCGGTTGGCGATGAGGATCTTCTCGAACATGGCCATGGTTCAGCCGATGACGAAGAGGGGCTCGCCGTATTCGAGCGGCTCGCCGTTCTCGACCAGGATCGCCTTGATGACGCCGGCCGCGTCGGCTTCGATCTCGTTCATGAGCTTCATGGCTTCGATGATGCACAGGATGTCGCCGACGGCGACGGTCTGGCCGACTTCGACGATGGGCTTGGCGCCCGGGGCGCTGGCCCGGTAGAAGGTGCCGACCATCGGCGACTTGACCACGTGGCCGTCGGGCAGGCCGGGGTCGCTGGCGGCGGGGGCTGCGGTGGCCGGCGCCGCGGCAGCCGGGGCGGCGTGCATCACCGGGGCCTGGGCCACGTAGTTCATCGGCGCCGGGCCGGTGCTGTGCTTGGCGATACGCACCTTTTCTTCGCCTTCGGTGACTTCCAGTTCGGAGATGCCGGATTCCTGAACCAGGTCGATCAGTTTCTTGAGTTTGCGAAGGTCCATTATGTTCCCCTTGATATGTATGGCGGCCACTCGGGTGAGGGGCCGCGGATGTCTGCTTCAGGCGCCTGCGGCGCGAAGGCGGGCGAGGGCGAACTCGAGGGCGAGCTGATAGCCCTGGGCGCCCAGCCCGGAGATCACTCCGACGGCCTTGTCGGAGAAGTAGGAATGCTTGCGGAAAGGCTCGCGGGCGTGGATGTTGGCCAGATGCACCTCGACGAAGGGGATGCCCACTTCGCAGAGGGCGTCGCGCAGCGCAACGCTGGTGTGGGTGTAGCCCGCCGGGTTGATGATGATGAAGTCGGCGCCCTCGCTGCCGGCGGCCTGGACCCGGTCGATGAGCTCGCCCTCGTGGTTGCTCTGGAAGGATTCGAGCAGCACGCCGTCGGCCCGGGCCCGGCTCTCCATCGCGCCGTGGATGTTGGCGAGCGTGAGCTGCTCGCCGGAGATGGGATCCCGGCTGCTGAGGAGGTTGAGGTTAGGCCCATGCAGAACCAGTACGCGACGCTGCGGCAGGCTCTCGGTGCGGGCTTCCTGGGTGCGAGTTTTCCGCGTCATGTGTGCAAGTTTGCCGCAATTCGGCGCAAATTGTCCACCGCGAGGGCGCCCCTCGGGGCATTACGGGCGAGTCAGGCCGGCCAGGGTGGTGTCGAGATCGGCCTCGGACAGCATGCCCACCTTTACGCGGCTGATAACGCCTGTTTTGTCGACGATCACCGTAAATGGCAGGCCCTGAGCGGCATTGCCCAGGTTTTCGGTGAGTTGCACGACCGAGGGCTCGGCGATCAGCAGCGGATAGCCGACCTGGTGTTCGCGCTGGAAGCTGCGCACGTTGCTGGCGGTGTCGATGCTGACGCCGACAAACTGCACGCCCTTGTCCCGATATTTGCCGCTCATGGCCGAAAAGGCCGGGATCTCCTTGCGGCACGGGGGGCACCAGGTGGCCCAGAAATTGAGCACCAGGATCTTGCCTTTCCACTGGGCCAGGGGCTGCCGGGTGCCGTCGGCGTCGGCGAGTTCGAGGCCGAGCAGGCTGCTGAGGGCGGCGTGCTGGGCCTGGCTGGGGGTGGCTGGCGCGGCGCTTGGTGCGCTGCTTTCCTGCTGACGGGCAGCGTACATGCCGGCCGCCGCTGCGGCGAGGGCGAAGACGATGGCCAGGATGATGGAGAGTTTGTTCTTCATGGCTGGATGTCGATGCTTTCGGCCGGGCCCTGTTTGATGAGGGCTTCGACGGTGGCGAGCCGGGCCCGTTCCATCTGTCGGGCACCGTGGGGGGCGCGGCGGGTGAGGCGCTCGACGTCGGGCGAATAGATGCGCAGCTTGACCGGCACGTCACCCCAGTCGAAGACGAGGATCGCCTCGGGGGCGTCGGGCTGGTTGCGGCGGGGCTCCCGGTGTTCGTAGCTCACCCCGTGGTTGAGGAAGAAGATCTCGACTTCCTTGGCGCTCTCGGGAAAAAGGTCGATCTCGACCTCGGCATAGCGCCCGGCGGTGCCTTCGAGCACGGCGCCGGTGAGATAGGGGCGGAAGGCTTCGAGCTCGCGCATGATCTCGGCCGCGGCAACGCGCATGAACTGCTGGCGTTCGAGGTGTTCCTCATCCTGAAAAACCGACAGGTAGGTGCGGACTTCGGCGTCGATCTCGGCGTTGTTGGGGAGTTCGTCGGCGTTGACGGCGCCGAGCTGGCGGGCGGCCTTGCGTTTGGCGAAACCGTAATCGGAGATGCCATCTTCGGCGATCATGCGGGCCGCCAGGGCGGCGATCTCACGGCGCAGGTTGCTGCGGTGTGGAACGGCAGGGCGCGTCATGGGCGGTCGGAGCTCCCCGTTCGATTAGAATGGCGCCCATTCTACACACGACTGTTGCGGCGCTGTTTTCGCCGCGCTTGGGATCTCATGCACATTCATATTCTCGGGATTTGCGGCACCTTCATGGGTGGCGTGGCATTGCTGGCGCGGGCTGCCGGCCACAAGGTGACGGGCTGCGATGCCAACGTCTATCCGCCGATGAGCACCCAGCTCGAGGAGCAGGGCATCGGTCTCGTCGAGGGCTATGGCATCGAGCAACTCGGCCTCAAACCCGACGTCTTTGTAGTAGGCAATGCGATCTCCCGGGGCAATCCGCTCCTCGAGGCGATCCTCGACCAGGGCCTGCCTTATGTATCCGGCCCCCAGTGGCTGGCCGAGAACGTGCTGCAGGGGCGCTGGGTGATGGCCGTCGCGGGCACCCACGGCAAGACGACGACCACCTCGCTGCTGGCCTGGATCCTCGAAGATGCGGGCCTCAAGCCGGGCTTCCTGGTGGGCGGCGTGCCCAAGAACTTCGGCGTGTCGGCGCGCCTCGGCGAGACGCCTTTCTTCGTGATCGAGGCCGACGAGTACGACACGGCCTTCTGCGACAAGCGTTCGAAGTTTGTCCATTACCGCCCGCGCACCGCCATCCTCAACAACCTGGAGTTCGATCACGCCGACATCTTTGCCGATCTGGCGGCGATCGAGACGCAATTCCACCATCTGGTGCGCATCGTGCCGAAGTCGGGGCGGATCGTCGCCAACGCCGAGGAAGAATCGCTGCAGCGGGTGATCGGCCGTGGTTGCTGGTCGGAGCTGGAGTGGTTCAACGACGCGGCCGGCTGGTCGGTGGCCGAGGGGGCGAGCGAAGACGAAGTGGTGCTGCGCTTCGAGGGCCGCGAGATCGGCCGCCGTCGCCTGCCGCTGTCGGGCCGCCACAACCGGGCCAACGCGCTGGCCGCGATCGCCGCGGCGCGCCACGTGGGGGTGACGCCCGAGGTGGCGCTGGACGCGCTGACCCGTTTCGAGGGCGTCAAGCGCCGCCTTGAGCTGCGCGGCACGGTGCGCGGCGTGGCGGTGTACGACGATTTCGCCCACCACCCGACGGCGATCACCCTGACCGTCGAGGGCCTGCGCCGGCAGGTCGGCGAGGCGCGCATCCTGGCGGTGCTGGAGCCGCGCTCCAACACCATGAAGCTCGGCGTGATGAAGGACCAGCTGGCTGGCAGCCTCACCCAGGCCGACAAAGTCTTCTGCTACGCCGCCAACCTGGGCTGGGACGCCCGCGCTGCGCTGGCGCCGATCGCCGCCAAGAGCGTGGTCGAGGACGACCTGGACGCGCTGGTGGCGGCCATTGTTGCCGAAGCCCGCGACGGCGACCGCGTTCTGGTGATGAGCAACGGCGGCTTCGGCGGCATCCACGCCAAGCTGCTGGCCGCGCTGGCGGGCTGAGCAGCCGATGGAGATCGCGCTGCGCCTGGCCACCGGCGACGACGCGGAGGCGATCGCCGGCCTGGTGAATCGCGCCTACCGCCCGGGCAGCGGGCCTCGCGGCTGGACCCACGAGGCAGCGCTGGTGGCCGGCGCGCGGGCCTCGGCCGAGATGGTGCGGGCGCTGCTAAAGCCGGGGTCGGCGGTGCTGGTGCTGTGCCGGGGCGACAGCATTGTCGCCTGCGTGCATGTCGAGGCGGTCCCGTCGGAGCGTGCAGCCTACATCGGGATGCTCGCCACCGAGCCGGCCGAGCAGGGCGGCGGACTCGGCAAGCGGATGCTGGCCGCTGCCGAGCGTTACGCGGCGGATGAGCTGGGCGCGCGGATGTTTCGCATGTCTGTGCTGGTGTCGCGCAGCGAGCTGATGGCGTTTTACCTTCGGCGCGCTTATGTGCGGTCGGGGCTGCTCGAGGGCTTTCCGGACGATGCCGGTGCCGGCGTGCCGCGGGTGCCCGGCCTGCAGCTGGAAACCCTCGTCAAGCAGGCCTGAGCGGCGGCGTCGGAAAACCTCTTCAGCGTACCACCCCGAAGCGCCTCGGGAAGCCCGCCGCCGGAATCCGGCCGCGGGCTTCGTTGCCTTGAACCTAGAAACAGCAGTTGACCGCTTTCCGTAACCTTCAAGAGCCGCATGAGCACACGCTTTTGTGCCTTCGCCAATGCTCACCCGGAGGGTGAGCGCGCTACACGCCCGCTGGCACGCCTGGACGTGCGCCTGGCTTTGTCGCTCCGCCTTGCAGGCACGAGCCTGCGGCGTTGTCGCTTCGCGCCAGACACCCGCCCAGACGCACCATCGGGCGTGTCCAACTGCCGTTTCTAGGTTGAAACACCCGGGCGCAGGCCGCCAGCACCGCGCACAGCAGGAGCGCGGCCCCCGTGTTGTGGGCGACGGCCAGCGGCAGGGGCAGCTGCAGCAGCACGTTGGCGATGCCGAGGCTGACCTGCCCCGCCAGCGCCACCAGCAGCACCAGGCCGTAGCCGCTCAGGCGGCGCTGGCCGAGCAGCTGGATGCCGAAGCTGCCCACCACCACCAGCACCACGCAGGCGAACAGGCGGTGAGCCCAGTGGATGGCGGTCAGGGCGGCGGCGGGCAGTAGGGCGCCGCTGGCAGTGGCGCCGAGCTCGCGGTCGAGGGTGAAGGCGTGGTGAACATCCATGGCGGGCCACCAGCTGCCCTGGCAGGTGGGAAAGTCGGCGCAGATCGCCGCCGCGTAATTGCTGCTGACCCAGCCGCCGAGGGCGATCTGCACCACCACCGCAGCCAGGGCCGCCGCGGCCAGGAGGCGCAGCGCGCCGGAGACGGCCAGGGCCGGCCCGGCGGGCCGCTGCCGCAGCCACAACAGCACCAGCAGGGCCAGGGTCGTCATGCCGCCCAGCAGGTGGCTGGTGACGATGAGGGGTTTGAGCAGCCGGGTGACGGTGAGCATGCCCAGCAGGGCCTGGCCGCTGACTACCGCCAGCAGGCCGAGCTCCAGCCACGGGCTGCGCTGCTTGCGCTGTCGCCAGGCCAGCAGCGCGAGGGCGGCGATCACCAGGCCGAGGCCGCCGGCGGCGTAGCGGTGGATCATCTCCTTCCAGGCCTTGGGGGCTTCCACGGGCTTGCCCGGAAAGGCCGCCTGGGCGGCGGCGATCTCGTGGGCCTGGTCCGGCACGCCGACCAGGTGGCCGTAGCAGCCGGGCCAGTCGGGGCAACCGAGCCCGGCATCCGACAGGCGCACCCAGGCGCCCAGGGAGACGACGACCAGCGCCAGGGCGAGGGCAGCCGCGGTCAGGCGGCGATGGGTGCGGATCATGCCAGCCGGTCCAGGAAGAGGGCCGCGAACAGGCCTGTGAGGTAGATCAGCGAGTAGCGGAAGGCGTGGCGGGCGCGGGTGTCGGAATAATCGCGCCACAACCGCCAGGCCTCGCGCAGATAGCCCAGGTTGAGCAGGCTGACCAGCCCCACGTAAACGCCGCCCGACAGGCCCAGCGTGGCGGGCAGGTAGGACACGGCGGCCAGCAGCACGGTGTAGAGCAGGATGTGCAGGCAGGTGAGTGGCACGCCGTGGCTCACCGGCAGCATGGGCAGGCCGGCGCGGGCGTATTCGTCGCGCCGGTAGCAGGCCAGCGCCCAGAAGTGGGGCGGCGTCCACAAGAAGATGATGAGGAACAGGGCCAGCGCCGGCAGGCCGATGCTGTCGGTCATTGCGGCCCAGCCGAGCACCGGCGGCATCGCCCCCGAGGCGCCACCGATGACGATGTTCATGGGCGTGGCCGGCTTCAGGATGACGGTGTAGACGATGGCGTAGCCCAGGAAGGTGGCCAGCGTGAGCCACATGGTGAGCGGATTGACCGCCATGTGCAGCAGCCACAGCCCGGCGCTGCCGGTAAGGCAGGCGAGGCCCAGGGTTTCGGTGGGGCTGATCAGGCCGAGGGGCAGCGGGCGGGCGCGGGTGCGGGCCATGCGGGCGTCGATCGTGCGTTCGACCAGGCAGTTGATCGCCGCTGCCGCGCCGGCCACCAGCGCAATGCCGATGGTGGCGGCCAGCATCAGGCCGGCGGGCGGCCAGCCGGGCTGGGCCAGGAACATGCCGATCACCGCGGTGAACACGATCAGGCTGTTCACCCGCGGCTTGCACTGGGTGACGAAGGCGGACAGGCGCAGGCCCAGGGGCGCGCGCAGGGCGGTGGGGCGGAGGGTCGTCGGCATCGGAGGCTCCGGGCGTCGTTGCGGGGTTCAGCCGGCCCAGGCGTAGCGGAGCAGGCGTTCCATGTCTTTGAGGATGCCGCGCGGGTCGGCGTCGGGGGCGTAGCGCAGGATGATCCGGCCGGCTGGGTCGAGCACATACACGCGGTGCCCGGCCTGGCCGAGGTCGAAGGCTCGGCGGGCGGCGTCGCTGATGGCGACGGCGGTGTGCAGGTCGGGCTGGAGGGCCAGCAGTCGGGCGGCGTCGGGCGGGCGCTGGTCGGACAGCCAGGCGCGCTGCACGCGGGGCATCTGCTTGTAGAGGGCCACGTGGATCTGGCGGGTGGCGACCACCCACTGCCGGCAGGCGGCGTCGCAGGGGCCGCTGCCGGCGACGACGAGGCTCCAGTGGCCGTCGAACGCGGCCGGGGGAATGGGCTGGCCGCTGGCGTCGGCGAGGGGCGGCAGGGCGCGCGGCGGGTTGAGGAGTTCGCCGTGGGCGCCGCCGGCCGGCCGCCAGCCCCAGGCATACAGGCCGCCGCCGACCGCGAAGGGCAGCACGAGCAGCGCGAGCACCAGCAGCAAGGGGCGGTAGCGGCTCATGCGGGGCGCCTCCAGGCCAGCGCCAGCCAGATCAGCAGCGCCGACGCGGCAAAGCCGTACCACTGGAGTGCGTAGGAGAGGTGACGCTCCTTGCGATCGTCGGGACGCGGCCAGTCGCGCACGAAGCCGGCGGGGGCGTCGGCGGCCAGCTGCAGCACGACGGGCTGCACCGGGTAGCCGGCCAGGCGGGTGAAGCGGGCCAGGTCGAGGTTCTGCCAGACGGGCTGCCAGCCGCTGTCGGCCTCGGTGCCGAGGGTGAAGAAGCGGCTGCCGGGCACCACGGCGACGCCGTGGAGTTCGACCGTGCCGCCGGGTGTGGCGACGGCGGGCACATCGCTGTGGCGGGCGAGGGCCGGGACCCAGCCGCGGTTCACCAGCACCCGCATCTCGCTGCCTTCGATGCGCAGCGGCGTGACGACGTGGTAGCCGGCCTGCTCGCGGTGGATGCGGTTATCCACCAGAAACTGCTGCCCGGTTTCGAAGCGGCCGCGGACCACCACCGGCCGGGCGCGCAGGGCGTCGGCGCTCACCGGTGCGCCGCCGAGGGCGATCGGGGCGTCGGCGGCGCGGTGGTCGAGCTGGGCCTGGGCCGCCTCCTTGCGTTCGAACTTGGCGTACTGCCAGTTGCCGAGCGCGCTGCAGCCACCGGCTACCACCAGCGCCACCACGCCGCCCGCCAGCGAGGGGCGGAAGCGCCGGCCGCTTGTGGCGTGCCGGAGGCGGGCGCACAATCGGCCGACCATGTTCGGGGAGCGGGCTGTGCTGTTCAGGTTGGCGGTGGTGCTCATGCTGGTGCTGGTGTTGGTCAGTCTCTTTTCGGGGCTGTTCTTCTTGTATCGGGACAAGGGTGACGGCGACCGGGTGGTGAGGGCGCTGACGTTGCGGGTGTCCCTGTCGCTGGTGCTGTTCGTGGGCCTGCTGCTGGCCTGGCGTTTCGGGGGCTACAGCCAGTAAACCACCACGAAGAGCAGCAGCCACACCACATCCACGAAGTGCCAGTACCAGGCCACCGCCTCGAAGGCGAAGTGGCGTTTTGCATCGAAATGCCCGGCCAGGCAGCGCCCGGCCACCACCGCCAGCATGATGGTGCCCAGGGTGACGTGGAAGCCGTGGAAGCCGGTGAGCATGAAGAAGGTGGCGCCATACACGCCGGCGCCCATCGTGAGGCCGAGCTCGGTGTAGGCGTGGTGGTATTCGTAGGCCTGGAAACCCAGGAAGACCACCCCCAGCAGCACCGTCAGGATGAGCCCCAGGTTGAGCTGGGTGCGCCGGCCCTTCATCAGCCCCCAGTGAGCCCAGGTGAGGGTGATGCCGGAACTCAGCAGCAGCGCGGTGTTGATGGCCGGGATGCCCCAGGCGCCCATCGGCGTGAAGCTGGCGCCCTTGGGGCCGGCGCTGGGCCAGGCGGCGGTGAAGTCCTTGTACAGCGTGAAGGCCGGGTCCATGCCCGCCAGCGCCGGCACCGAGATGTGGCGGCAGTAAAAGAGCGCGGCGAAGAAGGCCGCGAAGAACATCACCTCCGAGCCGATGAACCACACCATGCCCTGGCGGAAGGATTGGTCCTCCCAGCCGGTGTAGTCGCCGCGCTGGTTTTCGGCGATCACCGCGCCGAACCAGCGGTACAGCACGACGCCGATCACCCCGGCGCCGGCCGCCATCACCCACGGCCCCGGCGCGAATTTGTTCATCTGCAGGATGAAGCCCAGGGCCAGCAGGAACATGCCCCCCGACAAGATGAAGGGGTAGAGGCTGGGCTGGGGCACGTAGTAGTGCCCGGTGTGGGGGGCGGAGGCGTGGGCGCTGTTCAAGACGGACTCCTCAGGAAGGGTCTTTCGGTGCCAGGAAGAAGGCGTAGGCCAGCGTGAGTTCGCTGATCTCGTCGCCGATGTCGCCGTCCACGATGAAGGTCAGCGCCATCTCGCGGCTTTCGCCGGGCGCCAGGGTCTGCTGGGTAAAGCAGAAGCAGTCGAGCTTGCGGAAATGGCGGGCCGCCACCGTGGGCGAGACGCTGGGCACGGCCTGTCCGACGATGGTCTGGTCGGAGAGGTTGCGCACCAGGAAACGGGTGGTGCGCAGTTCGCCCGGGTGCAGCTCGATGGCGGGTTCGAGGGGGCGGATCTCCCAGGGCAGGCCGGGCATCAGGGTGGCGGTGAACTGCACGCCCAGCTTGCGCTTGTAGTTGATGGCGCTGGGCGGGGCGTCCGGGGTGGCGAGGGCGTCCTTGAGCGTCTTGCCGTTGAAGCCGACGGCTTCGCAGAAGCTGTCGTAGAGCGGCACCAGGGCAAAGCCGAAGGCGAAGAAGAAGCCCGCCAGCACGATCAGCTGCGCCACCAGCCGGCCATGCCGGCGGGGCGGGGGCAGGGAGGCGCCCGGCATGGCGGCTAGCGTTCGATGAAGAAGCCGACGACATACAACCCGACCGCCAGGGCGCCGAGCACCCAGGCGAAGCGGGACGAGGCCTTGCGGCGCTGGGCAAGATCGGTTTCGGTCAGGTGCATGGCGGCGATCCTCCGGATCACTTGATGACGGGCTGGGTTTCCCACGAGTGGTGGGGCGGGGGCGAGCTGAGCTCCCATTCGAGCCCGCGGGTGCCTTCCCACACGCCGTTGCTGGCTTTTTCGCCCCCCTTGATGCAGCGCCAGATGTTGTAGGCGAACAGCAGCTGCGAGAGGCCCAGCACGAAGGAACCGACGGTGGAGATGGCGTTGAACTCGGCAAACTGCAGCGCGTAGTCGGGGATGCGCCGCGGCATGCCGGCGAGGCCCAGGAAGAACTGGGGCATGAAGGTGAGGTTGAAGCTGATCACCGTGAGCCAGAAGTGCAGCTTGCCGAGCCGCTCGCTGTACATGTGGCCGGTCCATTTGGGCAGCCAGTAGTAGACGCCGGTCATCACCCCCATGATGCCGCCGGCGAACAGCGCGTAATGGAAGTGGGCGACCACGAAGTAGCTGTGGTGATACTGGGCGTCGGCTGCCACGTCGGCCAGCACCAGCCCGGTGAGGCCGGCGATGCCGAACAGCACGATGAAGCCGACCGCGAACAGCATCGGCGTCTCGAAGCTCATGGCGCCGCGCCACATGGTGGCGATCCAGCAGAAGAACAGCACCGCCAGCGGCAGCGAGATCGACATGGTGCTGTACATGAAATACAGCAGCGCCGGCACCGGCA
>Ga0075163_10012444_pt1 | contig 11081 bp, 10 predicted proteins | sample JI1023141ADNA_FD_71478 | JGI IMG/M metagenome (GOLD analysis project Ga0075163, IMG submission 71478) | Wastewater effluent complex algal communities from Wisconsin, to seasonally profile nutrient transformation and Carbon sequestration -... | ecosystem: Engineered > WWTP > Effluent > Algae...
CGTGCCGATCGAGCTCGGTGGCCTCGGCGCGACGCTCGACGACCTCGTCGGCGTGTGCGTCGAGCTCGGCCGAGCCTGTAGCTCGACGGCGATGGCTTACGCGATGCACCAGATCCAGGTGGGATGCATCCTCCGCCACGGCCTGTCCTCGGGCTGGCTCCGCGACTACGTCGCCGAGCTGGTCGCGGAGGAGCGGCTGATCGCGTCGGCGACCTCCGAGGTCGGCGTCGGCGGAGACCTCCGCACGAGCCTCTGCGCGATCGAGCCCGGAGGTCCCGGATTCCGGCTCTCGAAGCGGGCCTCGGTCATCTCGTACGGCCGGCACGCCGACGCGGTCCTCGCGACCGCGCGTCGGCACCCCGAGGCGGCTCCCGGTGATCAGGTGCTCGTCCTCCTGCGCGCGGCCGACTACGCGCTCGAGGCGTCCTCCGGCTGGGACACCCTCGGCATGCGTGGCACGTGCAGCAACGGGTTCGAGCTCCGCGCCGCCGGCGACTCCGCGCAGATCCTCCCGGTCCCGTTCGCGCAGATCGCGAGCGCGACGATGGTGCCGTACTCGCACGTCCTCTGGACCGGGGCGTGGCTCGGGATCGCGACCGAGGCCGTCGCGCGCGCGCGGAAATTCGTCCAGGCCGAAGCCCGCAAATCCCCCGGGACGACGCCGCCCGCCGCCCTCCGGCTCGCCGAGGTCACGTCCAAGTTCCACGCGCTCCGCGCGACGGTCGAAGGAGGACGTCGCGACTACGTCGCCCGCCTCGCCGAAGAGGACGCACTCTCGTCGTTCGGATTCGTCGTACGGATGAACGACCTCAAGCTCGCGACCTCGGAGCTCCTCGTGCAGATCGTCCAAGGATGCCTCGGCGTCGTCGGCATCGCCGGATACCGCAACGACACCCGCTTCGCGATGGGTCGGCTGCTCCGCGATGCCTACGGCGCGACGCTCCAGGTCCACAACGATCGCATCTACGGCACCAACGCCCAGCTTCTCCTGATGCTCCGAGAGGATTGACGTGACGAACACGCCCCGAGGGACCCCCGAACAAGCCGCCTTCCTCGAGGAGCTGCTCGAGGCGAAGCTCCTCATCGCGTCCGGCGCGGACGGCGTCTACGGGCGCAGCGCCCGGTTCGAGGACGTCGTCGAAGCGTTCGACCGCTTCGTGGTCCGGGTCGGCGCGCCCGACGCGCCCGAGGTCGTCCGCTTCCCGCCCGTGCTGCCGCGCGTTCACTTCGAGAAGAGCGGCTACATGAACAACATGCCGCAGCTGGCCGGCACGATCCACGCGTTCGACGGCGACACGAAGGCGCACGTCGGCCTGCTCGGCGAGCTCGAGCGTGGCGACGACTGGTCGCATCGCGTGGCGATGACCGACCTCGTGCTCACGCCGGCCGGCTGCTATCCGCTCTACCCGACGCTCACGGGTTCGCATCCGCGCGAAGGCAAGCTGTGCGACGTCTTCAGCTACTGCTTTCGCCGGGAGCCTTCGATCGATCCCGCCCGGATGCAGATGTTCCGCATGCACGAGTTCGTGCGGATCGGCGAGGCGTCCGACGTCCAGCGCTGGCGGTCCGGCTGGCTCGATCGGGGACTCGAGATGCTCCGTGCGCTCGGCCTGGAAGCCCATCTCGCGCTCGCGAACGATCCGTTCTTCGGCCGCACCGGCAAGATGCTCGCCGCGAACCAGCGCGAGCAGGAGCTGAAGTACGAGCTCGTCGTGCCGATCACCTCGACCGAGAATCCGACGGCGATCCTCTCGTTCAACTACCACCAGGACCTCTTCGGGGGGCTCTACGGCATCCACGTCGAGCAGGACGTCGCCCACACGGGCTGCGTCGGCTTCGGCATGGAGCGCGCCGCGCTCGCGCTCTTCCGCACGCACGGCCTCGATCCGGCCTCGTGGCCGAAGACCGTGCGGGAGACGCTCTGGCCGTGAGGGTGAGCCTCCTCGATCTCGACGCCTCGACCTACGCGCCCCACGCGCTCCACGCACGCGACCGCGCGTGGAGCGAGACGAATTGCTACGTCGACCTCGTGATCGAGGTGCTCGCGGCCCACGGGCTCGAACCGCACGCTTCGCTCCCCTTCACGTTCGCCCTCGATTTCGAGGGCGATCAATGGCTCTTCTTCAAGCAGCCGGTCGCAGAGCTCGACGCGCTCTACGGGCTCGACGTCCAAGAGCTGACGATCTGGAGGTCGCTCGAGGAGCACGTGTTCGAGCAGACCCGCCGAGGACGGATGACCCTCGTCGAGGTCGACGCGCACTATTTGCCCGACACGCGGGGCCTCACCTACCGGACCGGGCACTCGAAGACGACGATCGGCGTCGCGTCGATCGATCGCCACGCGCGCGTGCTCGGCTACTTCCACAACGCCGGCTACTTCGAGCTCACGGGCGACGACTACGCCGGCGTCCTCGGGCTCGCGTCGACGCCGCTCCTGCCGCCCTACGCCGAGTTCGTGAAGTTCGACCGCGTCGTACGGAGGCCGACGGAGGAGCTCGTCCAGCGTTCGGTCGAACATCTCCGCCGACATCTCGCGCGGCGTCCCAGCGTGAACCCGATCGTACGTTTCGCAGAGTCGCTGGACGCGGACGTCGCCCGACTCGCGACCGAGCCTCCGGATCAGTTTCACCTCTATTCGTTCGCGACGTTCCGCCAGCTCGGCGCGTGCTTCGAGCTGGCCGGGTCGTACGTGCGTTGGCTCGGGACGCACGGTGAGCCCCCGCTCCCGGACGTCGTCGAGGCGTGCGAGCGCATCTCGAGCGGCGCCAAGAGCCTCCAGTTCCAGCTGGCGCGTGCCCTCGCCCGCAAGCGACCGCTCGACGCTGCGGGCTCCCTCGGCGAGATGGCCGACGCGTGGCGTCGCGCGTCCGAGACCCTCGCCGAGCGCTATCTTCGCTGACCGATGCCGCTCCCCGTCGTCATCGCGGACAACGAACGCCTCCTCGTCGGCGCGCGCACACGTGTCTTCCGGACGCCCGCGAACGCGGCTCGGACTCCGGACGAGCTCGACGCGCTCGCGCTCACGGCCCTCGAGACGTCGCTCCCGGCCACGCTCGCGTCGGTCCTGCGCGACGCCGGTCGACTCGACCTCTCGAACCCGCCGCCGCTCGAAGGAGACGACGTCTGGTTCGTCTGCGCGCTGCCGGACCTCGACGGCCCCGGGCGCCGCGTCCTCGTCTTGGAGGGGCTGGCGACCCTCGTCGACGTGTTCTTGAACGGTGAGCGGATCCTCCACTCCGACAACGAATTCCACCGCCACGAGATCGACGTCACCGACGCGCTCCGAGGCCACGACGCGCTGGTGCTCCGGTGCGCTTCGCTCGACGCCCACGTCGCGCGGAAGCGACCGCGACCGCGTTGGAAGACTCGCCTCGTCGCGTCCCAGAGCCTCCGCTTCGTCCGCGCTTCACTGCTCGGCCGGACCACGGGCTTCTGTCCTGCGGTCCCGGCGGTCGGGCCCTTTCTTCCGATCCACCTCGAGCGACGCACGCTCACCGTGACCTCCGCGCGCTGCGTCGCGACCGCCGAGGGCGAAGGAGGTCGGGTCGACCTCGCGCTATCCGGCGAGACCGCGGACGGATCCGCGGTGCGCGAGGCGTGGCTCGAACTCGAAGGACTCGAGCCGATCGCCCTCCGCGTCGACGAAATGCGAGGCGGGTTCGTGGTCGGAGGCCGCGCGGAATTCCTCCGGGTGGACCGGTGGTGGCCGCACACGCACGGCGAGCCGAGGCGATATCGGACGCGGGCGCGGCTCCGCTTCGATCAGGGCGAGCGCCTGATCGATCTCCCGCCGATCGGGTTCCGTACGATCGAGCTCGAGCCGGGGGCCGGCTTCGGTCTACGGCTGAACGGCGCCGCCGTCTTCGTGCGCGGCGCGGTGCACACCACGTTCGACCTCATCACGCGGCACACGACGCCCGAGAGCGTCCGCGAATCGCTTCTCCGCGTCCGTGACGCCGGGATGAACATGGTGAGGATCGGCGGCACGGCGGCCTACGAGTCCGATGCATTCCACGACCTCGCCGACGAACTCGGGTTGCTCGTGTTCCAGGATCTCGCGTTCGCGAACATGGACTATCCGTTCGCGGATCCGGAGTTCCTGAGCAGCGCCTCGCGGGAGGTCCGCGAGCGGCTCGCCCGAATCGGCTCTCGCCCCAGCACCGCCGTGATCTGTGGGAACAGCGAGGTCGAACAACAAGCCGCGATGCTCGGGTTCGCCCGCGAGGACTGGCGCAGCCCGTTCTTCGGCGAGCACGTTCGGGCGATGGCCGAGGAGCTCGCGCCCGGCGTCCCCTATCTGCCTTCGTCCCCGAGCGGCGGCACGATGCCGTTTCACGTGCGCGAAGGGGTCGGACACTACTACGGCGTGGGCGCGTACCTGCGCCCGCTCGCCGATGCGCGGACCAGCGAGGTCGGGTTCGCAGCCGAGTGCCTCGCGTTCGCGAACGTGCCCTGTCAGGCGACGATCGACGCGTTCCTTCGCGATCTCGAGGCGCCGGTCCATCACCCGCGATGGAAGGAGCGGGTGCCTCGCGACCGCGGCGCGTCGTGGGATTTCGAGGACGTCCGCGACCACTACCTGGAGCTCCTCTTCGGCGTCTCGGCGCGCGCGCTCCGGCACGACGATCCGGCGCGCTATCTCGCCGCTTCGCGCGTGACCTCCGGCGAGATCATGGCGCGCGTCCTCGCCGAGTTCCGTCGCGACGGTTCGCCATGCCGCGGTGCCCTCGTGTTCACGCTGCGCGACGTCTGGCCGGGCGCTGGATTCGGCCTCTTCGACGCGTTCGGCCGACCGAAGGCGGCGATGCACCTCGCATCCCGTTCGCTCGCCGCGCGCGCTCTCTTGCCCGTCGACGAAGGCGTGAACGGCCTGGACGTCCACCTCGCGAACGATCGGGAGCAGGCGTGGGAGGGGACGCTGCAGGCTCGACTCGTCCGCGACGGAGAGGTCGAGGTCGGGCGCGGGGAGCGGGCGCTCGTCGTCCCGCCGCGTTCGACGCTTCGTGTCCACGTGGACGCGCTCTTCCCGGGATTCGTCGACACCACCTACGCGTATCGGTTCGGGCCACCGGGTCACGATCTGGTTCACCTCTCGTTCGTCGGCGACGACGGTGCAGAGCTCGCGCGCGCGCATCATCTCCCGCTCGGACTCGGGCGACCGGTGGAGCGTGACCTCGGCGTCGAAGCGCGCTTCCTCGAGGGTAGGGCGCGCCTCTGGCTACGCGCGAAGCGCCTCGCGATCTTCACCGCGCTCGAGCTCGAGGGCGTGGTCCCGGACGAAGACTTCGTCCATCTCGCGCCGGGGGAAGAGCGGACGATCACGCTCCGTCCCCTCCCGGGTGCGCGGCACGTGCGCGGACACGTGCATCCGCTCAACCAGGCGGGACCGACCCGGGTCCTCGACTGAGCCATGCGGAGAGACGCGCCCGTATCTCCGGCCATTCCTCCGACACGATCGAATACAGCGCGGTGTCTCGGACGCTCCCGTCGGACGCAGGCATGTGCGCCCGGACGATTCCGTCGAGCCGGCCGCCGATCCGCTCGATGTTCGCGCGCGAGCGGAGGTTGCGGACGTCCGTCTTGAGCGTGACGCGGTGCACTCGCCAATCCTCGAACGCGAAGCCGAGCATCACGCGCTTCGCGTCGGTGTTCGCGGCGGTCCGCTGCGCGCCGTGTGTGAGCCACGTCCAGCCGATCTCGATCGCGTCGGGCACCTCGATCGGCCGCGCGAGCGGGTGCGAGGCCGGCCATGCCCAGTGCTCCGCGTTCGCGAAGCGGGTCGAGCCGATCACGCGTCCGTCGTCGCGACGAACGGTCGCGTAGGCGATCGCGAGGCCTCGCTCTCGCTCCGCGAGCGCCTGCTCGACGTACGCCCGCATCGTCGCGGAATCCGGTGGCACGTGAGTCCACGCGTAGGTCGTGCGCTCGCCCGACGCAGCCGCGACGAGACCCGCGACGTGCTCACGCGAGAGCGGCTCGAGCCGCACGTGCGATCCTTCGAGACATCGGTCCCATCCGCGGAGCCTCGGGGTGTTCATCCCGACGAGCCTACAAGCGACCGCCTTGCGCGGCGGCGCCTATCGGCGGTAGGTACGCGGTTCTCGTGAGGTACGTCCGCTCGCTCGACGGTCTACGCGGAGTCGCGGTGCTCCTCGTGATGCTGCACCACTACCGCTTCTGGCTCGACGCCGGCTGGGTCGGGGTCCAGCTCTTCTACGTGCTCTCGGGATTCCTCATCACCCGCATCCTGCGCGACGCGCGCGAGGGCTCGACGCTCCGCGGCTATCTCACGAACTTCTACGTGCGCCGCTCGCTCAGGATCCTCCCGATCTACGTCGCGCTGATCGCGGCGTTCGGCGCGATGTACCTCGCGACCGGCCAGCCGGGGACGTTCCCGAGGCTGCTCCCGTGGGCGGCGACGTACACGCTCAACTTCGCGCTCGCGTTCGGGCGCGTCGAGCTCAACCCGCTCTTCGCGCATCTCTGGTCGCTCTCGGTCGAAGAGCAGTTCTACCTGGTCTGGCCGTTCGTCGTCTGGTTCCTCGGCCCCCGTGCGCTCGCGAGGACCGCGCTCGCGCTCGCGGTGCTCGGTCCGGTCGGGCGCTTCGTCGCGCTCGCGTGCGGGCTCGGACACGAGTCGCTCTACCTCCTCACGACCACGCACCTCGACGCGTTCGCGATCGGCGCGGCGGTCGCGATCGTCGACCCCGCATTCGTCGCGCGTCCGAGGAGGTGGGTCGCCGGCGCGTTCGGCGTCGCGGCCGTCCTCGGCGGCATCGTCGCGATTCGGAACCCCGGGCTCGGGCTCTCGACGTTCGGCTATCCGTACGCACTCCCGATCGGGCTGCAGGCGACGTGGGGATACTCCGTCCTCGACCTCGTCGCCGCGACCGTCGTCCTGGCGTGCGACCGAGGCGCCCTCCCTTGGCTCGAGCATCGGATCCTCGTAGCGATCGGGCGGATCTCGTACGGCCTCTACGTCTTCCATCGCCCGCTCGTGACCCTCCTCTTCCGCGCGGAGCCCCGCCTGACGCGCTTCGTCCCGGACGCGCTGGTGCGCGAGGCGATCCTCTTCGGCGTGTACATGGTGGCGAGCCTCTGCGTCGCGTGGCTCAGCTTCCATCTCTTCGAGTCGCGCTTCCTCGCGCTCAAGGGTCGATTCGCGCCGCGGACGGACGACCGCACGACGTGACGGACGCCGCCCTCGGAGCTTTCGCGATCTCTGCCGTGCTCGTGTTCGAACTCGGGGACGCGGGGCTCGTCGAGGACGTCCCGTCGGCGGCCGATCTGGCGGAGCCCGGCACGACGCGGCTGCTCGTCGTCTTCGAGCGGAGCGCGCCGCTCCTGCTCCTCGGTCCCGCGTTCTTCGCTGCGCCGTTCGTCGGTCGCGTCGGTCGTGCGCTCGCTGGCTTCCGCGCGCTCTTCGTCGCGTCGGGTCTCGCGTTCCACGTCGCGCTCGCCGCGACGACGACGCTGGGAATCTTCCCGTGGGGGCTGCTCGCGCTCCATTCCTGCTCGTTCCGCGGCGAAGAGCTCTCGAAGCTCCGCGCGGGTCGCGCGACCGCGTGAGCGTTCACGCGCCGTTCATCCGCTCGAGCAGGGTGCTCTTGCTGCCGGCGCCGAGGCGTCGTCGGACCTCCTGGTCCATCGCGCGCGGGGTGCGCTGAGGGTCTGCACGCGCCACCCGGCCGACGGAGAGCGTCGCGCGGAGCCGTGACCGCTGCCGAACGATCGCGTCGCCGATCCGGGCCGCGTCAGCCGGTGAACTGATCGAACAGCCGCTCGAGCGTCGTCTTCCGGCTGGCGAGCTTCGCCGGATCGTAGGGCGTGAAGTTCTGGAGGCGCACGATCGCGCGCTTCGACGACTCCGACCAGGCGTCGATGTCGAGCACGTTGATGCAGCCGGAGTCCTGCTCGATCGTGCCGTAGCTCGCGAGTCCGGGGCCCGTCGCGCGCGAGAGGATCGCGCGGTTGACGCCGCCGTGGGCGACGAGGAGAAGCGTCGACCAATCCGGCTCGGCGAGGATCGCGTCGAATGCGCGCGCGACCCGAGCGTGGAACTCGTCGAAGCGCTCGCCCGCGAAGAAACGTGCCCCCTCCGTGTCCGCATCGAAGAACGAGTCGACGATCGCGCGACGCATCGCGGCAGGCTCTCCGAGCGTGGTCACGTTCCCGGGCGCGATCTCGTTCAGACCGGGCTCGACGCTCCGCGGGAAGCTACGTCCGCCGAGCACGAGGTCGGCGGTCTCATGGGTGCGCGGCAAGGCGCTCGTCACGACGCGATCGAACGCGACCTCGGCGAGCGCGGCGCCCGCGGCCTCGGCCTCGGCGCGGCCACGTTCCGAGAGCGACACCGTGTCCGAGGGAACACGTTCGCCCGAAGCCGATACGTACGAGACGTCTCCGTGGCGGAGCAGATAGATTCGACGACGGTTCGACATCGTCGCCGAGCGTAGCCGGACCGGGTCGTCTCGACGTGACGAAGTTCGCACGATCCGCGACCTCCGGCGGGGATTCAGAACCTCAGGCCGAGCGGCCGCCGGGTCGCGAGGAGCGAAGCCGACCCGTACGAGCACAGGAACGACGAATGTCCCTCGGAGGCGAGGAGATTCGATGCCACCATCGGCCCGTGACCATCGTGATCGGTCCTCTCGAAGGAGACGTCGCGCGCTACGACTTCCTCCACCTCATGGGCGATGCCGAGCTCGAACGGGCGCTCGAAGACATGGGCGCGATTCTCGAGCGGGCCGCCGCCGCACGCCGGAAGGTCGGCTTCCTCGCGGTGAGCACGTCCGAGAGCCGCATGACGTCGAAGCAACGAAACCGCGCCGCGTCCTGGGTGAAGGAGCACGACGCGCTGATGACCGCTGCCTGCGCCGGCATGTCGATCGTCGTGCCCGGCGCGATCCAGCGCGGCGCGTTCACCGCGATCCTCTGGCTCGTCGACTACCCCGCGCCGATCCGCGCGTTCGGTGCGCTCCCCGAGGCGGAAGCCTGGATCCGCTCCATCGTTCGGAGTGAGACGTCGTTCGCGCCGAACCTCTGACCCGGCTCCGTGAGCCGATTCGCGTCGTTCGACGGACACCTGAGTACCGGCTATCGAATGACCGGGGAGTCGGCGTGACCATGCACCTCGAATCGACGTTCCGCGCCGGCGCGCGCCTCGGTCGCCTCTTGCTCCTCCTGGGGTTCGGCGTGTGTTCGACGTCGGCAGCGTGCGGCGGTAGGACGGTCGCTCTCGCGTCCGACCACGATCGCCGGATCGCGGACGTCCGCGCGCTCGAGGCCCGTTCCTGCCCGGAGCTCGCCGACGACGAGACGGTCTCGGTCTTCGGGCGCGACCTCGCGATCGACTTCGAGTCTTCGGGCGACGAGGTCTTCGCGACGTACACCGGTTTGTGCCAGCGCATGGTCGCCGGGGCGTACAACCCCACGTCCGCGGTCGTCCATTGGACCGACAGCGGCATCGAGTTCGCCCGCTTCGACACGCCTCCCTCGTGGCTTCCGGACGCCGAGATGTTCTCGGACGCGCGCACGCTCTTCCACGCGCAGCTCGAGGTGGTGGACGGGCGCGTCGAGCTGCGATCGGGCATGCACGCGCGCGGCATCGGCGATGCGGGGTTCTGGGTTCGGTACCGATGGCATCGGGATCGATTCGTCCCCGTCGAGCTGCGTCGCCGCGACGGCGGCTCGTTCCTCGTCGAGGACACGCATCCGTTCCCGATCGTCGCCCCGGTCGAGGTCCGATGCAGCGCTGCGCTGATCCTCGACCCGCGAGTCCCGGGATCGGTCACAATCGAGCGCTCCGTGCGCGCCGACACGACGCGAACGCTCGTCCCTCTCTCCGACGCGGACTGCGTGCGATCCAGCGACGACACGATCGCCTGCGGCGGTGAGTCCTTCGAGCCGGTCGCCGAGTACACCGTGATCCCTTCGGGAGACGACTGGATCGTCGTGCGCGTGGATCGCGAGACGCAGCGGGAAGTCGCCCGGGTCGCGCGCCTCTGTGCGCTCGAAGAGGAACGTCCGGCGCCGCGCTGAGCGGCATCGACCGGTTCGGAGAGGGCTGCGGCTAGCCCGCGCGGAGTTCCGCGACGAACGCGGCGATCTCCGCCTTCGTACGACCCGGGAGCCCCATGCGTTCGCCGAGCCAGTCGATCCCGGCGCGCAGGTCCGGATGGAACATCGGCTTCTCGCGGACACGGGACAGCATCTGAAGCGCGAGCGCAGCGCTCCGGAGCGCCGAGACCGCGAAGCCGTTGCCTTCGAGCACGATGCTCTGCCCGCCGAGCACCTTGCCCGCGAAGTCGGCCTGCATCGCGGCCGCCTCGCGCCGGAGCGTGTCGTCGGTCAGCGCCGAGAGCTCGATCGATTCGCTCTCGAAGACCCCGAGCAGTCCGACCGTGGTGCCGTGGCGTGCGACGAGGTCCGACGTGATCGTCCGGAGCGCGCCGAGTCGCTCGCGGGAGAACGGCGCGCGCCACACGCCGACCACCACCCGATCGTGGGTGCCGATGCGAACGAGTCCATCCGAGAATGCGACGGGCATCGGCTACACGAATCGCTTGCGCGCGAACGCGGCGAACGAGGTCGGGTCGCGGCCGAGGAGCATGCGGAGGACGTTTCCGTTCCCGACGAAATCGTGGCGGCCGTACCACTCGTTCACGATCTTGAAGACCGACATCTGATGCCGACTGTGCGCCTCGTCGTACTCGCCGAAGATCTGCTTCATCGGCCCGTAGCTGTGTGGAAAATGGTGGGCCTTGAACGGGCGACCGAAGACGGCGGAGAGCACCTCGGCGATGTCGAGTCCGCTGAGGTTGTCGTCGCTGCTGAGCTCGTAGCTCGCGCCGAGATGCGCGCGTCCCTCGCGGACGACTTTCACGACCACCTCGGCGACGTCGTCGAGGTCCACGAGCGCCTGGCGCTTCGTCAGATCCCAGCCGAGCAGGAACGCCGACTGCGCAGGGATGATGCCGTGCGCGTTCATCTGCATGTAGTCCGCCGGCTGCAGGATGGTGAAGGCGAGTCCGGATTCGATCAGTCGCTCCTCGATGTCCCGCTTGATCGCGTGTTGTGGC
>Ga0075163_10012445_pt1 | contig 11080 bp, 12 predicted proteins | sample JI1023141ADNA_FD_71478 | JGI IMG/M metagenome (GOLD analysis project Ga0075163, IMG submission 71478) | Wastewater effluent complex algal communities from Wisconsin, to seasonally profile nutrient transformation and Carbon sequestration -... | ecosystem: Engineered > WWTP > Effluent > Algae...
ATTCGGGCGGTGTATTTTCAAGTGCTTTGTGAATCGCATTGATGATCTCTTGAAGGGAATCATTCATCGCAAGACCGACCTGTTCGGATGTGATTTCCATTGAAGTCGGTAAACCCGAATCCACATCGCGACCCGTGATCATCGCTGTTTGAATGTCTTTCTTGGGAACCGCGGTTCCAATAGAAATTTTTAGGAACTCAGCTTGGGTTTCTGGAATTACGATATGCTTGTAACGTCTAAAATACTGAACGATGTCGGCATCGATTTTATGTCCACCTACGCGGATAGCTTCGCAGTATACGATGTCCGCTAGAGCGATGACGGCTACCTCAGTTGTTCCGCCGCCAATATCGACGATCATTGAGCCTACCGGTGATTTGATTTTCAAACCCGCCCCTATGGCCGCGGCCATAGGTTCGTCAATAAGGTAAACCTTTTTTGCACCTGCTTTTTTACAGGCCGTCACAACGGCTTTTTTTTCAACTTCGGTTACCCCAAAAGGTAATGAAATCACCACACGTGGCGACGAATAATGTGCCTTTACGCGAGGGTGGCTTAGGAAATATTTTAAAAGATACTCAGCGGAATCAAAGTCAGCGATAACGCCATCTTTGATTGGTTTTTGAATCACGATATTTCCAGTTTGTTTGTCCGCGATTTCTTTGGCTTCTTTACCAACAGCGATGATTTTACGTTTTTGATTGCTGGTGATGACTTGGGCCACAATGCTTGGTTCGTTAACGACAACGCCCTTGCCTCGTGCGCTTATCACGGTATTGGCAGTGCCAAGATCTATGTAGATATCGGCTGCAGTCGAATCGTCTTTAAACCAAGAAAACATAAGGGCTCCTATTTAGATCGTCTTTTGAAACCAGAATTATTGTCAAAAGGAATGCTCGCGAAAAATGCCAGACCAGAATCAGATTTATTTAGGTTTAGCTGGATTTCAGCCGCAAAAAAAACATCGCGAACATCGGGGTGTTCATATTCAGCACCCACAGTAAACTGTGTCGCAGTTACATTGTGATTCTTCATGGCCACAATGTTAATGGGTAGAGCGACATAGCTAGTTAGCTTGCCTTTGTTGATGTCGATTTTTTTGCTGGCCATCGGTGCAAATTGAAGAGTTGTAACACTCGTTTCATCAAAGCGAGATAGCCAGATTGCACTTCGAATGCCGAGTGCGGGCTGATTACCATAATCAGGAAATGGAATGTATTTTAAGCTGGCGCCCATTTGGTATTCGACGCTACCGACACCAAACAGGAAGCGACTTGAAAGATCGTCTTTCCAGCCGGCATCAAAAAAGCCACCCACATTCAAACCACCATTTCCAGCCGAGTAGGTTTGCAATGAGCCTCCGACGCGGTAGGTGCCGGGCGGAATCACTTCGCCTGATTCACCGATTGTTAAATAATTGGCTAGAGACATTACTGGGAACATCAGTGAAAAGAATAGGGATAACGTGTATTTCATAAAGGCTCCTTAAATCCAAAAGTAGGCCTCTACTAGAATAAATAGCTGGCCATGCATTTGACAAGCTGAATAACTGTTGAGACAGTTATGTCATGTCGAAGGATAGCCTACCTGCTAAGCTGCCACTGAGTTTAGTCGTTATTACTTTAAATGAAGAAAAAAAACTGAAAGCCTGCTTAGAATCAGTTCCTTTTGCTAGTGATATTGTTGTCTTAGACAGTTTTTCTAAAGATAAAACTAAAGAGATCGCCGAGGCAGCAGGTGCTCGGTTTATAGAGCAAAGTTGGTTGGGTTTTGGACTGCAAAAAAGAAAAGCGGTTGAGCTTGCAAAATACGACTGGGTGCTGAGTTTGGATGCAGATGAGCGTTTGTCGTCCGAGCTACTCGCTGAAATTCGACAAAAATTTGAAACGCTTGATATTAAGACGGGATATTTATTACCACGAATTTCGTTTTACTTGGGTCGATGGATTCGACATGGCGGTTGGTATCCAGACTATCAGTTACGCCTTTTTAATCGCCGGCATTCAAACTGGGATCAAGCCGGAATTCATGAAAAGGTTATGGCCTCGCACCTAGATAGGTTTCAAAATTCGATTCAGCATTTTGTGTTTGAATCAATTAGTCATCAAGTGATTACGAATGACAAATATTCAGGTCTTCAGGCTCAAAACATATTCAAAAACAAAACACTGCGTTTTTCGGTGTTTAAACTCATAACGAAGCCATGGGTTAAGTTTGTAGAAAATTATTTTTATAAGCGAGGATTTTTGGATGGGCTGCCAGGATTTATTATTGCCGTGGGTTCTGCCTATTCCGTTTTTTTAAAGCACGCTAAACTATGGGAATTAGAACAATGATACGCTATTTGATGGTGTGTATTTTGTGCCTTTCCGTTTTTGTTTATGCCGAGGCCGCGTCTTGGACATTGACGACTACGAATTATAAGCAAGTTAAAGTGAACGGTGTTACTTTGAAAAAAGGACAGTTTTGGGATTTACCTGAACTGAGTCAGGTTCAAACCCATAATGTGGACGCTTTAGTTTTTTTACCCGAGCAGATTTACTTGAAGGTGTATAAAAATAGTCATATTCGCTGGGATGGGTCTACGCTGTATGTTGTTTCAGGAAAAGTATATATTAAAGCCGTGGCTTCAAATGTAGCTCTTCAGATACCGGTATTGTTTAAATTTACCTTGAATCCGGGGGATATAATTGTTGCCCACGATCCCCAAGCCAAAAGTGCAAGTTTTGAGATCTTGTCCAAAGCGCAGCCGATCCAAATTGATTCTGATGATCGCATTCTTACAACGCCGGAGGGAACAAAGTTAGCGTTTCAAGCTGAATTTGTTGAAGGCGAGATGGCCTATGATTTTCTATTAAATGATCGGAAAATTCCTAAGCTTCGTATGGAGAAAAGCCAGACGGAAAAACCAGTTATCTTGGACACTACGATTTGGACAGCGGGTGTAAAAAAAGCAATCGAGACCAAAGTAAAACAAGTGAAAAAAACTGCCGTAGATAGTGGTAAATATATCTGTAAAAATCCAAATGGGGCACTAAACACGTGCTTTTTCGTGCGCGAACGTTCGGCGTGTGTACGTTACAGCTGTAATCTAAGCGGTGAGTGGGCGCAAAAGACCCTGCTTTCTAATAGCGAGCTGTGCCCAAAAAGTAAAACGGTTAAAGACTGTGAGTGGCTGGGGCTGTAGTTGCGCTGTTATAAAGATTCAAGCTTGTTTATGACTTTGTCTATTTCAGTTTTTGTTTGAGTCAGTACTTTGTCACGCCATTCAAATTCTAGGGGATAGAACATGTCTCTGAATAGTTTTTGTGCGTAGGCATTTGAATCCGGGTCCTTAGATTTGTGCTGATAAGCTTGGTTTTCAGTGACCATGCGATAAAGTGAATCAAGTGAGCCCAGAGTGCTTTGTGAATTGAGCGTGCCAAATTCGTATGTGACCGGATAAATATCTCCGATGTTTTTGTAATTAGTTTGGAAATAGGCTAATACGTCGCCGGTGGTTTCGTAAAAATTCTTGCTGTCAGCGAAATCAATTTTTGAAGGGGCATAGAGTTCTGAAATTTTCTTTGAAATGGCCGAGTCGGATCGCCCCGAGAGCAAGTGAAGTTTCCCTTTTTCGCCGTAACCCGTGTGTAGGTCAATGTAGATAATTTTTTTATAACCATGGACAGTGTTATCCCAAATTTTCTTTAAGGCGACAAATTCTGGTTGATATTGTTTTCCTCCAAAATACAGACCTTTTGAATAGGTATACTGTCCTTTTAGAATAGATCGACGAAGGGTTTCCATTGAGTGGTTTGCGATTAAATAGACTGAATTGAAGTAGAATGAAATCCGTTTAAATAGACCATCTTCAAAAGGCTCCTCGGGATTTAGGAAGAGATTGATTTTTTCGTAGTCGTCATTTTTTTGTTTAAAGTCATTTTCTTGAACGACAAAATTTCGATTTAAATCGACATTGTTTGGGTTTGTGCGCCGATTGTTAAAAGTGCCCCAAGGGTTGACCATGTGAATATACAGAAAGGATGTATTAGCATAGCGTTTACCGTGTAGGTATTCTAATAAAAAGCTTTGAATTCCAGCGCCTGTTAATCCCTCTATTCCATGGACTCCGGATTGGATCACGACAAGATTTTCTTTTCGTTCAGACGGGATGAGGGCGTAATCAATTCTCGGTTGGAAATCTTTGGCCGCGATTGTGTAATATTCAATCGGGGACGAGTCGATAATCATGTTCGGGTTAGAGGTCTGGATGTGCTTTGTGCGCACTGAAAAATCGGCTTTGTAGTCGGCTAGAGTGTTTTTGAAATAAGATTGCGAATTGAGCGAAAACGCCAGGGACGAAAATAAAAAACTGGTAAATAAGGTGGTCCATTTCATAGTGATTTGATTTCACCATGATAAACAACGCCATGCCAAGTGATTTCGAAAAACTGATCGAACAGCGTTTTGTCATAGGGGAAATCAAATTCGTACTGAGCTTCGTATAAACTCAGTTCATTTCTAAAAATAAATTTCTTTTGGTCTTCGGAAAGTTGAGTTAATTCGCCAGCTACGGGGAGCCCGAATAGGTAAACATTGCTTGCGTGAATATGAACCTCAATATCGAATGTCGATTTGAAATAAATAGCAAAGGCCGGCTTGATGGTAATCGAAATGCTTTGTTGATTCATGATCATATGGTCGTAGATAGTAAAGCTCATGAGATTCTATTTTCAATCGTTTCATCAGACGTCGGTGGGATCAGCGACTCTGTCATTTTTTTCCGGACATCCATTTTTGCAATAAGAATAGTTCCTGGTTTCAGAGATTGGTAAGCTGAAATCATTTTGCTTTTTGGTAAGGCTATGCAGCCTAAACTGCGTCCTAAAAAGCCGTAGGTGTCGATGTGAGCTTGGCTGCAGTAGTGAGCGCCATGCAAAATAATACGTCGAGAATGAGCTTTGCTGTTAGATGCGCTTACGCCATGAAGATTGATCGAAGGTCCAAAGTGACCTACGTAATGAGTTCCGGTTATAAAGATACCCAAAGAACTTTGATAGCTGTCCTCTGTATTTGAAAACAGTCGTGACGTGTGATTACCTGTGTTTACCCCATGAGAGGCACGAGAAGAGAGTTCAATGTTTGAATCCGCATCTAGAATATAGAGTCGTTCTTTTTCTGCTGATAAGTCATAATTAACTAAGCAAAAACGCTCGGTGTTTAAGGTGATTGTTTTTTCTTCGAAACGAAACGTTTTTTTGGGGAACGAGACGTCGGGGTTCGTAACGCCATATTTTTTTTCGTAAGTTAAGTAGTGTTTATCCAAAGACGACGACCTGTCCGCTGTCCCAAATGCGGCTTTAGCTAAACCTAAGCTTAGCAGAAAGGCAAAGTCTCTGCGATTGAGAGTGTTGTGGGTAAATGAGGTGTCGGTCATTCTTTATTTTTTTTAAATAGCGATTCCGCTAACTCCATTTGTGCTGATTTATTTGTTTCTTTTGGCGAATCGGCCATATTGAAAAGGTTATATTTTTCGACATCCTTATCTGTTGGTTTTTGAGCGATGCACTGGACCCGAGTTTTGCCATTTATGCTGGCTTCGCGATAGAACAAAATACGCAGGCCAGAAAGGTTTTTAAGAAGCTCATTGTGCTTAAAATAAAAGTTCTTATAGTCGTCCTCTTTGCCAAGGACTTCGTTAATTTCATCTATTAGATAAGACTCAATTAGAAGTGTGCCGCCAAACTTTAGGCTTTTGATGATTTCTTGGTAGAGGCGATTGTTGTGAGGGCGATAGTAATTCATTAAAATGGTGTCGTAATTTAGCAGCCCAAACAAATGAAGCTCTATATCGCCTACTTTAAACTGTACAGTTTGATCTAAGCTCGAGATACCTTTTTCGGCTTTTTGTTTTGCGGTCTCCGAGATATCAATCCCGATAACTTCAAATCCCTTTTTGCTTAAGAACAACGAGTCATTGCCTAGGCCGAAACCGATGTCTAGAACTTTGCCTTTTTTTAAGGCGTCCCAGTGCTCAGTGACTAGCGACGTTGGGCTGGAGGCTAGAAACTGACTGTAGTTTTGATTTTTATGTTCAGGGTTTTGATAGACTTGATCCCAATAATGACCGGGCGTTGCAGACGTTGTGCTCATACGTGAAAATTTAATTGAAAACCAATTGAAAACAAGTAAATTATTTAATTGAACTTATAAAACAAAAGGAAAACATCATGAATTTAAACAAAAAAATGTCTAAGCGAGAATTTCTTACTCAATTAGTAACAGTTACAGGGACTTCTATTGTGGCAGTCCAAATGTTAAAAGAAACTGCGTATGGTCAAGAAAAGCGTCGTGGTTCTAAAACGGAAGCTCCCGGAAAAGACGCTCCAGGAAAAGACACAGATCTTCCTTTAGTAGAGCCAGGAAAAGGAACAGCGGCAGCATTGGCTTACCACCACTCGCATGCCGACGCAGATAAAGACTCAAAAACAGATAAAAAAACTGATAAAGGTACCGCATGGGACAAGCGTTTTTGCAATAACTGCAGCTTCTATACAGTAGCAGGCGATAAAGCCGGCAAAAAAGTAGGAAAGTGCACTCTATTCCAAAAAATGCTAGTAGCCGACGAAGGCATCTGCAACTCATGGGCTAAAAAAGTATAAAAAAGAACAAAAAGGTGCCAGGCCCTAAAAATGCCCGACACCTTTTCTCTAAGCCGTGGGTGTTCTTAAAGCGCGGCGAAGTATTTTTCCCACATTTGTTTTTGGAAGTTCGGTTCTGAATTCGACGACTTTGGGTACTTTGTAATTTGTAAGGTTTTGTTTAGCGTGGTCGATTACGCTTTGAGCCGTTAAGTTTGGATCTTTTTTAACGATGACGACCTTTACCACTTCTCCGGAGTGCGTATCAGGGATTCCGATAGCAGCGACTTCTAAAATACCTGGGTGAGACGCAAGCGCATCTTCGACCTCATTAGGGTAGACGTTGAATCCTGAAACTAAAATCATATCTTTTTTTCGATCCACTATTTTTACGTAATTTTTTTCATCTAGAATACCTATGTCGCCTGTGCGTAGCCAGCCATCTTTGTCGATGACCTTTGCTGTTTCGTCTGGGCGTTCCCAATAACCTTTCATCACTTGTGGGCCAAACACGCAGATTTCGCCGGGTTCGTTGTTTGTTATTTCGTTACCGTCATCGTCTATGAATTTGATCCAAGTTTCCGGCATCGGTAGGCCAATTGTGCCTACACGATCAGTGCCGTCAATAGGGTTGCAGCACGCGACTGGCGATGTTTCTGTTAATCCATAACCTTCCACGATTTTTGTGCCGGTCATTTTTTCCCAGCGTTCACTGACCGCTTTTTGTAAGGCCATCGCGCCCGCCACGCTGACTTTTACTGGTTTGAAATCAATACTTGTAAAATCAGGGTGATTCATTAAAGCATTAAACAATGTATTCACGCCGGACATAACTGTGAAATTACTTTTCTTCATATCTTTAATGAAAGCCGGGATATCACGGGGATTAGTGATCAGGATGTTTTGTGCTCCATAGCGCATGAACGCCAAGCAATTCACTGTGAGCGAGAAGATATGGTATAAAGGTAACGCTGTAATAGCAATTTCTTCGCCTTCCTTCAATTTGGGACGCATCCAATTCGCAATTTGTAGCATATTTGCAATAATATTTCTGTGTGTTAGTATCGCGCCTTTGGAGACACCAGTTGTGCCGCCGGTGTATTGAAGAAATGCAGTATCTAGGATATTCATTTCTATCTTTTGGAACGTTGCTAGTCGACCAATCTCCAAGGCTTGATTTAAATCATAAGCTTGCGGTAGGTGAAATGCGGGTACCATTTTTTTGACGTATTTTACAACAAAGTTAATCAATAAACTTTTTGGAAATGGCAAGAAGTCGCCAATTTCAGTTACCACTACACTTTCAATTTTTGTGTCTTTGATAATTGATTCTAGCAAGTGAGCATAGTTTTTTAAGATAACGATACATTTAGCACCAGAATCATTAAACTGGTGTTTCATTTCGGGGGCGGTGTACAGTGGGTTTGTGTTAACAATAATCAGCCCGGCTTTGATAGCGCCGAACAACACGACCGGGTACTGTAAAAGGTTAGGCATCTGAATCGCAATGCGATCGCCTTTTTTTAATTTCAATTCTTGTTGTAAGAACGCGGCGAACTGATTCACTTTTTCATTCAGCTGTAAGTAGGTAAATGTGTGACCATAATTAGTCATCGCTTTTTTGTCGGCGTAACGAGCGATGGCTTGATCAAAAACATCCATAATATTTTTATACTGATCAATATCAATTTTAGGAGATACAGAGGGGTGGTAAAGCGGGCGCCAAGGATCATTTCGGTTCATCACAGGATTAGTGGTATGCATATTTACTTCATCCATAAAAAACTCCTTAAAATTGAGTGTCTGCTTTGTTATACTATCAGTATGCAAACGCCCTTTGTCCATCAATTTGTTAGAATATTTGCTCCCGCTATTTTCCTTTTTTCGAGTGGCTCATTCGGTGCCGAAGTGGGCTCTGGCGCTAGTAAAATTAAGCAACAAAATTCTGTTAAAGTGTCGACGTCTCGATCGTCTGCGTTCTTTTCGAAAAAGAAAATAGAGTTGATTAAAGAGCTCGATGAAGTGATGCGGGAAATGATGTGGCTTATTCGTTCTGAGCGGCCATCGGCAAATAAGACTTTATTTGGAAAAGTGTATCGAGCTCTGCAGCAGGATAAAGGTATTAAACTTACAGAAAAAAATAGGCATTCCTGCGATCAGTATCAGGTAGAAAAAGTCTCGGAATTTCAGTATCGCATTTATGAGTATTGTCAGAAGCATCGTAACCCGGACTTGCTAGCTAAAATCGACTGGTCGCAAAACAAAGTCGTATTTCAATTTCAAGGGCAAAATTATGCTGATGTTTTAGGCGTCGCGGCGTCGTTAGTAGCGCCTGTTGTGGATTGTCAGGTGTTTTTGGAAAACGAATTCAAATTAAAAGAACTGCAGTGTACAGGGTTTCGGATCACGCGCGCTGAAAATGTCGTGCGGTTTCAGAGTGTCGGCTATAAAAAAGAACAAAATCCTATGATGGTTTTGAAGGGAGAGGTTCTTAAAAATTTGCTGCCGTATTCTGATTTAACGATTTCGGTACCATTGTCAGGTAAGGTTCAGGTCGTAGAGAAAAAGAAAGTTCCCGATGCTGACGAAACCACGCCCGAGAAAAAAGCACAGCAAAAAGCCAAAGATGAATTGGTGAATAAGCAGCAACCTGTCGTGCCGCCGCCTGTGGATCCTCGAAAAGCTGAGGCGCCATACGAGCCCGTATTTCCCTCGAATCCTGCTGAGGTCACAAAGCCGCCGCGTGATGGTGAGCGTCCAACAGTGCGTGATGAACAAGGGAATGATTTAACCGAAGAAGCCAATCAACAAAATCCCAATAATATCTTGCTGAAAAATAGCCAACCTGATGTTATTGAAATCCAAGAACCACCCCAACCCATTCCGCCGACGGTTAATCCGCCGTCTCGGTAAGAGGACTATATGGCAAAAAAAGTAGCTAAGACTATAGGTAAAAAAACGGCGGCAAAAAAAACTAAACCAAAGGTGGCCGCTGAAACAATGGTGGGTAAAACCATCGGACATTTTTCTGTTTTGAATTCGGCAGGTCATGTATACACCGATAACGATTTGAAAGGACATAAAACGGTTCTTTATTTCTATCCTAAAGACGATACTCCGGGTTGTACGTTAGAAGGTCAGCAGTTTTCTAAATTGAAAGCGCAGTTTGATAAACTGAATACAGTTGTGTTGGGCGTGTCGAAAGACTCGTCGACGTCCCACGATAAATTCATTTGTAAATTTGGTTTTTCTATCGATTTGTTATCGGATGAAAATGAAAAACTTTGCAAGATATTTGATGTGATCAAAATGAAGAATATGTATGGTCGTAAATATTTAGGCATTGAACGTAGCACCTTTGTTCTGGATGAAAAATTAAATGTGATCAAAGAAATGCGTAAGGTGTCTCCGGATGGGCATGCGAAAGAAATTTTAGATTTTGTTAAAAGTCTTTAAGGTGTTAGCTTTTTCTTTGGCTAGCTGAGTATGAAAAAATCGCGATGCTGCCGGCAACGGTGGCATTCAGTGATTCCATGCCCTTGATAGGAATGTAAATCTTGTTAGCTGGTAAAAATGAATATTTTAAGCCTTGGCCTTCTTCACCTAGCCACAGCCTTAAATTTTTCGGCCATTCATAGTTATGTATAATGGTGCCATTCAAATCTAAACCAAAGTCGTCGGCATTTGGCTTGAAATCATTGGTTGATAAAGAGATAAAATTAAGTTTTAGAGTGCCACCGCTGGACGCGCGCAACGCTTTTGGATGAAAGGGGTCGCAGGCTCCGGGCGTTAAAATAACTGTTTTTACGTCAAAGGAAAGGGCTGTGCGACAAAGAGCACCTAAATTGGCGGGATCAGTCAGAGGCAGAACCAATTCTAATCCATGCGGAGTTTTGAGTTGGTCGATGCTAATATCTTTTGTGCGTTCACAAACAAATAATGGGAAGTTGGTTCCGGCTGTGTCTAACTCTTTGAATAGCGTTGTGTCTAAAGTGAAATATAGGCTGGGATTATCTAAAGCCCATTTTGTTTTCAGTGCGGCTAAGGTGTCGTTTGAAAAATTTTTCGGAATTAAAATCGACCTTATTGGAAATCGAGACGAGATTTTTTCACTGAGGAAGTCAGCAAGTATCTTTTCGCCTGATAAAAGAAAAAGGCCTTCTTTTTTGCGTCCTTTGGTCGTTAGTAAAGACTCCCAAGTTTTGTATTTCGCATTTTGTGCCGACGAAATAAAGAATGGACTTTCGTTATTCATCATCGTCTGTATCCTCGAAATCTTCTAGAGGTGGAGACTTGATTTTACGGTAAACAATCAAGCGACGTTCGTGCGGTGTTTTCGGGATAGAGTATTTGAAATCGTGTTCAAGCGTGTACCACTCGCTATAAGCGTCTGCTAATTTAAGCTCGGGATCGGCATTGGGGCCTTTCATAAAAATTAAATGACCACCATCGAGAAG
>Ga0075163_10012446_pt1 | contig 11079 bp, 12 predicted proteins | sample JI1023141ADNA_FD_71478 | JGI IMG/M metagenome (GOLD analysis project Ga0075163, IMG submission 71478) | Wastewater effluent complex algal communities from Wisconsin, to seasonally profile nutrient transformation and Carbon sequestration -... | ecosystem: Engineered > WWTP > Effluent > Algae...
GAGCGTCTGGACGACAGTCACTATCGTGACGATGTGCTGCGGCTGATGTTCATCTGCTGCCATCCTGACCTGCCGGGGACGCAGCAGATCGCCATGGCGCTGCGCATCGTGTCGGGTCTGAAGGTGAAGCAGATTGCGCGCGCCTTCCTGGTGAGCGAGGCCGCGATGGAGCAGCGCATTACGCGCGCCAAGGCGAAGGTTGCGGAAGCGGGCCTCGCCTTCGAGACGCCGGGACCAGTGGAGCGCAATGAGCGTTTCGCGGCGGTGCTGGCGATGATCTATCTGGTGTTCAACGAAGGCTACTCGGCCGGGCCGAATGATGAGGCGCGCGGCCAGCTGGCGGAGGAGGCGATCCGGCTGGGTCGCCTGATGCTGCGCATGTTCCAGCAGGAGCCTGAGGCGATGGGCCTGCTGGCGCTGATGCTGTTGCAGCATTCGCGCGCCCCGGCGCGGTTCGACGCTGCCGGTGAGATCGTTCTGCTGGACGATCAGGACCGCAGCCTGTGGCGCACGCCGATGATCGCCGAGGGCCTCGCCCTGATCGACAAGGCGATGCGGCATCGCCAGCCGGGACCGTACCTTGTGCAGGCGGCGATTGCTGCGCTGCATGCGCGGGCGGCGACGCCGGCGGACACTGACTGGGCGCAGATCGACGGCCTCTATGCGACGCTGGAAATTTTGCAGCCTTCGCCGGTGGTGACGCTGAACCGGGCCGTGGCTGTCTCGAAGGTACAGGGACCGCAGGCCGCGCTAGACATGATCGAACCGCTGTCCGCCAAGCTGAGCGGGTATTTCCATTTCCACGGATCGCGCGGCGGATTGCTGCTGCTGCTGGGCCGCCAGAAGGAAGCGCGCGAGGCGTTCGACCGGGCCATCGGGCTGGCGAATACCGTCGCGGAAGCAACTCATATCCGCATGCACATCGACCGCATCGTCGCCGAAAGCGAGAAGGCGCGGACTTAGCGGGCGATCGGAATAAATCGCATGAAATGTCGGATGAGGCCGGGCAGGATCGTCCTCGGGACAGCTACAAGGGCGACGCGCCCGCAACAGACCGGGAAGGAACGCCGCCATGACTGCCAACGACACACTCGCCAATGCCATGCCTGCCAACGATCTGGAGCTGGTTATCTCGCTGCTGCTGGATGCGCCGCGCGAGAAGATCTTCCGCTGCTGGACCGATGCCGAGTTGCTGAAGCAATGGTTCGCGCCAAAGCCATGGACCACGCCGCGCGCAACGATGGATGTGCGCCCCGGCGGCGCCAGCCTGATCGTGATGCGCTCGCCAGAAGGTCAGGAGATGCCGAATGTCGGCCAGTATCTCGAAGTGATCCCGAACCGCAAGCTGGTGTTCAGCGACGCCTTCGTCGGCGAGTGGGTTCCGAAGGACGGCGCGCCTTTCTTCACGGGCGAGATCACGTTGAGCGATGAGGGCGGCAAGACGCGCTACATCGCCAGGGCCAGGCACTGGACAAAGGAGAATGCCGAACAGCACGCGGCGATGGGTTTCCTCGAGGGCTGGAAAGCCTGCGCGCTGCAGCTTGAGGCGCTGGCGAAGACGATCTGATCATTTTGGCTGATTGTGCGGGATGGGAGAGACAGAGATGAGCAGCACACAACCGAAGACCGAACCACTGAGCGGACCCGGCGGCGTCTCCATGGCCGGCGTCATTCCGTATGTGAATGTCGAAGGCGCCGGTGAAGCGGCGGAGTTCTACAAGACCGCCTTTGGCGCACGGGAGGTGCATCGGATGCCGGCGGACGACGGTAAGCGGCTGATGCATTGCCATCTGGAGATCAATGGCGGCTCGCTGATGCTGGCGGATGCGTTTGCCGAGTATGGCTATCCGCTGCAGAAATCGCACAGCTTCACGATGCAGCTGGTCGTCGCTGACGTGGATGCGTGGTGGAAGCGGGCGGTGGACGCCGGCTGCACAATCCGGCATCCGCTGGAGGTCGCCTTCTGGGGCGACAGGTTCGGCGCTCTGATTGACCCGTTCGGCGTGAACTGGGCGATGAGCCAGCCGGCGAACAAGGCCTAGCAGGTTGGGGGGCGAATTATGGCGCTTGTGAAGGTCAGCTTGATGGCGATCGCCTTTGCGGTGTTCGCAATCGCGAGCTGCGAGAAACAGAAGCCGCTGCTGAGCGACTTGCGGCCTGCGCAGGCGGAGCAGGCAGTCTAGTTTTCAAACCGGCATCACGGAGTTCATCTGCATCATCGCACGCAGGTCGGTTGACGAGGTCTGGTCGAAGGGCGCGGTGATGTAGGTCCATGCCGGCGCCTTGTGGCGCGCAAGCGTGCGGGCGTCTGACGCGTGCAGGCGATAATCGCCGAACATGCGGGCAAAGCGCGACAGGCCAACGCTGGCGGTCGCGCCCGGGCGCGAGATCACCACGATCGGAACGAGGCGCGCGATGGAGCGCCACTGCCGCCACTTGTCGAACGAGGCGAGACTGTCGGCGCCCATGATCCAGACAAATTTCGCATGGGGCGCCAGCTTCTTCAGGCGCCGGAGCAAGTCGACGGTGTAGATGAGGCCGAGATCGGATTCGAGCGAGGTGACCAGCGTGCGCGGGCCGCTGAGACGACGCTGAGCGGCGGCGAAGCGATCAACGAAGGCGGTGTGCGTGCGCTTCAGCGGATTGCTGGCGGCCGGGAAGACCCAGACCGCATCGAGGCCCAGACGCTGGCGCGCCACGTCGATGATGTGCGCGTGGCCCGAGTGAGGCGGATCGAACGTGCCGCCCATCACGCCAATGGTCAGCCCCGCAGAAGGTCCGGGCAGACGTGGGAATACGGGGGCGTGGTGTTTGCTCATCACCGGCAAGGTAGGGCGCGAATGAGCGGCGCGCTACTGGTTGCTATTGGGCGGTGACGAGTTTCGGCAACTGGTCGGGCGAGGTGGAAAGCGCCCAGACGCCGCCAGCCTCGGTCACGGTCGACTCCCAGTCCTTGAGGGTCTGGAAATAGGCCTCCGGGTCCGCTGGATTGGTCTTTATGACGTTGGCGGCGATCACGGTGATGCCCTTGAGGTCCAGCGCCACCTTCGAGGTGTCGCACTTGGGCGCGTGATCCTCGATCATGTCGGAAAACACCACGATGTAGCGCGCCGCTTCGGGCCGCTGGCGCAGCTCGAAGGCGGCCTGCGCAAGGGCCCCATGGATGTCCGTGAACTTGGTCGACTTCACGCTGGCCGCGTAGTCGTTGAGCTTGGTGAACACGGCGCGCTTGGTCTGATCGGCGAGGCTGGGCGTTTCGGGCAGCTGCTGCTGGAGCACAATCTCTTTTTCAGAGAACGAGCACGACGAGATCTGGCTGGCGCCGATCCAGTCGCCCGGCTGCAGTTCAGCGACCATCAGGTTGGCGAGGCGCGCCGAGACCGGCACGCTTTTCACATAGGTGCCGGAGGCGTCGAACAGGACGAAGACCGAACGGTTCGTCGAGGTGACGAGACCGCAGGCGGCGAGCGAGACGCTGGCCAGGAGACCGGCGAGCGTGGGGAGAATGCGGCGCATCATGAGGCTTGCTGCAGCTCCCGCTCGCGATCCTTGTCTTTCTTGCCATCGGGATCTTTCTTGCGATCAGGCGGGTCGCGCTGTTGCGGTTTTTCGGCGCGCGGGTTCTTCGGCTTTTCGTCGATGCTCCCCGCGACAGTCCCCTTGATTTTCCGTTCGACCCAGAGTGGGGCAAAGATGATGAGATCGTATACGGCGAGGACGAAGAGCCCGATGCTTTTCAGCGCCACGGCAAACGTCTTGCAGATGAAGGACAGGCCCAGCAGGCCATAGCCGCCCGCGATCTGCAGCATGAAGACCGTGTTGCGAATGATGGTCTCAAGCGGCAGCGCGGCGGTCGCCAGCAGCCACGGGATCAGTACGGCGAGGATCAGCTGCGCCACTGTTGCCAGCTGCAGGCCTTTGGGCGCCTCTTCGGTTGCGAGGGCTGATGGATCTGCGGCGGCGGCCTGGTCGGCTGCCGCTTGCGCGGTTGCGGCCAGTTCCGGCGAGAGCAGGCTGGCGGCGAGGCGCGAGGTTTCGGCGCTGTTCTCGATGATCTGTTCGCGCACGATGGCCAGCGTCGCCTCAAGGAAGGAGAAGGCGGCAAGAAAGGCGAAGGCGACCCAGAACATGATGCGCCTGCCGCCGTCCGACATGGAATGGAAAGCGGGGATAAGGCGCGTGAAGCCGGCGGCGTCCATCAGGACGACGCCGGCGACGAACTCAAGGAAGATGACGATCATGGCGGCAAACGTCGGCAGGCCGATGCCGCCGATGCGTGCGCCTTCGCCCACGATCTCGGCCATCGGGCGTTCGATCAGGAAGAAGTTGAGGAACACGCCAGATAGCGCGATGGCGGTGATCAGCAGGGCGATGAGCCACGGGATGATGATGGACTGCTTGCCCGCCACCTTGATGCGATCTGGCGAGCGCAGCGTCTCTTCGAAGTCGGCGAAGGTCTTGTTGACGGTGTCGACGCCCTGGGTAAAGCGCTGTTCGATCTTGCCCAGCTTGTCGGACGCCGCGATGACGCGCGGCGCTTCGGTCTTCAGCATCGACAGGGCGGGCCGGATCGGGGCGAGACGTTCCTGCATCATGCGCGCGGTCGATTGCGCCATGTTCTTTTCGATCTTGTGGAGGCCGCGCCCTTCTTCCATGCGCGGCAAGGCGGCGCGGAAGGCGCGTTCGGCGGCGTCTTCGACATTGATCTCGGCGAGGCTGGTGGCGACGCGGTCGATCTGGTGCGTCGAGGAATCGAGACGGGCGATGATCGGCCCGGCTTCCTGCGGCAGCTTCACGGCGCGCTTGCCGATGCGGTCTTCAAGCACCAGCATGCGGTCGATGAGTTCTTCGGCGCGGTGCGCGGCGATCTTCTCGGAACAGGAAAGGCGGGCGGCCTTGCCATGTTCGCCCAGCCACAGGCCCCAGCGTCCGAAGACGCGGCCGGTGGTGAAGAAGATCTGCCAGAGCAGACGGCGCATGGGCTCGCGCGCCATCCACAGCACGACAATCAGCCCGATGATGGCGACAACCAATGGCCACCCATAGGGGATGCCCAGAAAGGAATCGCCACGCATGGCGGCATCAGCGGACGGAGCATCCGCCGCTGTAGGTGTGAGTGTCTCGTCCACGTAATGCCTTTCAGCCGCGCGATCCCGACCCCACCGTCGTCACCCGGACACAGTTGGTCGTTCCGGATGGGGCGGTTATGTGGCGAGCGAATTACAATATGGAGAGATGACAGACCGGCTTGTTTCGAGGCCGGAACCTATGGCCTGATCTGGCCCGCGCCGCGCACGACGTATTTGAAGATCGTCAGCTGTTCGGCGCCGACGGGACCACGTGCGTGGATGCGCCCGGTGGCGATGCCGATTTCAGCGCCCATGCCGAATTCTGCGCCATCGGCAAACTGCGTCGAGGCATTGTGCATCACGATGGCGCTGTCGACTTCGCGGAGGAAACGTTCTGCCGTCGCCGTGTCTTCCGTGATGATGCTCTCGGTGTGTTGCGAGCCATAGTGCGCGATGTGGCTCATTGCGCTTTCGATACCATCGACGACGGCGATGGAGAGGATCGGCGCCAGATACTCTGTCGTCCAGTCCGCTTCGCTCGCGGCAATCATAGGTGTGATGGCGCGGGCGCGTTCATCGCCGCGCAGCTCGCAGCCGGCGCGGGTGAGCGCTTCGGCCAGACGCGGCAGAAGCGATTTTGCGACAGAAGCGTCGATCAGCATGGTCTCTGTCGAGCCGCAGACGCCGGTGCGGCGCAGCTTGGCGTTGACGATGATGGCTTCGGCTTTCGCGGGGTCGGCCTTTTCGTGGATATAGGTGTGGCACAGGCCTTCGAGGTGGCCGATCACCGGCACGCGCGCCTCTTCCTGCACGCGGGCGACCAGGCTTTTGCCGCCGCGCGGGACCAGTACGTCAAGCTTGCCGTTGAGGCCCGTCATCATGTGACCGACAGCGGCGCGGTCCGCCGTCTGGACAAGCTGGACGGCGTCTTCCGGCAGGCCGGCGTCGGCAAGACCAGCGCGCAGGGCGTCGGCGACGGCGCGGCTGGAGTGGAGGCTTTCCGAACCGCCGCGCAGGATCACGGCGTTGGCCGCGCGCACGCACAGGGCGCCGGCGTCCGCCGTCACGTTGGGGCGGCTCTCATAGATGATGCCGATGACGCCGATGGGCCCGCGCACGCGGCTGATGGTGAGGCCATTGGGGCGCGTCCATTCCGCCAGTACGTCACCGACGGGGTCGGCCAGATTCGCCACGTCCTCAACGCCCGCCGCCATCGCTTCGATGCGGGCGGGGGTGAGTTCCAGGCGGTCGAGCAGGGCGGGGGTGAGGGCCTTGGCCCTGCCGGCGTCCATGTCGATCTTGTTGGCCGCCTGAATTTCAGAGGCAGCCATCCGGATACGCGCAGCCATTGCCGCGAGGGCGGCGGTTCGCGCGGGAGCACCGGCCTTGGCGATCGCCGCCGATGCGGCGCGGGCCTGCTGGCCCATGGCGAGCATGGCTGCAGCCAGCGCAGCGTCGTGTGCGGCAAGGGGCGCGTGGATATTCATGCGAGTGGTACTATCAGGAGGTGCAGCGCTGCGGAAGGGTTATGGAACTGGCAACGAACAAGACCGTTGCGCTGTGGCCTGCGGTCCCCAACTAGCGGACAAGAGTAGGCGTGCGGAGACAATGATGAGCGACTTCAGGAACAACACCGCCACCAATCGCTATGAGCTGGACGAGGAGGGCCACACCGCCTTTGCGACCTACAAGCGGGAGCCCGGCGTGCTGGTGATCAACTGGGTCGAATCCCCGCTTGCCCTGCGCGGCACGGGGGCGGCGGGACGCCTGATGACGCAGGTGGCCGAAGAGGCCAAGCGCGACGGTCTGAAGATCGTCCCGGTGTGCGGCTATGCGGCCGCGTGGCTGCGCGGCAGCAAGACCTACCGCGACCTGGTGGCCTGAGCGGCCGGCTTCTTCTTGCTTCGTGGGTAGTGTTTCTCGCCGAAGGTTTTCAGGGCTTCAAGCACCGGGCGGAAATCGCGGCCTCTCTGCGTGAGCACGTATTCATACCGGGGTGGTCGTTCGCTATAGGCGCGACGGTCCAACAGGCCGTCTTCCACCAGCGACTTCAGGCGGCGCGTCAGCATGTTGGGCGCAATGCCGAGGCTCTCCTCGAACTGGTCGAAGCGGGTGAGTCCGAAACCGGCGTCGCGCAGGATCAGCATGCTCCACCAGTCGCCAACGCGATCCAGCGTACGGGCGACGGGGCACACATTATCGGCAAGGCTGGCGCGCTTCATGGAAACAATATGGCCTTGTGACTTGCATTATGCAAGTGACAACCCAGATTGGCTGCAACGGCGATCCTGCCGACAGGAATTCAAGACATGAGCATCCTTTCAGATTCTCCAAAAGACAAAGTCCTCATCACCGGGGCGTCGGCCGGCATCGGTGCAGTCTATGCCGACCGCTTCGCCGGTCGTGGACATGACCTTGTGCTGGTTGCGCGCGACGTCAGCCGTCTGGAAGCGCTGGCGAGGAAGCTGCGCGGGCAGACCGGCGTGAGGATCGAGGTTCTGCCCGCCGATCTCAGCGTGAAGGCCGACGTGCTGCGCGTGGAAGCAAAGCTGAAGGACGATGCGACCATCGGCGTGCTGGTTAACAATGCGGGAATTGCGGTTCCTGGCGCCGTGACCGGCGGCGATCCTGATGCGCTGGAGCGGCTGATCCAGATCAACGTGACGGCGGCGACGCGGATTGCTGCTGCCGCCGCCGCTGCTTTTGCCGCAAAGAAACGCGGCGCCATCGTCAACGTGGCGTCGGTGCTTGGCCTGCTGCCGGAGCGCACACATCCGGTTTATGGCGGGTCGAAAGCCTTTTTGATCAACTTCTCGCAGGCGCTGAATATCGAACTCGCGCCGTTCGGCGTGCAGGTGCAGGCCGTGTTGCCTGGTGCGACACGAACGGAAATCTGGGAACGGTCGGGCAAGGATGTCGCGACGATCGATCCGGCCATGCTGATGGAGGTGGATGATCTGGTGGATGCCGCGCTGGCGGGCTTCGATGCGCGCGAGCTGGTGACGATTCCGTCACTGCCGGATGTCGCGGACTGGAACGCGTTCGAAGCGGCGCGATTGAAACTGGCGCCCAACCTGTCGCGCAATCGCTCCGCCGGACGCTATCGCAATGTGGTGCGCGTCCAGGCGTGTCTGTCTAGGAGCGACCCAGCAGCACCAGATCGTCTACGTGGATGATCGCCGGGCGGCCGCGATAGCCGAGGATGACTTCAAAATCCGAGGAGTTGCGGCCGATCAGTCGGCTGGCGTCTTCAGACGAATAGGCCGAGACGCCGCGGGCGACGGGCCGGCTTTCAGGGTCGAGCACATCGACCGCGTCGCCGCGCTCAAAGCGGCCTGAAACAGCTGTGACGCCAACGGCGAGCAGGCTCTTGCCCTGCGCGAGCGCGCGAGCGGCGCCTGCATCGACCGTGATCGCGCCCGAAGGTTTGAGCGCGCCGGCCAGCCATTGGCGGCGGGCGGTCTCGGGGGTGATGTCAGGCAGGAACCAGGTTGCGCGCGCACCCGACGCGATGGCGGAGAGGGGACCAAGGCCCGCTTCTGTCGTCTGGTCGCCAAGCGTGATGGCGGTGGCGCAACCGGCCGTCATTGCGATGCGCGCGGCCTCCAGCTTTGTCGCCATGCCGCCAGAGCCAACGCCTGCACTTGCGTTGGCGCCGCCGGCCATGGCGATGTGTTCGGGCGTGAGGCGGCGGACTTCGGGAATGTGCTTCGCGGTCGGATTGCTGCGCGGGTCGGCGTCGTAAAGGCCGTCGATGTCGGACAGCAACACCAGGACATCGGCGCCAAGCATCTGCGCGACGCGGGCGGCGAGGCGATCATTGTCGCCATAGCGGATTTCTTCGGTGGCGACGGTGTCGTTCTCGTTGACCACGGGCACAGCGCCGCGCTCCAGCAGCGTTTCCAGTGTCGAGCGGGCGTTGAGCCAGCGGCGGCGCGTCTCGGTGTCGTCGAAGGTGAGCAGCGCCTGTGCGACCGGAATTGCATGGCGGGCAAGAGCGTCTTCCCACGCGCGCATCAGGCGCGGCTGGCCTGCAGCGGCGGCGGCCTGTTTTTCCTCAAGGCGCAGCTTGCCGGATTTCAGGCCAAGCGCCCGCCGGCCGAGCGCAACGGCGCCGGATGACACGATCACGATGGATTTTCCCTGCGCGCGGAGCGCAGCTGTATCCGCTGCGAGCGCCGTGAAACGCGTCGTGTGCGGCTGGCCCGACACCTGATCGATCAGCAGCGACGATCCGACCTTGATGACGATGCGGCGAGCAGACGAGAGCGGGGTCACGGTTGCCAGCCCTCGGCCTTCTCCTCCGGCGTCATTTCTGCTTCGATCTCGGCGGCGCGCTGGGCCTTCTTGTCTTCATCAATGATCTTGAAGAGCTTCTGCAGCGCTTCCGGCACGCCCTTCTGCGAGGCGCCGGAAATGCGCAGCGGCGTCGACTTGCAGACCTTCTTCAGCTGCGCAGCCTTTTCCGAAATCTCTTCCCTGGTCATGGCGTCGATCTTGTTGAGCGCCACGATCTCGGGCTTTTCGGCAAGGCCGCCGCCATAGGCTTTCAGCTCGGTACGGATGATGCGGTAGGCTTCGGCGACATCGTCCTGCGTTCCGTCAATCAGGTGAAGCATGACCGAGCAACGCTCGACATGGCCGAGGAAACGCGTGCCGACGCCCGCGCCATCTGCTGCGCCTTCGATGAGGCCAGGCAGATCGGCGATCACGAAGGATGCGCCGATGCCGAGCGAGACGACGCCTAGGTTGGGGACGAGCGTTGTGAAGGGATAGTCCGCGATCTTCGGCTTGGCCGCGCTGACGGCGGCGAGGAAGGTGGACTTGCCGGCGTTCGGCAGGCCGAGCAGGCCGGCGTCGGCGATCAGTTTCAGGCGCAGCCAGATCCAGCGTTCTTCGCCGTCATGACCGGGGTTGAAGCGGCGCGGCGCCTGGTTGGTGGACGATTTGAACTGCGTGTTGCCCCAGCCGCCGGAGCCGCCGCGTGCGAGCAGGACGCGATCGCCGAGATGTTCGAGATCGGCGATCAGGGTTTCCTGGTCTTCCTCGAACACCTGCGTGCCGACCGGAACCTTCAGCACGGTGTCGGGCGCATCGGCGCCGGTGCGGTTCTTGCCCATGCCGTGGGTGCCGCGCTGGGCCTTGTGGTGCTGCTGGTAGCGGTAGTCGATCAGCGTGTTGAGGCCGTCGACCGCCTCGATATAGACGTCGCCGCCCTTGCCGCCGTCGCCGCCGTCGGGGCCGCCGAACGGGATGAACTTCTCGCGCCGGAAGGAAACGCAACCGTCGCCGCCATGGCCGGATTTCACATAGACCTTGCACTGGTCGAGGAACTTCATCGCATCGATCCTTTCCGGGACGAGCAGGTCGAGGCGGCCGCACGCGCAGCCTCCCCACCGGTAAGGGTGGGAAGGCTGGACGTGGGCGTATGACGGTTAAGACTGATCATCCGGGTTTTCAGTGGTGCGCGTGCGCCCAGTGTTTACCCGTGACCGCGCCTTCGGGCCACACATAACGCTCGACAGGGTCCGTCCGGGTCCGGGCGAGACCGAACAGTTCGCCCGATCCGGCATGGGCAAAACCCAGCTTGCGCAGGACGTGGCCGGAAGCCGGGTTGTCCGCGAAATGCCCGGCCGTGAAGGTGTGGGCGTCGAGCTGGTCGCGCGCCCAGGCCATCAGGGCGGACGCCGCCTCGGTGGCGTAGCCTTCGCCCCAGTAGGGCCGGCCGAACCAGTAGCCAATCTCCCAGACGCCCTCTTCGCCGGCAACGCGGGTGACGCCGCAGGCCCCGATCAGACCGTCGCGCGGCAGCGTTACCGCAAAGGGAAACTCCTCGCCGCGATTGCGGCTGGCCGACTGCATGGCGATCCAGCCCTCGGCGACCAGAACCGGGTAGGGATGAGGCACGCGGCCGCACATCTTCGCCACGTCATAGTCGCCGGCGAGGTAAGCGAGGCGGCGCGCATCTGTTTCGCTGAAGGCGCGCAGGGTGAGTCTCGTCGTTTCTATC
>Ga0075163_10012447_pt1 | contig 11079 bp, 7 predicted proteins | sample JI1023141ADNA_FD_71478 | JGI IMG/M metagenome (GOLD analysis project Ga0075163, IMG submission 71478) | Wastewater effluent complex algal communities from Wisconsin, to seasonally profile nutrient transformation and Carbon sequestration -... | ecosystem: Engineered > WWTP > Effluent > Algae...
CGCCATGATGGTCGCGACGACGTGGTCAGGCGGGGCAAGCCCTTCTCAGTCGCCCGCGCCATTCCGCCGACCCCGACGCACTCGAGGCTTCGGAGCGCCCTCTTCCAACCCCTCGCTCACACAGGCCTCACCGCTCACTTCACGAGCAGCAGATCTCGTCCCTGCAGCAGGTCGGCCTCGCCCGCGAACTGACCGAACCGCTCGTACTCCTTCACGGGCACCCGGCTCTGCAGCAACCGCGCATCCTCCTCGATGGTGATGACGCGCCCGCTCTGCGACTCCTTGCGATTGAACCGCCCCCAGGGACACTCGCTCTTCACGTCGGGCATCGGCTCCTTCAACCGAAACCCTTCGGGCACCGTCAGCGTCACCACCGAGTGCGTCGACTCGCTCGCCTCGAGGAACAACGGCGTCACGCGCTGGCCGAGCATCAAGAACCGCCGCCCCAGGTTCCACGGGAACGTCAGCGCGCCCAACACCATCGTCGAGTCGCTGTCCTTCCGCGCGAAGTGCGTCGCGGTGAACACATACTTCACCTTCACCTGTGCCCCCTCTTCCCGCTTCGTCTCGACGTCGATGCTCTCGAGGTCCGCGCCACCGAACATGCGCGACAGCGCCTGCTCGAGGGCCTGCTTGCGTTGATCGGGTGACAGCTGCTCGAGCGCCTCCGACAGCTGCGCCGCCTCGAAGCCCACGTACGTCTCGTCGCCCTGCCCCTTCAGCACGCCTTCTTCGTCGAGCGTCGCCGTCAGCGTGATGCTCTTCGTCGGCCGCTCACTGCGCTTCGGCGTCGTCACCTTCTCGAGCGGCTGAGTCGGCGTAGGAAGCAGGAACGCCTCGCGTTCTCCGAGCGCAAACTCGGGCAGCTCTCCGAACGGTCCGAAGCGCACCATCGTGTCGAGCCACACCGGCTGGCCATCGACCATCACGCGAAGACACACGTACGGAAACAACGCCTCGCTCGGAAACACGTACGGAGCGGGATCCGATGTGAAGGCGCGCACCGCTGCGAGCCGCGCATCGAAGCCCAGGGCCGTCAGCGACGCCTGCAGCAGCCACGTTCGCGAGCCCCGGTCCTGGCCCACGCTCGACGCCGCCGACATGCCGAGCCCCGCGTCACGTCCCGACAACTTCTTCATCACCGCCGAGTACACGGCCTTCACCGCGTCGAGGCCCTTCGCGTCACCCGCCGCCGCCTTCGCGAACACCTCGACCTCCCAGGTGATCTGCCCGCGATCGAGGAACGCATCGGCGTACGCCTGCATCACGCCCTCGTTGCCACGCTGGCCCGCGCCCACGCTCACGAAGGGCAACCACTCGTTCGGCGACGGCGGCCCTTGCGGCTCGGGAATGTAGGGAGCCACCCGCTTCTCCTCGTGAAAGACGATCTCCTTGTCGCCTTCGGTGCGCACGGGCGCGACGCCGGTCAGGTTGTGCGCGTCGACCGTCAGGCCCAAGCCCTTCGGCGCGATGACCGTGTACGTGCTCCAGTTGTTCGGCTGGCGCGCGACCTGGAAATAGAAGCTCGACGCCGTGAAGCCCGGCTGGCCCGGCCCGCGCGTCGGGTGCGCCATCAGGTACTCGTACTCGACCAGATCGCCCACCTGCACCCCCGGCAGGCTCACGGCGTCTTTGCCTTCGATGCTCTCGGGCTCGAGGGTCGTGCCGTCGGACTTCAGCGTGCGCAGCTTCAGCACCACCGCCCCCTGCGGCAACTGCACCTCGGCCACCTCCTGGACACCCGCCTGATCGAGCGCCTTCTGGATGATGTGAATGCGGTCGACCTGCGTGCCATCGGGGAACGCTTCGATGGCGGCGGCGTCGAGCAGGAACGCCGCGTTCGCCTCTTCAGAGCCCGGCGCCGCCTCGTACGCCTTGAGCGCGGCCTCGGTGCTGATGGCGTACGCATCGAGCAGCTCCTTGCCCGTCTTCATGCGCTCCACCGCGCGCCGCAGCGGCAGATCGGCGCCATCGATGAGCAGCGCGCGCTCACGGGCCGCGAGCGCCTCCTTCGGCTTGCCCGCCTGCTCGTACACCTCGGCGAGCTGCTTGATGAGCTGCACGTTGCGCGGCCAGACGGTCGACGCACGCTGCAACGTCGCCACCGCCTCGTCGAATCGCTTCACCGCCACCAGCGCGTTCGCGAGGGCCGTCGACACCGACGTCTGGCTCTCGTCACGCGCGAGCTGGGCCTTCCAGATGGAGACGACCGACTCCATGCGTCCCCGCGTGCGCTCGTGCTCGGCCTGCCGCCACGCGCCGTTGGGGCAGTGCTTCGTCTTCGTGAGCAACCCATCGGCCTCGGCCACCGCGTCACGCCGCCGCGCCACGTCGTACTGGAGCAGCAACGACTCGCAGTGCCCGCTCCACGCGGCTTCGGCCTCGCGTGACGTGATGACTGCCTGCGCTTCGAGGCCCAGCGCGAGCTCGATGCGCGACTGCAGCGCCAGCACCTGCGCCGAAGCAGGCGAGTGACTCGCGCGCGCCTGACGAACCAGCTCGAGCGCTTCGACCGAGCGTTGATCGTCGAGCGCCAGCTGCGCCGTCAGCAGTCTGGCGGCCACCAGGTCCTTGTCCTTCGAGAGCGCGGCCTCGAGATCTCGCGTCGCCCGGCCCCGCGCCACCTTCGGCGCCAGGACGCGGTCTGAGAGATCGAGCTCGGCGCGGAGCAGGTGCACCAGCGCTCCTCCCATCGACGGCACGAGGCCATCGAGCAACTGGCGCGCCCCCTCTCGATCGCGGCCCTGCCCATCACGCACCGCCACCACGCGCGCGAGCGCATCGGAGCCCTCGTCGACGAGCGCCGCGTGCACCAGCGCCGCCGTGGGCATCACCCCGTCTTCGTCGTCGACCACGCTCACGCCGTCCCACGAGGGCGCCGCACCCACCGCCGGCCTGAACGTCAGCTGCGCGGGCTTGCCATCGAGGCGCTGCAACACCATCTGCAGATGACCGACCTGATCCTCCCGCGTCGCGCGCACGAGCAGGCGATGGGTTCCGCTCGACAGTCTCACCACCCGGGCGGACAGCGTCGAGGCCGGCCGCTGCCAGGTGAGCCGCGAGATGACCTGCGTGCCATCGATGACGGCCACGTGGTCCATCGAGGTGATGGTGCGCAGCACGAACTTGCCCGACTGTGGAACGTCGACGTCGACGGCGAACAGCGAGAGGTCTCCACCGGGCTGCTCACCCGCGAGCGCGAGCCGGCCGTCGGGGAACGCGAGCGTGCGCGCGACGAGCGCTCCGTACGGCCCGTCACCCAGCGCGTCGAGGCTGCCGGTCTGCTCGGGCTTCGTGGGCGCGCCCATCGAGAGCACGTGCCACGCGCTCATCGGCCCCACGATCGTCACCGCCGTGGGAACGCCCATGTCGCTGAGCGTCGACTTCACCAGGGCGTCGTCTCCTCTCGCTTCGGCGATGGCCGCGATGGAGGCGCGCAGCAGATGGGCCGTATCGGCCAGCACGTCTTTCTGCAGCACGGCGGAGGCACGCTGCAGCACCTGATCGTCTGCGGCCGCGGCCTGGGTCACGTGGTCGAGCACCAAGCGCGCAGCGACGGCAGAGAGCGGGTGCAGCGGCGCACGCTCGACGAGATCGAGCGCGATGGAGACCCCTCGATCAGCCCGCGTCTGGCGCTCAGCGAGGAGCAGCTGCCCATAGAGCGCCCAGACATCGTTCGCGTCCTTCTGAACCGCCGTGTCGAGCTGCGTGCGTGCCTTGTCGGCGTTCGACTCGCTCAGCAGCGCGTGCAGCCCGGCGAGCGCCCACGAGCGCGCCTTCGCGTCACCATCGGCGACATCAGCCAACGCGTCGTCCAGCAGCTCGGTCGGCGCAGGCACCCGCCGCGGACACCCTGGAGTGAGCGCCAGCGCGAAGCAGACCAGCGCGACGCCAACACGACCCTTGCCGAGCGATGCCATGCGCCCGACATACACAATGCATCGTGGGTGGTCGCTCGAACTCTGGAGCGACACGGAACACGCACGGCGGCGCCGCGGGAGGAATCTCGGGCTCACGGCCGCGATGCCGAGGGTCGGCAAAGGCCGCTCGGCAAGCCGCGCCGCGCGTTTCAGAAGAGCTCGACGTCTCCGCCTTTGGGCGCGGGCAGCACCGGCTTGCGCTCGCGTGAGAGGTCGAGCAACGAGGTCGAGATGTCGCGAATGAACACGCGGCCGGTGTGCGCCCAGAACCGCACCTCGGTGCCGCAGTCGCTCCGCAGCCGCTCCGCGACGAGGGGAATGTGCTCTTTGGCGAGGAACTCGCGCGCGAACGTCGAGTTCCGCTCACCGACCGTCGGCCGCTGCGCCACCGAGCCCAGCACGTTGCCACCACCGAACAGCTTGCCCTCGAGCCTGCGGCGGTCGGCGCCCAGCTTCATGAGCGCGTTGATGAGCATCTCCATCGCGTGAACGCCGAAGCGCGCGGGGTCGGAGCCGGCGTCAGCCGAGTCGGGCAGCAGGAAGTGGTTCATGCCGCCGATGCCGGTCGACGGGTCGAAGAGACAGGCCGCGACGCAGCTTCCGAGCAGGGTCTTGATCTCCACCGGCGAACCTGACGCGTGCATCTCGCCGACGTTGATGACGACGACCTCGAAGCCTTCGGGAGCGCGCACCACCGACCTGGGCGCGCTGGGCGCGGGGCCTCGAGGCGCGCTCGGTCGTGGCGCCGACGGTCGTGCAGCAGCTGGCGTCGGGGGCAGCGCTTCGAAGCCGGGGCCGGTCACGGGCGCCGAGGCACGTGGAGCGCTCGCGCGCGGTGCCGAAGCGCGGGGAGCGCTCGAGCGTGGTGGTGGAGGCAGCGGGTCGAAGCCGGGGCTCGTCACGGGCGCAGAAGCCCTGGGGCGCGGCGTCGAAGGCCGTGACGGCAACGGGGTCGTCGGCAGCGGCGGCGACGCGTAGCCCGCCTTGAGCCGGTACACGCCGCCTGGGCTCGCCTCGAGCGGCAGCTCGGGCCAGTGCAGCACCTCGGCGTGACCGACGAAGAGGTGCCCACGCGGCTCGAGCAGATCGGCCAGCCGCCCGAACAGGCGCTTCTGCGTCGGCTGGTCGAAGTAGATGCTCGCGTTGCGGCACATCACGACGTCGAAGCGCGTGCGAATGGGCCACGTCGCGTCCATGAAGTTCAGCTGGCGAAACGCCACCCAGCGCTTGAGCGCGTCGTTCACCACGAGCGAGCCGTCGCGCCCCTGGGTGAAGTGCTTCGCGATGCGGTCGCGTGAGAGCCCCTCGATGTGCTGGGCGTCGTAGAGCCCCTGCCCCGCCTTCGCGAGGACGTCGGTGTCGATGTCGCTGGCGAGAATCTTCACGTCCCACGAGTCGGGAGACGGCAGGCACTCGCGCAGCACCATGCTCAGGGTCCACGGCTCTTCACCGGTCGAGCACGCGGCGCTCCAGATGCGAACGCGGCGCTGCCCCGTCTTCTCGGCGCGCTGCACGAACTCGGGAATCACCTGCTTCGCGAACACCTCGAACTGGTGTGGTTCGCGGAAGAACGACGTCTTGTTGGTGGTGACGGCGTTGATGAAGGCCTGGCGCTCTTCCGAGAACACGCCCGGGTCAGCGAGGGCTTCGCGGTACTCGGAGAACGAGCTCAGGTTCATGCGGCGAAGGCGCGTGACCAGCCGCGAGGCCAGCATCGTTCGCTTCGAGTCTGCGAGCACGATGCCGGTCACTTCACGCACGATGCCGCGCAGCACATCGAAGTCGCGATCGTTCATCGACGGTACGGCGCCCGTCGCCAGCTCGGGGATGCGGCTATCCATCGACGCTCCCCTCTAGAACTCCTGGAAACCCTGCGGCGCCTCTTCGGATGAAGGGAACGGGGCCGGGGGCAGCTCGTCGAACCCGGCTTCGCTCGCTGCCGAAGGCTGCGCTGCGGCAGGGGGAGGCCTGTGAGCGCTGGGCCTCGGTGCAGGGCGTGGCGAGCTCTTCGCGGGCTCGGCCGCGCGTTGCGGAGCCCTCGCCGCCAGCTTGAAGCGCGACACCGTGTCTTCCAGGTGCTTCGCCGAAGCCGTCAGCCTGTCGGCGGTGGCGGTCAGCTCTTCGGTCTGCGCGGCGTTCCGCTGCGTCACCTGGTCCATCTGGAGCACGGCCTTGTTCACCTGGTCGACGCCCAGCGATTGCTCCTTCGACGCCGACGAGATGTCGCCCACCAGCGACGACACCCGGCTCACGGCTTCGACGATGCCCCGCAGCGCGTCTCCCGACTGGTTCACCAGCGCGACGCCCGAGTCGACCTTGCTCAGCGAGCCGTTGATGAGCGCCTTGATCTCCTTGGCCGCCGTCGCGCTGCGCTGGGCGAGGTTGCGTACCTCGTTCGCCACGACCGCGAAGCCACGGCCCTGCTCTCCGGCGCGCGCCGCTTCGACCGCTGCGTTCAGCGCGAGCAGGTTCGTCTGGAAGGCGATCTCGTCGATGGTGGTGATGATGTCGGCGATCTGCCGGCTCGAGGCCGAGAGCTCGTTCATCGCGTTGATGGCGGTCTCGACGACGTGCTGGCCGTTCTCTGCGGCGCCACGCGAGTCCTTCGAGAGCACGCTGGCCTGCTGGGCGTTGTCACTCGTGGAGCGCACGGTGCTGGTGATCTCCTCGAGGCTGGCGGCCGTCTCTTCGAAGCCCGAGGCCTGCTCCGAGGCGCCCGAGCTGATCTCGGTGGCGCTGCCGTGCAGCTCGTTGGCGGCCACCGTCACCTGCGCGGCCACGGTGCGTACGTCGAGCAGCACGGTGGTGAGCTTGTCGAGCGTCTGATTCAGCACGTGCGCGACCTGGCCCACCTCGTCCTTGCCCTGGTAGGCGATGCGCTGCGTGAAGTCGCCCTCGCCGACCCTCGTCAGCTTCGCGCGCATCTCGTCGATGGGGGCGGTGACGGCGCTGACGACTCGCCAGACGACCAAGCTGGTCGAGAGAATGGAGAGGAGGACGCCGAGCACCAGGATCCACCGCGAGCGCGCCACCTCTTCTTCGCTTCCGACGTGCTGCGCCTTCGCCTGCGCGCGAGCCCCGTCAGCCAGACCGACGGCATGGCCTTCGAGATCGCGCAGCATCGGAATGCTGGCCTCCATCAACTGCATCGCCTCGGGAAGCCGGTCAGCCTCGTTCGCCGTCAACACGGCCTCGACGTTGGCGCTCCAGTCGCCCAGCACCTCTTTGAAGCCCGCGAGGTCCTTCTTCATCGCGTCGGTCATCTCGAGCTTGCCCAGCTCGTCGACTGCGCGGCGCAAGCCCTCGAGCTCCTTCGTCGCCTCGGCGCGCAGCTTTGGCCGCTCCTCTTTCGGAGCGAGGTGCTGCATGCGAATGGCGCGGCCAACGCTCACCACCGCCAGCCGCAGATCCTGGGCCTCCTGAATCACGTGCATGTCGTGGTTGAACATGTCCTCGAGCCCGGCGGCGCTCTGAGACAGCGCGACGGCGAGGTAGCCACACATGCCGATGAAGGGCGCGACCTTGAAGACGGTCGAGAACGCGAGCTTGCGAGACAGCTTCAAGTCAGAGAACCAGCTCATTGGGCGCTTCCTTTGGTGGTCAGGCCATGACCTGTTTGAGATCGAGGAGAATCAGCAGCCGGTCCTGATGACGGCCCAGGCCCTGAACGAACGAGGCTCCTGCGGCAGCGCCCACGTCGGGCGGCGGTTCGATGGCGCTGGGCGCGAGGTCGATGACGTCGTTCACCGCGTCGACGAGCAGGCCCACGTTCCGGCCGCCCACCGCCACCACGATGATGACGCTGAAGCGGTTGTATTCGACGGCCCCACCGCCGAAGCGCTGCTGCATGTCGAACACCGGAACGATGAGGCCGCGCAGGTTCATCGCGCCACGCACCCACGGCGGTGTTTGCGGCAAAGCGGTGATGGCCGTGTGCCCGCGAATCTCCTGCACCGCGAGAATGTCGATGGCGTATTCCTCACCGCCCACGCGGAAGGAGAGGAACTGGCGCGTGTCGACGGCGAGCCCCTGTCCGTGGACCATGTCGTTCATTGCTGGAGCGGCGTTCATGCGTGCACCTCGGGAAGAGCGCGTTGGGAAGAGAAGCCAGGGCTGCGCGAGTCGTCGGAGCGCGCGCGAACGTCACCGAGCCTCGCGAGGCCGGGCACGTCGAGAATCAGAGAGACCGAGCCGTCCCCCATGATGGTTGCGCCCAGCACGCCGTCAGGGCGCGAGAAGTTCGGCTCGAGGCTCTTGATGACGAACTGCGCTTTGCCCAGCAGCTCGTCGACCCGCAGCGCAAAGCGCACGTCGCCCGTCTCGAGCACCACCGCGAGCGGCCGGCCCACCCCATCGGGCTCGTCTTCGACCTGGAGCGCGCGCGCCAGCCGCACCATCGGCAGCGGGTCTCCGCGCACGAGCACCACCTCGCCGTGGCCGTAGATGCTCTTCACCGGCGCGGTCGACAGCGGCAGCGTCTCGACGACCTGGTTGAGCGGCAGCACGAAGGTCGAGTGGCCGACCCGCAGCGACATGCCGTCGATGATGGCCAGCGTCAGCGGCAGCGTGATGCGAAACCGGGTGCCGTGCCCCTTCGTCGTCGAGATGGCGATGGAGCCGTTCATCGTGTCGACGCTGCGCTTGACGACGTCCATGCCCACGCCACGGCCCGAGAGGTCGGTCACCGCGTTCGCCGTCGAGAACCCCGCGGCGAAAATCAGCTCGTGCACACGCTCGGCAGACGGCATCTCTCCGGGCGGCAGCAAGCCGCGCTCGACCGCCTTGTCGAAGATGCGCTGGGTGTCGAGGCCTGCGCCGTCGTCGACGATGTCGACCACCACGTTGCCGCCCTGATGCCGCGCCGACAGGGTGACCGTGCCGTGAGCTGGTTTGCCCGCCGCGACGCGTGCCTCCGAGCGCTCGAGGCCGTGATCCGCTGCGTTGCGCACGAGGTGCATGAGCGGGTCGGCGAGGTGCTCGACCATCGACTTGTCCATCTCGGTGTCTTCACCGACGAGCTCGAGCCTGATGTCTTTTCCGAGCGAGCCAGAGAGATCGCGCACCAGCCGGCGGAAGCGCCCGAAGATGGAGCCCACCGGCACCATGCGAATGTTCATCACCTGGTCCTGCATCTCGCGCGTGTGGCGCTCGAGGTCGGCCACCGCCTGCACCATCGTCGAGAGCTTGCTGGCGTCGAAGTCGGCGAGGCAGCGGCTGATCATCGCCTGCGCGATGACGAGCTCACCGACGAGGTTCACCAGCTTGTCCACCTTGTTGGTCGACACCCGCAGCGTCTGTTGCTCGGCCTTCTTGTCACCGGGCTTCGCCTCGGCGTCGGGCTTGTCGTGTTTGTCCGCCTCGGGAGCGGCCTCGACCGTCTGAGGAAGCTCGGGCAGCGCGGCGGGCTCGCACTCGAGCTGCACCGAGGCCACGTCGTCGACGAAGGCGAACACCTCTTTGAGGTCGGCCTCGGTGGCCTTCGTCTCGAGCCGCACCCGCCACGAGAGGAAACAGCGCTCGGGGTCGAGCCGCTCGAGCGACGGCAGCGCGTCGAGCTGCGCCTGCACTTCGCTCACGGTGCCGAGGCTGACGAGCTCACGCAGCACCAGGGCCGGGTCCTGCCCGCGCGCGAACATCTCGGGCTGGGGCTGAAAGGTGACGTGCCAGACGGCGTCTTTGGCGACGGGGGCGGGCGTCGGGGTCGAAGCAGCGGGCGCCTCTTTCGAGCCCGAGGCGGCGTCGAGGCGAGCACAGAGCGGGCCGAGGTCGGGCGCCGGTTCGTTGTCCTGCGCGTAGCCGACGAGCTTCGACAGCATGTCCGTCGCTTCGAGCAGCAGCGTCGTCAGCGGCGGCGAGGGCTTGATCTCGACGTTGCGCAGGCCGTCGAGCACGTTCTCCATGGCGTGGGTCAGCCGGGTGATGGCCTCGAAGCCCAGCAGGCCGCTCGACCCCTTGATGCTGTGGGCTGCCCGAAACAAGACGCCCATCAACTCGGCGTCGACGGTGGGAGCGTCGAGCTCGATGAGCCGCTCCTCGAGGGTGCGCACGTGCTCGCGCGACTCGTCGAAGAACGTCTGGTTGAAGCGTGAGAGGTCGAAGCTCATGGGTGCGCGCTCCTGGGCTGCGAACTCACGGCAGGACCTTCTTGACGACGGCCAGCAGCTTGTCGCTGTCGAAGGGCTTGGTGAGCCAGCCCGTCGCGCCTGCCGCGCGGCCCTGCTGCTTGCGGTCGTCGCCGGTCTCGGTGGTCAACATCAGCACCGGGGTGAACTTGAACGTCGGCAACGTGCGCAGCGACTTGATGAGCGTGAGCCCATCCATCACGGGCATGTTCAGGTCGGTGATGACGAGGTCGAACTTCTGACCGTTCGCCCGCGTCAGCGCCTCCTGCCCGTTGCTGGCGCGGGTCACGTCGAAGCCGGCTTTCGAGAGCGTGAACGACACCATCTCCTGCATGGTGGTGGAGTCGTCGACGACGAGTGCAGTGCGGGCCATGGCGGTTCCGTTCCTCAGGTGATGGCGCTGGCGAGCGCGGTACGTTGAAAGAAGTCGTCGAAGGCAGGCGAGCGCTGCCAGCTCAGCTCGACGCGCGCCTCTTTCGCCGAGAGCGCGAAGGCGACGAGCACCTGGGCCGAGGCCGAGTCGACGACCTGCACGGCCGACGCGTCGACCACGAGCGGTGCTCTGGCCTTCAGCGCGTCGAGCAGCTGTGCGTGCAGCGCGGTCGCCTGCGACATCTCGAGCCGCTCGGCGAGAACGATGGTGGAACCCGGAGCTGACATGTGCCGCTGCTCGTGCACGAAGGGTGCCCACTGGTGGATCAGCGACTTCGCTCTGGGAACGCCTGCATCGAGCGGGGTCTGCGCTTCACCGGGGTCGTTGGTGACTGTCAGGAGCATGGCGGCGCGGGGCGAAACGAACCCGCCGGGCCGAAGTCGAAGTGACCCACGGAAGAGGTCGCTCACAGGCGGAGTCGAACTGGAAAGCCGTCAGACGCCCACGCCGATGAAGGCGACGTCGTCAGCCTGCTCACCGCTCGTGAAGTCGCACAGCGCCTGCTGCAGCGAGTTCATCGCGTCGGAGATGGTCCGGTGGCGCGCCACGGCCGCGGTGACGCGCGCCAACCCGAAGAGCTCGCCCGTCGCCGACCTCGCCTCGA
>Ga0075163_10012448_pt1 | contig 11079 bp, 1 predicted proteins | sample JI1023141ADNA_FD_71478 | JGI IMG/M metagenome (GOLD analysis project Ga0075163, IMG submission 71478) | Wastewater effluent complex algal communities from Wisconsin, to seasonally profile nutrient transformation and Carbon sequestration -... | ecosystem: Engineered > WWTP > Effluent > Algae...
TCGTGCGCAATGTTGTAGAGCGTTCCGCACGCCCCTGCTTTGGGGTCGGTGGTCGCAAAAACCAAGCGGGGCGCTCGCGCCAGTACGGTTGCTCCGGCGCACATCGAGCACGGTTCTAAGGTCACGTAGAGTGTGCAGTCCAGAAGCCTTCTACTTCCAAGATGCGACGCTGCTGCTGTGATAGCAATCATTTCGGCATGAGCCGTAGGGTCTTGTAAACGCTCTGTTTGGTTGTACCCGCGCCCGATGATGCGGTTTTCATGGACTATCACCGCGCCAATCGGCACTTCGTCTGCTTGATATGCTTTTTCCGCTTCCCTGAGCGCCATTCGCATAAAGTGCTCATCGTCGAGGCTGCTGAGCGCAAATTCAGGTGAAGTCATTGGTCGCAAAACGGTTGATAAACAGTGTGTTGTACGGGACTGCACGCAAAGTTAGCAAAATTTTATTGTTAGCAAAATAAAAAGCCTGAAGAACGAAAATTTCTTGTTCTTCAGGCTCTTTTACAATATTGAGTTGACTTCAAGAACAAACCGAAGTCGTTTCTTCGCTGTTACTGCCGGAAATTTTTCGGCAGGGTCGTAATAAGAAGTGGCATATCAAGGAAGCGGTCATCACGAATGAGACGATTACTTTCGGAGGCAGTAATTTCTGCGCGACGCTTTGCTGTCAGTGTCGGGAAGGAACCTCTCGTGATATAGGCAATCGCTGCTGCATAGCATTTTTCCCGTGGGCTGCCGAAGTCCTGCGTTACGTCATCTTCTTCATAGCGTGTAGGCACAAAGCCGCTGCTGTAATTTGCATCTCCAAGTGAATTTTGCGAAAGAAAGTTCACGAGTGCTATTACGTAATCCGATTTTTCGTGCTGCAACGCATATGAACCTGTGTTTTTCCCGAATGAACGTGAACCAATGGTTATCACGTCAATATGCGGCTTTAGACCATTGATAATGACCTCGCTCGCCGAGGCAGTGCTACCGGTCATAATAACAAACAACCGTTTCAACTCCAGACCGTTGGGTTTCGACTCAATGGCAAGTTCTGAGTTCAGAACGGTGTAACGACCGCCATGCGCTTGACGCAAGAGCACGGTACCGCTCAGTTGGGTTGCCAGAAGACTTGCCAATCGCTGGCACGTCGCAACGCTCCCACCACCGTTATAGCGCAAATCCAAGACCATTTCCGTAACATTTTCAGCCTTAAATTTTGTGAAGACCTCCTCCAGTTCACCAACCGCCGAGGCGGTAAAACTTGTGAAGAGCAGATAACCAACTTTTTTACCTGCAACTGTCGTAACAAAATTCTTCAACACAGTTTGTCGGTTGAATGTTGCCGGAACCATATTTTTTGTCAGAATAGCACCCGACGAGTCTTGTACTTCCAGTGCCAAGGATGGGAAATTTGTAGATCCGAACGCTGCTACGCCTTCAAAAGCACGAATAGTGCCGTTATTGACCTTGAGAATTTTCATCCCACGACGAAGCCCGGCAGCAGCAGCCGGCGAACCCGTTTCTACGATAGCAACCCGCAAATCATCCGGTGTTACAAATTTCACTGACAAACCATAGCTCGTGGATTCGCCCGAAGAAAGCGAACGTAGGAACGCAGAGCCGTCTTTCACCAAATACGAGGTCTTATCTTCCGACTTAAATTGTCCGGCAGAAAGCACCGCCTCAGGGCTTGCAAGCGACGACGGTACTATCGTTGTCGGCACTTTATCATTCCAGTAGTACATATCGCGCAAACAGGCGTAGGTAAAATCCTTGATGTCGCGGTCGAACACGGGTTGATTTCGTACCAACTGATTGCCCTGCTCCACAAACACACGGAAGTCTGTTTGCTGTGTGGTCGTCGTGGTCGTTCCTGTGGTAGTGGTGTTTGTCGGCGTATTCTGATTGCAAGCTACAAAAACGAGAGTTACAAGCGATAAGGATAGACGCGAAGCTATCTGAGAGAAACGCATAGCATATAGAAAAAAGTGAAAGGAAAGAATGCACTATTTTAACGGATGAAAAAATAAGAAAACTTTGTGAGCCGCGCAAATGTCGTCCATGCAAATAATCCTCAAGCCGTCGAACAGCGCAGAAATACGCCCCCCAACGGCTTGAGAGTTATTGAGGTTTTACGGGTGTTCTATCGCACAATCTGTACTTGCTGCGTTTCCATCTCGCCATTTACCCGCAAGCGTACTGTGTACGAGCCACTTGCCAGCCAGCCTACCTTTGCGCTCAACGAGTATTCGCCCGTGCGCTGGACTTCTTGCTTCAGGTTCTGCACCACATTGCCTCGTGCATCCATGAGTGCAATATCCACAAAGCCCCCCTCTCCGCTCAGCGAATAGCGAATGTCCATCACATCTTTTGCAGGATTGGGCGCAATGGCAGTGAGTTTCACGGTGGTGGGTGTGGGCGAAATCAGTCGCACACCGCCTGCCCGCGAGAGATTTGCTGTAAACGAGCCATCCACGAGCGAGTCCACCAGAACATTACCCGCACCCCACTCCAATTCCTCCAGTATAATCGCCGTTGCCGCAGTAGAGCCTGCTATGGCAACGCAACGTACTTGTAGAAGCGTCTGCGAACGCCCTAGCCAGTTGGTAGTCGGTATCGTGAAGCGCTGGAATCCGCCCGCACTGCGGCTTACACCGTTCATGCGCCGCACACCCGTCTCACTTCGGTCGAGCGCGAGGACTTGCTCGTTCCACCGCAGCCTTCCCCGCAGCGTGGGAGTGGCAGCTTTGAAAACCGCATCCAAATTTCCTGCCGAAACAAGTGCTATTTCGAGTCGAACAGAGCCTCCGGGCGCAACGTTACTATCCAGTGCTTTCACGGCAATCCGCACCGGAACATCAGTCGGTAGCTGCACACGGGCAAAAGCCTTTAGCTCCACCTGCGCTGTGTCGAAGTCTTCACGGCGTAATTGCTCGACCGCACCATTATACGAAATGCAACGCACGGTGTCTCGCGGAACATCTCCGGCTTGCGAAGCAAGACAACCCATTGGCAATACCAGCGTATCGCCGGGCTGAACGATTTCTTCTTGCGAGGTGAAACGGAACGTGTATTGCTCTACCTTTTGGCGCAGGGTTGTGCTTTGCAGCGTTACGGGTTTGTCGTCCACATTGATCAGCATTGCCGACGAAATCCGCGTTCTGCCCGCAATAACCGTATCAAACGTAGGCGCAATGAGCTTCACGCCGCTTACTCGTACGGTAAGGCGATTTGCAAACGTCCGCGATTGCTGCGTGGTGCTCATTCCCGAACGAAAGCGCACCGTTACCGCCGACGACGAGTTCCCCACTATTCGCGCCACGAAGCGCACCGGAATACGTGCTTCTGCGCCGGAGAGCACGGTACTTCGTACGTCATCCACCTGAAAAGCCGCGTTGTCGGCTTGAATGCTTTCTATCGTCAACGTGCCCGCACCAAGATTGCGCAGAACAAGCGTCCCACGTGCTGTATCGCGGCGCGTTACCTTGCCTAAGTCTGCGGGCGTAATCGTTACTTGCACATCCGGCGCTGCCGTCGTGAACGCACCCACCGCCCAGTCACTTGCCCCGACAGCATTTTCGGCACGAACACGCCATGCAAAACGTCGATCGGCAGCAAGCGGAAAGCCATTTGGGAAAAGACGCATATTCACTTGCTTATCTACAAGAACTCTGCCGGAAGCAAGTATTTCTGCGCTTTGTGAAATCGTTGCAGAAGTAATGACGGTCGTAAATGTCGAGTCGGAGGCAAGTTCCATGCGGTATCCCGACGCTCCAAGACTACTTGTCCATGCAAAATCGGGCGTAAGCGCCACATCTTCCTCGCCCACCCTCGGTGCGATGATTTGCACTGCCGATGCCACAATATCCGGCAAGCGCCCAAGCACACGTACTTGCGCGGTGGTGAGCGAAATTTCGGTGAGCTGCGTGTTCGTGATGACGCACTCATACACGCCCGTATCGCGCAATGCGAAAGCAGGAAGGCGAAAATCCGCATAAATACTTGTATCCGTGTTGGTAAGCGTTGTACCGTTGCGCTTCCACGTCGTGCGGTTGAAGAGACCTGTTTTCACCACCGAAAGGCGCAAAGGTTCGTTGACAAGCACCGTTATCACGCTTGAGGTCACATTGCCATTAGCAATGATGCGCGGTGTGGCAAATGCTTGTGGCATATACGTTGTTATCCCACGCTTACGCAGAAAGCGCTCCAGTACGCCAATTTCAAAACGGTTGTGCTCCACCGCCAGCGTATCCAAACGCGGAATGACGGCAAGGTCGGGCGCGTCGGAAAGCTCATTCCACGATACATCCAAGCGGCGCAAACCCATAATCGAAAGGAGTGTTTTCGGCAGCGCACCGGAGAATTGATTGTGGTCGAAAAGCAGTGTGCGCACGCTGGACAAATTACCGATTTCATCAGGGATAGCGCCTGTGAAGCTATTTTCACCAACGTCCAGCGTTTCCAACCCTACCGCTTCGGTCGTCTTCGCGCTTGTTTTGGCAGTAGTTTTTCCTCGTGAGCCGCCCAAAGCAGCAGGAAATCTGCCCGTGAGACGATTCCCGCGCAGATTCAGCCGTTGCAACTGCGTCAGAAGTCCGATAGCATCGGGCACCGCACCCGCAATGGCATTGCGACTGAGGTCGAGCACCGCCATTGAAGTCATATTGCCGATGCAGGCAGGAAATGTGCCCGTAAACTTGTTGCCGCGAAGATTGAGAATGGTAACATTCTGCAAACAGCACAGCGAAGCAAGGCTGTCTTGAAGAATGTTATTCGACAAATCAAGTTCGCGTAAGCGGGTGAGCGCACAGAAGCCCTGCGGAAGAGCGCCGGAAAGTTGGTTCCCTGCAAGCCGTATGGTGTCTAAGTTTGTCGCTTTTACCAATTCTTGCGGAATCGTACCCGCAAGCGCATTATTCGACAAATCCAGCACCCGAAGCGCATCAAGGTCTTGCAAAACATCCGGCGGGAGAGCGCCCCGTACGCCGATATTGGGCAAGCGGAGCTCCACAACGCGCCCCGACTGTACTTTTACGCCAAAGCGAAACGCCACGGGCGCTCTATTTGTCCAGTTGGTGGAGGTCTTCCACTGCGCACCGCCTGTTGCGGCAAAGAAGCGGTTGAGAGCGAGAGAATCTTTAGAAAGCACAGGTTCGGCAATAACAACAACCGCCTCACTTGCGGTATCCAGCACAAACGGTTCTTGGCTCTGGAGCAGTCCCGATGCGGTTTCTACACGCACCAGTCCACTCTGCACCGCACCAACAGTCGCTTGAATAAGATTCGGCGAGACCACTCGAAACGATGACACCGGAACGCCGCCAACGCTCACCGAGCGCACCGAACCACGCACTGCTGTATCGGGAGGAGCGAAATTCTGCCCCACAATCGAAATCACGGCACGAGTAGAACCTCTAAGCGGTTGAAAGGTGAAGAAACCGGGCACATTGGCAGCATTGACTTGAAGCGGGAACGGCGAAAGCGCTTGCTGCGTGGCAGTGCTCACAAGTATCGTTGCTGAAGTGGACAGAAGCGTGGGCGGTACGGTTCCATCGGGAATCCGCGCCACGATTGCGGTTGTGCTTTGCGAAAGAATTTCCAGTTGCTGCGTGCCAAACCAGACCGTTGCTGTCGTTGCGATATTGATGCCTTGCAGCGTCACATCGCTCCCTTCGGGCAATGATATCGGGGCAATGCCCGTAATGCGCATCACCTCAGATGCTGCTCCGCCCTGCATCGTTCCATTCGTGCTGTTAGCATTGGTGCTTGTGGCAGTGGTGGTAACGATTTTGTTCGTGAAAAACATCGTGTAGGAGGCAGCACCACTGCGGGTTAGAAGCCCGATGCTCGCTTCGGTCGTCTGAAGCGCTGCTTGGGAGGAATCCAAACCGGGAATGATGGGCACAGTCAATCGCAGGCGCGTTCCCAGCGTGTCTAGGGTAGCAAACGTGCTAACGACCGTTCCGCCGATATTTACCCCCACCACATTGAGCAACCCCGTTCCTCTCAGCACGATACTTTGCCCGATAGTGGCAGAAGTGCTGCCACTGGCATCAAGAATAAACGGCGGTGGCACAATACCCAGCGAAGCCCCCGATGACGTAACAATACCGCCCGGAGCAGAAACGGTAATGGGTCCGGCAAGTGCAGGCGGCACCACAAACGTAATGCGCGTGGAGGAATTAACGGTCAAAGACGATACCGGAACGCCGCCAATGGTGATGCTGACTGCCCCGGGAACAAAGTTCGCCCCCGTAACCGTCACAATATCGCCCGGCGACGGCAAAAGGGGTGAGAAACTTGAAATCACCGGTGGTAGAATGATTTGAATGGGCGTTGCCATTGAGACCGTGCCTCCACTGGCGGTAATACTCAAAACACCTGTGGTGGCTTGCGCAAAGGTCGCCGTGATGCGGGTTAAATCTGTCCAGTCAACCGTTGCGGCTGTTACCGAACCAATCTTCACATGCGGAATGGGATGAAACTCAGCACCCGTGAGCGTAATGGGCTGCCCAATACCGGTAATCCCATTCGGCTGCGCCGAGAAAATACGCGGCTGCCCGACAAAGGTGAAGTTTATCCAACTGGAATCCGTACCGACAGGACTTTGCACACGAATCATGCCTGTGGAAGCGTCATCGGGAACCACAATGCGGATTTGACCGCTTGTTACAAGAGTAAACAGCGTTTTGTAGGCGCTATTGCCAAATCGTACCCCGGAAGCACGTCCAAAATTTCCGCCATAAATATTGACTGTATCTCCCACCCGTGCCCACTTGGGAAAGAAATTAACAATCGAAGGCTTGAGGATAAAATCAAACGGCACGGGCGATGCACCAAGACCGCCGGGGGTTTGCACGGTTATCAAGCCCGAATTGCCGAGGTTCACGACTGCATCTATCGTATTGGCATCGGGATTGGTGAAACTAATCGCGTTCAGCCCGCCGAAATTAACATTGATGGCACCCGCAAGGCGACTGCCCAGAATACGCACCGTACTGCCCGTCGTGCCGTAGGTCGGTGAAAAATTTGTGATAACGGGTGCGTTCATAAAAACGACGCTTTGTGCGGATACGGCAACACCTGAAGGCGAAATAAGCGTAATGGGTCCGCTTCCGCCTCCACCCACAACAACTCGAATTTCCGTATTAGAAATGACCTGAAAACTTGCCGCCACAATACCACCAACGCCCACCGACGAGACCGCACCAAGACTAACTCCTGTTATCGTTACCGTGTCGCCGGGCGAAACGGTGAGTGGTGAGATATTGGTAACCACAGGCTGCACCGAACCAACAGCAAAATAGTGATTCGCTGCCGAAGGAACAGCATTTGCATCGGAAGTAACGCTCAAACCAATGCTATTTCCGCCAACACGAGTATAAGTGCCGCTTTGTAACACCGAGCGGGCTACTACATTCGCGGGCGAAAGCCCTGATTCGGTGAGCGTGAGCGCAGAACCGTTGAACGTACCACTGAGGGTTTGTACGCGCCAGTTCCGCGTTCCAAAAAGCGCCGTGAGCGTCATATCGGAATTTGCAGCGCCTGCATCCAAAACTTCCATTTCCACGACGGGTGAAGCACCTGTTTTTGCATCCATCACAATTGCACCCCGATAGCCCGACGCTGAGCCAATGGGAAACGTATAGTTTGTCCCATTTGCAACAATCCCACTCGCAAAGCGGCGCTGGAGCTTGCCCAGAACATAGCTTGTGGCGGTTCCGTTCAGAACTGTTCCCACCGCCGTTCCCACGGGGTCGCCGGAGAAAATGCGCGTGCTGGGCACAAGAACACCCGAGGTAAAATCCGTCGTTCCCAGTACATTCAGGTCGCCCGTTACAGTGTGATTGCCGTTTCGGTTCAGCGTGAGATTATTCAACGTGTTGTCCACCGCATTCATGCGCAGCGCAACAGCACCCGCGCCGCCCAGCACAAGCGACCCCGCATTTGCGCCGTTTACGCTCGCCAGTTCGCCGCTCGCGTTCAGATTGAGCGAACCGTTCAGCGTGAGTGTGGGATTGCCCGCATTGCTCAGAACAAGTTTACTACCGTTGCTCACCGTCAGACTTTGCTGCACAAGAGCGTCTGCGCCAAGCGTAACGGGTGCGGTATTGGAAACAAGCATCTGCTGTACGCCAGCAACGCCGATTTCTTTGTTGTTGGTAAATTTTGGTAAACTACCCGCATAGTCAAGCGTGGAGCCAACAGCATAATTTACCGCCGACGCGCTTGCCGCGCTCACGAACCCCGTGCCGTGACATTGAAGCACACCGCCCGCTTGCACGGTAAAACTTGTTCCCGAGGGATTATTATTCAGAATCGAACCGCCCGCGCTGGCTATCATCAGCCCGCCGCTTGGAATGGTAAGCGTTCCCGAGGGACTCAAGGTCAACATTTGACCAGCCGTTTGCAAAATCCCTTGAACACTGACAATACCCGATGCGGTAACATTGTTGTTCATAATGCGGGCATTCGCACTTGCAGCGACTGTCAGATTTCCAAGGAGTGAAATAGCAGGTTTCCCGGTAGCTGCAGCAAAACCTGTAAGACGATTTGCACCACTAGTGCTAGTAAACGTGTAGCTGGCTGCTGGATTATACGTTATCGTGCCCGTCATTTGCATTGCGCCCGTAATCGCATCGAAACCATTAAAACCGTCGTTATTACTGGTGGCAAACGTGCCGGAAGCATTCAGCAGAAAATCGCCCGCACCGTTGACTTTGCTCGCATTAGTGTTCAATGTTCCGTCCACCGTGATTGTTCCGCCTGCGTTCTGGGTCAGCGTGATGTTTGGACCTAGGTCGAGCGAACGCATCGTCGCCACTTGCACCCCGCCCACACCAACGGTCAGCGTTATGCTCACCGGAGGCAAGGTAACATCACCGCCAATAATCAGTTGCTGTATGGCTTGATTCGGCACGTTCGTGGGTGTGTGCGTTCCCCCGTTAAAGCGGAGAATGTCCGTAGCAGCAGGTGTAGTGCGCAGGGGCGACCAGTTCGCCGCAACTTGCCAATCTGCACCCGGCGTACCAACCCAATCATAGATAATCGGTCCTGTGCCAACAAGAAAATATCCCGTCCCCGTTACCGCCGCCACAGTGGTCAAACCCGTGCCCAGCGTCGAAGTATTGCCATTGTATGTGCCGTTTGCCGTGGCGGGATTGCCGCCAATGGTTTGCGTTGCCACCAAACCCGCTTTTTCGAGATAAATGTTTCCGCTCGTGTACACACCGCTTATTTGCTGTAACCGCCAGTACTCCGTCGTGGAGAGCATGGAGATATTCGTTCCCACAACGCCCAAAGCATTACCCGTAAATGCTTCCACTTCCAGCACAGGCGCAACACCGCCCGTGGTCGGGTTCAGCACGGCAAACGGGTATGCGGTTGCACCTTTGCCGACGGGGAATGAGTACGTAACGGCAGGAGCAGCAAGGGATGCGGGCAGCGTCCGGCGAAGAGGTCCCTCCACAAATGTTCCTGCGGCAGCCGTTACTGCTGCGGCAGCTGTGTTTTGGACAAGCAAAAAATTGAGGGCACTGGTGGTAATTTTGCCTGCCGTCAGCGTCAGCGTTGCAGACGCACCGAGCGCCCGTGCGCCATCAAGCACAATGCCGCCGGTATTATTGATGATGAGATTGCCGTTCATCAATGCCGGAATTTCTGCGGGTGTCGTTGTTTTTGCCATTGCACCCGAATATTCTAACGTTGAACCCGCAATGAAATTGACAGGTGACGCGCTGCCAAGCGCAACCTGTCCCGTATTCTGAATTTCTAAGGTGCCACCATTTTGGACAGTGAAACTCGTGCCTGACGGATTATTATTCAGCAACACCGCACTGCCCGGAATAACCAAGCGCCCGCCCGCATTCACGCTCACAGTGCCTGTCACGCCGATAGATGTTGTTGCCGGAACACCCGTGCCTACGGTGTTCGTGATAACGACTTTGCCCGGCATGGGGTTAGGGAGTTCCACTGTGCTGAGAGTTTTTGCCACACCGCCGGAGGATTCGAGTGTGGCGTTTGCGCCCGCATAACCAACGGCACTGCCTGTTACTGCGCTTGTGCCGGAGAGCAACAAGCGACCACCGGTCGCGCCAGTTTGAATGGTCAGTGCACCGTTATTGGTCATCGTTGCGTTCAGTGCAAGCGTGGCGTTGTCTTGGACGCTCATGTTTACGCCCGCACCGAGTGTGAAAGCGGTCGTAACGGTGGCGGTTGCGCCCGGGGCTACTTGGAACTGTGAGCCGACCGTTACAAAATCTGATGCAGGTGTTACCAAACTGGGTAAAAGTCGCCAGTTTCCTGCCACGCCCGCATCACCACTGACGTACTGGTAAATCGGAATGACCGCCTTACGCAAAAGGCTCAGATTTCTATCTACAATAAACAATTCTCCCGCAGCATTGAAGGACAGATTCTCAATGCCATTGCTAAACTGCCCTGTTGCCAGCGTTCCGTCGGCAGAGCCAAACGCGCCGCTTCCTGCAATGCTTGTCACCGAACCGCTTTGCGTTACCATACGGATACGTCTGTTGCCACCATCGCTCACGTAGAGGTTACCGGAAGCATCAACCGTAATACCGCGCGGCTGGCTAAACTGCGCTGCTGCGCCCGTCCCATCGGCAAAGCCGCCACTACTTCCGGCAAGCGTGGTTACGACACCTGCGGGAGTGATTTTGCGAATGCGGCTATTGTTAAAATCAGCAACATAAACATTGCCGGAGGCGTCCACCGCCAGACTTCGCGGTCCGTTGAATAGTGCTGCTGTCCCCGTCGCGTCGGTATTGCCACTTGCGCTTGCGGGGCTGCCTGCAAGGGTCGTTACGGCTCCTGTGACGGCATCCACTTTCCGAACGCGATGTCCGCAGTCCTCACCGACGTACAGAAATCCTGCACTGTAGGCAATACCTATCGGGCATTGGAATTGCGCCGCCGCACCCGTTCCGTCCGCGTACGCCGCCGTGCCATTTCCGGCGAGTGTGCTGACGACTCCTGCGGGAGTGATTTTGCGAATAGCGTGGTTGTCATAATCGGCAACGTAGAGGTTTCCTGCTGGGTCAATCGCCAAACCGTGCGGATTCTGGAACTG
>Ga0075163_10012449_pt1 | contig 11079 bp, 9 predicted proteins | sample JI1023141ADNA_FD_71478 | JGI IMG/M metagenome (GOLD analysis project Ga0075163, IMG submission 71478) | Wastewater effluent complex algal communities from Wisconsin, to seasonally profile nutrient transformation and Carbon sequestration -... | ecosystem: Engineered > WWTP > Effluent > Algae...
CGTTTCCGCGTCGAGAACCCGGAATACGCCCTGCTTCCCGGAGGAATCGGCTCCCTCGCGATCGCGGGCGGCGGCGCCGCGGGCTTGGTCGTGCCCGCCGACGCGGTGCTCGACGACGGCGTGCGGAAGGTCGTCTTCGTCGACCACGGCGAGGGCCGCTTCGAGCCCCGCGAGGTCACGGTGGGCGGACGCGAGGGCGACGTGGTGGGGATCCTCACCGGACTGCGCGAAGGTGAACGCGTCGTGACGCGCGGCGGTTTCCTGCTCGACTCCGAGAGCCGACTCGCCGCCGCGAGCCGCGCGATCGACGCCGCCGTCGACGCAGGCACGTCGCCCGGAGCGACGCCGTGATCGACCGCATCCTCGAGCTCTCCGCGAAGCACCGCGCGCTGGTGCTCCTGCTCGCGGCCGTCCTCTTCGCAGGCGGCCTGGTCGCGATGAAGAACGTCCGCCTCGACGCGATCCCGGACCTCTCGGACCCGCAGGTGATCGTCTTCACCGAGTGGATGGGCCGCTCGCCGACGCTCGTCGAGGACCAGGTCACCTATCCGCTCGTCACGGCCCTCACCGGCACGCCGAACGTCGTCGACGTCCGGGGCCAGTCGATGTTCGGGATGAGCTTCGTCTACGTGGTCTTCTCGGAAGGGACCGACCTCTACTGGGCCCGCTCGCGGGTGAGCGAGCAGCTCGCGACCGTGCGCGCGCGCCTCCCGGTGGACGCGCAGTCGCGGCTCGGCCCGGACGCGAGCGGCATCGGCTGGATCTATCAGTACGCGCTCGTCGATCGCACCGGACACACCGACCTCGGCCAGCTGCGCGCGCTCCACGACGTCTCGTTGCGCTATGCCCTCGGCAGCGTGCAGGGCGTCGCCGAGGTCGCCACGCTCGGAGGCTTCGAGCCGCAGTATCAGATCACCGTGGACCCGGTGCGGCTCCGCGCGCGCGGCCTCGAGCTCGACGACGTCGCCGCCGCGCTCCGCGACGCGAACGGCGAGTCGTCCGGGCGCATCCTCGAGATCGCGGAGCGGGAGGGCTTCGTCCGCGGACGCGGCTACGTGACGAGCCAGGACGACCTCGCCGCCGCGGTGATCGGCACCGACGGAGCCGGCATCCCGGTTCGCGTCCGAGACGTCGCGACCGTCGCGATGGGCCCGCAGATCCGGCGCGGCGCAGCCGACTTCGACGGGCTCGGCGAAGCGGTCGGCGGCATCGTCGTCATGCGCCACGGCGAGAACGCGCTCGCGGTGATCGAACGGGTGGAGGCGAAGCTCGACGAGCTCCGCGCGACGCTGCCGGCCGGCGTCGAGATCGTGCCGGTCTACGATCGCTCGTCGCTCGTCGAGCGGGCGATCGAGACGCTCCAGCACGCGCTCGGCGAAGAGATCGCGATCGTCTGCCTGGTGATCCTGATCTTCCTGCTCCACCCGCGCAGCGCGCTGCTGCCCGCGATCTCGCTCCCGCTCGTGGTCGCGCTCGCGTTCATCCCGATGGCGATCTTCGGCATCCCCGCGACGATCATGTCGCTCGGCGGCATCGCGATCGCGATCGGCGCGACGGTGGACGCCGAGATCGTGATGATCGAGGCCTGTCACAAACGCCTCGAACACGCGCCCGACGATCTGTCCGAAGAGGACCGCTCGAAGCTGCTGGCGAGCGCCGCGCGCGAGGTGACGCCCGCGATCTTCTTCTCGCTGCTGATCCTCGCGACGAGCTTCCTGCCGGTCTTCGGGCTCACGGGGCAGGCCGGTCGTCTCTTCCGGCCGCTCGCGTTCACCAAGACGTTCGTGATGCTCGCCGCGGCGCTCGTGAGCATCACCGTCGGCCCGGCGCTGCGCGACTTCCTCATCCGCGGCAAGATCCGGAGCGAGGCGAATCACCCGATCTCGAAGGCGATCCGGAGGTTCTATTCGCCCTTCGTCCACGCCGCGCTCCGCAACCCGAAGACCACGATCCTGCTCGGGGTGTTCGCGGTGGTGAGCGCGATCCCGATCGCGAGCCGGCTCGGCAACGAGTTCATGCCGCCGCTCGACGAGGGCGACCTGCTCTACATGCCGACGACGCTCCCAGGCATCTCGATCGAAGAAGCGCGACGCGTGCTGGCCGAACAGGACCGGATCCTCCGCACCTTCCCGGAGGTCCGGTCGGTGCTCGGCAAGGTCGGCCGCGCCGAGACGGCGACCGACCCGGCGCCGCTCTCGATGGTGGAGACGGTGGTGCAGCTCCAGCCGCCGGAGACCTGGCGCACCAGCTACCAGAAGCGCTGGTACGTCGGCACCACGCCGCGGTTCATGCGTCCGTTCCTATCGAAGCTCTGGCCCGAGTTCGCGCCGATGAGCCGCGCCGACCTGATCGACCGGATGAACCACGCGCTCCGCGTCCCGGGCTTCACCAACGCGTTCACGCAGCCGATCCGCAACCGCATCGACATGCTCGCGACCGGCATCCGCACGCCCGTCGGCATCAAGGTCTACGGTCACGAGCTCGACGCGATCGAGCGCGCGGGCGCGTCGATCGAGCAGGTCGTGCGTCGCGTACGAGGCACCCGCTCGGTGCTCTTCGAGCGGAGCAGCGGCGGGCTCTACGTCGACGTCGTCCCGGATCGCGAGGCGATCGGCCGCTACGGCATCTCGGTCGCGGACGTGAACGAAGTGATCGAGACCGCGATCGGCGGGCGGGTCGTCACGACGACGATCGAGGGCCGACAGCGCTTCACCGTGAACCTCCGCGCAGGCTCGAGCTTCCGCGACGACGTGGCGAGCCTCGAGGAGCTCACGGTGCGCGGAGTGCGCCTCGGCTCGATCGCGACGGTACGCACGACGAGCGGCCCGGCGATGGTGCGCGACGAAGCGTCGATGCTCGTCGGCTACGTCTACGTGGACGTCGACGACTCGCGCGACCTCGGCAGCTACGTCGAGGACGTCCGCGCTGCGGTCGAAGGCGCCGTCGCCGCTGGGAGCGTCCGGCTGCCCGAGGGCGGCTACGTCCGGTACACGGGCGAGTACGAGCAGATGCTCGCGATGCGCGAGCGGATGCGCTTCCTCGTGCCGATCGCGCTGATCGTGACGGTGGTGCTGCTCTACCTGCAGTTCCGGAACCTCACCGAGGCGTTGATCGTGCTCCTGTCGATCCCCTTCGCCTGGGTAGGGAGCTTCTGGGCGCTGCACCTGCTCGGCTATTCGCTCTCGACCGCGGTCTGGGTCGGGCTGATCGCGCTCGTCGGCCTCGCGGCGCAGACGGGCGTGGTGATGATCGTCTACATCGACCACGCCTACGAACGAAGGCTCTCGGAGGGCCGGATCCACACGTTCGAGGACATCGTCGACGCGCACTCCGAGGGTACGATCGAGCGCGTGCGTCCCAAGCTGATGACCGTCGGCACGATGCTCGCAGGGCTCTTGCCCTTGCTCTGGGCCGAGGGCTCGGGCGCGGACGTGATGCGCCGGATCGCGGCGCCCATGGTCGGCGGGCTGATCACCAGCGCCTTCCTCACGCTCGAGATCATCCCGGTCATCTACACCTACTGGCGCTACGAACAGCTCGTGCACCGGCAGCTCGCGACGAACGACCCGCCGTCGCTCGCGCTCCTGAAGTCGCTCATGAGCACCGCCGAACTCTCGCTCGTGCTCGCGCTCGGCCTGGCCGCGGTCCGGTTCTTCCTCGACCGCCCCGCGGCCGCGCTCGAGATCGGCGCCGTGGCGTTCGGCGTCGGATTCGCCGCACTGGCGGTCACCTACATCTTCGTTCGCAGCCGCCTCGCCGGCGCGAAACCCGCGCTATCGTCCGAACAGGAGTCGCTCCCATGATCCGCCGTCTCGCTCTGGTCCTCGCACTCGTCACCTCCTCGCTCGCGGCATGCTCGTCCACCGATGCGGCCCCCGCCCCCGCCGCGCCGCTGCCGGCAGGGAGTCACGCGATCACCGTCGACGGAAGCGGCTACCACCCGGCGTCGATCACGCTGCCCGCGGGTCAGCCCGCGACGCTCGTCTTCACCCGGACCAGCGACGACGGATGCGGCCAACAGCTCGTCTTCCCGACGCTGAACATCCGAAAGGACCTGCCGCTCGATCAGCCGGTCACCGTGACCTTCACGCCGACCACCGGAGAGACGCGATTCACCTGCGGCATGGACATGTACCGCGGGACGATCGTCGCTCAATAGCCGACCCGCAGGCGATCTCTGGATTAGGATGCCCCGCGGTGAAGCGGCTCGTGGTCCACGTCGGATTGCAGCGCGCGGGGTCGACCACGATCCAGCGCCTGCTCGAGCGCCGGCGCGACGAGCTCGCGGGGCACGGCGTGAAGGTCGTGCTTCGTGGCGATCTCGAGGCGCTCCGGCCGACCCCACGTCTCGCGGATCTGCGCCGATGGACCGCACGGTCGGCGTCGACGATCGGATCGGTTCGCGAGGCGACGCAGGTCGTGATCTCCGAGGAGAACCTGCTCGGACGGATTCCGGACCACGCGCACGCGGCCAGCTCGTACTCCGGACATCGTTGGGCACTGCGCGCGCTCCGCCTCGCGGAGACCCTGAACGACGTCCACGTCCGCTGGATCGTGCGGCGCCACGATCGACTCCTCGAGTCGATCTACACGTTCCGCGTGAGCGGCGGCTCGACCGAGGACTTCGATTCGTTCGCGGCGCGCGTGGGTCCGGGGCTGCGTTGGGCGGGCGTCGGTCGCGCCTTCGCGCACTCGGGCCTGCGAGACGTGCGGATCCGATTGTTCGAGGACCTGTTCCTCGATCCGAGCGAGGCGCGCCTCGGAGCGCTGCTGCTCCTCCCGGGCTCGGAGTGTTGGACCGAGCCGCCGCCGCGCGGCAACGCGGCGTTGCCCTGGTCGCTCTCGCAGGCGCTCCTCTACCTCAATCGAGCCGCGGACCTTCGAAAGGACGAACGTCGACCGACACGACGTGCGCTCCGCAGCTTCGCGACCGAGCGCGAGCTCCCGAGCGCGGACGAACTCGCGCACGCGTTCGAAGAACGAGGCGTCTCGCGTCTTCGATCGCTCGCCGAATCGGCCCTTTCCTTCGCGCGCGAACAGCGGGCGGCGGCGTTCACCGACGAGCAGCGCCGGACCTACCTGCGCAGCGTCGCGGACGACCAGCGCGATCTGCTCGCGCTTCCGATCGTCGACGGGGACCGCGCGCTCTGGTCCGAGCCGTGACCGCTCAGAGCCGCTCGCCCTCGCCTCGCGCCGCGAGCGCCTCGACGACCTTCTTCACGTCCTGGTCGCGGTCGCGCGGGATGACGAGGATCGCGTCGTCGGTCTCGATGACGACGAGACCTTCGACGCCGACGAGCGCGATGCGCTTGCCGCTGGTGCTGCGGGCGTAGTTGCCCTTCGCGTCGACGAGGACGGTGCCCTCGGGGACGGCGTTCTGCGCGTCGTCCTTCGGCGCGAGCTCCCAGGCGGTCTGGTAGCTCCCGAGGTCGGACCAGCCGAAGCTCGCCGGCACGACGGCGATGCGGCCGGCCTTCTCCATCACGCCGTTGTCGATCGAGACGTTCGGCAGCCCGCCGTAGGTCGCGCGGACGAGCTCGGCCTCGGTGCCCTCGCGCGCCGCGGCGTCGTAGCGATCGAGCGCGTCGGCGAGCGCGGGCAACGTGCTGCGGATCGCGCCGAGGATCGCGTCGGCGCGGAAGAAGAACATGCCGCTGTTCCAGAGGAACTTGCCGGTGGCGAGGAACTCCTCGGCCCGCGCGCGGTCCGGCTTCTCGACGAAGCGGGCGCAGCGATGGACGCCGTCGGTGAGGACTTCGGCCTTCTCGAGGTAGCCGTAGCCGGTCTCGGGACGCGTCGGCTCGATGCCGACCGTGACGAGATCGCCGCTCGCCGCCGCGGCGACCGCGCGCTCGAGCGCCGCGAGGAACCGCGGCTCGTCGCCGATGTGGTGGTCCGAGGGCAACACCAGGATCGTCGCGTTCGGATCGCGCCGCGCCGCATGCGCCGCCGCCCAACCGACGCACGGCGCGGTGTTCCGGCCGACCGGCTCGCCGAGGATGTTCTCGCGCGGCACGTTCGGGAGCGCTCTCGCGATCGCGTCAGCGAGCGCCTCGGACGTCGCGATCAGCACGCGCTCCGGAGGCACGAGCGGCGCGATCCGCCGAACCGTCTCCGCGAGCAACGATTCGGGCGAAGGTCCGAGCGGCAAGAGCTGCTTGGGCCGCGCCTTGCGCGACAGGGGCCAGAAGCGGGTGCCGGAGCCACCGGCCATGATCACGGCGAAGGTCGTCATATTCGGTGGCCCGATCTAGCGCGACGTCCCCGGAAAGTCCCACCGGCGGGGGGCGTCAGGACCCCAGGATCCGCTGCGCCTCCGGCGACGCGTAGAACGCCTCGAGATGCCTCCGGACGATCGGCTCCAGCATGCCCTTGTCGCGGAGCATCGCGAGCACCGGCGGCGCGAAGCGCATCGCCTCGCGCCGCATGATCGCGCGGCCGATGCCGAGCTCCTCGAGCAGCTCGAGCAGCGACGCGTCCCCGTATTTGTCGAAGAAGCTGTCGATCCCCGCGTCGATCATCATCCGGTAGTAGGCGGTGTGCCGGAGTTCGCGCCAGCCTTCATACGCGATGACGAAGAGGTCTTCGACGTCGCGCGAGCTGACCTTCGACAGCGCGGACGAGAGCGTGCGCTGCTTCAGCTCGTCGTAGAGGCCGGCGAGGATCGTGCGGACCCGCTCTTCGTCGAAGTGTTCGACGAGGAACCGCTCGCTGTGGGTGAGGATCGTGCGGAGGTTGTCGCGCAGGTACGCGCGCACCGATTCCTCGATCGCGTCCTCGACCCGCGGCAGCGCCTCGCCGCCGAGCGCGCGACCGAGCCGCAGCGCCGACTCCACGCCCGGCAGCTGGGGCAGCAGGCTCGTCGCCTTCGCGGAGCGGGTGCGGAGATAGCCGCGAAGTCCTTCGACGAGCGTGTCGGTCGCGAGCTCCGAGTAGATCGGCTGCGCGACGAACTCGTGGATGAGCCACTCGCGCAGCTCGCGCAGCTCCAGGATCTTCTCGACGAATTGGTCGAAGACCTCGTCCGAGAGCAGCTCGCGCAGCGTGGTGTTCTTCTGCGAGTCGTGCTCGTGGATCGCGCGCGCGATGTCGCCGACGAGCTCCGGGATCGCGCCCGCGACCTCGAGCTCGATCGCGTAGCTGTGCGCGGTGTCCTTGATCATGTCGCGGGAGACGGCCTCTTCGAGCGTGATCGCCGCGGCGTCTTCGAGGCCGCGTTCGATCTCGGCCTCGAGGAACGCGGTGAGCGCTGGTCCCTCGGTCTGCGCGAGGATGTAGGCGACGTGCGCGTCGAGCAGGGCCCTCGCTCGATCGTTCGCTTCCATGGACATCCGAGACCCCCCGTCGTGTTCAGCGTTCTCGAACCGGAGCCGCGCTCGCCGAGCCCCATCGCGCGGCGCCGAGAAGGATGATGCGGATCTGCGCTTCGATGCGCTTGTTGAGCGACACGTCCGGCAACGGCTCGACGTCGGCCGGAAGCAGCAGCTCGATCAGGTGCGCGACGACCGCGTTGACGACGAGCTCGGCGACGAGGTCGAGGTCGATCTCGGAGAACTCGCGGAACGGCGAGAAGAGCCGCAGGTCGTTCGCGAGCTCCCGCGCGAAGCCGCGCTGCTCGCGCGCGATCGCCGTGCGGAGCGTGAGCGAGGGGCCGCTGCGTTCGCGCACGAAGAACTCGAGGATCGGACCGTTCGTGTCGACGTAGGCGAGGAAGCTCGTCACCGATCGCTCGAGCGCCTGTTCGCCGGAGCCGGCGCTCGCGGCTTCGATCCGCACGTCGCGCAGGATCTGACGGAGCGTCGCGCAGCCCTCGTCGACGAGCGCGAGCCCGAGCTCGTCCATGTCCTTGAAGTGGCGATAGAAGGCCGTCGGGACGATACCGGCCTCGCGCGTGACCTCGCGCAGGCCGAGTGCGCCGAAGCCTCCGCCCCGGCTCATCACCGCCAGGCTCGCGTCGAGCAGCGCCGAGCGCGTCTTCAGTTTTCGCTCTTCCCGGACCGCCATCTGCGAACGGTTGTGCACTGAAACCGACCGGGTTGCCAGCGAGATCACTGAGGAATTCACTGTTCACACAGAAATCGGAGTACGACTGTTGACTAATGACAGTGTGATCCTCATTATTCGGAGCACAGTCGTTCTCCGAATTCTGGAGGCACCTCAGTGAACATGTCCGCTACCTCGACCCAATCCACTTCTTCCACTGCCTCGAAGGCCATGGGCCTCCTCGACGAGCACTGGATCGACTTCGCGGTGTCGCACGTTCGCCCACTCTTCAGTCTCACGCGCACCAAGGCGCGTGTCACCGCGATCCATGCCGAGACCGACGATGCGATCCGCATCGAGCTCGCGCCGAATCGCAACTGGAAGGGCCATCGCCCGGGCCAGTTCGTCCTGCTGAAGGTCGCGATCGGCGGCGTCATCCACGAGCGCTGTTACAGCCTCATCCACGACCCCGCGTCGCGCATCGTCTCGATCGCGGTGAAGCGCCAGCCGCACGGCCTCGTGTCGAACTGGCTCAACGAGAACCTCCGCGTCGGCGACGTGCTCGAGCTCGGCATGGCCGCGGGTGAGTTCACCTTCGGCGACGCCGTCCCCGAGAAGATCTTCCTCGTCGCCGGCGGCAGCGGCGTCACGCCGATCTACTCGCTCGCCGAAGCGGCGCTGCGCGAGCGTCCGGACGCCGACGTCGTGCTCGCCTACTACGCACGCAGCGCGACCGATTTCATCCTCGCCGAGAAGCTCGAAGCGCTCGCGGCGAAGCATCCGTCCCTGAAGATCACCTTCTTCGAGGACGGCCTGCCGACGACGCCCGGCTACGCGGTGACGAACACCCGCCCCGGTCGCTTCTGCGCCGAGCACGTCGCCGAGCTCGCGAGCGACATCGACGCCCGCGAGATCTTCGTCTGCGGACCTCCGGGCCTCATGAACGCCGTCTCGAAGTTCTGCGAGGCGAACGGCCACGCGGCGCGGCTGCACCTCGAGAACTTCGGCCCCGCGTTCACCGCGCGCTCCGCCGAGGGACCGACCGAGGTCGCATTCACGCGGACCGGCCTCACGACGATCACCGAAGCGCCGACGTTGCTCGAGGCCGCCGAACAGGCGGGGCTCAAGCCGGCCTTCGGATGCCGCATGGGCATCTGCCACACCTGCACGTGCACGAAGGTCTCCGGCGTCGTCCGCGACCGCGTGACCGGCGCCATCGACGACGCCCCGGGGAGCCGCATCCGCATCTGCGTGAGCGAGCCGGTGAGCGACGTCCGCATCGAACTCTGAACCGACCACCCCCCCGATTTCCCCTCCCTACGGAGTTTTCCGATGACCACCCAGAGCACCAAGAGCCGCCAGCTGACCCGAGACGAGATCGAAGCCTTCGGCGCCGAGCTCGACGCGATGCGCCGCGACGTGATGTCGCGCGTCGGCGAGAGCGACGCGGTCTACATCCGCAAGGTGCAGAGCTTCGTCCGCTACACCGAGATCGCCGGCCGCGGCCTCCTCTTCGCGGGCATCTTCCCGCCCGCGTTCATCGCCGGTTCGGCGCTCCTCGGCATCTCGAAGATCGTCGACAACATGGAGCTCGGTCACAACGTGATGCACGGGCAGTACGACTGGCTCAACGACCCGACGCTCCGCGGCAACGAGTACGAATGGGACTCGGCGTGCACCGGCGAGGCCTGGCGCCACTCGCACAACTTCATGCACCACACGTACACGAACGTCGTCGGCAAGGACCGCGACCTCGGCTACGGCGTGCTGCGCCTCACGGACGACGAACCGTGGCAGCCGAAGTACCTCTTCAATCCGCTCATGGCGTTCGCGCTCGCGGTGTTCTTCCAGTGGGGCGTCGCCTTCCACGACCTCGAGACCGACCGTGTGATGAAGGGCGAGAAGAGCCGTGAGCAGCTCTGGACCGAGGTGAAGCAGAACTTCCCGAAGTGGGCGCGCCAGTTCGGCAAGGACTACGTCCTGTTCCCGCTGCTCGCCGGCCCGTTCTTCCTCCCGGTCCTCCTCGGCAACATGACCGCGAACGTGATCCGGAACGTCTGGGCGTTCATGATCATCTTCTGCGGGCACTTCACGACCGACGCCGAGACCTTCAGCGAGGAATCCCTCGCGAACGAGACCCGCGGCGATTGGTACGTCCGGCAGCTCCGCGGCTCGAGCAACCTCGAGGGCGGCAAGGTCTTCCACTTCTTCTCGGGGAATCTCAGCCACCAGATCGAGCACCACATGTTCCCGGACGTGCCGGCGATCCGCTACGCCGAGCTCGCGCCGAAGGTCCGCGAGATCTGCGCGCGCTACGGCCAGAACTACAACACCGGCTCGCTCTGGACCCAGTTCAGCCAGGTCTGCAAGCGGATCGTCACCTACTCGGTGCCGCCGCAGCTCGCGACCGCGCACTGAAGCGACCGACCCACGACGAGCCCGCCCGCGTTCACTCGAACGTCGGCGGGTTCTTCAATTCGACGAGGCCGGTGCACGTGCAGCAGGTCGGTCCGCCCCAGTGCTCGACCATCTTGTCGTCCTCGTAGCGGATGATCGCGGTCCCGTGGATCGCCTCTTCCTCGCCGGAGGGCGGGACGTCGAAGAACGGCGCGCCGTCGTGGATGCCGCGAATGGTGTAGTTGATGACGACGTGATCCGGATCGATCTGGATGTTCTTGTTGAACTCGATCGACCGCTCCCGCGGGAACGCCGCGTTCACCATCCCGTAGAACACCCGCTCGCCCTCCTTGGCACAGGTGACGCCGTGGAAGGCGTTCAGGATGTACCGGGGCGCCGCGTGCGTCGCCCACTCGTCCGAGGCGAACTCGTCGAGCGCGGTGAAGTCGCCGCGGAGCATCCGCTGGCTGTATTCGTCGATGACCTCTTCGAGATTGCGCGTGTTCGCCATGACCGTGCCTCCGTCCTCGCCACAAGTTGACACCGTGTAAGCTATTGATCAACGGGGCTTCTAGAATTCCTGCGAAATTCCGAACCAAACCAAGACAGCGAGGGGCTTAAGCCCCTCGCGAGCCAACACCTGATCGACGACAGCCAGCACGCGTTGCGACGGATGCCCACGGCTTTCAGCCGTGGGTA